>Ga0181526_10000403_pt1 | contig 46410 bp, 42 predicted proteins | sample PEATcosm2014_Bin_35_FD_119750 | JGI IMG/M metagenome (GOLD analysis project Ga0181526, IMG submission 119750) | Peatland microbial communities from MTU Mesocosm Facility, Houghton, MI, USA - PEATcosm2014_Bin06_30_metaG | ecosystem: Environmental > Terrestrial > Soil > Wetlands > Peat | place...
GCCGGCACCCTGGCAGGCAAGGCGAGCAGCCCGAGGATCGTCGCCATCAACGGCCGGGCGGTCGAGGTCTCGGCCACGGGAAACCTCCTCATCATAGAGAACCGGGACGAGCCGGGGATGATCGGGTACGTCGGCACCCTCCTCGGCAAGGACAAGGTCAACATCGCCAACATGTCGCTCAGCCGCCAGGAGCCGGGCCAGACCGCGCTCATGGTCATCAATCTCGACAGCGAGCCGAGCGAGCCCGCGCGCCGGGAGCTCAAGGCCCACAAGGCCATCCGCCTCGCAAAGTTCGTCCAGCTCTAGGACACACCCATGCCCGGCCCAGCAGATTCCGCCACCATGGTCCTGCCGCTCCTTACGGCGGCGGCCGTCGGCTATCTGCTCGGTTCGCTCCCGTTCGGCTACCTTGTGGCCAAGTCTCAGGGAATCAACATCTTCGAGCGCGGCAGCAAGAGCCCCGGGGCCACGAACATCCGCCGGGTCATCGGAACGAGGTCGGCGGCCATTGTCCTGGGCCTCGATGCGGTCAAGGGCGCGGTGGCGGCGGCGGCCTCCCTCTACATCCGGCTGCCCGCGGGCGACCCCGCGCTCGCCAGCCTGGTCGGCTACGTCGCCCTGGCCTTTGCGGTCGTCGGGCACTCCTTCTCGTGCTTCACGGGGTTCCGGGGCGGCAAGGGGGTCGCCACGGCCGCGGGCGGCCTCTTCGTCCTCATCCCCGTCGTCGCGGGGATCTCCGCGGCGGTCTGGGCCGTCGTCTACTTCGCGGCGCGGTACGCCTCGGTGGCCTCGATGGCGGCCGCGGTCTCCCTTCCCCTGTCCGCCTTCTTCGTGCCGCGCCAGGGCGGCGCGGTCACGCTCGGCGTCACGACATTCATCGCCCTCTTCGTGGTCGTGCGCCACCGCGCCAACATCGAGCGCCTTCTGAACGGGACCGAGAAGCGCGCGGGCGGGGAGGGCTCCGGCGAGCCTCCCGGGGGGGGCCGGCCATGAGCCGCCCGCGCACGCTAAACGTCGGCGTCTGCGGCCTCGGGACCGTGGGCCAGGGCGTCTGGAAGCACTTCGGGCGCCTCCGCTCCGAGCTCGAGTCGCGCCTCGGCGCCCGGATCGTCCTCTGCCGCGCCTCGGTCCGCGACCTCTCGAAGGCCCGCGGCGTCCGGGTCCCCGCCTCGAAGCTGACCACCGACCCCATGGCGATAGCCACGGACCCGCGGATCGACATCGTCTGCGAGCTCATCGGGGGCACGGATATCGCCCGCAGGGTGACCCTTGCCGCGCTCTCGCGCGGCAAGATCGTAGTCTCGGCCAACAAGGCCCTCATCTGCGCCCACGGCGCCGAGATCTTCGCCGCGGCCCGCCGGCACGGGGGCCACTTCCTCTTCGAGGCGAGCGTCGCCGGGGGGATCCCTCTCATCAAGGCGGTCCGGGAGGGGCTGGTCGCCAACCGATTCCCGAGGATCTTCGGCATCCTCAACGGGACCTGCAACTACGTCCTGACCAAGATGGAGGAGCTCGACGCCCCCTATTCGAGCGTCATAGCCGAGGCGAAGCGCCTGGGCTACGCCGAGGCCGACGAGTCGCTCGACGTCGAGGGCTGGGACACCGCCCACAAGGCGTCGATCCTCGCGTGGCTCGCGCACGGCGTCTGGGTGAGGCCGCAGCAGATGATCGTCGAGGGGATCGAGCGGATAACGCCCGCCGACTTCAGGAACGCGTCCGCCCTCGGCTTCGGGATAAAGCTTCTCGCCATCATCACGCGCGACTTCTCCACGGACGAGATCGTCGTGCGCGTGCACCCGACGCTGCTGCCCCAGGACAGCGTCCTGGCGCGCGTCAGCGGCGTCTTCAACGCGATCTCCGTCACCGGCGACGTGGTGGGGACGACGCTCTACATCGGCCGCGGGGCGGGCCAGGACGCGACGGCAAGCGCCGTCATCAGCGACATCGCCGACGCGGCGGCGCTGCTCCTCCACGGCAAGGGGGCGCACCTCATGGGCGAGGACACCCCCCCCGCGCCCCGGGCGGCGCGCCTCTCGCCCCCCCAGCGCATCCGCGGCCGCTACTATGTCCGGCTGACGGTCGCCGACCGGCCGGGCGTCCTCGCCCGGGTCGCCGCCGTGATGGCGCGCAACACCATGAGCATCGCCAGCGTGATCCAGAGCCCCGCCGAGCGGGCGGGCGCCGCCTCGCTCGTCCTAACGACCCACGAGAGCGACGAGCGCGCGATGCGCTCCGCCCTGCGCGACCTCGCGCGCCTCGGCAGCGTGCGCGAGGCGCCGCTCCTGCTCCGGATAGGGGACTTAGGCGACTGACGCCGCCCGGAAGGACACATGCCGCGAATCGTCCAGAAATACGGGGGCACCTCGGTCGGAGACGTCGAGAGGATCCGAAACGTCGCCGAGAGGATCAAGACCTCGCGGGCGGAGGGCCACCAGGTTGTGGTCGTCCTCTCGGCGCGCGCCGGCGTCACCAACGAGCTGATCGCGCGCGCGCGGGCGCTCTGCCCCGAGCCCAGCGAGCGCGAGCTCGACCAGCTCCTCGCCATCGGCGAGCAGGAGTCGATCGCCCTCATGGCGATGGCGCTCCAGGGGATCTCCGTGCCGGCCGTGAGCTACACGGGGGCGCAGGCCGGGATATTCACCGACAGGGTCCACACCAAGGCGAAGATAAAGATGATCAACGCCAAGCCCGTCGAGAGGGACCTGGCCGAGGGCCGGGTCGTCATCGTCGCCGGCTTCCAGGGCATCGACGAGGACGGGCACATCACGACCCTCGGGCGCGGCGGCTCCGACCTGACGGCGATAGCGCTCGCGGCCGCGATCAAGGCCGACCGCTGCGAGATCTACACCGATGTCGACGGCGTCTACACGGCCGATCCGAGGGTCGTCCGGACGGCGCGCAAGCTGGACGAGATCTCCTACGACGAGATGCTGGAGCTCGCCTCGTCGGGCTCGAAGGTCATGCAGTCGCGCTCGGTCGAGTTCGCCAAGAAGTACCGCGTCGCCTTTGAAGTCCGCTCCTCGTTCAACCACAACCCGGGAACCCTCGTGAAAGAAGAAGTTTCATACATGGAGAAGGTCGTCGTCCGCGGAGTCGCCGCGGACAAGGACCAGACCAAGGTGATCGTCAGCAACATCGCCGACAAGCCGGGCTCGGCGGCGAAGGTGTTCCGCGCCCTGGCCGCAGCGAACGTGAACGTCGACATGATCGTCCAGAACGCGGGCCGCCACGGGATCGCCAACCTCACCTTCACCGTGCCGCAGGCCGAGACGGCCCGCGCGGCGAAGGTGCTCAAGCCCGTCCTGGCGGAGATCGGCGGCGGCGAGGTGACGGTCCACGAGCGGATCGCGAAGCTCTCGGTCGTGGGCGTCGGCATGAAGACCCACAGCGGCGTCGCGGCGACGCTCTTCCAGGCGCTTGCGGACGCCGGGATCAACATAGACCTTATCAGCACCTCGGAGATCAAGATATCCGTCGTGGTGGACCTGGAGCGCGCGGACGAGGCCGTCCGCGCGGCCCACGCGGCCTTCGCGCTGGACAAGGCCTAGCGGGCCGGCGCCCCATGCGCTACGTCTCGACACGAGGCGGGACCCCCCCCATCGGCTTCGGCGAGGCCGTCGCGGCGGGCCTGGCCGCGGACGGGGGCCTCCTTGTCCCCGAGGAGCTCCCGGACCTCGGGGCGGAGCTCCCGGCGCTCCGGGGCCTGGCCTATCCCGAGCTCTGCCTGAGGTTCATGCGGCGCTTCGCGACCGACATTCCCGAGGCCGAGCTGCGCGGGCTGGTCGAGCGGGCGTACTCCTCCTTCGACCGGCCGGAGATCGCGCCCCTCCTGGACATCTCGGGCGAGATCCACGTCCTGGAGCTCTTCCACGGGCCGACGCTCGCCTTCAAGGACATAGCTCTCCAGCTGCTGGGCAGGCTCTACGCCCGCCAGTGCCTGGTCCGAGGGGAGACGATCATCGTCCTCGGGGCCACCTCCGGCGACACGGGGGCGGCGGCCATCCACGGCCTCCTGGGCCAGCCGGGCGCCGCCATCTTCATCCTCTATCCCGACGGCAGGGTCTCCCCGCTCCAGGAGCGCCAGATGGCCTGCACGGGGGCCGCCAACGTGCACGTCCTCGCCGTCGACGGGTCGTTCGACGCGGCGCAGGCGGTGGTGAAGGAGCTCTTCGGCGACGCCGCGTTCGCCTCGCGCCACCGGCTGTCGGCGGTCAACTCGATCAACATAGCGCGCGTGCTGGCCCAGTGCGTCTACTACCTGCACGCGTGGCTGGCCCTGCCGACGAGCCACCGGAGGGAGGCGGAGTTCGCCGTCCCGACCGGCAACTTCGGAAACGTCCTGGCGGGCTGGATGCTCCAGAAGATGGGGGTGCCGATCCACGGGTTCCGCGTGGCGACGAACCAGAACGACATCCTCCACCGGCTGTTCACGAGCGGCGAGTACCGCCTCGGCCCCGTGCGCCCGAGCCTGGCCCCGTCTATGGACATCCAGGTCGCGAGCAACTTCGAGCGGTTCCTCTACTACAGCCTGGGCCGCGACGCCGACCGGGTCCGCGGGGTCATGCGCGAATTGCGGGAGAAGGGGGCCTACCGGTTCAAGGACTTCGACCGCGACACGTTCACCTCGTCGAGCTGCGACGACGCGGAGATCCCCGGGATCATCCGCCAGGTCCACCGGGCCTACGGCTACGTCGTCGACCCGCACACCGCCTGCGCGTTCAAGGGCATGGACGAGTCGCGCCCGAGCGTCGTCCTGGCGACCGCCAACCCCGCGAAGTTCCCCGATGTGATCCGCGCCGCGATCGGGATCGAGCCAAGGCATCCCTCGCTCGAGGCTCTCAAGTCCCTCCCCCTGGTCAGGCACAAGATTGTGGCTGACGCGGGGGCAATACGTGCCTTCATCGAAGCCCGCGCCGTCTGAGGGACCCCACGCCCATGCCATCCTCAAAAGTACGGATCTACGACACCACCCTCCGCGACGGGACGCAGGGGGAGGGGATCAGCTTCTCGGTCGCGGACAAGCTGCTGATCGCCGAGCGCCTGGACCAGTTTGGGCTGGATTACATCGAGGGGGGCTACCCCGGGTCCAACCCGCGGGACATCTCGTTCTTCGCGGAGGCGAGGGGGCTGAAGCTCAAGCACGCGAGGATGGCTGCCTTCGGGTCGACGCGGAGGGCCGGGTCCAAGGCGGACACCGACCCCCAGCTGCGCACGCTCCTGGAAAGCGGGATGCCGGTCCTCACGATCGTCGGCAAGACGTGGCTTCTCCACGTCAACGAGATCCTGCGCACGACGCCCGAGGAGAACCTCGCGATGATCGAGGACTCCGTCCGCTACCTGACGGCCCAGGGGCGCGAGGTGATCTATGACGCGGAGCATTTCTTCGACGGCTACCTGGACAACGCCGACTACGCCCTGCGCACCCTCGACGCCGCCGCCCGCGGCGGCGCCGCGAACCTGTCCCTCTGCGAGACGAACGGCGGAAAGCTCGTCCCGGAGGTGGCGCGCATCGCCTCGGAGGTGGTGAAGCGCTTCGGCGGCGACAGGGTCGGGATCCACTGCCACAACGACAGCGGCCTCGGGGTCGCCGTGACCTTGGCCGGCGTCGAGGCGGGGGCGAGCCTTGTCCAGGGCACCATGAACGGCTATGGCGAGCGCGTGGGCAACGCGAACCTGGTGACCATACTGCCCAACCTCGTGCTCAAGATGGGGCGCAAGGCCCGCTGCGGGCCCAACATGGCCGAGCTCAGGGACCTGTCGCTCTTCTTCGACGAGCTGGCGAACCTGCGGCCCGACCCCAAGGCGCCCTTCGTCGGCCAGTCGGCCTTCGCCCACAAGGGCGGCCTCCACGCGAACGCCGCCCAGAAGGTGGCGCGCAGCTACGAGCACATCGACCCGGCGCTCGTCGGCAACCGCACGCGCGTCCTCGTCTCGGACATGGCGGGGAGGAGCAGCCTCGCCCTGAAGGCGCGCGAGTTCGGGATCGAGCTCGACGAGAAGAGCCCCGAGCTCAAGGGGCTCGTCGAGGAGCTCAAGGAGCGGGAGTTCCGCGGCTACGAGTACGAGGCCGCCGACGCGTCGTTCAAGCTGCTGGTCGCCCGGATGCTCGGGACCCGCAGGGAATTCTTCGAGGTGGAGGGGTACCGGGTGAGCGTCGAGCGCGACGCCGAGGGGCTCTGGTCGGAGGCGACCGTGAGGGTGAGGGTGGGGGGCAGGCCCCTCAGCACGGTGGCCCGGGGCTCCGGCCCCATCGAGGCGCTGGACAAGGCGCTGCGCCTCGGCCTGGAGAAGAGGTTCCCGAGGCTCCGCGACATGAAGCTGCGCGACTACAAGGTGCGCATCGTCGGGGGCAGCGAGGGCACGGGCTCCAAGACCCGGGTCCTCGTGGAGAGCGGCGACGGCCACGCGATCTGGGGGACGGTCGGGGTGAGCGACAACATCATCGACGCCTCGTGGGAGGCGCTTCGCGAGGCCGTGGAGTACCGCCTCTCGCTCCCGGACCACCCCGTCGACGGCCCTAAAGGAGCGGCGCGAGCAGCCGGCAAACGTCCTCGGCGACGCTCGTCAGGAACCGCGCCTTCTTGAACACCGGCGGGCGGCAGTGACGGACCAGGTCGTCGATCCACGCCCGGATCTCGGCGATCTCCTGGCGCGTGTAGATGATGACCCCGATCTCAAAGTTGACGAAGAGGCTGCGCAGGTCGAAGTTGGGGGATCCGATGAGCGCCACGCGCTCGTCGACAACGACCGCCTTGGCGTGGAGCATCCCTCCGCCGTAGAAGAGGACGCTCCCGCCGGCGCCTGTCAGCGCCCGCGTGAAGTTGCGGCGCGCAAAGTCGGTGACGGGGTGGTTGGAGCGCTCGGGCACGACGAGCGTCACCTTGCAGCCCGCCCGGGCCTTGACGATCAGCGAGCGCAGGAGCACCTCGTCGGGAATGAAGTAGGGGGTGACGATCCAGATGCTGCGCTCGGCCTCCTGGATCATGGCCACGATCCCCTCGTAGAGGGGGTCCCCGGGCACGTCCGGCCCGCTGGCGACGACCTGCAGGTCGCATGAGCCCCGCGGCGGGGCGCCGCGCGCCTGGACGTCGCTGCGCAGGTCCGCCGGGGGCTCGCGCGTCACAAAGCACCAGTCCGCGATGAAGACCTCCTCGAGGACGAGCGCCGCGGGGCCCTCGATCAGGGCGCCGAAGTCCCGCCATCGGCCCGAGAAGCGGTCCGGGCCCATGTACTCGCTGGCGATGTTGCGGCCCCCGACGATCGCCGCGGCCCCGTCGAAGATCGCCATCTTGCGGTGGTTGCGCAGGTTTGCGGATCCCCTGGAGGTGAACGGCATGACCGGCATGAAGCGCGCGACCTTGCCGCCCGCCTTCCGGATCGGGTCGACGAAGCCGCGCGACGTCAGGAAGCAGCCGAGGGCGTCCAGGAGAAGGCACACCTTGACGCCCTCCTGGGCGCGCTTGGCGAGGAGCTTGACGATCCTCCGGCCGGTCGGGTCGTTGCTCAGGATGAAGGTCGTGATGTGGATCGTGTGCTTGGCCGCCAGGATATGGCGCTCGGTCTCGGCAAAATCGTCCTCGCCCGTGAGGAGAAAGCGCACCGAGTTCCCTCCCACCGGCGCGAACCCGCCGGCGGCCCCCACCGTCTTCGCAACGGGGGCGCAAACGTTCTTGGCCTCGACCGCGCACACCTTCGGGATGGCGGAGACCAGCGCCAGCTTGTCCTTGGCCAGGCGGCGCAGCTTGCGGCCGCCGAGGACGAGGTACAGGGGCACCCCGAGCCAAGGGATGAACACGATCACGAGCAGCCAGGCAAACGTGTTCGCCGGGGCGCGCCGCTCGCTCATCAGGCGCGCCACGAGGAAGAACGCTAGGAGGAAGCCGGCCACGGTCGCCAGGTGGGCGAGTAGGCCACCCGAGATGAATCGGCTTAGGAATAGGCTTATGGCGTGCACGCGGGGCCTCAAACCATCCGGAATCCGTCGATGTGAGGCGAGACTTCTTGGGGCTCCGGGCGCCATAAGGTCTGGCTTCCGCGCGGAATGCGGTCACATTGGTGGCCGCGTCGGCGCACCTCAAAATGGACCTTGACGGCAATCTTGGCCCGTGGCTGTTTCGGCGGTTCTCTTGGTGGAGTTGAGCAGTGGCCGCTCCGGAGACTGTAAATCTCCCGTCTTACGACACCGTTGGTTCGAATCCAACCTCCACCACCAATCTGCGTTTCGGTGCGGCGAATAGTCGCACATAAACACCGCAGATTAGCGGTGATTAGACTTGCTATTCACCGCAAATTTGCGGAATATATCCCCTGTGCGATACATCCACCAGCTGCCCAAGTGGCCGGATTTCCGATGGGACCCCGAAAGGCTGATGCCGCTCCTCGCGCGGGCACGCCACCGGCAGGGCTTGCTTCTAGGCGCAATGCAGGGCCTGGGTTTCCAATTTCGCCAGCGGGCCAATCTGGAGAGCCTTGCCGCTGAGGTGATCAAGTCGAGCGCGATCGAGGGGACCGTGTTCAACCCGGCATCGGTGCGATCCTCGATTGCCCGCCATTTGGGGCTTCCCTCCGACAATGACGGCCCCCCGGGTCGGGATGTCGAAGGCGCGGTGGAAATGGTCCTCGACGCCACCCGGCACTATGACCTGCCGCTGACGGAGGACAGGCTGCTCGGATGGCAGGCAGCCCTCTTCCCGGGCGGCCGCAGCGGCATTCGGCAAATTGCCGTGGGAAAGTGGCGCACACCGGACATGGACCCCATGCAGGTCGTCTCCGGCCCCATTGGGCGAGACCGTATCCGACGGAAGCACATCCACTTTGAGGCCCCCGTTGCGGCGCGCCTGCCCGGGGAGGTCGCCGCATTCCTGAAATGGTTCGAGGCCGCGGATGAAACAGACCGGGTGCTGCGGGCCGGCATCGCCCACTTCTGGTTCGTGACAATACACCCGTTCGAGGATGGCAACGGACGCGTCTCCCGCGCCATCGCGGACATGGCCCTGGCCCGGTCGGAGGGGTCGAGCATGCGCTTCTATAGCATGTCCGATCAGATCGAGAGGGAGAAGCAGCAGTATTACCGCATCCTGGCGGCCTCCCAAAGGGGCAATCTCGACATCACGCGCTGGCTCGAGTGGTTTTTCGGATGCTTTGAGCGGGCCGTGATCGGCGCGTCGGGTTCGCTCGGGCGCATAATGGCAAAGGCCGCACGCTGGGAGCAGCTCAACAAGGTCTTTGAGCCCAATGAGCGGCAGCGGAAGGTGCTGAACGCCCTCCTTGATGCCGGAGAGGAGGAAGTCTCCACATCGAAATACGCGAGGCTCGCCGGCACCTCGCTCGACACGGCCCTGCGCGACATCGGGCTTTTGGTGGAGGCTCGCATCCTGAAGCCGAGTGCTAGCGGCGGCCGGAGCAGGAGGTACGCCTTGTCGCAACAGGCTTGACGGGCAGGCGGCGCCCGGGAGTTTGGGCAGCAAAAGTTTGGCCATTGCCCTGTTCCGCGTTTCCGGTAAGCCTCGCCGACCCCCGGAAACCCCTTCCGCCCCATGCAATCCGTCATCCACTTTGGCAGGATAGACTACCTGATCGTCTGCATCTACTTCGCGTTCGTCCTCGGCATAGGCTGGGTGCTGCGCCGGGCGATGAAGGGCAGCGGCGACTTCCTGCTTTCGGCCCACAGCATCCCGGGCTGGGTCGCGGGCCTCGCGTTCCTCTCGGCGAACCTCGGGGCGCAGGAGGTGATGGGCATGGGGGCGCAGGGGGCGAAGTACGGCATCATGACGAGCCACTTCTACTGGATCGGCGCCATCCCGGCCATGGTCTTCCTGGGGGTCTTCATGATGCCCTTCTACTACGGCTCGAAGGCGCGCTCGGTGCCCGAGTACCTGAAGCTGCGCTTCGACGAGAAGACCCGCGGGTTCAACGCGGTCAGCTTCGCCGTCATGACCATCTTCTCCTCGGGTATCTCGATGTACGCGATGGCCAAGCTGATGGGCCTCCTCCTCGGCTGGAGCTTCGAGGGGAGCATAGCGATCTCCGCCTTGATCGTCCTTGTGTACATCTTCCTCGGGGGCCTCACCTCGGCGATCTACAACGAGGTCCTGCAGTTCTTCATGATCGTCTTCGGCTTCGCGCCGCTCGTGTTCCTGGGGCTGCGCGACGTCGGCGGCTGGAGCGGACTCAAGGCCAAGCTCGCGGACGTCGCCGTGTCGCAGCACTTCGCGCCCGGGGCGTGGAGCGAGGCCTGGAGCCACATCGGCTCCCCCTCCCAGAACCCGATGGGCGTCGAGTGGTTCGGGCTCGTCATGGGCCTGGGCTTCGTCCTCTCGTTCGGCTACTGGTGCACGGACTTCCTCGTCGTCCAGAGGGCACTCGCGGCCAACTCGATGACGGCGGCGCGGCGCACGCCGCTCATAGCGGCGGTCCCCAAGATGCTTCTCCCGTTCCTGGTCATCCTCCCCGGGATGATCGCGATCGTCCTCACCTACCAGGCCTCGAAGGGCGCGACCGGCGGCTTCGCCCTGCCGCCGAAGAACGGCGCCTACGACTACGACCTCGTGGTCCCCTACATGCTCGGCCACTACTTCCCGACGGGGATGCTCGGCCTCGGCATGACCGCCCTCATGGCCTCCTTCATGTCGGGGATGGCCGGAAACGTGACCGCGTTCAACACGGTCTGGACGTACGACATTTACCAGTCGTACTTCGCCAGGGAGAAGCCCGACTCCCACTACCTCCTGGTCGCCCGGCTGGCGACCGTGTTCGGGATCGCGCTCAGCATAGCGACCGCCTACCTGGCGGCCGCCTACAACAACATCATGGACGTCCTGCAGCTCGTGTTCGCCTTCGTGAACGCGCCGCTGTTCGCGACGTTCCTGCTCGGGATGTTCTGGAAGCGGGCAACCGGGCACGGCGCATTCTGGGGGCTCGTGCTGGGGACGGCCACGGCGGCGCTCCACCACGGGATAACCCAGCCCATGGGGGCGACCTCGCTCGTCATGGGGGGCTGGCTGGGCACGATCGCCCACGTCTACCCGAGCAGCATGGCGCAGAACTTCTGGACGGCGATCTTCGCCTGGTCGGTCTGCTTTGGCGCGACGGTCGCGATCTCCCTGGCCACGCGCTCCCAGAAGACGGACGAGCAGCTTCGCGGCCTCGTCTGGTCGATGACCCCCCACAGGGACAGCGAGGAGGCCGCGCTGCCGGCCTGGAAGCGCGTGGCGCCCTTCGGCGCGCTGGTCGTCGCCCTGGCGCTGCTCCTCAACCTCGTCTTCTGGTAACACCGTCGAATCCCCATGAACCTCGATATACGCTACCCCATCGGCTACCTCTTCCTCGTGGTCGGCGCCATCCTCGTGGCCTACGGGCTCGCGTCCGACCCGGCGATCTACGCCCGCCATTCCCTGGGCCTGAACATCAACCTGTGGTGGGGGGCGATCCAGGTCGCGTTCGGCGCGGTCATGGTCGCGCTCGCGAGGCGGGCGGCCTCGAAGAGGGCCGGGAGGGACTGACCGCTCAGACGGCCAGCTCCGTGGCGGCGTCAAAGAGGTGGGCGCGGGCGACGTCGAACGACACGCTGATACGCTGGCCGGCCTCGAAGCGGTCCGCGGGGCCCACCCGGGCGACGAACGAGGTCGCGCCCGTGTCGAGGTACAGGAGGGTCTCCGACCCCATGGGCTCCGAGACCTCCACCTTCACCTGCGCCGTCCGGCCGGCGCCCGGGGAGGCGAGCGCGAGCGAGTCCTGGATCGCCTCCGGGCGGATTCCCAGGACGACGGGGCGGCCCAGAAGGCCCTCCGACCTCCGGGCGAGCGCCGCGTCGAGCTCGAGCGACAGCGGCGCGCCCGGGTTGTCCTCGACAAAGAGGACGCCTGCGCCCTCCCGGCGCAGGGCGCCCCTGAAGAAGTTCATCGGCGGCGAGCCTATGAAGCCCGCGACAAACAGGTTGACCGGGTGGTTGTAGAGCTCGAGCGGGGCCGCGACCTGCATCACCAGCCCGTCCCTCATAACGCATATCCGGTCGCCCATGGTCATCGCCTCGACCTGGTCGTGGGTCACGTAGATCATCGTGGCGCCGAGGCGTGCGTGCAGCCGGGATATCTCGGTGCGCGTCGAGACCCTCATCTTCGCGTCCAGGTTGGAGAGCGGCTCGTCAAACAGGAAGACCTTCGGCTTGCGCACGATGGCGCGACCGAGGGCCACCCGCTGCCTCTGCCCGCCCGAGAGCGCCCGCGGCCGGCGCGCGAGGCAGTCCCCGAGCCCCAGCATCGCCGCGGCCTCGCGAACGCGGGCGTCGATCTCGGCCTTGGGGTGCCTGCGCAGCTTCAGGCCGAAGGCCATGTTCTCGTAGACCGTCATGTGCGGGTAGAGGGCGTAGTTCTGGAAGACCATCGCGATGTCGCGGTCCTTCGGGAGCACGTCGTTCGCCACCTGCCCGCCTATCGTGACCGTCCCCGAGGTGATCCCCTCGAGGCCCGCTATCATGCGCAGCGTCGTCGATTTCCCGCAGCCGGAGGGGCCCACGAGCACCATGAACTCCCGGTCCTCGACATCCAGGCTGATTCCCTTCACGGCGCCCACCCCGGGACCGCCCTTCTCGGGATAGGTCTTCACGAGGTTCCTGAGTTCGACTCGCGCCATGTATCTGGTTCCGGGTGCTTTGGTCTGGCGTGGCGGCCCGCGGCAAGATCGGTCTTGCCAGGGCAATGCTGGGTAAACAGAACGATTGCTCCGCGCTGGCAACCCCAAAGAATTCCGCGAAAACCCCACGACGCGCCCCGGCCGGGCGACCCCAAGCCTCGGCGATGAACCACTTCGGCATAGACCTGGGCGGGACGAAGATCGAGGGGGTGGTGGTCAGCCCCTCGCGCCCCGGCCGCGCGCTCTGCCGCCTTCGCGTGGCGACAGGCGGCTCCCGGGGCTACCGGCACGTGATCAGGCAGGTGGGAAGGCTCGTGCGCATGCTGGAGCGCGGGTCGGGGCGCCGGCGGCCCTCGTGGATCGGGTTCGCGACGCCCGGCGCGATCGACCCCGCGACGGGGATCCTCAAGAATTCCAACACGACGTGCCTGAACGGCCGCGCGCTCGGCGCCGACCTCGCCGCGGCGCTGGGGGTCGAGGTGCGGATCGCGAACGACGCGAACTGCTTCGCCCTGGCCGAGGCCACGCTCGGCGCCGGCCGCGGCCGGGGCGTCGTCCTCGGCCTCATCCTGGGCACGGGCTGCGGCGCGGGCATCGTCGTCGACGGCAGGGTCCTGGGAGGACTGCACGGGATCGCTGGCGAATGGGGGCACAATCCCCTCCGCGGGGAGACGGCCCCCTGCTACTGCGGCCGGCGCGGCTGCGTCGAGACGGTGATCTCCGGGCCCGCGCTGGAGCGCCACTACCGGCTCCGCACGGGGCGGCGCCTCCCCCTGCCCGATATCGCCGCGCGCGCCGCCTCCGGCGAGCGCGCCGCGGCAAGGACCCTGCGCCGGCTCAGGGACAGGTTCGCCGAGGCCATCGCGGCCGTCCTCAACATCCTCGACCCGGATGCGGTCGTCATAGGCGGGGGGGTCGGCAACCTGGAACTCCTCTATTCCGAGGCCACGCGCAGGGCCGTCCTCGGGCACCTGTTCAACGGGGAGATCCGGACCGAGTTCCTGCGGCCCCTCCTCGGCGACAGCGCCGGGGTGTTCGGCGCGGCGATGCTCAGCGCCTCGTCCAGATCCGCAGGGAGGCCAGGAGGAAATCCTCGAGCGCGGCGGAGCCGTTCAGGTTGACCCGCAGGAGGCCGGCGGCCCGCTCGAGGCTGTCCACCGAGTCCGTGAGGTTGCGGCAGGCGGCACGCTCGCCGGGGCCGAGGAGCCCCACGGTGTGCGCCCGCGACGCCTCCTCGATGCCCGCGAACATGCGCAGCCGCAGCCCGACCGAGATCTCCGCCTCGATGGCCGCCAATTCGTCGTCCTCGAGGCCCTCCGGGAGCGACGCCTTCCTGCGCGCGCCCTCGGCCTCCGAGGCCTTGTCCAGTATCATCCCGAATCGGGCCACGAGCCCGTAGAGGGCGAATATGCCGTCGGCGGCCGCGCGGCCGCCGGCCACTCCCTGGCCGAGCCGCCCCAGCCAGGCCCGGTAATCGTCGAGCCACGCGGCCCATCCCTCGACCTGGAGCGCGGAGGCCATGCCGGAGAAGCGGAAGTGGAGCGTGCGGCTGCGGATCGTCGGAAGCAGGGCGTGCGGGCGCCCGGTAAGGAGGACGAGCGTCGTGTCGGCCGGCGGCTCCTCGAGCGTCTTCAGGAGGATGTTCGCGGCCGCCGCGTTCATGCGGTCCGCCTCGTGGAACACGGCGACCTTGTGCCGGGACGCGGTTGCCGCCACGTTCACGCGCCCCACCAGGGCGCGCACCATGTCGGCGGTGATCGTGCGCGACTTGCCCCCGGGCCTGACCTGGATGCAGTCGGGATGGCGATCGGGGGGGTAGGCCTGGGTGCCGGGCCCGCCGCGGTTCAGGAGCCGGTCGGCAAGCGCAAGGGCGGCGGCCGACAGGCCCTCCGGGTCGTCGCCGGCGAGGAGCAGGCTGTGGGACAGGCGGCCGCGGCCGACGGCCCTCTCCATCACCTCGACGGCGGGCGTGCCCGCCAGTGCGGGCGGCCAGGGGACCGCGGCGCGGGTCATCAGGCAATCCGGGACTTGACCGCCTCCCAGATCCGCCTCTCCGTCTCGGCCTCGTCCTTCTGGCCGTCGACGACCACGAAGCGCCCCGGCATGCCCTTGGCGAGCACGAGGTAGCCCTCGCGGATCTTGTCGTAGAAGTCGATGTTCTCGCGCTCCATCCGGTCGGGCAGGTCGGTGGCCCTCTGGCGGATCCGGGAGAGCCCGACCCGGGTCGGCACATCGATTACGACCGTCAGGTCCGGCATCACGCTGCCGACGGCGAAGAGGTTGATCTTGCTCACGGGGTCGGCCGCCAGCTTGCGCCCGATCCCCTGGTAGACGGTCGAGGAGTCCAGGAACCGGTCGCTCAGGACAATCGCCCCCTTCAGAAGGGCGGGCGCGATCACCTCGCGGACGAGCTGCGCCCTGGAGGCCGCGAAGAGGAGAAGCTCCGTCTCCGGGCACATCTCGTCGCCTCTGGAGTTGTGGACGATGATGTTGCGGATCTGCTCGCCGATCTCGGTGCCGCCCGGCTCGCGCACGGTGACCACGTTGCGGCCGAGGCGCTGGAGCCTGTCCGCGAGGCGGGCGATCTGGGAGGTCTTGCCGCTGCCCTCCGAGCCCTCGAACGAGATGAGTTTGCCGGTGCGTTTTGCCTTGGAGACCATTGGGGCGAGCTTGGGGCAATCGGCGCCGTTTGGCGAGGAAGGTTTGGTTTCAATTGGACGAAATCCAGAAATCCCCCAACGCTTCCGGCCATGCCCGTGCATCTCGTCCCCGTCCTCGCGTTCGCCAACATAGTCGAAGTGTTCGAGCACTGCGACCCCGTCGGGCAGATGATCACGGGCTTCCTGGCGGTCTTCAGCGTCATCGCCTGGGCCGTCATGTTCGGCAAGCGGAACGAGCTCGCGGCGCTGCGCAGGCTGAACCACTCGTTCGAGCGCCACCTCAGGGACCAGAAGAACATGCTCGATTTGCCCGAGTCCATCAAGGGGCGGCGCGACATTCCCTACGCCGACCTCTTCACGGACGCGGTCGAGGCGTACTGGCGGGCCGCGGCAATCGGCAAGGAGCGCGGGATCGACAACTCGCGCTTCCGCCTGGAGCACGCCGAGAACGCGATCCAGAGGGCGCTCGCGCGCCAGACGCTGCGCTACGAGTCCAACATGGTCTTCCTGGCGTCGATAGTCTCGGGAGCCCCGTTCCTCGGCCTCCTGGGCACGGTCTGGGGCGTCATGGACGCGTTCAGCGCCGTCTCCGTCCAGCAGACGGCCAGCATCCAGACCCTCGCCCCGGGCGTCTCCGCGGCGCTCCTGACGACGATATCGGGGCTCCTCGTCGCCATCCCGTCGCTCTTCGGCTACAACCTCTTGTTCGCGATGACAAAGAGGCTGATCACCGAGCTCGAGAACTACGCGAGCTCGCTCGCCGACCGCATCGAGCTCGAGTCAAAGTAACCCGGCGCAGCGCACGACCATGGCCAGGACATTCAGGAGACCCCGGCAGTCCCACCCGATAGCGGAGCTGAACGTCACGAACCTGATCGACCTCGGGTTCACGCTCCTGATCATCTTCATGATCACGACGACCCAGAGCTCCCAGGAGCAGACGATCCCCGTGACCCTGCCCTCGGAGTCGAAGAGCGCGCAGCAGAAGCCCGAGAAGGGGGTCCATTTCGTGGCCATCTCGATAGACGCCAGGGGCAACATGTACATCGACGAGGGCCTGACGCCGATCGGGACCGCCGAGCTCCGCAGCCGGCTGGCCGTCTACGCCACGGAGACGAAGCCCCCCGTCATCCGGATACGCGGCGACGCGAACGTGCCCTACAGGAAGATCGTGGAGCTCATGGACGAGCTGAAGAAGGCGAACCTTCTCAGGTTCACGTTCGACACCCAGAGCGCCTCGAAATGAGGACCCAGTCGCCATCCGCGTACGGGCTTTCCGTGCTCCTTCACGGAGCCGTGGTGCTTCTCATCTTCTTCTTCAGCTTTGCGGCGAGCAGCGTGCCGACGGACGCACCGAAGGTGTTCGAGCTCGTCGCCGGGGCGGGGGACAACTACGGGGCGACGGTGGCGCCCGCGCTGGGAAGCGTCGGGGGCATCAAGGTGCCGGCCGTTCCCGCCGCGCCGCGCCAGCCCGCGCCCGCGGCGCCCGCCTCGCCGATCCAGCCGGCGCCGGAGGCGCTGCCCGCGCCGTCCAAGCCAAGGAAGGTCCCGGACCTCGTTGCGGACCTGAAGCGGGTGGAGGCCCGGCGCGAGGCGCGGCTCGAGGCCAACTACAAGAAGGCCCAGGAGGCCGAGGCAAAGCGGCTCGCGAAGCAGCAGGCCGCCGCAAAGGTCTCGCACATCGACGCCGAGGGCATCCGCGAGGGCGTGATCGGGGGATCCACGGAGAACAAGGAGGGGGGCGCCGGCGGGACGGCCCTGACGCGGGAGGAGGGCAGCCTCCTTGAGGCCTACTTTGCGCTCCTAAAGGCGCGGATCAAGGAGAACCACGTGCCCCCAGAGGACGTGAGTGACAGCCTGGTCGCGCACGTCGAGTTCCTTGTCGCGGCCGACGGCGAGATATCCCAGGTCCGGATCAGCGAATCGTCGGGAAACGCCGAGTTCGACCGCTCGGTGGTGGAGGCATGCCGGCAGACGCGCTCCATCGGGGCCCGGCCCGATGGCCGCAGCGAGACCGTCCAGATGGCCTTCAAGATGCGCGAGGACGAGACGCAGTAGCGGCAACCGGACTAGGAGGCCGGCGGAGCGACCGGCGGCGGACCCTGCTCCGGCGCATTGGCCGGAAGCAGCCGGATCCTCATGACAAGGGTCATCTGCCTTCGGAACAGGCCCCGCTCGATGGTGAACGCGTAGGCGATCGTCTCGCCGGCCACAGAGGTGCGGGTCATTATCGCGGTGAATTCCTCCTGGCGTATTCCGAGAACGGGCTTCCCATCCACGGCCAGGAGATGGTCGCCGACGCGCAGTCCGGCCTTCTCGGCAAGGGAGCCCGGCTTGATGTCCGTGAACCGGATGCTGTAGATGAGGAGCGTCAGCGGGGACCACCTGACGTAGAGGCTGTAGCCAAAGAAAAGCGAGGTGTCGGCCGCCCTGTAGGGCGCCATTTGGACAGCGGGCGCATCCGCGGCGGCCGGAGCCTGGGCGGCCGCCGCGGAGGCCGCCAGGGGCAGGCAGGCCGCGAGTTTCACCAGAAGCGTTGGCCGGCGCATGAAGGAAGGGCCTCTCCGGGCCAGTCAGGCAGCCGTCCCGACGGGGACGTCCGGCCTCCGCCTCGGGAGGCCGCAGCGCAGGGATCCGCGCCCAGGCAGAACGCAGGCGTAGCCCTCCCGCGAAAGATGGCCAAGCAAAAGCTCCAGGAACGCCAGGCGCCCCGCATACCCGGCCCCGCCCTCGTGGGCGAGGAGGATCCCTCCGGGCCGGATCCTCCTGGAGATCCTTTTCAGGGCCGCCCGCGGGTCGCGGCCGGCCCCGTCAAAGCCGCGCGCGCTCCAGAGCACGAGCTCCATGGCGCGCGCCGCCAGCTGGGGATCGAGGAAGAAGTTGCGGATCCCGACGGGCGGCCGGAAATACCGCTCGAAGGGCACGCCCGCCAGGAGGAGCTGCGCGACGCAGCCGTCAATCTCCGCCGCTGTCCGCGCCGGGGCCGCCATCCAGAAGCTGCCCGAGGGGTGCGTCTCCGTGTGGTTGGCGACCGTGTGCCCCTCCGACGCGATCCGGCGCGCCAATTCCGGGTGCTTCCTCACCTGGGCCCCCACGACAAAGAACGTGGCTTTGGCGCCGTGGCTCCCAAGCAGCTCGAGGACCCGCGGCGTGCTCAGGGGGTCGGGCCCGTCGTCGATCGTGAGCCAGACCTCCCGGCGGTCGGTCTCGAACGACGTCGCCGCGGGGCCGAACGCCTGGGCCGTGGGCAGGATGAACTGCAGGAACACCCACGGGTCCGGCGAGAAGAAGAGGACGAGCCCCGCGCCAACGTGGTGGGCCGCCGCGAGCGTGACCGCGCATGCCTTGAGCGTCGCGACAATGGGGATCCAGGGTCTCAAGCGGCTTTGCGCGGCGGCGTCCGCGCGGCGGCGGGGGTCTCCGGGAGGCGCCGCCCCCGGCCCCCGCCCGCGGCCAGAAGCCGGCAATTGGTCCCGTCCATCGGGCCCACCGTATTGTTTCGCCTTCATGCTGTCCAAGCTGGAAATTGCGGCCCTCCTGATCCCCGCGAAGACCATGTCGGGCCTCCTGACCCTCTCGTTCGCCTTCGGAAAATCCGCCGATTCGCGGGGCGCCGTCGCGATGGCGGTGCCCCTCCTCGCGGGCGACCCGCGGGAGCCGATCCTCCCGTCGGCGGAGCGCGAACGCAGCGCCGGGGGCCTCTCGCTCTGGCGCTCGGGCGAGGAGATCGCCGGGTCCATCCGGACCGCGCCCGGCAGCGACATCGAGGGGGCCACGGCGGACCTCTACTCGAGGGTCTTCGGGGCCCTCGGGAGCCGCAGGCTCTACCGGATGTGGAACCTTGTCCCGCGGATCAACGCAGGAGGCCCGGGCGGCCTCGAGAACTACCGTTCCTTCTGCCGCGGCCGCTCCCTCGCGTTCGAGGCGGCCTACGGCGCGGGCTTTGCGCGAAGCCTCCCCGCATCCACCGCCGTGGGGACGGCGGCCGACCAGCTGGCCGTGGTCTTCCTGGCCGGGGCGCGGCCGCCTCGGCACTACGAGAACCCCGCCCAGATCCCCGCCTACGAGTACCCTCCCGAGCACGGGCCGCGCCCTCCCAGCTTCGCGAGGGCCACCGTCGTGGAGCGCCCCGGCCGCACGGATGCCTTCATCTCGGGGACCTCGGCGGTCGTGGGGCACGCCACGGTGGCGCCCAACGACACCGCCGCCCAGCTCGACTGCACGATCGAAAACCTGAGGGGCATTTCCCGGGCGTGCGGCCTGGGGGAGGGCCCCGGGGCCGCCGGGAAGAGGCACTTCAAGGTGTACTTGAGGAAAGCCAGCGACCTTCCGGGCGTCGCCCGCGAGCTCGAGCGCCGGATGCTCGCCGAGGGCGACCGCGTGAGCTACCTCGAGGCGGACATCTGCCGCGCCGAGCTCAATGTGGAGATCGAGTTGGCCGTGCGCGGCGCCGAGAGCATCTGACGCAGCCTGCCGGCGTCCGGCTTGCCGCGCGAAGTCGCCGGGAATTCCGGAAGAACGAGGATCCGCGAAGGGATCTTCCATGAGGCCAGCCTCGCGCGCAGCCGGCGCCTCACATCGGCGCCGGCGCAGTCGGCGCAGACCGCGGCCGCCAGGACGGCGCCCGGGGAGGCCGCCATGTGCGCGAAGGCGTCCCGGACCCCGGGAAGCGACCTGAGGGCGGCCTCGATCTCGGCGAGCCCAACTCGGCGGCCGGCCACTTTCACGACCCGGTCGGTCCTTCCCATGAGGACAAGCTCCCCGTGCTCGTTGCGCTTGCCCCGGTCGGCGGGGGAGAACCGGCGCCCGCCCCCAACCGCCGGGCTGGAGACGACAAACCGCCCGTCCGCCCCGTAGCGAATCCTCACGCCGCGCAGGGGCGTCCCCGCGCCGCGGCCGGACAGCGTGGCCTCCCCGCTCCTGTCGAAGGCGATTCCCCCGGTCTCGCTCGTCCCGTAGAAACCGTGGATCCTCGTGCCGAACTTGGCCTCGAACGCGAGGCCCGTCTCGGGCGCCAGCGCGGATCCCGCCGAGATGACGAGGCGCAGGCTGGAGAGGGACTCCCGCGGCACGTCGCTCGCGACGAGCGCCCTGAGGACCGCGGGCACTGCCGGGAACACCGTCGGGCGCCACCTCGCGGCGTCGGATGCTATCGCGTGGGGGAGCGCGCTCGAGGCGCAGACGACCCCCGAGCCCTGGAGGATGAGCGGAAGGACGAGGTTTCCCAGCCCGTAGGAGTAGCCGAGGGGTATGGTCGCCAGGCTCGAGTCGCCGGGACCTATGCCCATCGTGCGGCAGATCTGCCGCCCGTCGGCCGCCATCTGGGAGTGCGAGAAGGGGAGGCCCCTGGGCGCGCCCGTCGTCCCGCTGGTCATCTTGACGAGGCACCCGCCGGGGCGGCGGGCCGCCGCGGCCGCCGGGCCCAGGGAATGGAGGCGGCCGGCGTGCCAGATCCAGGGGGCGCCGATCGAGCGCGCGGCCGAGAGACGCGCCTCCTCGGGCTCAGTCGGGTCAACGGGCGCAGGAACGGCTCCCGCGGAAAGCAGTCCAAGGAACACGTGAAACCACTCGGCGCCATTGGGGACGGACATCGCCACCCGGCGCCCCGAAAGGGGGGATCCCGCCGGGGTCCGCGCATGGGTGCCGGCCCAGCGCGCCGCGCCGGCGGCGAGCTCGGCGCGCGTCCACGCCCTTCCGGTCGAGGCCTCGACCACGGCGACCGCCGACGGCGAGCGGGCCACGGTGTCCTCCCACAGCCTGGAGAGCGGCGCCCTCATCGTCCCAAGCGTGGGTCGCCGGGGCCGACCGGCGAGCGAAATTGCGAATGTACAAACGCCATCCCGGCCAGCATAAGGCCTCCAAGCGCATGAGCGAGCACGACCAGCCCCCGGCTTGGGACGCGATTATCATCGGGGGCGCGCTCGCCGGCGCGTCGACGGCCCTCCTCCTGCGCAGGCGCAACCCGCGCTGGCGCATACTCATCATCGAGAAGGGCTCCCAGCTCGGGCGCCGCGTCGGCGAATCCACCGTGGAGACGAGCGCGTACTTCATCGGCAGGGTCCTCGGCTTCACCGACCACCTAAACGAGAAGCACCTGGTCAAGCAGGGCATGCGGTTCTGGTTCTGCAACGAGGAGACCCGGGGGCTGGCCGACTGCAGCGAGACCGGACCGAAGTACAACGTGCGTTTTCCCGGGTACCAGGTCGACCGCGCGGTGCTCGACGAGGAGGTGCTGGCGAGGGCGGTGGCGGAGGGGGCGCGGCTCCTGCGCCCGGTCAAGGTGCGCGAGGTGACGCTCGCCGAGGGGGGGACCCAGTCGGTCGAGTGGGTGGGGGAGGACGGCCGGTCCGGCACCGAGCGGGCCAGGTGGATCGTCGACGCGTCGGGGGTGGGCGCCCTCCTCGCGAGGAAGAACGGCTGGTTCAGGACGAACACGGCCCACCCGATCGCGGCGTGCTGGAGCCGCTGGAACGGCGTCAAGAACCTCGACTCGCGGGAATTCGCGGAGCGCGACCCCGAGTGGTCGAGGCGCTCGAAGGCCGTTCGCTACACGGCGACGAACCACATCTGCGGCAGGGGTTGGTGGTCCTGGTGGATCCCGCTCAAGGGGGGCGACATGAGCGTCGGGATCGTCTACGACCAGAGGATCACCGAGCTGCCCGAGGGCACGAGGATCGGGGACCGGCTGCGGGCCTTCCTGGTCGCGCATCCCGCGGCGCGCGAGCTCCTCGCCGGGGCGACCTACCAGGAGGGCGACGTCCACTTCCGGCGCAACTGCGCCTACAGCTCCTCGCGGTACGCCGGCGACGGATTCGTCCTCGTCGGGGACGCGGCGGCGTTCATGGACCCCTTCTACTCCCCGGGGATGGACTGGATCAGCTTCTCGGCAAGCGCCGCGGCGGCCCTCGTCGACAGCTGCCTTTCGGGCAGGAGCGCCGCCGAGAGGGTGGCGCGGCACAACGCGAACTTCACCGCCTCCCACGACCGCTGGTTCGACGCGATCTATCGCGACAAGTACTACTACATGGGCGACCATGAGCTGATGACCCTCGCGTTCCGGCTCGACCTGGGAAGCTACTACCTCGGCGTCGTCTCGCGGCCCTTCTCCCGCGGCAACTCCGCGCTCGAGATTCCGGCGTTCGCCCCGAAGGGGGGCCTTGCCGCGGGGCGCCTGATGGCCCTCTACAACCGCCGGCTGGCGTCGATCGCGCGCTCAAGGATGGCGCGGGGCACCTGGGGGCGGCGCAACAGCGGCCGCTACTTCGGCTTCATCAGCTACGAGCTGAACGGCCGCCTGCTGCCGCGGGTGGTCGGCCAGCTCCTCATGTGGATGCTCCTGGAGGCTCGCGAGGGCTGGCGGACCTGGTTCGCGGCACGTCCCGCCGCCGCCCCGGCGCCGCTGCCGCGCGCGGCCGCCGCGGCCGGAACCTGACCCCCATGTCCACGCAACCCACGGATGTCCCCAACCCGGCGCTCGGCCGCCTGCCGGCGCGGGTCCTCGAGGCGTTCGAGCGCTTCCGCGCGAGGGGCGATCCCGCGGCGGTCGAGGCGGTCGTCATGGCCGCCGTCGTGGACTACCGTCCCGCGGGCTCGGGTGCGACGAGGCCCATCGGCGACGCGACGCTCCTTATCGACGACCTGGGCTACGACTCCGTGTCCGTGGCCGAGCTCGTGTTCTTCCTGGAGGACCTCTTCGAGGTGACGGTCACCAACGAGGACATCCAGGGCGTAAGGACAATCGGGGAGCTTCGCTCATGCGTCGCCCGCAAGCTCGCGGAGAAGCCGGGCGCCGCTTGAACCCGGCAATCACCGGAATCGGCCTGATAACGCCGATCGGCAACGACTACGCCTCGGTCGAGCGCAGCCTGAGGGGCGGGATCCACGGCCTGGAGCCCGTCCGGTTCCTGGGCAACCCCGCGCTGCCGGTCAAGGTGGCCGGCACCGTGAAGGGGTTCAGCGTCGACTCCCCCAGCTGGCGCGACTGGTCGTGGCCGGCCGAGTACGAGATACCGAGGGAGGTCCTTCGCGGCATGGCGCCGCACGGCGTGTACGCCGTCTGCGCCGTCCTCCAGGCGCTCGCCCACGCCGGGCTCCGGCCGGCCGACGTCGCGGACGACCCGCGAACGGGCCTCTACTGCGCCTCGGCGGGCTCGCCGATGCTCCTGCACTTCAACATCGCCAAGATGAGGGCGGCCCGCGGCGCGAGGGGCAACCCGCTCGGGGTCGTCAGCTCGATAGCGGGCACCCTCAACTTCAACCTCGCCGCCCACTTCAGGATCACGGGGGGCGTATGCGGGTTTGTCTCGGCGTGCGCCTCGTCGAGCCACGCCCTGGGCTACGCGATCGACGACATCAGGCTCGGCCGCCTGGATCGGATCATCGTGGTCGGGGCGGAGGAGATGAACGCGGACTCCCTGCTCCCGTTCGCCCACATGCGCGCCCTCTCGGGGCAGAGCGACCCGCGGCGAGCGTCCCGCCCGTTTGACGCGGCCCGGGACGGTTTCGTCGGGGCCGGGGGGGCGGTGGCCCTCGTCCTCGAGGGGAGCAGGGCCGCGGCCGGGCGCGGCGCCCGGGCGCTGGCGCAGGCCGAGGGCTGGGGGCAGGCGGCGGACGGCTACAGCGTCGCCGCCTCGCATCCCGGGGGTGTGGGCCTGCGGCTCGCCATGGAGCGCGCCCTCGCCGACGCTGGGGTCGATGCGGGCGCGATCGACCACGTGAGCGCCCACGCCACGTCCACGACCGTCGGGGACAGCGCCGAGGCCGCCGCCCTCGGGCAGGTGTTCACAGCGAGGGGCCTCAGGCCGAGGGTGAGCGCGACAAAGGCCCTCACGGGACACGCCCTCTCCGTCTCGGGCGCGATGCAGGCGGCGCTGGCCGTGGTCTCCATGTCCGGCGGGTTCGTGCCGGGCAACCCTCACCTCGAGAATCCCTGCCCCGAGTCGGAGGGCCTCGACCTTCCGCGCGGCGCCGTCGAGGGCGCCCCGGCCATGGTGCTCTCGAACAGCAGCGGCTTCGGCGGGAGCAACGTCTGCCACGTCCTCGCGGCCCCGGCTCCGATTACATGTTGAAAGGGCCGCCGCTTCCGGGACAGGATCGTCACTTCCTTCCCCATGCCCGATCCCCTGGTCGCCCGGTTGAAGCAGCTCATCGTCGAGACCCTCCGCCTGGAGGACGTCGAGCCCGCCAGCATACCCGACGACGAGCCGCTGGTCGGCGGCGGCCTCTCCCTCGACTCGATAGACGCCCTGGAGCTCGTCGTCCACCTTGAGAGGGAGTTCGGCATAAAGATAGAGACCAGCGAGGAGGCGCGCGGGGCCCTTGCCAGCGTCGCTTCCCTTGCGGCATTCATTCGCAAGCGGGGCGACCCCGCGAGGCTCCCCGCCTGAGGCGCCCCGGCGCCCATCCCAGCATGGCCGGATCCGCCGCCCCCGCACGCGTCCGCGCCTGCGGATGCATGACCGCCTTCGGGGACGCCGCCTCGACCCACGCCGCGCTCATGCGCGGCGAGTCCGCCCTGCGGCCCGTGCCGGTGCTGGGGGGCGCGGGCGGGGACCCCGTCCCCATGGCCCTCATGCCGGGCCGGGCCATCGACGAGACGAACCCGCCGTCCTGGCTCGGGGCGCTGCGGGCCCTCGCCGGGGCCATCCCGGACGGGGACTGGGGTTCGCCCGAGAGGCCGGTCTTCGTCACGGGGAGCAACTTTGGAGTCGGTGGCCTCTACGCCCTGCGCCAGACGGGCGACGCCGCGTTCGCGGCCTGGGGCGCGCCCCCTACCTGCACGGAGCGCCTCCGGGTCGAGCTCGGCTGGGGGCCGGACGTCTCAATCATCTCCCACGCCTGCGTGTCCGCGCACCTCGGCCTCATCGAGGCCTCGCGCGCCCTGGACGCGGGCGTCGCGCGGGAGGCCCTCGTCCTCTCCTTCGACTTCCTCAGCCCCTTTGTCGCCGGCGGCTTCCACGCGCTGCGGATACTGAACGGCGACTTCCCGGCGCCGTTCCGTGAGGGCGCGACCGGGGCGATAGGGCTCGGCGACGGCGCGGGGTTCGCCGTCCTGGCGAGGGACCGGGGCGACTGGGTGCTCGACGGCCAGAGCCTGAACAACGAGATGCACCATTTCACGGCCAACCGCGGCGACGGCTCGGGGTTCTCGGGCTGCCTCGAGGCCACCGCCGCCGCGACCCGGGGCCGCAGGGTGTGGTACAAGGGCCACGGCACGGGGACCCTCGAAGCCGGGAGGCTCGAGGTCGCGGCGGCGGGCCGCAGTTTCCCGGGGGCGCCCGTTGTCGGGTGGAAGGGAAGCCTGGGCCACACGCTCGGCAGCTGCGGCCTGGTGGAGCTGGCGGTCGCGATCGAGTCGGTGCGCGTGGGGCAGACACCCGGGACCTACGGGCGGGGCGGGCCCGCCATGTCCGACTGCGTGGCCGCCGGGAACTTCGCCAACGGGTCCTTCGACGGGGTGGTATGCGCAAGCAACGCGTTCGGCGGCGCGCACGCCTCGTTCCTCCTCTGCCATGCTTGAGCGCTGGATCCAGGCCGCCGTGACGGACGACGCGGGCGGGGAGGACCCCGCGGCGACCCGGGCCCGGCTGAAGGGACGGTTCCCGGCCGGCGCCACGCGCCGGATGACGACGCTTGGCATGATCGCGGGCGCGGCCCTGGCCGGGCTCGATCCCGGCGAGGGGGATGCGATAGTCTACGCATCGGGCTACGCCGAGAGCTGCGCCCTCGAGGCGTTCCTCGACAGCTTCCCGACGCCGAGCCCCACGCTCTTCCAGACCTCGATCCACCCGAGCGCGGTGCAGCAGGTGATGATCGGCCGGCAGACCCCGGTCCGCGAGTTCCTTCCCCATTCCGGGGGCCGCCTCATCGCCTTCCAGGCGCTGCGCGCCGCCCTGCTTTCCCCCGCGCCGCGGGTCCTCCTCTGCGGGGGCGAGGAGCGAGGCACCTGGCTCCTGGCGCACGGGCTGGCCAGCGACCGCACCTTTGGCTTCGCCGCATCCCTTTCCCGGGAAAGGCCCGCGGGCGCGGCCGGCCGCGTGCGCCTGGCCCCGGCCGACGGAGCTGGGGAGCTCGGCCTCGCCTCGCTCTTCGACCTCTTCCACGGGCGCTCCGTGTTCGGCGGATTCATCGCGCCGGGCTGGCGCCTCGACCTGGAATGGCTCTGATCCCCGACACCGGCGCGCCCCCCAGAAATCCGGGCCCCTCCTGGGGGTACCATTTCCTCAGGCTGGCCGACCGCGTCCTGCCCGAGCCGCTCTTCCGGCGCCTGCGGGCCGCCGGGACCTGGGCCGCGGTGGGGGCCATGCCGCTCCAGCGCAGGTTCTCCAAGGAGTACCTGCGGATCGTCCTGGCCCGCGAACCGGCGCCAGGGGACGTGTTCAGGCACTTCTTCTCGGTCTGCGAGGCGCTCACCCTGCGCCTCAGGGTCGCCAACGGGCGCCCCCACCGGTGCGTCCTCGGGCCCGGCGCGGAGGACTTCGCCCGGTGGCTCTCGTCGGGGCGCCCCGCGCTCCTGGGAACGTTCCACATCGGCAACTCGGACCTCACCGGCTTCATGCTCGCGGGCCAGGAGCACCGCCGCGTGCGCATCGTGCGCCTGCGGGTCGCCAACTCGCACGACACCGAGGCGCTCGCGGAGCGCTTTGGCGACCGGGTGCGGTTTGTGTGGGTCAACGAGCCGGGGGGGCTGCTGCTCGCCCTGAAGGAGGCCTGCGCGAGCGCCGACGCCGTCGCCCTGCAGTGCGACCGGCCCGACCACAGCTCCCGGAGCGAGCCGTTCGAGTTCCTCGGGGCGAGCCGCGCGTTCCCCTTCGCGATCTACCACCTCTCCCTCATCTTCGGGAGGCCCGTGATCCTCTCCTTCGGGGCGCCCGACGGCCCGGGCCAGTCCGTCGTGCACGGCTCGCCCATCTTCGAGCCCCGGGAGGGGGAGCCGAGGGATGCCGCGCTGGCCCGGGCGCGCGAGCATTTCCAGGCCTTCCTGCGGCGGGTCGAGGCCCACCTGAGGTCGAACCCGTACCAGTGGCTCAATTTTCACCCCCTTTGAAACGCCGCGCCGCACGCATCCGCTGGGTGACGCTCTACTACGCCTCCTGGGCGGTGTTCGGCCTTGTGGGCCTCGTCCTGAACCTGGCATGCATGGCCCTGCTTCCGATGAGGGGCAGGCGCGCCCTGGAGAGGTCGGTGCGCTCGGTGATACGGCGCCTGTTCGGCGCCTGGCTTGCATGGCTCCATGCCACCGGGATCGTCCGGGTGGAGTGGAAGGGATTCGGGGGGGCCCCGCTCCCGCCAGGCACCGTCTATATCGCCAACCACCCCACGCTCGTCGACGCGACGGTCATCCTGGCCCGACTTCCGGACGCCGTGAGCATCTTCAAGCCGTCGCTCATGCGAAATCCGGCCATCGGCCCGGCGGCGGTCATGGCGGGCTACGTGAGGGGCGACACCGGGATCGACGTCATCAAGGCGGCGGCGGCAAAGGTCGCGGCCGGCCAGTCCCTTCTCGTCTTTCCCGAGGGCACCCGCACGCAGCCCGGGACCGCCCTGGGAAGGATGAAGCCGGGATTCGCGCTCATCGCCGACCGGGCCAAGGCGCCCGTAAGGCTGCTGGTTATCCGGTGCACGCCCGGCCTCGGCACGCGCGGGCGCCCGCTCTGGCCGGCGCCCGATGTCCTGCCGGCGACAATGGAGATCGAGCTCGACCAGGAGTGGCCCTACGAGCCGGGCCGGTCGTCAGCGGAGTTGACCCAGTCGGTCGAGCGCCGAATCTGCGAGGTGCTTGGCAGTGCCTCGCGCGGATGAATAGCCCGAACACCCACCTTGTTCTCATACCCGCGTTCAACCCGGGGCGCCTCCTCGTGGAGACCGTCCGCGGCGCGCTCTCCCAATGGGGCGACGTCTGGGTCGTGGTCGACGGAAGCACCGACGGCAGCCACGAGGGCCTGTCCGGCGGCTCCGGCCTGCGCGTGATCGTGCGGCCCGAGAACGGCGGCAAGGGCTGCGCGGTCCTGACCGGCGCGAGGGCCGCCATCGGCGAGGGCTTCAGCCACGCGCTCGTGATGGACGCCGACGGCCAGCATCCCGCCGAGGAGATCCGGCGGTTCATGGAGGCCTCGGCCGCCGCGCCCGGCGCCGTCGTGTGCGGCCTGCCGGTCTTCGGCCCCGAGGCGCCGCGAATCCGCCTCTACGGGCGCAAGCTGAGCGTCGCCCTCGTCCGCCTCGAGACCTCCGGCAGGGGGGCGGCGGACCCGCTCTTCGGTTTCAGGGTGTACCCGCTTCACGCGCTCGTCCGAGCCCTCGAGTCCACGGGCGGGGGGCGCCGCTACGACTTCGACCCGGAGGTGGCGGTCCGGCTCGCCTGGGGCGGGACGCCCGCGATCAACATGGAGGCGGCCTGCCGGTACGTCGGCCGCGAGAGGGGCGGCGTCACCCATTTTCGCTACGTCCGGGACAACCTGCGGATGGCCGCCATGCACTCGCGCCTGATCTGGGCGCTCGCAACCGGGCGCCGGAGCCCGGCCGCGCCATGAGGGCGCCCGCGGCGGTGGCGCTCGTCCTCGCCTGCCTCTGCGCGGCGCGGGGGGCGCCGGACGCCGGCACGCTTCTCACGGCGGAGACGGGGGAGGGGGAGTGGAGGCCCCTGGTCGAGTCCCTTGCGGGAAAGGGCGCCGTCCGGGCCGAGTTCACCGAGAGGCGGTTCTTCCCGTTCCGGCGCGAGGCGATGATTCTCGGCGGGGTGCTCAGGATTTCGCCCGAAAGGGGGCTCAGCCTCGAGTACACGAGCCCAGAGAGGAGCGTGCTGATCGCCGACGCCGCCGGCCTCCTCCTGAGGGACGCCGGCGGGCGCACGAGGGAGGTGCCCTCGGGCTCCCGGTCCCTGGCGGCGATCGAGTCGCTCCTGCCGATCATGCGGTTCGACCTTGCCGCGCTCTATCCAAGCTTTGTCATCCGGGCAACGCGCTCCGGACCGGAGTGGACCTTCGACTTCAAGCCGAGGGACCCCGAGGCGGCGGCCTCGCTCGGGTCCATCACGGTGGCCGGCGAGGGCACCGACGTCCGGCGCCTGGAATTCAGGAGGAGCGCGACTCAGAGGGTTGAGATCACCGTGGGCCGGACCGAGGCGGGGGCGGCGTTCACGCCGGCCGAGATCAAGGAGTTCTTCCGCTAGGGCGGGACGCGATCCATGGAGCCCGGACGCCAGAAATGGACCGCGCGGATGATCCTGCTCGCGGCTGCGGCCGCGGGGCTGGCGTGCCTCTGGCGCCTCGACCTGAAGAGAAGGGTCTCGACGGACGTCCTTGACCTCGTCCCGACGGGCGAGCGCTCCCCGGAGCTCTCCCTCGTGCGCAGCCTCGCCGGCCAGGAGGAGGCGCGCATAATCCTCCTCTCCCTTCGGGTGCCCCCAAGGCCGGGCGAACCCGGAGGGGCGCAGGCCTTGCGCGGAAACCAGGCGGCCGCGCTGCTTGCGGGCGCCCTCGCGGGGTCGCCCTCGATCGCCGAGGCCATTCCGCTCTCGGACAGCCGGCCCCGCGAGGCCCTCGCCGCGGCCATCTACTCCCGCCGGCTCGACCTCCTCCTGCCGCAGTGGCTCGAGGACCGCCGCCGGGAATTCGACGCCTCGGGGGCCGGCGCGCCCTGGAGCGCCTGGCTCGCGGAACGCACGGCGGCCGACCTGGAGGCCTATCTCTCGAGGCCCGAGGCGATGGCGACGCAGGACATCATAACCGCCGATCCGCTGCTCCTCGTCCCGGGACTGGTCGGCAGGATGGGCGGGCTGGCCGCGTCGGCTCCCGCCGAGGGCCGGTCGGGCGGCGCCTCGCTTGTCTGGGCGCGGACCCGCGCCTCTCCGCTGACGGAGGAGGGGCAGCGTCCCGTCTTCGACGCGGTGGACGCGGCGCTTTCGCGGGTGCGCGGGGCGGAGCCCGACGCGGAGCTCGCCTGGACCGGTATCGCGCGATTCGCCGCCGCGAGCCGGGCGCGGATCGAGCACGAGATGGCGACCTTGAACCTGCTTTCCCTTGCCTGCGTCGTCGCGGTGACTGCGGCCTGCATCCGCCGCTTCCACCGGGCGCTCCTGCTTGCGCCGGTCGTCGCCGGCTCGCTCCTCGGCGCGTGGGTCGCCACGGCGGCCGCATGGCCGCGCGTGCACATCCTTGTCTTCGTCGTGGGCTCGCTCCTTGCGGGGGTGGCCATCGACTACGGCTTCTATCTCTGCCTTCAGCCCCGCCTGCGGCCCGACGAGCCGTATGCCGAGAGGGCCTCGCGCCTCATAAGGCCGCTGCTTGCCAGCGCGCTCACCACCGTCATCGGCTTTTCCTTCCTCCTCTGGTCGGAGCTCCCCCTGATCCGCCAGCTCGGCGTGTTCGTGAGCGCCGGGCTCGTTTGCGCCCTGGGCACCGCCCTCCTCTGGTTCGCGCAGGTGCGCGACTCCTACCTCGAGACCCGGCCCTTCATCCGCAGGCGCCTGCCGTCAAGGTTCGCTTGGGGCCCCGGCGGCGCCCGCCTCCTGCTCGTCGCGGGGGCCGCGGTGGCGCTCATCGGGCCCTGGCGGCTCAAATGGAGGGACGACATCCGCGAGCTGGAGATCCCGACACCCGCGCTGCAGGCGAACGACGCGCGGGTGAGGGCGCTCTTCGGGGACACGGGGGCGCGAACGGTCTATCTCACCCGGGGGTCGACCCCGGCCGAGGCCCGCTCGTCGCTCGAGGCCTTCCTCGCCTGGCACCGCGCCGAATTCTCCGGGGCCGCGGCATCGACGCTGGGGGACGCCGTGCCCACCGAGGGGCAGTGGGAGCGCCTGCCGGGCCAGCTCGAGGCCCTGGGAGGCTTCGAGGGCGACCTGCGCGCCGCGCTCGGCCGCCACGGCTTCGAGCCCGGCGCGTTCGGGGCCTTCTTCGATGCGTGGAGGGCGCAGCTGGGCCGGCGCGAGCGGCCCAGCTACGGCGCGCTCGTCGCCGGCGTCGACGCGGCGCTCCAGGGCCCGTTTTCCTCGCTGCTCCACATCGGGCCCGGCCTGTGCTGGTTCGTGACGATCGCCGAGCACGCCCCGGGCGCCGAGCCCCCCGCGGCGACGAACACGTCGAGCGACAGCCAGCTCCAGAGCCTGAACCAGCTCTTCTCGCGCTACCGCGTCTCGGCCCTGCGGCTGAGCTCGGTGGGGCTCGCGTTCGTCGGCGCGAGCGTGTTCGCCCTCTACGGGCTTCGCAGGGGAATCCGGATATTCGCGATTCCCGCCGGGGCCTGCCTCTTCACATTCGGGCTCTTTGGCCTGGCGGGCGCCACGCTGAACCTCTTCAACCTCCTGGGCGCCTTCCTCGGCGTCTGCCTGAGCCACAACTACGCGATATTCTTCGCCGAGAGCCAGGGGAGGGGGGAGGAGCCGCCGCCCTCGATACGGATGTCGGCGTTCGCGGCTGCATCCTCGTTCGGCGTCCTTGCGCTGAGCCGGATACCCGTCGTCTCCGCGCTGGGCTCGACCGTGGCCGTGATCGTGCTATCCGCGCTCGCCATCACGGAGCTGGCGCCCGTGGCCTCCGCGGCGCCCGGGCCTACCGTGCGGCCGGTTCGGTAGCCCAGCGTGGCCGGATCCTCGCTTTCCCTGGCCGCGTATTCCCAGCTGCCGGGAAGCTATCTCCTCTTTCTCGAGGACTTCGACTTCTTCTTGGACTTCACTGATTTCTTTTTTGCCTTTGCCATTGTGGTTGCTCCTTAACTTGCGGGTTATCTCTCCCCCGGGAAAGTTGTTCCCCCGGAGGAACCGTCAGTATCTCCCGGGCCGGCGCCGATGTAAACAACAGTCGCGCGCCCGCGCGGCGCCGCCGACTAGGCGGTCACTTCTTCGCCGGCGCCGCGGCGGGAGCCTCGCCGGGGAACGGGCGGTTGCGGTACTCGGCGTAGTCGGGCACTATCCGGTCGTACGCCGCGTCCATGAGCGGCGAGGAGATGATGAAGTCGGCGGAGGCCCTGTCGCAGGCGATCGGGATGTTCCAGACGACCGCCATCCTCAGGAGCGCCTTCACGTCCGGGTCGTGCGGCTGGGGCTCAAGCGGGTCCCAGAAGAAGATGAGGAAGTCGATCTCCCCGTCCACGATCTTCGAGCCGATCTGCTGGTCGCCCCCCAGGGGGCCGCTTTCGAGGCGCTTGATCGGGAACTTGAGCACCTTCTCAAGCACACCGCCCGTCGTCCCCGTCGCGAACACCTTGTGGTGGGCGAGGAGGTCCCGGTTGAACTTGGCCCACTCGATCAGGTCGCGCTTCTTGTTGTCGTGGGCGACGAGCGCGATCTTCTTGTTCATTCCCATCGGTATCGTCTTGTATTTCATGGAGAGCGCCCCCTGTCTGCCCGCAACGGCCGCCGGACGCAAGTAGCACCGGGTCCGAGCGAAAATTCGCGGCTGACACGGCCGGCCGGCGCCCCAAGAGTGCGCCGACCGCCCCCATGCCACGGAAACTCGCCATCATCACGGGTGCGTCCGCCGGAATTGGCGAGGTCTTCGCCCGCAGGCTCGCGGCCGAACACGACCTTTTGCTCGTGGCCCGCAGGCGGGACCGCCTGGAGGGCCTGGCCGCGGAGCTCGCGGGCAAGACCGGGGCCAGGGTAGACGTGCTGGCCGCGGACCTGTCCGAAGCGGCCGGCAGGGAAGCCGTCGCGGGGCGGATCGCCGCGGAGCCCCTCCTTGCGCTCCTCGTCAACAACGCCGGCTTCGGCAGCCGGGGGCTTTTCTGGGAGTCCGAGTTCGAGGAGGCCGACCGCATGCACCGCCTCCACGTGACGGCCACCCTGAGGCTCTGCCATGCCGCCCTTCGCAACATGGTGCCGAGGGACGAGGGCGCGATCATCAACGTGGCCTCGGTCGCCGCCTTTGTCCGGCGGGCCGGCTCGTCGGGCTACTCCGCGACGAAGAGCTGGATGGCGGTGTTCACGGAGGGGCTGCATCTCGAGCTCCGGAGCATCCGGTCCGGGGTGTCGGTCCAGGCCCTCTGCCCGGGATTCACCTACTCGGATTTTCACGACATCCTAAAGGTCGACCGGAAATCCATGGCCCCGGCCTCGTTCTGGCTGACCGCGGACCAGGTTGTCGATGCCTCCCTCGGGGGCCTCCGAAGGAAAAAGCTCTTCGTCGTTCCCGGAGCCCAGTACAAGCTTCTCACGGCGCTCTTCACCAAGCTCCCCGTCGGCCTGCGCCTGGCGGCCGAGGCCGGGCGCGGCAATCCCACCCCCGCCCGGAGCGCCACGGTCGCGAGTCGATGACGGAGGCGCCCAAACTTCGATGAAGAGCCGACCTCAAGACCCCGCGGGGATCCGCCCCCCCTCGTTACAATCCCGCTATGGCGCCGGCGCGCCTCGCCACCCGGCATCCGTCCTGCTTACCATTCCCGGGTGAATCCGCCTTCTCCAGCTTCCACGCCCAAGGCGGCCTACCGCCTCACGAAGATCGTGTTCACCCTGGGCCCGGCCACGGAGGACGAGGGGATGCTCGAAAAGCTGGTCCTGGCCGGGGCCGACGTCTGCCGGCTCAACATGGCCCACGGCGACGAGGCGTGGACGCGCGCCATGATCCGAAGGGTGCGCGCGGTCTGCGCCAGGACCAGGCGGGACATCGCCCTCCTGATGGACATCAAGGGCCCCGAGATACGGATAGGCGACCTGACGGCGCCGGTCGACCTCGCGGTCGGACAGCTTGTCGACCTGCTGCCCAAGCCCGGCCCGGCCGAGGACGGTGTGCTCGCCGTGGGCGTCAACTACCCGCTGATGGGCGGGGACGTTTCCGTCGGGACGACCGTCCTGGTCGACAGCGGGCTGATCCGGCTCGAGGTGCTGAGCACCTCGGCCGAGAGGATCCGGTGCCGCACGACCGTCCCCGCGCGGCTCACGAGCCGCCGCCACCTCAACCTTCCCGGGGTCAAGGTGCGGCTGCCGGCCCTCACGGCGAAGGACCGCGCCGACATCGCCGTCGGCGTGGACGAGAAGGTCGACTTCATCGCCCTGTCGTTCGTGCGCGAGGCGGACGACATCGACATACTCAGGCGCCTGCTTACCGACCTGAAGAGCCACGCGAGGATCGTCGCCAAGATCGAGGACCAGTCGGGGATCGCCAACCTGGACGAGATCATCGTGGCCTCCGACGCGGTCATGGTCGCGCGCGGCGACCTCGGTATCGAGGTGCCCATGGAGGACCTGCCCCTCATACAGAAGCGGATGGTCGACGCGTGCATCCGCCACCGCAAGCCGGTCATCGTGGCCACGCAGCTGCTCGAGTCCATGATCCTGTCGCCCGTGCCGACCCGGGCGGAGGTGAGCGACATCGCGGGCGCCGTATGGTCCACCGCCGACGCCATCATGCTCTCCGGGGAGACGACCACCGGCAAGTACCCGCTCGAATGCGTGCAGTTCATGAAGCGCGTCGCCGGCCGCATTGAGGAGAGCGCGTCGAAGGGCTACAACACGTCCCTTCCGCTGAAGACCAACAAGGACAGGCTCCTGCGGTCCGCGGTGGTCCTTGCCCAGGAGCTCGGGGACGCGGGCATCATCGTCTTCACCCGCAACGGGCTCCTGCCCCAGGCGCTCGCCGCCCTGAGGGGGTGGCGCTGCCCCATCTACGCCTTCACGGACGACCCCCAGGTCCTGAGGCACATGCTGCTCATCTGGGGGGTCGAGCCCTTCCTCGTGGAGTTCACCCAGGATCCCGAGGAGACGATCGCCGGCGCGTTCGCCTACCTGCTGCGGCGCGGCTGGGTCAAGGCCGGCGACTGGATGGTGGTCGTGACCAACGTCCTTGTCGGCAAGAAGACGATCGACTCGATCCAGATGCGCCCGGTCGAGTGAGCCTTCGCCGGGGACAGGGGGCGTTCAGCCGCCCTTCTTGCCGCCGGCGTCCTTCCTCGTGGCGGCCTTTACCAGCAGGTCGCTCCATTGGCCCGCGTCAATGTGGGCGAGCGTGCCCCCGAAGTGGAGCGGTTGGGCCAGGAGCGCGTATCCGAGCTCGTCCTTTCGCGGGGACAGCAGCCCCGCCTTGGAGAGGAGCTCGGCGGTCTTTCCCTGGGCTCCGAGCTGCAGGTCCGCGCCGAGCGGCCGGTCGGCGAGGGAAAGGCCCCTGGCGCCGGCGATCGTCCCCGTGCCGCTCAGGCGCACCTCCGGGGAGACCATCTCCATGGCGGAGAGCCGGATCGCCCCGTCGGACCCGCGGACCGCGGTGATGCTCACCCTGTCATATCCGATCTCCGAAACCTGGTAGGTGAGGTCGAGGACCGCCTCCGTCGTCTTGCCAAGGGTGGTCTTCCCCGAGTCGAGCACGTTCCGCTTTGCCCCCACGACCGCGCCGACGGCGTAGCCCACGGTTCCGAGCGTGTCCGAGACGGCCGAGGAGGGCGCCTCGGGCAGCGAGTCGGCGACATCCGCACCGAGCAGCCGGACGATGCCCGCCGTGCTCGTCAGGCGGAGCTCCTCCTGGGCGCGGCTCTCCAGGTCCGCAAGGTTTTCCCCGTCGCCCGTGAACGTCCGGGCCACGGAAAACTTGCCCTCGAACATCGGCTCGCCGCCGGGGCGGGGCGCGGCGAAGAGCGACGCCGCATCGGCTTCGGCGCCGTCCGCGGTGGCCCTGAGGCTGTAGGGGCGCCGCGAACCCGCGTCGAACCCGACCGACCCCTTCACCCCCGTGAGGGCGTGCCCGGCCGGGCCGCCCCTGCCTCCCTCAATCTGGATCGACCCATGGTCGAGGGTGAACGTGCCCCCCACGTCCACGAGCTCGCTGTCCCGGGTCCTCAGGCGGCCGATCGATACGACGACGCGCCCGGTCCAGTCCCCCCAGAACGGCCTCGGGTCGCGCCCGGCAGGCGCGAGCGGCCCTGCCAGCCCGAGAAGGTGCCCGATTGCGACACTGCCTCCCGTGACCGCGAGGTCGACCCAAGGGCCGTCGCTGTCGCTGCCCGACGTCCCCTTGAGGGAAAGGTCGGACGTCTCCTTGCCCGAGGTTACCTTCACCGGCGCCTCGAACGTGACCGTGCCGCCCGGGCCAAAGTCCGCGCCGACGCTGGCGGAGAGGGAGTCCGCGGGATCGCGCCCGGCGACGGCCAGCCTGGCGTCCACGTGGGTGGATGAGCCCACGCTCGCCGAGATGTCCCCGGATGCCGAGCGGCCGGCCAGCCAGCCCAGGGCCGGGGCCGCATGCGCCGCTGCGATCGCGTCCAGGTCGGCGTCCCACCTCATCGTGACCGCGACCGGCTGGTCCCGCCCCAGGGGTCGGCTCGCCGCACCGGTGAAGACGGCCACGCGCCGGCCGGCGCAGTCGGCCGAAAGCGGCGCCCACTGGATCCGCCAGCCGCCCGATGCGTACTCGGCGGCCAGCGAGAGCCTGAGGTCAAGGCCCTTCCCGAGGGTCCTGCCCGCGCTCGAGACCGAGACGCCGGTCGCGGCGAGCGGCACCTTTGCCCGGAGACCGATCCCCCCGTTCTCCGGGCGGAGGACGATCTCCCCGGAGACGTCGCCGCCCGCTACGGCCACCCCCCCCGTGACGCCGGAAAGCCATGCGAGCGGCATCCCAGTTATCGTCGCGTCCAGGAGGTCGCCCCTGGGATCCGCCACGGTCAGGGCCCCGGTGCCCTCGTCGATGGAGAAGGGCTGGACCAGGCGCACCGCCGCGACCGGCCGGGCCCCGGCCAGGGCCACGTCCAGCCGGTCGACCCTGATGATCCGCCCGCTCCGGGCGATGTCGAAGCCCGCATCGAGCGTCACCGGCCCGACGGGCCCGAGGCAGGGCGCAAGGTCCCCCAGCCGGGTCGCTCTCGAACTGACGCCGCCCGTGACGTGCAGCGTCGCCAGGTCCGTTCCCACGTCGAAGTCGCCGTGGCCGGCAAGCGAGCCGGGGGGCAGGGGACGATCCGGGAGGTAAGGAGCCAGGTCGGAATTCAGGAGGCTGAGCGTCCACGAGCCGTCAAGGCGCCGGGCAGCCTCGTGCAGCCGCGCCCGGACCGTGGCGACAGGCCGGCCGTCGCGGCTCAGGTCGACGGCGTAGGTCTCCTCGCCCGCGCCGCGAAGGGACTCGGCCTGCGCCGAGATCGCGAGGGCCCTGCCGGCCGTGGCGGCGTTGTCCGAAAGCTCGGCGTCCACCCGCAGGCGGCTGAGGGTCCTCGGGGAATCCATCGTCGCGGCGAGGCGCCCGTGGGAGGCGACCGCGTTAATCGGCAGCCCCGGGTCCGCGATCGAGCCGGAGAGATCGAACGTGAAGACCCCCTCGCGCCCCGGGGCCATCCCGCCGCCGGCCACCACCACGTGAACCCGGGCGGGGGCCCCTCCCGGAATCGGCGCGAACAGGACATCCCCCTCGAGCTCGGCCCCGTCGAGGGCAACGTCGAAAGGCGCCCCGTGCCCGCGCAGGACCGCGTGGACGAGCGCCGCCGCCTTCGCCGGCGAGGCCCCCGTGGGGCCCGCGCCGGTCAGGTCGAGCGTCCAGCCCTTTGCCACGAGGCTGCTGACAAGGAGCTGCCGGCGCACGACCGCGCCCGTCACCGAGAGCTTCGCCCTCAGGGAGGGCAGGGTGAGGACGGCCCCGCCCGCCTCAAGGTGCAGGTCCTCGACGTCGACCTCGCCAAAGCCCGCGGAAACCGTCCCCAGCGTCCCATGCACCCCCGACCCGCCGGAAAGCGCCCGCTGCGCCGCCCAGGTCTGGAACGCCGGCGCCACGGCGACGAGCACGGCGACGGCCGCGACCGCGGCGAGGACCGCGAGGCAGGTCAGGGCGATGCGCAGGATCTTCACGCGGGGGACGCCTCCGTCGGCTCGCCGGGCGGCAAACGGGCTCCGCCAGCCGGGGCGTCAGAACTTGTTGGCCTGGGCAATGGGGGCCTTGCCCGAGAGGAACCGCGTGAGGTTCTCGACCGCGCAGGTGGCCTGCCTCTGGACGCTCTCGCTGGTCCTCGAGCCGATGTGGGGCGTCAGGATCACGTTGGGGAGGCCGAGGATCGGGTAGTCGGCCGGCGGGGGCTCCTGGTCCAGGACGTCGGCCGCATAGTAGAGGCGGCCCTTCTCCTTGAGGGCCGAGACAAGGGCCGGCAGCTCCACGAGCTCGCCCCGGGCGCAGTTCAGTATGATCGCCCCCGCCCGAAGGAGGCCGATGTTGCCCGCGTTGATCAGGTGGCGGGTCTGGGGGGTCAGGTTCGTGTGGAGGGAGATCACGTTGGAGCGGCGCAGGAGCTCGTCGAAGGCCTCGACCCTCTCGACACCGTGCAGCTTGGCGAAGTCCGCGTCCCAGTAGGTGTCGAAGCCGAGGACGGTCATCCCGAACGCCTTCGCGCGGAGCGCGACCTCCTTGCCGATGCGGCCGAGCCCGGCGATCCCGATTGTCTTCCCGTCGATCTCGGAGCCGGTCAGCCGCGTCCAGCGCCCCTGGGCCACGTGGTTGGCCTCGACGACCAGGTGGCGCACCGTCGCGAGGAGGAGCGCCATCGTGTGCTCGGCCACGGTCACGTGGTTGACCCCGGGCGTGTAGAACACGGGAACCCTCAGGTCGGTCGCCGCCTGGACGTCGATCTTGTCCAGGCCTATGCCGTACTTGCTGATGGCCCTGAGGCGCGGCAGGGCCTTCGTGATGACCGCGCGCGTGATCGCGTCGTCGCCGCAGAGGAAGGCGTCGAAGGTGCCCGCCAGCTCGAGCATGCGCGCCTCGGGCAGGGGCCCGCGCTCGCGGGTGATCTCATAGCCCGCCTTGGCGAGCAGATCGTGGTGGACGCCGGGAGTGTCCTGGAAGGACGTGGTGGTGAGGAGGACGCGGGTCATGGGGATGGAGTTGCCCGGAGGCTACTCCCTTCCGCATGTTCTTCAATTAAATAGGCGGCAATGCAGCGCGGTGATGGCCGCGGTCATGCGCCACCGGCGTCCCTGCCTGCTCCGTGGCGCGCCCGGGCGGGCGCCCGCGCGGCCCTCAGTGCCTGTGATCGTCGTCGCTCCAGCCACCCTTGGTCTGGTGGTAGTGGCCGTCCTTGTCCTTGTCCCAATGCGGCGCGCTCCACTGGCCGTGCCCGTGCGGGGAATGGTCCCAGCGGCCGCCGACCCAGGTGTAGTGGCCGGGGCTGCCGTCCCAGTACCCGCCGACCCAGACGTAGTCCGGGCCGGGGCTGACGCCGACGATGACCTCGTGGCGCAGGGGCGGGGGGGCAAGGTCGAGCCCGATGTTTATGGAGATGTCGGCCAGCAGGGGAGAGGCGGCGGACATGGGGGCCGCGGTCCCGGCGAGGGAGAGCAGCCCGAGGCCGCCGGCGAGCCGAAGCGTTGCGCCGGGGGCCCGATGAAGGTGTTTCATGAGTTTGTTCATTGGCACTCTGGACTCCCCAAACCCCCCGCGGTGCCCGCCCGCCGGGCAAAGTCGGCGCGGAATAGGTGAAGACCCCACTGCGCGCCGGCCCGCCCGCCGCGACTTGACAAATGGCCGCGACGAAGGGGCACTCTCCGGGGAACAAACGACGCCCCCGGCGGGCGACAGGTGCTCCATTCCACTCTAAACTTCAACCGGGAGATTCTCATCGGAGAATGCGGCGCGCTGCTGCTCGCGAATGGCTCGGCCCCGATCGTCTACCACTTCACGCGCGATCCGGCCGTCATCTCCTGGGCCGCCGTGGCCGCAACCCTGGTCGGCGGGGGGCTCTTCTGGCTCGCGGCGCGGGTCTATGACAAGGTTCGCGAGCACGCCTTCAGCGCGAAGGAGATGGCCAGCGACATCGGCTACTTCACGCCGGCGGCCGTCGTCCTCGGCCTCGGCGTGTACGATCCCGCGATCTACCTGATCTCGCACCACCTGCTGGTCCGCGGAGCCGGCGACGGCTTCGCGGTCTTCGCGGGCCAGCTGGTCGCCTTCGCGCTCTTCCTCGCCGCGCTCAACGCCTACCGGCTTCTGCTTCTCCGGTTCCGGGGAAAGTCGCTGTGACGCCGCCTTCGGCATCCGCGGCGCATCCCGCGCCGATCTTCGCGAGCAGCCCCCGCAGCGTCTCCTCCTGCTCGGCCGGGTCGAAGTCGCGCCTGCCCAGCCTCTCGCGGTAGTGGGGCAGCCTCGCGAGGAACCGCGAGAGCCTCTCCCGCGAGACGCTCTCCGAGGATTCGCCCAGGCCCGACTTCTCAAGGAACGCCGCATTGTGCGTCTGCTCGAACTGCTTCCTGAGCGGCACGGCGAAATACGGCTTCCTTAGGAAGATGGAGTCCGCGATCAGCGAGAACCCCGCCGTGCCTATGACGGCCTTGCAGCCCGCCAGGTCGGCGAGGAAGCCGGGCCCCTGGGCGCGGTAGGTGATGTTCTTCTCCTCGCCGACCCGGTTGTGGCAGTAGACCACAAACGTCTCGTCCATCGACTTGAGCACCTCGATCAGCTCCGGGTTGGGCTTGGTGAGATAAACGAGCACGTGCGAGCCGGTCGTCGGCCGGATCCGCCTGATCTCGCCCTGGATGATGGGCGCGACCAGGTGCCGGCGCCCGCTAACGAGGCCCCGCCGGTCGAACGACTTGACGATGTAGTCCTGCGCCCCGCAGGTGACGACGCGGGTCGTCAGGCGCGCCAGGTGAAACGCAAAGGCATTGGCTCCCCGAGGCGGCGGAAGGTCCCTGAGCTCGTTCTGGTTGTCCATGCTGATCAGCGGTTTCCGCAGCCAGTGCGACGCGAGGGTCGTGAACGGCTCGTAGGCGGTGATGAAGGCGTCCGGCTGGAAGGCCCTGATCTCGCGCATCAATCTCCGGGTGTTCGCGAGGAAGAACGGGAAGAAGCGAATGTTCTTGCGGAACGTCAGCGAGAGCGAGAGCCCGCTCTCGTCAAAGCAGAGGTGGATCCCCTCGATGCGCGTCGGCTCGAACTCGGCCAGCGAGGCGCAGGCGCGGTCGCCAAAGGTCAGCATCTTGAGCTGGTGGCCGTCGGCCTTGAGGATCCTGCCGATCTCGATCGCCTCGAACACGTGGCCGAGGCCCTCGCCGGACACGCCATAGACGATATTCATTGATCCCCAGCTTTCGCCGCAACCGGCCCCGCGATCAACATTAACCCGCGCATCCCCGCAAGGACCGGCCATCCCTAAAGGTCGGTGATGGTCCTGTGGCGCGGCACGAGCACCTTGATGATGCCCCACGCGACCAGGTAGCTCGTCGCGCATACGAGGAACATGAGGCCGTAGGCGACCTTCGGGGTCCCGGCGAACGCGTCGGTGAGCGCGCCCGAGAGCTTCTGCACCAGGACGCCCCCGATCCCGCCCGCCATGGCGCCTATCCCGGTGACCGTGCCGACCGCCTTCTTCGGGAACATGTCGGAGACCGTCGTGAAGAGGTTTGCGGACCAGGCCTGGTGGGCGGCGGCGGCGACGCAGATCGTGGCGCAGGCCAGGACCGCGGCCATCCTCCCAAAGTGGGAGACGTCCCCGAAATACTGGGTGCTGAGGACGCTTAGCGGAAAGACGGCTATCAGCAGCATGGCCCGCATGCGCGCCTGGTAGACCGACAGGCCCCGCTTGATGAAGGTCATGGGGATGCTGCCCCCGTAGACGCTGCCGACGATCGAGACCCCGTAGACTATGAAGGTCGGCAGCCGGATCTCCGCGGTCGTCATCCCGAACTGCTTCTGGAAATAATCGGGCAGCCAGAAGAGGTAGAACCACCAGATCCCGTCGGTCATGAACTTGCCCCAGAAGAAGGCCCAGGTCTGGCGGTAGCCCAGGAGCTTGCTCCACGGGATCTTCGCCCTGTCAATGGAAAGGTCCTCCGCGGCCTCCGGGTCCCTGTCGCTCAGGATGTGATCGAGCTCCTCCTGGGAAAGCCGCGCCTGCCGGGCGGGCGTGTCGTAGAGCCAGTACCAGAAGATCAGCCACACGAAGCCCACGGCCCCAGTCAGGATGAACGCCATCTTCCAGCCCCTCGCATATCCGTAGTGCACGAGGCACCACGGGACGAACAGCGAGGCTATCATGGCCCCAACGTTGGAGCCGCTGTTGAAGATGCCCGTCGCCAGCGCCCGCTCGCGCTTCGGAAACCATTCGGCCACGGTCTTTATGGAGGCCGGGAAGTTCCCGCCCTCGCCGATGCCGAAGGCGCTCCGGATGACGATGTGCATGGCCACCAGGCGCCCCACGAACGCGTTCAGTATCCCGCAGATCGACCAGACGACCAGGGACAGCGCCAGTCCCAGCTTCGTCCCAATCCTGTCTATGACCCAGCCCGCGACGATCGTCATGCCGGCGTAGAAGGCCGTGAAGGAGGAGGTGAGGTTGGCAAAGTCCGTGTTTGTCCAGCCGAAGCCGCCCTGGGCCGCCGGGGTGCAGAAATACTCCTTCAGGAAGCTTATGACCTGCCGGTCCAGGTAGTTGAAGGTCGTGGCGAAGAACAGCAGGGAGCATATGATCCAGCGGTAGCTGCTGTGCTCGGGCCTGGCGGAAGACGGGCTTTGCGTCATGGGGTTTAAGGGCCCGGCGACGGGGGACCGGGAAATCGGCGCGCAGCCTACGTCCGGCAATCCGAAGAGGGAAGCGGTTTCTCGCGGGCCCGCCGGCGCTCAGGCCACCTGGGGCACGACGAACGGCGCCCGGTACTCGCGGGTGAGGAGCGCGTCCGCCCCCGGCGCGCCTTCGCCCAAGAAGCGGCCCGCCGCCGGATCGAGCGCAAGGGGCGCCCCGAGGGTCAGGGGCGTCCTGTCGAGGTCGATATTGTTTCGCGCGAGGTGCTCGGCCATCCGGCCGTAGGCCTCGGCCAGGGGCCCGCTGGTCCCGATCCTCTCGCGCATCTCCCCCGGGCCCATCCTGGCCCCCGCCAGGTGGGAGATGTTTCCCAGGTGGCAGAGCTCGGTCGACGCCCGGCCCTCGCCAATGGGCCCGTACAGGTCCGCAGTCCGGCGGCTGCGGACGACGTCGATGAAATTCTCCATGTGGCGGTCGACTCCCTTGAACTCCCTCACGAGCTTCCCGCCGGCATCGTAGGCGCGCGCCTCGTAGTAGGTGTCCGAGACCAGACTGCCCCCCTCGCAGTCGACAATGTTGCCGACGCGCACGCCGCGGTACCTGTCCATGAGCCCGGCCTTTGCCTCCGCGGTGGATGAGCTGCCGGCCACGGGGCCCGCGGCGGCGCCCGAGGCGGCCTTGGCCGGCAGGCCCCGCACCTCGAATATGATCGGGGCGCCCGCATAGTCGTGGACGATCGTCAGCGTGTTCGGCGTCTGGCCGTCATCCACGTAGCCGAGGCGCCCGCCGACGCTCATCGTGTGGCGCGGCATGCCCTCCTGCCCAAGCATCCACCGGGCGACGTCCATCTGGTGCGCGCCCTGGTTGGCGACGTCGCCATTTCCCGTCGCCCAGAACCAGTGCCAGTCGTAGTGGAACTGGGCCCGCCGGGGCGCGGCGAGCGGAGCGGGCCCGCACCAGAGGTCGAGATTGACCGTCGCCGGCGGCGCCGGGGCCGCGTCGACCCTGCCTATGCTGGCGCGGTACTTGTAGCAGAATCCGCGGGAGGCCGTGACCCTTCCCAGGTTGCCGGCGCGTATCCACGCCGCCGCCTCGCGCAGGCCCTCGCCGGAGCGTATCTGCATGCCCGCCTGGACGACGCGGCCGTACCTCGCGGCGGCAGCCTCGACCTGCGCGCCCTCCCAGACGTTGTGGGAGACGGGCTTCTCAAGGTAGACATCCTTGCCCGCCTGCATGGCCCAGATTGCCGCGAGCGCATGCCAATGGTTCGGCGTCGCCACGGCCACGGCATCTATCCCGGGCGCGGCGAGCATTTCGCGAAGGTCCCCGTAGGTTTGCACGCCGGCTCCAAGCTCGGCCGAGGCGCGCCTGAGGACAGCCGAGTCAACGTCGCAAAGGGCGACGACGCGCGCGCCCTTGATCCTCGACAGGATCTTGTAGAGATCCCGGCCCCGGGAATTGAGCCCGATGACCGCTACCCGAACGTCGCCGTTGGCGCCGGCCACCTGCGACCAGGAGCGCGCCGAAAGCGCCAGTCCCGCGGCGGCGAGGGCGGAGGTCTTGAGGAATGAGCGGCGACCGAGGGTAGGCATGGGCGGATCGCGTCTTGGGACACTCCAAAACCGATCCAGATGGCCGGCGGATGCTGACGCCTCACGCGTGGTTTGTCGATCCCCGGCGCCCCGGAGGGGCGCATGCCAATTGAAGCGCGCGGCCTGAAAAATTCTGCGCCGAGTCGCTCGCAAAGCCCAAGACCCTGCGTTAATTGGCCCCCATGAAACCCCTGCTGCTCTCCCTGATCCTCGGCGCCTCGATTTCGCTGCCCGGCACCTCGCTCGGGGCGGTCCCGCCCGGCGCAGGTGAACCGAGGATAAGGGTCCTCATCGTGGACGGTTGCAGCAACCACGACTGGATGCAGACGACCCGGCTCATCCGCGCGATCCTTGAGCCCACCGGGCTCTTCACGGTCGACGTCTCGACCTCGCCGCCCAGCGCAGCCGCGCCGGGATGGGACTCCTGGCGGCCCCGGTTCAAGGATTACGACGTCGTCATCCAGAACTACAACGACATCCACGGCGGCGCTCCATGGCCGCGGCCGGTTCAGGCCGCCTTCGAGGACTTCGTGCGCGACGGGGGAGGGGTCTACATCTTCCACTCGGCCCAGAACGCCTTTAACGACTGGCCCGCCTACAACGAGATCATAGGGCTGGGCTGGCGGAAGGCCGATTACGGCACGGAGATCGAGGTGGGGGCCGACGAGAAGCTCATCTACATCCCGCCGGGCCAGGGCCGCAACACGAGCCATGCCCCGAACGGAGACATCGTCGTCCACCTGCTCGGGGAGCACCCGATCCACGATGGGCTGCCGAGGGCCTGGCTGACGCCCCACCTTGAGGTCTACCACGACGCCCGGGGGCCCGCGAAGAACGTGCAGGTGCTCTCCTATGCCCGCGATCCCCGCTACGGCCACAACTGGCCCGTGGAGTGGACGGTCACCTACGGGAAGGGCCGCGCCTACATCGCCACGTTCGGGCACGTCTGGAAGGGAGACGTCCAGCCGGAAAGCATGCGCTGCGCGGGGGTCCAGACGATGATCGTGCGCGCGGTTCAGTGGCTGGCCAACCGCCCGGTCACGTATCCCGTGCCGCCCGATTTTCCAACGGCTGACCGAAAATCCATCCGACCCGATCTCGCCATCGCGGGCGCCGCGTCCAATTGAGGCGGCAACCCGCCCATTGACACATCCCAATTCTGCCGGCCCGCGGGCCAATCAGAGGGTGGCCTCGATTCCCAGGCGAAACTCGAGCGGCTCGACTGCGTGAAAGTGTATCTCGTCGGGAGCTGGCGAGCCGGGAGCCGGTGAATTGCGCGACTGATAATAATAGTCGATGTCGTGGTCGCGGCGGTCGAGCAGGTTGAGTATGTCGGCGGTTCCCTTCCAGGTCCGGTTGATGCGCCAGCCCATCCCAAGGTTCAGGATCAGGGTGGAATCGGATTTCACGCTGCCGGTGGAGGTCAGCGGACGGGGGCCGAAATATCGCAGCCGCAGGCTCGCCTCCCAGCCGCCGCTGTTCTTCACGGTCACGCCGCTTGACAATGACTGCCGAATGGCCTCGTCGACAAGTGTTCCCCCCGGCGCAATGTCCTCGGCCGCCGTGGTCGGCGAGACAAAGTGGGCCCAGGAATCGGCGTAATCCAGGTCGAACGCGAGCCAGGGCGCCGGCCGAAAGTAGTTCGCGAATTCCACGCCGTAGCGGTTGGTCGCCTGCTGCGAGGCGGTCGTTATGCCGCTGTCGGCGTCAATGCCGTTGAAGTAAAGCTCGGAGTCGTTGTGCAGGTACCAGAGGGAGAGAGTGCTCTGCAGCTCGTTGGCGGCAGTCGTGCGAATCCCGAATTCCGCGCCGCGGGCGGGGACGAGGACAGGCAGATGGGTTCCAACGACGGAATCGTCGGGATTGACGGTGGCCGTGTCGGCCCGGGCGTCGTTGCTATGAAAACCGTAGCCGGCCTGCAGGTAGAGCTCGGTCCTGGCCCAAGGGCCGAAGATCAGGCTCAGCTTCGGGCTTGCCAGGGCCGCGTGACGGTTGCCGGAATTCACCGGGTTCAGGTCGCTCACGTCCACGCTGTAGATGTCCTCGCGCAATCCGAATTCGCTCCGGAACCTGTCCATCCACCAGATCCGGTTGTCGTAGTACAAGGCGCCCGAACC
>Ga0181526_10000405_pt1 | contig 46388 bp, 35 predicted proteins | sample PEATcosm2014_Bin_35_FD_119750 | JGI IMG/M metagenome (GOLD analysis project Ga0181526, IMG submission 119750) | Peatland microbial communities from MTU Mesocosm Facility, Houghton, MI, USA - PEATcosm2014_Bin06_30_metaG | ecosystem: Environmental > Terrestrial > Soil > Wetlands > Peat | place...
GATCGTCGAGACATCCGCCAGCCCGAAGACCACGTAGAGCAGGAAGTAAGTCCAGAAGCTCACCGGAAATCGCAGCAGGATGCTCAGATCGAACTGCTCCTGAAGCGAGGCCAGCACCACCGGAATCAATTGCCAGAGAAAGCACACCGCCCAAAACAGGATCGGCAAAAACTGCCACTGCTTTTCGGCGGCGACGAAGTACGCGCTCACGCCGATCAGCGCTCCGGCGCCCAGGCCGAATCCGGCATACATCACAAATCCCACCATGCGCATGCCAAATTCAAGAGCGCCCATCTTGGAGCGCAGTCCATTAACGAAGATGTGCCAGCGCAGCGCGGCCATCGCTGCGTACTGTGACCGGGCATGTGCGCTTCGCGCGCCGCCGGCTTTGATCTCCGGGCCATCGGCTCGCCCATTCACGCCAAGCTTGTTTTCGCCAGCCTCCTTTAGGCGAGCCATGACAGCTCCTGTTGCGGCTCCAGTTGCCCGCTCGCGCCTACGATCGACAGGAAGATCTCTTCCAGGGTCAGGCGCTGCTCCTCACCCGAGCCGGGCAGCGTGCTGGCCACGCCGGCGCGCAGTTCGTCGATCGACCCGTTGGCTACCAGGCGGCCCTGCGAAATGATGGCCACGTGGCTGCACAGCCGCTCGACGATCTCCAACACGTGGGTCGTGAGAAAGATGGTTGCGCCGCGGTTCAGCATTCCTTGCAGCATGGCCTTCAGCATTCCGGCGGCAATCGCGTCGACACCTTCAAAGGGCTCGTCGAGAAAGAGCACCTTGGGCCCGTGAATCACTGCGGCGGCCATGGCCAACTTCTTCTGCATTCCGTGGGAGAAGTCGGTGACCAGCTTGCGGCTCTCGTCGGCCAGCTTCATAAAGTCGAGCAATTCCTCGGTGCGCTGGCGAGCGGTCTCGCGGTCGAGGCCGTACATGCGGCCAACGAAGTGGAGGAATTCAGGCGCGGTCAGGCGGCCCAGCAGCGCCATTCCTTCGGGCACCACGCCGATCTGCCGTTTGAGCTCCAGCGCGCTGGAGCTGAAGGGCTGGCCAAGGATCTCGATGGTTCCCGATGTTGGCTCCAGCAGGCCGGTGAGCATCTTGATGGTGGTGGACTTGCCTGCCCCGTTTGGCCCCAGAAAACCGAAGAACTGTCCCGGAGCCACGCTCAGGGTCACGTCTTCAACTGCGGTGAGCGCGCCAAAATGCCGGGTGAGGCCATGGGTCTGAATCGCTGGAGTTTCCATCTGCAAGCAAGGATAACAAGGTTGGTTGGCTGAACAAAGTGACGGTGGCGAAGTGGGCGCAGTTGCAAGTCGATGTCGTCCCCAGGGCCGGACGCGGTAATATCGGGAAAACAACTGGAGAATGTGATGCTCGAGAAGTTGGCTGGCAGGCTCAAGTGGGAGCGGACAGGCAATGGCATTCGTGTGGTGATTCCTGTGCGGTTCCCATTTATGGCGGTTTTATCTGGGATGGGCGTGATTTCGCTCCCCTTTTGTGTCGTGTCAATTTTCGACAAGCTCGGAGGTGTCACTGGCCCGTTGCCAGTGGCCACAATATGGGTTGGTTTAATCCTCGGTGTTATGCAGATGATGATCTTCTTCACCACCAAACACGTCCTCACTTTGAGCCCTGCTGAAACGACAGTTCAAAGCCGCGTATTGGGGATCGGGGTGAGGAAGCATACCTTCGCAACCAGCCGTCAACGGAACCTGCGATTTGTCCCTTCAGAATATGGCGATTGGCTATTCATGAGTGACGTCAGCAGGGTTGAGATCGATAGAGATTCCAAGGCTCGTAAATTCGCCTTTGGGATTACCGAGCAGGAGGCTGACGCCCTGATCGAAAAGATGACTGCTGTCTATAACTTCCACAAGATCGAGCCGCGGTAAGACTTAGACAAGCAGAAAGAGCACACAATGCTGGAACAAATGGCAGGTGGACTCAAGTGGGAACGTACGGAGCAAGGCATTCTCGTGGAGATTCCTCCGCCGTTGGGATGGACCGAGTTGTTCCTGGCCGGATGGTTGGCTTTCTGGATTTTTGGAGGGGTGTACATGCTCCGGAAGGCACTCAACGGCGAGGACCAGTCCACCACTAATTTGTGGGGACTGGTGGGTTGGGCGGTATCCTCGTGCCTCTTCGGCGGTTGGTTGATCTGGAGCCTCGCGGGCACAACGCGCGTGGCCCTTTCCGCGGCCAAAATGACAATTCAACGCAGGGTCTTTGGCTTCGAGTTGATCACGAGTACGTTTCAGACCAGCCGAATGGAGAATCTCCGCTATATTGCGCCCTACTGGGTCAACAATGGCGACGGAGCTGGGTACACCCGAAGCAAAGTCTGCGTCACCGCTAACGGCTGGACGCGCACCCTGGCCTCGGGTGTCAGCGAGGCTGAGGCCGGTGCGCTGATGGACCGGATTGCGGAAGTCTACAACTTTCCCAAGAGCCGCTCACCGCAGTTCATCGGAACGCGATAGGTTCGGTGACGGGCCCTATGCCGCCACCACTTCGATGCGGTCTTCTATGGCTTGGCTCCCGGGGCCGACAACGATCTTGACTGCGCATCCCAGCCGCACGAGGCAATCCATCATCTTCATTTCGCTGATGCCGCGAAACTGGCCGCGCAGCATCTTTGAGAGCTTCGGTTGCGTCATCCCTAGAACCGTTGCGGCCTGCTGCTGGCTCCATCCACGCTCGCGCAGAATGTGGGCTATCTTCACCACCAATTGCGCCTTCACCAGCATCTCTTCAGAGTCTGGAAAGCCCAGGTCCTTATAGACATTCATGCCTTCTGCATTCTTCATCGCTTGACTCCTTTTTGCCAGCGCTTCGGCTTCCTTCAATCGCTCACGAATCAAGTCCATATACTTGCGGGGAGTTTCGCTTCCATGTTTCGACTTCTTCTGGAAGCAGTGGAGCACGTAAACTGCCTCTGCGAATCGCACAGTGTATACGGCGCGATAGGCATCGCCGCGCCAGTCTTCCGCGACCTCAAGCACGCCGGCTGAGCCGAATCCCTTGAGCGGCTTCGCGGCCGCGTGAAGCAAGCCGACCTGCGCATGATACAGGGCAAATCCAAAGGTCTGCTGCACCTCATCCGGCATGGCCGACAGGTCTTTCTTAGAAGAGCCGATCCAGTGTAGCGGTCTGAAGGCGAGCTTTACGCTTCGATTATGCCCATATGTACATAATAGTGTCCAGAGATTATTTCTGGCCTCGTGGTCTCCTTCCTTTCCGCGGAAAAAGGCGGAAAGGATGGGGTACGGAGAAGTCGACGAAGGACTAGCTTTCTGGGTCTTCCGCTGGTTCGCCGTGCGGGTCGTTGTCGCGGTCGGTGACCTCGGCCATCGAGGCCAGCTTCGCGGCTAGCTCCGGGATCCAGACTGACTCGGGCGCACGCCAGCTCCAGTTGCCGGAGGCTACGGCGGGCGTGTTCATGCGGGCCTCGGAACCGAGTTCGAGCAGATCCTGGGCGGGGACGACGGCGACCTCGGCAACGCTTGACTCCAAGGCGCGAATCAGCGGCCAGACGGGACTGTTGTCTACCGGACCCACATAGGCTTTGACGGCATTGCGCTCGGCTCTGGAGGCGGTCTGCCACCAGCCGAGGGTTGTGTCGTTGTCATGTGTCCCGGTGTAGGCTACGGTGCCGGGAGTGAAGCGGTGGGGCAGGTGGATGTGCGCGCCCTTGTCGCCGAAGCCGAACTGAAGGACCTTCATTCCCGGCAGGTCGAGTTCCCTACGCAGAGCGATGACCTCGCGGGTGATGAGGCCCAGGTCTTCAGCCACCAGCGGCAGGGGCCCAAGCGCTGTTTCCAAGGCGCGGAAGAGTTCAAGACCGGGCGCCTTGACCCATTCACCTTTGACTGCCGTCTTCTCAGCAGCGGGGATGGCCCAATAGGCCTCGAAGCCGCGGAAGTGGTCGAGGCGGACGATGTCGTAAAACTGGCAGGCTCGGCGGATGCGGTCGATCCACCACCCGAATCCCTGGCTGGCGAGGAGGTCCCAGCGATAGAGCGGGTTGCCCCAGCGCTGGCCGGTGGATGAGAAGTAGTCGGGAGGCACGCCGGCGATGCGGATGGGCTGGAGGTCCTTGTCGAGTTCAAAGAGCTCGGGGTGCACCCAGACGTCGGCCGAATCCATGTTGACGAAGATCGGCAGGTCGCCCATGATGCGTGTGCTGTGCTCGGCGGCGGCCTCGCGCAGCTTGTTCCACTGAAGCGAGAATGCGAATTGCAGGACCTGCTCCTCGGCGATACGGCGGGCATGGGTAGCAGCGGCTTGGGCCAGCGCCTCAGGCTCGCGGCGGCGAAGGGGCTCAGGCCAGGCGGTCCATGCACCTGTGTTGAACTGGCGGCGCAACTCGGCATAGAGGGCGTAGTCAGCAAGCCAGCCTGCCTCTTGGCGACAAAACTCCTGATACTGGACCCATTGCGCGGCGAGTTGCGGCTCAGTGCTTGTGGCAGCGGGTCCGCGGTCGAGAAAGTTGCCCGCTGCCTCGTCGAGCAGCCTGACCTTGCGACCCTCGATCTCTTCGAAGTTGACGGCCCCTCCGCTCCCGCCTTGGCCGGCTATACGCTCAGGGGCGATCCATCCCCATTCCGCGAGAATTTCCAGGCTGATGAGGAAGGGATTCCCCGCGAATGCCGAGGTGCCGGCATAGGGCGAGTTGCCGTAACCGGTGGGGCAGAGCGGCAGCACCTGCCAGATATGCTGCTTGGCGGCGGCGAGAAAGGCGACAAAGTCATGGGCTGCGGGGCCGAGGTCGCCGATGCCTCCGTTGGAGGGCAGCGAGCTGATGTGGAGGAGAACTCCCGAGGAACGTTGGAATTGCATATCCTGATTATCGCCGGGATGGGGCAGCCGATCATCCGGTCCCGGCTCGACGGCTATAATCCGTCTGTCTGGCAGCGGAAGCCGCCGAAGTTTCAGGAATTCCCCGAGGAGCTAATCCCTTGCAGAATCGAGTTGGCCGATTCTTCGTTTCATTTTTGGCATTGTTGGCCTTTGCGCCGTTGGCATGGCCGCTTCCCGCACGCTTTGCTGCTCTCATCCCGAAGAAGCCGGAGCCCGCCGAGCCGGTTGCGCTCAACGCCGGCTGGATGTTGCAGGACGTGGCCAAGGTACCGCATACCGGTGCGGAAGTTTCGACTTTGGGCTTCTCGATGGCAGGGTGGTATCCGGCTACGGTTCCGGGTACTGTGCTGACGACGCTGGTGAACAATCACGTCTATCCCGAACCGCTCTACGGTGAGAATGACCGGCCGGAGGTGATTCCGGAAAGCCTGGCGCGAACCTCCTATTGGTATCGCGCGGCAATCGAGATTCCCAAGAACTATGACGGGAAGCACATCTGGCTGAACTTCGACGGCATCAACTACTCGGCAACTGTTTGGGTGAATGGCGCGCAGGTGGGCACAATGCGCGGGGCCTTCGTCCGCGGCATCTTCGATATCACGTCCAACGTGAAGCCGGGCAGCAAGGCCGCGGTGGCTGTACTGGTGACGCCCGAGCCAAACCCCGGCGATCCGCATGAACACACGATGCGCGTAGGCACGGGAAAGAACGGCGGCATTACAGCGATCGACGGGCCAACCTTTCTCTCGACGATCGGCTGGGATTGGATTCCGGCGATTCGTGACCGTGACACCGGCATCTGGCAGAGGGTCTTTCTCTCCGCCACCGGGCCGGTGGTGGTGAAGGATCCGCTGGTGACGACCGATCTTCCTTTGCCGAGCACCGACTCGACGGATGTGGCAATTAAGGCGACGGTCGAAAATGTCAGCGATAAGCCGGTGACGGGTGTGCTCTCGGGAAGCATCGAAGAAATCGCGTTTGAAAAGCAGGTTCAGCTTGAGGCGCACAGCAAGCAGATGGTCGGCTTCGATGCGAAAGACACGCCGGCGCTGCACATCGAGCATCCGAGGCTGTGGTGGCCCAACGGCTATGGCGCGCAGAATCTCTACAAACTGCATTTGAGCTTCAAGGTGGAGAAACAGGAGTCGGATGCCCAGGATGTCAGCTTTGGCGTCAGGAAGATCAGCTATAGCGTTCCAGGCGCCGACACGCTGACGATCTCTGTGAATGGCGTGCCGATCTTTATCCGCGGCGGCAATTGGGGACTCGACGAAGCGATGAAGCGCATTCCGCGCGAGCGGCTCGAGGCGCAGATTCGCATGCACCAACTGGCCAATCTGAACCTGATTCGCAACTGGGTGGGACAGAGCACCAGCGAGGACTTCTACGAGCTCTGCGACAAGTACGGCATCCTGGTGTGGGACGAGTTCTTCCAGCCCAATCCGAGCGACGGGCCCGACCCCACCGACATCGCCACTTATATTGCGAACGTGCGCGAAAAGATACTGCGCTTCCGCAACCATCCTTCGATCGCCTTGTGGTGCGCGCGCAACGAGGGCTTCCCGCCTCCGGAGATCGACGTGGAGCTGCGCAAACTGCTGGCCGAGCTAGAACCGACGCGACGCTACCAGCCCAGTTCGACCGACGGCGCAGGAGTCCGTTCCGGCGGTCCCTATTACTGGCGGGCTCCGCGCGAGTTTTACGCCATCGCCGACGACTATTTCAAGACCGAGACAGGTACCGTCTCAGTGCCGACGATTGAATCGATTCACGGCATGATGCCCAGGAAGGATTGGGAGACGATCGACGACGACTGGGCCCAGCACGATATGGCCAAGGGAGCGCAGCGCGGTGACAGCTACCCAGGCGTGCTGGCAGCGCGCTATGGCAAGGTAGCCAACCTTGCCGACTTCGTGCGCAAGGCTCAGATGATGAACTACGAGAGCTACCGCGCGATGTACGAGGGGCGCAATGCCAAGATGTTCCACCCGGCAACGGCCGTCATCACGTGGATGAGCAACCCGGCACAGCCCAGCTTTGTCTGGCAACTCTACCACTACGACCTGGAACCGAACTCATCGCTCTTTGCGGTCAAGTGCGCGGGTGAGCCGGTGCACATCCAGTTCAACGAAGCCGACGGCGACCTGGAGGTGATCAATAACCTGCCGCAGCCGCTAATCGATGCTGTGGCGCACGTCTCGGTTTATCTGCTCGATGGATCGCTGGCTACTCAGTACGACACGAAAGTGGCGGCCGAGCCCAGTTCCGCCGTCAGCCTTGGAACTGTGAAGTTTCCGGAACTGCTCACCTCGACGCACTTCCTGAGGCTTGAACTCGACGATGCACAGGGCAAGGTCATTTCGACGAACTTCTACTGGCGGGGCGAGCCTGGCTACCCGGACGTTTTCACCGATCTCGACAAGATGCCCCCCGTTCCCATCGAGTTCCAGGTCGCGCGCGCGGACGCGAATGGCAAGCGCCAGTTGACGCTTACCGTGCACAATCCAACAGCAAATATCGCGCTGATGGCTCATCTGCAACTGCGCCGGCAGCACTCCGGCGACCGCGTGCTGCCGGCCTATTACAGCGAAAACTACTTCTCGCTGGTGGCGAACGAATTCAAAACCATCACCATCGAATCCGATCTGGCCGCCTTCAAGGGCGACGATCCCCTGATCACGGTGGATGGGTGGAATGTCACGGTGGTGCCAGCCGATCTGCACGATGTGGACATTGAGCCCAATCTCGACGCTCAACCCGAGCACTCGACCTTCACCGGGCTACCCTTCGAGACCAAAGATCTGCGCTGAAGTTTCTCAGCCGTTAAAAAGCGAAGAGGCCCGCAGCTTTTCTGCTGCGGGCCTCTTCGTTGGCGGATGGATTATTGATTACGAGTTGGGAAGCCCCTCGACCTTCTGCTTGAAAACCTGGATGCGATTGTGCTTCTTGTAGTCAGCCATGATCGCGCTCAGGAATACGTTGAAAGCCTCCCCGCGGCGCTGATCGAGCATCTGGTCCTTGGCTTGATCGAGATTCTTGGAGATCTCTTCGGCAGTAGGCTCCTGTTTGTTGAGAATCTTCGCCACAACTCCTGTTCTCCCGGCGTTGATGGGCCCGCTGATATTGCCTACGGCGAGGTCAAAGAGCTGCGGGGCCACCTGGCCGACCTGGCCGAATTCAGGCACCTGTTCAGACTCGCCTACCAGATCGCTGGTCTTGACAGTCGCGCCAACTTCCTTGGCGGCCATGGCCAGATCGTTTGAGGCCTTGGCCCTGTTCGCCAGTTGCTGAGTCTTCAAGTTCAGCATCGTAGGCAGCACCTGGTCGCGGTAGTCGTCGGCCACGTGGCTCTTCCAGCTCGTAAAATCGGGCGCGTGCGCCGGGGTGATTTCCTTGACCTGGAAGATGGCGTAACCCTCGCCGGTAGTCGCAGACTGCGGCGGATCGCCTTGCTTGGATTGGAAAGCCTTCCCCACGATCTGGGAGGAATCGGGCAGCGCGGCAATCACATCCCGCACGCCGAGCAGCGGCGTGGTGGCCACTTCAAGATGGTGGGCGGCGGCGGTCTTTTCCAACCCATTCTTGATGGCCTCGGAGGTGAGCGCCTGCGCGTAGTCTTGCTGGGCTTTGGCTGACTTCTGGCGAATCAGTGTCGCCTGGATTGTGGGGAGAACTTCGTTGAGCGCCTGGGAGTGCGCCGTCTGCCGCTCCTCGACCTGCACGATGTGATAGCCAAACTGGGTCTTCACGATCTTCGTATCGCCGATTTTCTGGGTAAAGATCGCGCTGTCGAACTCAGGCACCATCATGCCTCGACGGGCAAAGCCCAGCTCGCCGCCCTTGTCCTTGCTGCCGGGATCGTCGGAGTTCTGCTTAGCCAGATCGGCAAAGTTTGCACCGCCTTGAATCTGCTTGAGCAGCCCCTCGGCCTTGGCCTTGGCGGCGGCGTCAGTTTTGGCGTCAGCTCCCGGCGCCACCTTGATGAGGATGTGGCGCGCACGCGCCTGCTCCGGCACCGAATACTCAGACTGGTGCGCGGTGAAGTACTGCTGGATCTCCTGTTGGCTGGGCAGCGGAACCCCGCCCGGCAGTTGATCCGCGCCGAAGGCAAAGTAAGTGATCCGGCGCTGCTCTGGCACCGCCGTGGCATAGCGCACGGCGTTCTTCTTGAAGAAATCCTGGAGGTCGCTGTCCGAGGGATTGATCTGCTTGCGCAGATCGTCGGAGGAGATCACCGCATAGTCAAACTTGATCTTGATGTTTTGCTTGCGATAACTGTCACGGATCTCCTGGTCGCTCACCGAAACCCCGGCGGTAATCAGCGATTCCAGCCGGCGGATGACAATGCTCTCCTTTACCTCCTGCTCAAACTGCGGGACCGACATGTTGAACTGCCCGGTGACGAAGGCGGTATATTGCTCGTCGCTGATCTGCACACCTTTGGGAAAGATGTATTCGCCAAACTGGCCCTGGTGCAGGAATTGGACCACATCTGCGTCGGTAGCATGAATGCCCAGCTTCTCAGCTTCAGAGAGCAGGATCTGCTGTTGGACCAGTTGCTGGCCAACCTGCTGCTCGATGATGCGCTCGATCATCGGGTTGTCAGGGTACCGGCTGCGCTGTATCTGCTGACGGGCAGCCTGGCTCACTCGCTGCTGGCTCACCGTCATGCCGGATGAGAGGATGCGGCTGTACCAGTGGGGGTAGATCACGGCATAGGTATCGGTGGTTGAGGCTCCCATGCCGGTCAGGCCGGGAATCAGGTACACCACCATGCCCACCGAAGCGGCGGCGATGACGACAATGAAAAATGCCTTGGTTACGCGATTGTCTCTTTGCAGGAAACGGATCATGGGTGGACTCGGACCTTCAACTCTCTACGCGCAGACCTGCTGGAGCCGCCCTTCCGCAGCCCGGAGGCTCAAGGGCAGAGATTCTGCTGAATGCGCAATTGTCGCGCAATTGTGGCTTGGCGCGATTCACTGCAATTATAGCCGAGCGGATGGAAGGCAAGTACGATCACAAATCAACAGCGGGCATCCCGGCTTCAGGGATGCCCGCTGCCTCTCTGTCGTTTAGCTGCTCTTACCGCCAGTAGTAGTAGCCGCCAACCATGTAGTACGGCCGGTAATAAACCGGCGGATAGCCGTAGGGATATCCGACCACATAAGGCCGCGCATAGGGGTAAGCGGGACGCCGGTATAGGCTGGGACCGCCTTGGTAAAGTCCCTGCGCCAGCCGGGCCGCCTCTTGCCGGCTGACCGGACTGACCGTCACCGGGGCGGCCAGGTGGAAGTCTACGCGCGCCTCAGCGGGAATCCAGACACCCGGCCCCGGAGTGGCCGCTGAAGCCGCAGTTCCCGCGGCCGCCCCCGCACCGGCGCCAATGGCGCATCCAACTCCTCGACCAGCGATGCAGCCGATCATCGTGCCAAGCAAGGCGCCGCCGACTACATTGTTGGCTGTCTGCGCGCCCTTGCCGGGCCCCATCACCTTGAACTGGTCGGTCTGGAGCGGATAGCTCTGGCCGCCGAGATCAAGCGATGTCAGCGTGAGCGCCAACTCGGGCTTTCCGGCGAATTCGCCGGCCTTCTTGACTTCGGAGACCACTCCGTGAACCGTTGCGCCTCGAGGAATCGCCAGCACGCCATCAGCGGCCACATCGTGGATCACCGTGAACTCAACCGGAGTTCCGTCTTTTGCGCGTTTACTCCCGATCGGCTCGTCCGTCCGCAATTGGAGCAGCGTTCCCTGAGCGATGGTCACCGGGCCCTTAGGCTCTTCATAAGCCGGCGGGGAGGGCCGTGTCCGCGTGATGCGAGGATTGGCCGGCACATATTGCGGCCGGTCGGGCGGAGCAAGCTGGGCCTGGGACTGGCTCTGAGGCTGGTTCTGGGGTTGGCCCTGAGCTGATCCCGGATATGGGGACTGTCCCGGAGCTGCCTGCGGTCCATCCGCAGCAGGTGGAATGGGCGCCATCGAGTCCTCGGGTTCGCTGCCAGCCGCCGGTGGTTCGGCGGCGCTGGCCGCGGCTTGGGGATTACCCACCTTCAGGTTGTTGTTAACCTTGGTTACGCCGGCCACATGGGCGGCAATCGACTCCGCCAGTTCGCTGGAGGCCTCGCTCGATACGGTGCCGGAGAGGGTAACCTCGCTCTGAATCGTGGCTGCGGTGATCAGGTCGTTTTTCAGCGCCTTGGAGGCATCCAGGGCATGCACTACATCCATCTCGATCTGGCCGTCCGAGCGCGAATCCGCGGCCTGCGCGGAAGCCGCGGCTGGGGACGCGGCCGAAGACGTATCTTGGGCCAGCGCAATCACGCCGCAAAAGGCAACCAGTCCGGCCCACGCAAGGGCCTGAAGAACAAGTTTCTTGAATATTGGCCGTTCCATTTTTCACTCTCCTACGCCTTAAGTCCTGCCCCCGCTTCACCCTGCTTAGACGGAGAATCGCGGAAGCTGTCATGGGTGAGAACCCGGCAATCGGGAAAAAGTTCCGCGGCCACCCAAGCCACACGGCCGGAATCTCCGCCACCCGGCAATTGCCCTTCGCGGTTCCAGACGATAGACTGAGGGATCGAGGGGCCACCATGTTAGTCGTCATGAAGGCGCAGGCAACGCCGGAAGAGATTCGTGCAGTTTGCGAACATATCGAGCAGTTGGGTTTCCGGCCCCACCCGCTCCCCGGAGCCCAGCGCACCGCCATCGGCATCACCGGCAACCAGGGCGAGGTGGACCGCGGCAATCTGGAAGAGCTGCCTGGCGTGGCGGAAGTCATCCGCGTCTCTAAGGCTTATAAGCTTGCCAGCCGCGATGTAAAGGAAGAGGACACCGTCGTCCGCTTCGCGGGAACCGACGCGGCAATCGGCGGAGACGCATTGGCGATCGTCGCCGGGCCCTGTTCCATCGAAAGCAAGGAGCAGGCCTTTTCCATCGCCGAACAAGTGGCCGCCTCGGGAGCGCAGTTCTTCCGCGGCGGAGCCTACAAGCCGCGCACATCGCCTTACGCATTTCAAGGCCTCGGCCTTGAGGCGCTGCGCATCATGGCCGAGATCCGCGAGCGTTTCGGGCTGCGCATCGTCACCGAGGCCATCGACAACGAGAGCCTCGACCTGGTGGCCGAATGGGCCGACGTGGTGCAGATCGGCGCGCGCAACATGCAGAACTTCTCCTTGCTCAAGCGCGCCGGAAAACTGCGCAAGCCGGTGCTGATCAAGCGAGGCTTGTCGGCCACACTGGAAGAGTTTTTGATGGCCGCCGAGTACGTGATGAGTGAGGGCAATTATGAGGTTATTTTGTGCGAACGCGGCGTGCGCACCTTTGCGGACCACGCCCGCAACACACTTGATCTAAGCATTATCCCGGCCATCCAGCGCCTCAGTCACCTGCCGATCCTGGTCGACCCCAGCCACGCCACCGGCAAGCGGGACAGCGTGCTGCCGATGGCCCGCGCAGCGGTCGCCTCGGGCGGAGATGGAATCCTGGTCGAGGTCCACGACCACCCGGAAAAGGCTCTATCCGACGGCCCTCAATCCATTTATCCGGCTCAGTTCGCCGCCATGATGGACGAGCTCGAACAGATCGCCCCGGTGGTAGGCCGCTCGTTGCCCAGGGGCATCCACGTCGGGATAGCCAGAGCGTGAGGTCGAGATCAAACCGCTATGAACACTGGATTCAGCGCATGAACTCGTCGCACGACCCGATCGCTCGCCTGGTAGGCTTCACGCTGCTGGCCATGGCTCTCAACGGCTGCCGCTCCCACGACTTTCCGCAGTACCCGCCCAACTATCGCGAATACGCTTACGTGACCAACGGCGGCAGCAACACCGTCACGGTGGTCGATGTTGTGGATGTGCGCCTGGAGCGGGAGATCGCGGTAGGAGAGAATCCCGTCGCCGTCGCTGTCAACCCAACCCGCAACGAAGTCTACGTGGTCAACAAGGGAGCGGCAGGTAAAGACGGCTCGGTTTCAGTAATCGACGCGGAAACGAACGCCGTAGTGACGATGATCTCAGTCCATCGAAGGCCCGTCTCGATCGATATCGATCCCGCGGGCGAACGGGCATACGTAGCCGACTCCGGCTCGAACGCGATTTCGGTGGTGGACCTGAAGACGCGGCGCGAGATCGCGGCCATCGGAGCGGGCGAGGAGCCGGTAACCGCCCGCATCTCCCCGGACAGCAAGACGCTGGTGGTGGCCAATCGGGGGGCTAACTCTGTCAGCCTCATTGACCCCGCCGCCCGCCGAGTGCGCCAAGTCTTCGAGGGTTGCCCCGGCGCGAGCAACGCCGTCATCCTTCCCGATTCTTCCAAGGCTTTTGTGGCCTGCTCGGGAGGCCATCAGATCATGGCCATCGCACTGGCGCGAGGCGAAACGAACGCAAGCCAAGCCAGTCATGCTGAGGCCGTCACCGCCCGGCCCGACCGCCTTGAGGCCTTGCTTGATGTAGGCCAGGCGCCGATGCAGCTGGCGCTGAAGCCTGACGGCGGCGAGCTCTTCGTTCTGAATTCGCTGTCGAACTCGATCTCCGAGGTGGTGACCAGCACAGACGATGTCGGCGGCGCGTACATGATTGGAGACTATCCGGTCCGCGGTCTCGTCTCGGCCGACAATGCGCTGCTTTATGTGGCCAACTCCCACTCCCAGTACGTTACCGTCTACGCAATCAACGACGGAAAGCGGGCGGGCTCGGTGCGGGTCGGCGACGGTCCTGTCGCACTGGCGTCTTCAAGCTCCGGACTCCTGCTCTTCGTTGTGGACTCCAGTTCGGACGACATCGCAGTGGTGCGCACCGCCTCGCGCTCGCTGTTTGAGTTTCTCTCCGCCGGCCGCGCTCCGAATGCGATCGCCGTGAAAGCCTTCAGACTGCCCTGACGGCTGGCGGGAATACCGTTTCTAATTCAACGACACCCCTTGGATGGGCACGCTGCGCCGCGAGATGAAACGGCGGATGCTCCCGGCAAGCCGGCCGGGAAGCCGTCGGATGGCCGCCCATCCGGTCGAGGCCGGTTGACCGGGCTCCGGGATGAGGGTCCAGGGGCGTAGCTTCCGGTTCTCAACCAGGGCGCCCGGTTCGTGGCGCATTGCGGCCTTCTGTTCCTGGGCAGCCTGGAAGTAGCGCGCTGCCAGTTGCTCGAGATAATCGGCCTCCCATATTCGGCCGCAACTGCGCGCGATCAGGGCAAGTTGACGATACCGGGCGGCAATCCTTCTGTGATGATGGGCGATGTCGCCGAAGTTGGTGGGCAAGACTCTCTCCTCTCTTGCCGCTGGGCGGCAAGGGTTCTCTGTTTGGGTACTCAACTCTTTGTTCGGCGAGGACCGGAGACAGGAAAACTCGCCGCTCTGGCACACCGCACGGTCAGAGAAGATTGGCTATGTTTCGCTCTTTGTGATGCATTTATTATTCCAGAGTTTGCCGGAAAAGATTATGAATTTCTCATGGAATTAGACGCGGACTTCGGGTTTTCTCGTATGTTTGACAAACAGCGCAGATCAGTAGCGTTTGAGCTGCCTGAGGGGGGCGGCCGAAAAATCAGCCGCGCAGCTGCGGAGCGGGCGGGGCATCTTGCAACGACAGATGTTGAAGAGAGGCATTGACGTGGGAGAGGGACTGCTGGAGGGCAGTGGCGACGGAGCCCGCACCGCGGCGAAGGGCCGAAAAGCAGGCGACTGCCAAGGAAGCGCGCTTGGGAACGGCCTTTGCTGCCGGCTTGTCGGCAAGCTTGCGCACGGGCTTGAGTCTCTGAGGCGGCTTTTGGGTCCAGGGACGCGGAGCTTGAAGGACGGTTCCCCGGTACGGAGCCTGACTCATCACCATCTTCTGCTCCTCGGCGGCCTCGATGTAGCGGGCGGCAAGCTGGCGGTTATACTCTGCTGCGTTGAGGTCTCCGGCGTCGCGCGCGGCCTCGGCAAGCGCCATGTGCTGGACGGCTAAGCGACTGTGGTAGTTGGCGATCTCTCCGAAGTTGGCAGGCATGGCGCTTCCGTTCTCCCGGTTTCCCGGACAGGGGAAGTCACACCCAGACCCAAAGCCTCCATGTGCCTTCTGTAAGAGCCGGTACCATCCAGCAACTACCCCCGCGGTTCTCTTAGCACGTTCGGTGCCAAATACTCTATCGGCAAGATGTGGAAGATTTTAAATACAAGATGAATCTTCTTTAATAATCGCTCGCCGCCCTCAATCACCAGCAGACTAAGAAAACGACCGCCAGCCTTGACCGGCTATAGCGCGGCGATCCTGCGTGATCCGCTATCAACTTATTGACTTTAAAAAGTTTAAGCCGGCCATTGTATCGACTTTAGGGTGCAATTCAGTGAATTAAGCAGCGATCTTGCAACGAAAGCACGCTACGCACCACATGAGCACAGCCGCCAGGGCCGAGAGAGCTTTAACGCGGAGTGCGGGCCTGGGGAGCGGCAATCCGCTTCTGCGCGCGCCATTTCAAGCCGAGCCAGGCGAGATAACCGAGCTGAAGGGCCCAGGTTACGCAGTACGCGGCAACGACAAATTGGTGATCGAGAACTGCTGCTTGATCCATTCTTTTCCTCTTTTTCATTCTCGTCTGGGCCGTGCTTGCCGGCGATTCAACCATTCGCTTCGAGCGCTTCCAGGGCTTCTGCCGCTGCGATCTGCTGGTGTTTGCGTTCCACGGAGTAACGAAGCGCAAGAATCAATAGACCCCAGCAAAGCCATGCGAGCATGTTCCAGAGAAGTACATGGGCCATGGATGGCGCCATTCCGGATCCTTCGCTGCCGCCAAAGACCGGCGCCGGATGCTGCGTTCGCCACCAGCGGTTGGACATGTAGACGATGGGAACGTCAAGAGCGCCGAAGATGCCCAGGACAGCGGCCAGGGTCTGCACCTGCGGTCCGGCAGCAAACCGGCGCAGCAGCAGGTAGCTGACGTAAATCAGCCAGAGAACGAGGGTGGTCGTGAGGCGGGCGTCCCAGGTCCACCAGATGCCCCAGGCGCGCCGGCCCCACAACGGTCCAGTTGTCAGCACCACGGTGCAGAAGACGACACCGACCTCGGCGCCGGACAACGCCCAGGCATCGGCGACCTGCGCCCATTCAAGATGGCTGCGGCGGCAAGCTAGATAGCCGATGGAGCCGAGGAGGCTGATTGCGAAGAATAGGAACGCGACGGAAGCCGAGGGCACATGATAGTAAATGATGCGAAACACATAGCCCTGCTGGGCATCATCGGGGGCGACGTAGATCGCCTGGTAGAAGCCCCATACCATCAGGGCAACGGTGACAACGGCGTAAAGGCTGAAGACGAGTTTCTTCATGGGAAATTCCGATCGAACGCTACCAGTGTACTAGCCGCCTGCGGTGAGGTATTTGACTCCGGTATATCCGCACCGGAGAAAAGCGCGGGAGTTGGGTTCTTTTAAGCTGATTTTTGGGCTGAAGAGGCCCGAAAATGCGGCGTTTCAGGCCAAAAAGAAACGAAATCCGCAGTCTTTGATGACCGATCAGTCAACTAGCAAAAATAACAAGCTGTTTATTCCATGCGAGTTAGCAGCAGACAACCACTCCTGAAGAGGCCTTTGTGGGGGTAGGGGGGTGGCGTTTTTCAGGGGGCATAAGCCAGGCACATCTCTGACAGACCTGGTCGCGTTCTTCCGGCTGTTTCTATCCTGCGCTTGGAAACGGTAATTATCTGCAAGCGGCGGTCTCTTCTTTTCGCCCTTGAAGGGCTGCGGGGGGCGAGACTGGCATCTGGGCAATCAGGATCGGCAATCGCGTTTGACCGCTCACCCGTTGACACTCTATTGATGGGCAAAAGTTATAGTGGATACCGATGAATACCACACTCGATTCCACCAGCCGTTTCAGCGGCCGCGCGGGAGTTTATGCTCGCTATCGGCCCGGATACCCCGACAAAATCATCGACCTGCTGCGCGCTGAAGCGGGATGGTCCGAAGAGGCCACGGTGGCCGACATCGGCGCCGGCACGGGGCTCTCGTCGGAGCTGTTTTTGCGCCATGGCAATCGCGTCTGGGCGGTCGAGCCGAATGCCGAGATGCGCGCCGAGGCCGAGGCGCTCCGCGAAAGCTATCCCGGCTTTCTGGTCGGGGCCGGGACAGCCGAGGCCACCACGCTGCCCGACGCCTTTGCCGATTTCGCGGTCTCGGGCCAGGCATTCCATTGGTTCGATGCGAATGCCTGCCGGCCCGAGTTTCTGCGCATTCTCAAGCCGCAGGGTCTGGTTGTGCTGATGTGGAACAAGCGGCTGACCGACGGCTCGGCCTTTCTTGCCGCTTATGAGGAACTGCTTGAGCAATTCGGCACCGATTACAAGGAGCACTGGGGCAGCGAGCGCCGCGATCTGGCCGCGCTGGTGACACCTTTCTTTGGCGAGAGCGGCTTTCGCACCGCCAGCTTCGGCCACCAGAGGCATCTCGATCTCGTGGAGCTGACCGGCGGGATGCTTTCCGCCTCCTATGCTCCCCTGCCCGGCCACCCGAACCACGATCCGATGATTGCAGCACTCGGCGAACTCTTCAGCCGCTTTGCCCACGACGGACGAGTGACCATCGAATACCAGTCCACGGTTTACTGGGGACGTCCAGCACTTTAAGGCAGAGAGATTTTATTCGTAGGCCAGGGCGTCGATGGGGTCCTTGCGGGCGGCCATCCAGGCCGGGTAGAACGCGCCCAAGACAGAGCCCACAAACGCAATCAACGCGCCCTTCACGATCCAGGACAAATTCATATCCAGATAGAGCGTGGGAAGCCAGTGCGCCAGTGCGGATTTGATGGCAAGGGAGACCGCAACACCCACCACGACGCCGCCCAGTGAGAGCAGCGCAGTTTCACGCAGCACCACGTTGACGATGGTCAGGTTGGAGGCGCCCATCGATTTCAGAATGCCGATCTCGCGGGTCCGTTCCAGCACCGAAGTGTACATCGACTGGAAGATCACCATGAAGCCGATAATGACGGCGATGCCGATGACCACGCGCAATGCGACGTTCAGGCCGGGAATGTGATCGGGCGTCATCAACGAGTACCACTCTTCCATCGTCATCACCTGGTAGTCCTCCAGGCCGTGCACGGCGTGAATCTCCTGTGTGATCAGAGCGATATTCTCCGGCTGGTCGGCCTTCAGATAAAAGGCCGAGGCTTTCTCCGGCGTTCCCGTAATGTCGCCCATGGCGGCGATCGAGATCAGCTTGCGCCCGCCCTTGCCGTGCTCGAAGATGCCTGAGATTTGAAAGGGGTGCTTTTCGACGAGAATCGTCTCGCCGACACGATGTCCTTTGCCGGTACTGGCGTAAACATCGTCTACGATCACATCGTCCGGCTTCTGCGGCGGACCTCCCGACACAAAAACGAACGGACTCAGCTGGCTGTAGGTGGGGTATTCAATTCCCCACAGAACCTCCAAACCATCGATCATGGAAAGCTTCTGATTCACCGGAGTGGCCACGGCGACATGCGGCAGCGCCTGTAGAATCCCTTCCAGCTTTACCGGAATGACCGCGCCGTTGATCCCGTTGAAGATCATGGCGTTGCTGGCGCGCACAATCAAATCGGCGCCGATGCCGTTGTTCATCCTCTTCTGCCCGGTCAACTGCCCCATCATGATGGCGATGATGGTTAGCATCATGATCACTTCGATGGCCACGGCAAGGACGCTGATGACGGAACGCAGTGGGCGGTGCAGCAGATTGGCAAAGATGAGCTTGTTCATTCCCGGCGATGGCTCCGAATGGCGCGAAGAAATCCTTCTATTCAGGGTAACAGTTGAGGGGAGAGGAGGTGTTTTGGTCCTTCGCGGTTTGGCGGGTCGATTTCAAGAGTCCCTGTGCCCGCAGTCTACGATTCGCCGATTCCGGCGAGGGGACAGTGTCGTAAGTACTGTCCGGATTGGCGACAAACCAGGACCAACCTCTCAGAACCGCTAAAAAAGGAAAGCAGTCACCTTTCATTCAAGTCCTAACGTTTTAGTTGACAACGAGCACGGTTTCGGCGTATGGTCCTAAGGTATTAGGAGATGGCGATGGCGCAGGAGCGCAAACCAAACAAACAATTGACACCTCTGGAACTAAGGATCATGCAGGTCTTATGGGCTTCCGGGCCGCTGCCCGTTCAAGAGGTGCAGCATCGTCTCGATGGTGAACTCGCATATACGACAGTTCAAACAATGCTCAACGTCCTGCAGCGCAAGGGGCATGTCGCACGGTCGCTCGTCGGTAGGGCATATGAATACCGGCCAATACATAGTCGGGACGTCGCCCTGGGAAGTGCCGTTCACGATCTATTGAGTCGCATGTTCGATGGTTCTGTGGAAGGGCTCGTCATGAACATGCTGCGAACCAAACAGATCGATTCAGCCAAATTATCCAAACTGGCAAAGATGGTAGCAAGTGCGGAAGGAGAGTTGGATGGAGATCACAAGTAGGCTCGTCGTGGCATATGCGATCAATGCACTATGGCAACTTCCGCTGCTGGTTTTGGCCACTGAAATCATGGTCAGACTCCTCGGGAGAATGCCGGGAAAAGTGCTCTACCGGGTTTGGCTATGCTCTCTGCTCTTTGCGCTGACAGTGCCTGCTTGGTCATTTCTGCATATGTCACGGCCCATGTCTGGCTCAGGGCTGATTCATAGCCAACTGTCTGCCGCCCCACAGACACTAGTCCTGAAAAAGAGTCCGAAGCTCGCCTTCTTTGGCGGACAACTCACCACCTCTGCTCGCAAGCAGCCGAGTGTCACCGACCTTCCCAGTTTGATTTCTGGCGGGGCCTTGATCCTCTATCTGGCTTCGGTGCTGTTCGCTTTGTCGCGATTAGCGTGGGGTCTCAGAAAGACGCAGATCCTATTGCATTCAGCGGAGGAAATGCGCCTGACAAGCGAAATGAAGGAAACGTGGGACTCGTGCCTGACCCTGTTTGGGATCGCTCGGATCAAGTTGATGTCTTCAAGCGCGCTCGGTGGTCCGGCGACTGTCACTTGGCGGAGTCCCATCGTGCTTCTACCTACGAAATTGCACGACGAGCGGGCGAGCGATATGGCTGCGGTGTTTTTGCATGAGTTGGCTCATGTCTGCCGGAGAGATTTCGTGTGCAATATCTTCCTTGAGTTGTTCAGCGTGTTGATTTACTACCATCCTGCATTCCACTGGATACGACGCAGAATACAAGAGACGCGAGAACTGGCCTGCGACGACTTGGCAGCCGATGCGATGTCGGGCCGCAAAGTGTACGCACGCAGCCTTCTTCGCCTCACTGAGAAGATGCTCTCTGCTGCCGTTGTCCCCCAACCTGGTTGTGCCCTTGGAATCTTCGAGGGAGAAGTCTTGGAGAAGCGAATCATGAACTTGCTCGATAACGGATCGGAGCACTCCCGCCTCCGCGCCTTCACATCACTGGCACTCGGCTCCTGCATGTTACTCGGGACCTGCCTGTTGTGTGCAAACCTTGGCTTGAAACCTGTCAACGCGCAGTCACCAACTCAAGCCAGCAACGCTCCAACCGGTTGGTTCCTGGCGGGCAGCATGCCGACAAGCTACCAAACGAGCGTAGACAAATCCGAGATTCAGAACGGGCAGCCGAGCGCATATCTCAAATCAATCGTGCCGGTGACGGGTGGATTCGGCACTCTTATGCAGCAGATCAGCGCTTCCGATTACCTTGGCAAGCGGGTACGTTTGCGTGCGTGGGTCAAGTCCCAGGAAATTGAAGGATCTGCCGGTTTGTGGATGAGAGTTGACAAGGATAAGACCGTGGTTGCATTCGACAACATGCAGAATCGCGCCATTCAAGGAACGCAGCCGTGGAAACAAATTGAGGTGGTTCTCGACGTTCCGGAAGATGCCACAGGTGTTTCCTTCGGAATTCTTCTTTCTGGTACAGGCGAGGTCTGGATGAACGACGTGAGCCTTGAAGCCGTTGGAAAGGATGTTCCCGTTACGACTCTAGCGCCTCAAGCCCCTGCATTGCGGACGCGACCTGCCAACCTGAAATTTACAGAGTAGGACGTGCGGGGGGAGTAGTTCACGACTTCCCTCGGTTGTAGAGTTGTTATTGTATCACCGGCAAATCGGAGATTGTAAAACGACCCACTGATGCTGGCAAAAAAGCCGCTCTCGAAGTTCGGAGCAAACGTAACGGGAAATTAGCCAGGGGATAGCGGAGCTGGGTCGTTTTGGTCTACAACTTCGCACCTTCCCGAATTGAACGGAAAATAACAATAAACCCTTTGACCTAAGCACCTAGCGGGTTTATGGTGAGGGTGGAAATCCCTCGAAGGTTGAGCAGTTTTCTGGTTTGCGATGAGTAGCTTTGGAGAAGACCTGCGCATGGAGCGGCTCGCCCGCGGCATTGCGCTCGAAGAGATCACGGCCGTCACCAAGATCAGCGGCCGCCACCTGGTGGCGCTGGAGCAGGACAGGTTTCGCGTGCTTCCCGGCGGCATCCTCAACAAGGGAATCGTGCGCGGCTACGCCGGGGCTGTGGGCCTGAATCAGCACGACTGGACGGAGCGGTTTCTCAAGGCTTATATGGCCTCCGGACAAATGCTCGACGACGACCGCGACTGGCTGGACTTTGTGACAAATGCGGGGAAGAATCGTCCGCAAGACCGCTACGCAGGGGAGTTTGGGCTGCGCTGGATCGGCGCACTCGGGCTGGTGCTCATCGTGGTGGCTGGCGTTTGGCTGGTTGTGCGTCACTTCTGAGCGGCCGGCTGGCGCGGCCGGGGAGAAGCCCAGGAACATCCTTCAGAGTTAACCGGACCGCGCAATCAAGCCTGATTTGATGCGAAAGTGGCGGAGGACGTTCCTCCGCGGCTAAAGCCGGCAATGATTTTGTTGGCTTGTTGCGGGGGTTGAAACCCCCGCCTCCCTCCGGATTGCCTTTTTCCGCAGCTTGAAAAGCCGACATCAATTGTGGGACACAAACGGCACGACTGAAGTCGTGCCGTTTCCAGACGGCGCTTGGTTCAGCGCCGCCTTATCGGAGCGCTGCTGTCACGGCCAGGGCCAGCGTCTCAAGCCCTGCGGCCAGTTCGCCACTCATGTGAACCCGTAACGCACGCCGTCCGCGCGATTCGAGCACGGCAAGATCTCCGGCGGCCTGGGCGTCGATCACAATGCCAAAGGTCAGTTTCTGACCAGGGATCTCCACATCGACGGAGTGATCGGCGGTGATCTGCAAAAAGACGCCGGTGTTGGGGCCGCCTTTGTAATCCTGGCCGGTGGAGTGGAGGAAGCGCGGGCCGAAACCGAGGCAGGTGGCAACATGTTTGGCGTCGCGCACCTTATTGCGGAGGCCCTGGATCGCCGCCTCGTACTCGGGGAACATGGGCAAGTAGGCCAGCGCGGCAAAGTAGTCGCCGGGGTGAATCTGGTCGAGATGGGCCTTGAGCAGCCCGGCGAGCGTTTCGCTGGGCGCGGTCTTTTTGAGGGTTGACGCGTATGCTTCGGTAGCGTAGAGCTTGAACTCCTGGCCGTTTGCCTCTTCCACGAGAATTGGAGTCCGTGTTGGGAGCTGGCCGGTCTGCTCATAGGCGGCGGTGAGGGCGCGGGTCTCGATTTTGGCAGACTCTACATCGGGCTGGTTGAAGGGGTTGATGCCCATCACCGAGCCGGCCACTGCGGTCGCGACCTCCCAGGTGAAGAACTGGCCGAAGATCTCGTAGAGGTCAGCGATCTCGATGTGGACGACCGGATGACCGGCGGCCTCAAGCGCTGCCACTTTAGCATCCTGAGAAGAATCGGCCGTACCGACGTAACGGATGTAGGCGAAGATGCGGTCGTTGCCGTAGACCTCGGGCGCGGCAATGGTCTCGCGGTCGACGGGCGTGATGCCCTTGCCGAGCTTGCCGGTGGATTCGGCGATCAATTGCTCCATCCACGCGCCGAGGTCGTAGATCTCGGGCGAGGTGAAGATGGTGATTTTGTCGCGTCCGGCATTGGCTGCCGTGCCGAGCAACAGGCCCAGCTCGACGGCCGAATTCTCAGTGGGCGCGAGCTTGGCCGAAGCCACCGCCTTGGCCGCCTCAGCAAGCAGCTTCTCGGTATCGAGGCCGGCTAACGTCGCCGCGACTACGCCAAAGGGCGAGAGCGCCGAGAAGCGGCCGCCGATCTGCGGGTCGCCATAGAAGATGTAGCGGAAGCCATCGTCCTTGGCCACCTGCTCCATCTTGGAGCCGGGGTCGGTGATGGCAATGAAATGGCTGCCCACTTCCTCCGCGCCCACGGCCTCTTTCATTTCGTTGAAGAAGTATTGCTTGAGGATATTCGGCTCAAGGGTCGAGCCGGATTTGCTGGCCACGACCACCAGAGTGTCGGCCAGGTTCACCTCGTTGCGAATGGTCCACACCTGCTCGGGATCGGTGGAGTCGACGATGCGCAATTCGGGGAATCCGGGACGCTGGCCAAAGGTCACCGCCAGCACCTCGGGGCAGAGGCTGGAACCGCCCATGCCGAGCAGCAGCACGGTCTGAAAGTCGGAGGTCTCGACCTCGGCGCCCAGGGCGGCATAGGTGGCCAGATCGGCCTGCTGGCGCTCGACGATGTCGATCCAGCCGAGCCACTTCTCTTCGCCATCTTTGGTCCAGAGGGTGGGGTCCTTCTGCCAGAAGCGGGCGACGTTGTTGTTGCGGGTCCAGTCGGCGACGGCCAGATCGACGGCGCCGCTAAGTTGGGAGGGGATTGCGAATCGGATGCTCATATCGCTTTCTATTGTGCATCAAAGACCGGGCTTGCGGCGATTCCAGTCGGGTTGGTCCTTGACAATCGCGTGAATTGCCGGAGGAGCTGGCTGGTTTTCGTTCCGGCCCTACGGGACGAAGGTTCATTTTTGCGATTCGAGTTGGCGCCTTGCATTGCGCCTTTCGCAGCACCCCTACGGGGCGCTCCCTCTCATCGACTGGCATTCCCCGGATTCCGCTACGCTCCATCCGGGGCTATTTTCGTTGCCTCCCTCCGGGAGACTGTTCGCGACCTTGGCGGAGTCGCCTGCGCTGAGTCGGCAGGCGGTTCAGCCGAAGCGGAGGTTTTCGCCGGGCTGGGTCGTGCGCTCCAGGCTGGGCCTCCATAAATGGAACCACTGAGCAAAGAACATGACGATGAATTGCGTGTTGGTGACAAGATACCTGCGCCAGAGGCGTCCCGGCTCTTGCACAAGTCGATGGAACCAGCGCAGGCCGAGGCGCTCGAGAAATCGAGGCGTTTCCTTCAGCAGGCCGGCGTGATAGTCGAATGCCGCGCCGACGGCAAGAACTGGCATTGAGAGCAGGTTGCCCATCTCGTAGGCAAAGACCTCCTGGCGGGGGCAGCCAAGCCCGGCAAAGAGAATGCCGGCCTTCGACGTGCCGATGCGTACGGCCGCGTCGAGTTGCTCCGCTTCGCTGAGCCTGCGAAATATCGAGGGTTCCGAACCCGCAATGATCAAGCCGGGGAATTTCTCAATCAGATTTGCCCGCATCTTTGCCAGTGTCTCTTCCGTGCTGCCGTAGAAATAGACTGGGACGCCCTGGCGCGCGGCCTCTTCGCAGACCAGGCCGGTGAGTGTTGGACCGAAGACGACATCGCGCAGCCCGGCTCCGTAGAGGAGATTGAGCGCCCAGCAGACCGGGCGGCCATCCGGAACAACAAAATCGAGATGGTTGAGGCGGTAGCGGTGGGTGCTGTCCAGAGCCCCGGTCATTACGCCGTGGACTGCCAGCGCGCTGGTGGTGCAGCGGCGGCCTGCCCTGGCGGCCTCAATGATCCGGTTGACGGCAAACTCATAGTCCACGGCATGGACGCGCACGCCGAGAACGTTGCCCGCTCCTCGATCGATCATTTGAGTTCAGCGTGCCAGCGCTCGACGTTCTTTTCGTAGATATCCTTCAGAATGCCGGGGACGTCGAAGTTCTGCTTCCAGTTGGGATAGTGGCTCTTGAACTTGGCCGTGTCGCTGATCCACCAGATATGATCGCCGATGCGGTTCTCGACGGTGTAGGTCCAGCGCATCTTGCGGCCGGTGATCTGCTCGCAGAGTTTGATCGCCTCGCGCATGGAGGCATTGCTGAATCGCCCGCCGCCCATGTTATAGACCTCGCCGCTGCGCGGCTCCAAGTAGAACTCGTGAAAGCACTCGATCAGGTCGGCGCAGTGAATGTTGTCGCGCACCTGCTTGCCGCCGTAGCCGTAGACTGTGTACTCCTCATCCGCCGCCGCGCAACGCATCAGGTAAGCCAGGAAGCCGTGCAGCTTGGTTCCGCTGTGATGGGGACCGGTGAGGCAGCCGCAGCGAAAGACCGCTGTCTTCATTCCGAAATACCGGCCATACTCTTGCACGAGCACGTCGGCCGCAACTTTTGACGCGCCGAAGAGGCTGTGGAGTGTCTGATCGATCGACATGCTCTCGTCGATTCCCTTTGAGAATGGATGAGACGGATCGATCTCCCAGCGAGTCTCCCGCTCGATCAGGGGCAGGCGGTTGGGAGTGTCGCCGTAGACCTTGTTTGTCGAGGTAAAGATAAACGCCGCATCGGGGCAGTGCCGGCGCGCAGCCTCAAGAATGTTCAGCGTGCCCAGGGCGTTGACAGAGAAATCCGTGTGCGGCTCGCGCGCAGCCCAGTCGTGGGATGGCTGTGCGGCGGTGTGAATCACCAGCGAGACGTTCTTTCCCAGCGATGCGAAGAGGCGATTCACCTGCTCGCAATCGCGGATGTCAAAGCTTTCCGGGCGATAGGAAGAGCCAAGAGCTTCGACGAGGCGCTGCTGATTCCACCGCGTCGAGGCCTCCTCGCCAAAGAAGCGGCTGCGCATGTCGTTGTCGATTCCGACAACCTCGAAGCCGAGATGCGCAAAAAAGGAGACAGCCTCCGAGCCAACCAATCCAGCCGATCCGGTGACGATTGCCACGCCCAAGGCCTGCCTCCATAACTCAGAGTGCTTCAAGAACAACCCTGCGGGCCTGAGCAGTCATCCCGCAGGCGTGGAAGCCCATGTCTATCTTGAGCCACTTACAGCACCGCTGAACAGGTTGCCGAAAAAGGCCCGACTTGATGCAAAACTGGCGGAACGTGTTTCTCCGCGGCTACAGCCGGTGTTGATTGTGCTGGCCTTACGCAGGGATTGAAAACCCCCGCATCCCTCCGCACCGAGTTTTTCCGCAGCCTGAGAAGTTGCGTCCATTCAAAACAGAACTGTTACCACAAACTGTTAAGCAGTATTTCACAGGAGTCTGCGCCGGATTGTTTGGGAATGGGGCAGCGGGTTTCCGTTCGGATCCGTCGCGGAGAGGAACTACGGGCTAGTCCGAAACGGAACCGCCTTGTCCGGGATCGGCCGTATCTGAAGGCAGGCGGCGGCGGTCCTTGACTAAGTTCGCAAATCTCAGCGCCTCAATAGAAGCGGGGACGGGTAAAGTGATAAACCGTCCCAACCGTGAAACCCTGGGGGTTGAGCCGACCAGAGGGAAGCGCAGGTGTGGTGGCGGTGGCGGGATGCTTGAAGAAGGTGGGCCAGGACTGATATTCATAATCAGCCCGCACCCAAAGATGCCGGTAAACCCTGTACTCCACGCCGCCGCCGCCGCTGACGACGGTGCGGGAATCGTGGTGGCGCCCAGCAGTTGCCGACTCGTAATCCGTATTACCGTATCCTTCAGAAAACTTTCCGTATGGGCGGACGTTGAGGAAGTGCGGCCAAGCATAGACCAATCCACCCTCAGCGACATCCTCGCGCAGATTCGCAGGTTCAGTCGCCGAACGCGCATAATTGAGGTCGCGCGCCTCGGCCTCCAATCTGAAACCGCGCAGCAACCTGGGCGGCTGATTGGGAATGTAATCGATCCAGAGTGTGCCGCCCAGCAGGTGGCCGTGTCCAAAATCGGCGTTGTAGCCAGAGAGGCCGGCGCCGACGGCCAAAGGCACACCCTTCGCCTCGGCCGTAGGCTCAGATTGCGCTTCCACGTTCGATGCTGCGCTACCAATCAGAATCACGAGGGCCAGCCCCAAGTACGGCTTTGAACGCATTCTGCGTCTCCTTCAAAGCAGCCGAACACCCTCTCCTAAGGCATTCCTTCTCGGTAGAGTGTACATCGGCAAGGTGAAAATGCGAGGCAGAGATTCCGCAAATACCAGGGTAATCGCATTTGAAATCCGAATGTGAAATGAAATGCGCAGGCCCTGCATGCTACAGCATTTGTTCCCGTCGATTTCAGTTTTGTAGCAGGGCATCACTTCAGTCATACCGATTGGGGAGCAGTGGAATCTCGGGCTTTAGCCCCTTTGGTTCTTATTTCAATTCGATGCACAACCGCGGCCAAAGCCGATCCGTATTGGGAGCCTTGGCGGCATGACTGAACAGGCTGCGGAAAAGGCTTGGCTTGTGGGAAGGTCCACGAAAAGCTCAGGGGCTAAAGCCCGACGTTTGTTTTTGCCGCATTTACTGCACGACTGAAGTCGTGCCCTGTGACAAATCCGGCTTTGGATGACTTCCATTGCAGCCTCTGAAGTCCTGCCCTGCTACAGAGCGATTCCTGGATTTAGCTCATGGTCTTCGGCCAGCGGGGCGAGATGCGCATCAGTTCCAGTCCGTTCGACTCTTTGACCGTGAACCCGGGCGAAGCAGCGGGAACGGCAACGATAGCTCCCATCGGCAGTTCGAGCGTCTCGAAGCCAGCGCCTTCGATTCTCGCGGCTCCGCGGGCTGCAAAGAGGTATGCCAGGCCGGGGACAGTCTCCTCATCACTCCGCAAGGTGTCGCTGGCACGGCCGCCGGCCACAGGAATGCGCTCCACGCGAAAATAATCGCTATCCAACAGGATGGTCCGGTCGCCCAATACCACGGCTGGTGTCTTACCTGCGCTTGTCTTGAGGCGCGTGGCTTCGAGAGACTTCGCGATGTGGAGTTCGCGCCCCCGCCCATAGTCGTACATCCGGTAGGTCAGGTCGCAGTTCTGCTGGGTCTCGAGCAAGATCGATCCGGGCCAGATGGAGTGCACCGTCCCCGCATCCACAAAGATCATGTCACCGGGTAAAACATCGAGCATGTTCAGGCTTTCTTCCAGTGTGCCCGCTTCGATCCCGGCTTTGACGTCGTCCAGCGTAACCCCCGGCTTGAGCCCGCAAGCGACCTGCGCGCCCGGCTCGGCATCGAGCGCATACCAGCACTCGGTTTTGCCGCGCGGATCGCCATATTTCTGCGCCATCCTGTCGTCCGGATGCACCTGCACGCTGAGCTTTTCTCTGGCAAAGATTACCTTGATAAGCAGCGGCGATGCGCCGGTTGCCGCAGCGTTGCCGAGCAGGGTCTCGGAATTATCGGCAAAAAGCTTGCCCAGCGTCTGGCCGGCATGGGCGCCGCTGGACGCAACACACTCGTCGCCGGTGAGCCAGGCCTCGCCAACAGGCCCTCCATCCGCCGCAACCACGTTGTACCAGGGACGAAGATCGCGATAGCCCCACACGCGCTGCGAAAACCGCGGCTCTACCAAAAAAGGCGCCCACGCAGAGGAGGTGGATTTCAAGAGATCCGCCAAGAGAATCGCCTCATTTCAACGAAAATTAATGAAGTTTGTTGCCGGCCCATTCGCGCCTTTGGTGATACGCTTTAGTTCGCAATCTCACAGTACCAGAGCGTCAAATCACTGGCTAAACGGCAAGGATCGTGCTTCGCTCGCCACGGGTGACCTTCGATTCTAAGAGCGCATCGTCAACCTTGATCCTGCTTGCCCCACCCTCCCCGCAAAGAATAACCTATGACGGGTAGACTCATCACAGCTTGAGTGCGCGGGTTCTCCCCTCTACCAGACTGGGAGATCAGGCGCAAGGGAACCAACTGTCATGGAAGACCCATCGCAGGCTGCGGAGCAGTTTGCATGGTCCATGACCGGGAATCCCTCTGTGCCGTCCGGCGGGAATCTGCCGAGGAGAGTGCAAAAGCGCATGTCGAAGCCTGTATCCATCTGTGTGATTGGTTCCGGTTACGTGGGACTCGTTGCGGCCGCTTGCTTTGCCGAGATCGGGCACCGGGTCGTCTGCGTCGACAACGATGAAGCGAAGGTGAAGACTCTCTGTGAAGGCGGCGTGCCCATCTTCGAATGCCGCCTGCCTGAGCTTCTTGCGAAACACTGCGGCCGGGGCGTCACCTTCACGACCAATTTGAGCGCAGCCGTGGAGCGCAGCGAGGCAATCTTCATTGCCGTGGGCACGCCTCAGGGCGACACTGGCGCGGCTGACCTGTCCTACGTCGAGGCCGTGGTCTCAGAGATTGCCCGCTCCATCGACAGCTACAAAGTGATCGTGGAAAAGAGCACAGTGCCGGTCTACACCAACGAGTGGATACGGCGCGTGCTGCAACGGCGCGGCGTGGACCCGCAGAGCTTCGATGTGGTCTCGAATCCCGAATTCCTGCGCGAAGGGACGGCGGTCATCGATTTCCTGCATCCGGACCGCATCGTGGTAGGCGCCAACTCGGAGCGCGCCGCGGAGGTGTTGCGACGCATTTATGAACCGCTCACCAGCGGCAGCTATTATGAGTCGGCCGATTCACTGCCGGGGAGCTGCTCGATCGAACGCCCGGCCAGGATTCTGGTAACCTCGGCGCAGAGCGCGGAGATCATCAAGCATGCGTCGAATGCCTTCCTGGCCTTGAAGATCTCGTTCATCAACGCCGTGGCCAATCTGGCCGAGACAGTTGAAGCGGACATCGAAGACATTGCCGCCGGGATGGGCATGGACAGCCGCATTGGCCCAAGGTTTCTTCGCGCCGGCCTGGGCTATGGCGGGTCTTGTTTCCCTAAGGATGTGGCCGCCTTTCATTGGGTTGCGCAGCAACAGGGCGTGAACTTCCAATTGCTTCAGGAGATCCGAAAGGTCAACGATACTCAGCTCGACGTCTTCTTCAACAAGGTGCGGTCAGCGCTGTGGACCCTGCGCGGCAAAAAGCTGGCTGCCCTGGGCCTTTCCTTCAAGGGCGATACCGACGACATTCGCGAGTCGCCGGCCATCGCCATGATCGCGAAATTGCTCGATGCCGGCGCCTGCATCACGGCTTACGATCCGGCCGCAATGGAGCGCGCCAAGGAGATGCTACCGCCATCCGGGCAAATGATTTATGCCGCGAATATCTACGCGGCCGCATCCGGCGCCGACGCGGTGTTGATTCTGACCGACTGGAAGGAGTTTGCCGAAATCGACCTGGTGAGGCTAAACCAGGCCGTTCGCTTTCCCATCGTGATCGACGGCCGCAATCTCTACATGCCGCAGAAGATGCTCGATCATGGCTTCACATATCTGAGCGTGGGACGGCCGGCGGTTTACCAGGCACAGCAAGGCAAGCCCCGCAAGGTGATGGTGTAGATGGGGAGTTTGTGGGGTGATCCTGGCCAGCCGCGGATTAGGATGCGGCTCACTCCGTTTTCTCAGGGATTGTTGAAGGTCTTTAGGAGCATGAACTTTTGACCATGCAAGTTCTTGTTACCGGCGCCGCCGGCTTTCTCGGCTCTCACCTGACCGACCGTCTGCTGGGAGAGGGTTGCACTGTCGTCGGCGTCGACAACTTCTCGACCGGCGACCGGGAAAACATCGCTCATTTGACTGGCGAATCGCGTTTTCATTTTGAAGAACGCGACATCTGCCAGCCCTTCGACGTAGGGCGGGTGGATTACGTCTTCAATATGGCCTCTCCGGCCAGTCCGCCGGATTATCTTCGCCTGGGGCTGGAGACGCTACGGGTCGGCTCGGCCGGCGTCGAGAACACCTTGGAGATCGCCGCCCGCTATGGCGCGGGCTATCTGCACGCCTCAACCTCGGAGTGTTACGGCGACCCGCTGGAGCATCCGCAGCGCGAGAGCTACTGGGGCAATGTGAACCCGGTCGGACCGCGCTCGGTCTACGACGAAGCCAAGCGCTTTGCCGAGGCGCTGGTGATGGCTTATCAGCGGAGGCGCGGCATCAACACTCATTTGGTCCGCATCTTCAATACGTATGGGCCTCGGCTGCACCCCGACGACGGCCGGGTGGTCGCAAACTTCATGATGCAGGCTCTGCGCGGCGAGCCGCTGACGATCTATGGCGACGGCAAGCAGACACGCAGCTTCTGCTACATTGACGACCTGATCGAAGGCATCCTGCGCCTCTCGCGCAGCGACGAGCATCTGCCGGTCAACATCGGCAATCCCGATGAGTTCACCATCCTCGAGTGCGCGCAGGCCGTGCTGGCGGTGACCGGATCGAAGAGCCAACTGCGATTTGAAGACCTGCCCGAGGACGACCCCGTGCGCCGCTGTCCCGACATCGGCAAAGCGCGGGCGCTGCTCGACTGGGAACCCAGAATCAACCTCATGGAAGGTCTGCGCAAATCGCTGGCGTTTTTCAAGGAAAGGGCTTCGATCAAGGTCTGATCGCTCCCAAGCGCTCGCCAAGATGAACTGGCGGGTCGCTCGGCGTGAGGAAAGTAATGGGTACGAAAGCGAGGTCTTTCTGGCCCTGGAGCCAGCCTGTTTTTCCTCTCCCTTGATTTATCGCCAATCCGTTCTATCCTCGTTTCATGCCTCACTCACTGCTCTTCGACCATATGTTTCAATTGCCGGTACCGATTCTGGAGAAGCTGCTTCGGCCGGTGATTGTCTACCTTGTGCTGGTGCTGCTGCTGCGTCTCTTTGGCAAGCGCGAACTGGCCCAGCTCAATCCCTTCGACCTGGTGGTGCTGCTCTCGCTCTCAAATACCGTGCAGAACGCCATCATCGGCGACGACAACTCGGTGACCGGCGGCGTGATCGGAGCCTTTAGCCTGCTGGCCATCAACTGGCTGGTGGTTCGGTTGCTCTTCCGTTCGCCCCGGCTCACACGAGCGCTGGAAGGGCGTGCCTGTGTGCTGGTGCGTAACGGACAAATCGACAAAAAAGCGCTAGTGCGCGAGTCGCTGACGCACACAGAGCTGCTCGAAGCGATCCATCGCGAAGGCTTCGAGAGCATTCACCAGGTGCGCAAATGCGAACTGGAACCGAATGGCTCGTTTTATGTCGAAGCATTCGACCCCTCGGCCGCAGACAAGCATCACGCCGAGCTTCTTGCCCGTCTCGATGCTCTCAGCCGCGAGGTGGCTGCATTGAGACCGCAGACGGCAACGGAGTAGGCGCTTTCATTCAAGCGGGCCGCGCGTCTGATCAGATGAGCAAGGAAATCAGGAGCCTTCCCCGATGCGCCTCGCCGGATGTTCTTTCTCACGATCTTTAACGGTTGCTGCAGCGCTGGCCATTGCCACCGCATTGAGCGCGCAGACTCTAGAACGCCGTTCGCCGGCCACGCCCTCGCCTGATGTTGTCAAACCCGGCACTATCCAGAACTCCGCAGCCTCCGCAAAGCCGAACCTTCCGATTGGAACGAATCTCCAGGTGGAGACTCTTCGGCACTATCCGATGAAGGCAGACGCGGCGATCGAGGCGCGGCTTCTGCATCCTATCTTTGCGAAGGGAAGATTGGCGGTCGCGCAAGACACCATGCTTTATGGCAAAGTCATCGCCCTGGAGCCGGACTCAAAGACTCGCTGGCACGCGAGACTGCGCGGTGACTTCACTCCGTATCACACAGCACAGGTTCAGTTCGATGAGCTTGCTCTTCCCACAGGGGCTCTTGCCGTCTCGGCAGGGAAGGCCTCAAATGGCGCGCCAGTAGTCCGGCTTGAGGCGCCGGGCGTGAGTCCGCACCAAGCCTTCATCGCTCGATATTGGACACAGGCAAAGAGCCAGATGCACGACCGGGTGGCCTACTTCACCGCGCCGGGGCTCGGAGATCGCGCGCTGCAGATGCTCTACCATCAACTGCCCTACCATCCGGAACGGATCGAAGCGCACACGATGTGGTACTTCGATCTGACAGAGCCGGTTGCCCTGCCGGATTTGCCAGCGGAGGAGCAGGCGAGGGCTCAGCCGGCCGTGGCGAAGAATGCAAACGCGGAAATCTGGTCGGTTCATGCTCTACTCGGGGAAGGCCTGAGCTCGGCTACCGCAAAGGCCGGGGACCCGGTTCAGGCGCTGGTGGTTGAGCCCGTCTACGACAGGGATCGGCAACTTGTGGTGCCGCAAGGCTCCGTGCTGGTGGGCAGGGTCAGTGCAGCCAAGGCCGCGCGCTCGCTGGGCCGCAACGGCAAACTGCGCTTCAACTTTCAGCAGGTGCGCTTTCCTGATAGCGCCAGCCAGCCAAGTTCCGATCGCCCAGTGCAGGGACTGCTGGCGGGAGCCACAACCGAGAGCCGGCATGACCTGTCTCTGGATGCCGAAGGGATGATCACGCCAAAGAATCAGTCCAGCGCAATTACGCCCATTCTATTGACTGTGCTGGCGGGGCGCGCTCTCGACGAAGATGGCAACATCACAGCGCAGACTGGCGTGGCCTCCAATGGATTCGGTTTGGTGGGCAGGTTCGTTGGCATGGCCGCCGGGAATCGAAATATCGCGGCGGGGATTGGCTACTACGCCGCGGCGCTCTCCGTCTACGAGAACTTCCTGCACCCCGGCCGAGACGTAATCTTTCCAAAAGACACGCGGATCGAGATCGAGACAACCCCGCTGCGGGCGCCGGTGCTGAAGCCGACAGATCGGTGGAAACAACCGCCAGAGGAGCACTTCTGATTTCGGTCGAACTTGACTTAGAATATCTGGATGAAAATGAGCTCAGCATTTACCAAGGTCGAACCCGGCTTGTTGCCGATCCTCGACGAGTTGCGTCGGCGCGAGCCGATCTTTCACAATCCGGAGTTTGGCTCGACCACGGCCGAGTTCGAGCGCTCCACATCGCCCGATTACTGGGAGGTCGGCGCATCAGGCCGCCGTTACAGCCGGCGGTTCATCTTGAATGAGCTGACGAAGAGCGTTCCTTATGTCGATGCCGCGGCGGCAGGGTGGCAGACTTCGGAGTTCGGACTTCGCCGTCTCGGCCCTGACACCCATCTGCTGACCTACACCCTCGATCAGGCGGGACGGCGCACTCGCCGTTCGACCATCTGGCAGCGATCGGAAGACGGTTGGCGCATCCTCTACCATCAGGGCACGATCATCTCGGCGGAAGAAGACGACACGATTCCCGTGTGATCTTTCATTGCTCCGAAGACGTGGCTGCCTTGATGGCAAATCGCTCCCACTCAACGGTGCCGGCGAATGGCGTGTAACGGCTGTTAACCCCTCTTCTTGCCGCCGTTAAGGCGCCTGGCACCGCATCATCAAGGTGTCGCAAGCTCCGGCAAAAGATCGGCTTGGGCAGCGCGAGCGAAACAATTAACCTTATCTAAACGTCAAGGTAACAGGCATAGCCTTGTGTATATTTCGCGAAAGATCTGTACTTGGATTCAAGCATCACTATTTGAATTCACGCAGAGATTGGCTGGGTCGCGTATGAGTGCCTGCGCAATCTCTGGAGGAGTAAGCAAATGAAACGGCTGGGATGGATTCTCGTGCTGGTGTTAGCGGCTTCGCCCGCCTGGGCGGTTAAGAAAGTCACCGTGCAGCAACTCAAGGATTTGCTGGTTTCCATGCAGCAATCCAAGAAGACCGACGCTGAGGAAGCCGACCAGCTCAAAGAGACTGAACTGACCGAAGAGCTAACCGGCAGCACAGCGAACAGCCTGAAGAGTTACCTTCCTGGCCCGCTCACCAGTGTGCAGATTGAAATTCTGAAAGAACAGAGCGCATTTCTTGCGCCTCCAACTGCAGACCTTCCCGGTACTCCCGCGCCCGACGCAGCCACGCAACAAGCCATCCTGGCTAAAGCCGCTGACTTCGCGTCCAGGGTTTATGTGCAGAATCCTCATTTATCGGTCACCAAAACCATGCTCCGCTTCGAGGACCATATCCTAAAGACAGATAGTATCGGACTTCAAAACAACACTTCGATTCTAAGTCCGGTTCAGTTGGTGGACAATCAAGTTGACCAGGTGGAGACCGACAAAGGCGAAGAGCAGGTTGCCGTTTCCAGGGCAAAAACAAAGTGGGGCTCGAACGGCCGGCTTTCAGAGGGCGAACCGGGAACCAATCTGGGAGTCATCCTTCTTGATGCCTCGTCCACGGGCAAGATCGGCTGGCTACGCTGGCAGATGATTGACGGTAAGCAGATCGCGGTGTTTTCCTTCGCCGTGGAGAAGGAAAAGTCCCGCCTGGAAGTAAGTTACTGCTGCTTTCCTAATACCTCTACAGCAACCAAGGTCGGAGGCTCGTCGCCGATGATGACGGTCGGGTCCATCCTGTCGGTGAGCACTTGGGAACCTTTCAAAAAGGTTGTGGGCTACCACGGAGAATTCTTCATCAATCCCAATACGGGCCTTGTGGTTCGCGTTATCACCCGTGCTGAGATGAAGCCGACGGACCTTGTTTTCAGGGAAGACAGGCGAATCGATTATGGTCCCGTATCCGTCGCCGGCAAGGCATACCTGCTTCCCCGTGACAGCATCACAGCGATGGAGGCGGTTCCCAATGGCGACAACAACAACGCCACCTGCACCATCCGTCACACTTTCTTTCTCGCTTCCTATCAGAATTACAAATTGGCTGGGGCGCGCTGAACGCCCCTCGGCCGGCTAGAGCGCCCAAGGGAGTTGATGCCAATCGGATATAATCGCTGGCAGTTCAAATTCCAGGAGAATAGGGCGCATGAAGCGTTTCTTATGGATTCTCGTTGTTTTGATGACGGGAGCGCCTGCGTGGGCTGCCAGCGACAAGGTCACGGTGCAACAACTCAAGGATCTGCTGGTTTCAATGAAGCAAGGCAAGAAAACAGACGAAGAAGTATCCACTCGAATCAAAGAAATTGAGTTAAGCGAAGAACTGACCGCTACTGAAAAGTCAAATCTGATGTTCGCCTCGCCTGGCCCTCTTACAAGCGAGCAAATCTGCGTTTTGGAGGCGCGTAATTCGATGCTTGCACCGCCGTCCTCCGACCTGCCCGACCTGCCCGCTCCGGATGACGCCGCGCAAAAAGTCATTTTAGACAGGGCCATCGGTTTCGCCGCTAAGAACGATCAGCTGATTTCCCGCCTGACCGCATCGAAAGCAGTCGCTCACTATGGCCACGTTAACGAGTTCAACCGTTGGGGAAACTATGGTGGGGTCCAGCAGGGAGGTATCGTCCGAGACCGGGGCGATAGAACGATAATGGCCCTGACCAGCAAATACGTCGATACCATAGAAATCAACCAGGGGAAAGAAAAGGTCAGCGGCTCCACCATAGACCCACATCTGAGGCACACCAGCCCCTGGGCAGAGGACGGCCCGAAGCCTGCTTTGAGCTCGATCATGAGTAAGGCAGTTGAGAGCGGAAACGTCCGCTGGTTGCGCTGGGAGACGATCAACGGGACCAAGACCGCCGTCTTTTCTTTCGCGATGAACAAGAAAGGTTCACCGTATGTCGTCGACTACTGCTGCTTTCTGACTTCGAATGGTTTCGCCTTCGAGTGGGGGCCTTTTAAGAAAACCGTGGGATTGCATGGCGAGTTCTTCATCGAGCCCGATTCCGGAACCACGCTACGAGACGTGATTCAGGCGGAGCTTTCTCCGACTGACTCTGTCGAGCAGGAAGATACGCGCGTCGATTATGGCACGGCCACCGTCGATGGCAAGACGTATGTCGTTCCGGTGAATTCCTACACGCACAGCGAAGTGGATGCCGCAGGCGACTCGCAAGCCAAGGGGGTCATATTGCGTGAGACTTTTCTGGTTGCGAGCTATGCCAACTACCACACGGCTGAGGCCGCGAAGAAGTAGCTTGCGTGGCGGCACTGGCGCGCACGCCCGTGCGGCCAGCACTCACTCCCACTCGATGGTGCCGGGGGGCTTCGAGGTGATGTCGTAGACTACGCGGTTGATGCCGCGGACTTCGTTGACGATGCGGCTGGAGATGCGCTTGAGGACGTCGTAAGGCAGCGGAGTCCAGTCGGCGGTCATGCCGTCTTCTGAATGCACGGCACGCACGGCGCAGGTGTAAGCATAGGTGCGCTGGTCGCCCATCACGCCGACGCTCATCACCGGGAGCAGCACGGCAAAGCTCTGCCAGATGGAGTTGTAGAGGCCAGCAGACTTGATCTCGGCGACGACGATCTCGTCGGCCTCTTGCAAGAGAGCTACGCGCTCCGGCGTGACTTCGCCGAGGATGCGGACGGCGAGGCCGGGGCCGGGAAAGGGCTGGCGGCCTAGGATCTCGTCGGGCATCTCGAGGTCGCGGCCGATGCGGCGAACCTCATCCTTGAACAAGTCGCGCAGAGGCTCGATGAGCTTGAGCTTCATTCCCAGAGGCAGGCCGCCGACGTTGTGGTGGCTCTTGATCGTCTGGCTGGGGCCTTTGACGCTACTCGATTCGATCACGTCTGGATAGAGCGTGCCCTGGACGAGCCAGTCCAGTTTGCAATCTGGACCGCCGGTCTCTTTGGCAATGCGCGTGGCCTCGTCGTCAAAGACGGCAATGAACTCGGCTCCGATGATCTTCCGCTTTTTCTCAGGCTCGATGACGCCGGCTAGTTTGGTGAGGAAGCGCTCGCTGGCATCGACGGCGACGATCTTGAGGCCGAGCTTTTCGCGCAGATTCTTCTGCACATTCTGAAATTCATTTTTGCGCAGGACGCCGTTGTTGACGAAGATGCAGGTGAGCTGGTCGCCGATGGCCCGATGCACCAGCGTGGCCGCAACCGATGAGTCCACGCCTCCGGAGAGGCCGCAAATGACGTGGCCTTTGCCGACTTTTTCACGGATCGAGGCAACCGTCGACTCGATGAAGCGTGCCGGGGTCCAGTCGCCGCGCGCGCCGCAGATCGAGAGGACGAAGTTCTTGATGATCTGAGGACCGAGCGGCGTGTGGTGCACCTCGGGGTGGAATTGCACGGCCCAGATGCGGCGCTCGACATTTTCAAAGCCGGCCAATGCGTTGGCAGAGACGGCGGTGCGATGAAAGCCGGAGGGCAACGCTAGAGCCTCGTCGCCGTGGCTCATCCAAACCTGGAGCGTCGGCGGCAGTTCGGCGAAGAGCTGCGATGCGCCGTTCTCGATCATCACCTCGGCGTGGCCATACTCGCGCCGCGGCGCGGAGAGAACCTTGCCGCCCATGTGATGCACGATAAAGTGCAGGCCATAACAGATTCCCAGCACCGGCAGGCCCAGCGAGAGAATCCTGGGGTCAGCGGCAGGCGCGTCGGCATCGTAGACCGACGAAGGCCCTCCGGAGAGGACGAGCCCCAGCGGTTTAAGGGCTTGAATTTCGCCGATGGACGCCGTGCAGGGCAACACGACGGAGAAGACGTTCAGCTCGCGAATGCGTCGCGCGATCAGTTGCGTATATTGCGAGCCAAAATCCAGAATGACGATCGTTTGGGTGGCCACTCTTTAGTGTGGCAGGGCGCGTCGGCACATTGCAAGCCTAATTCAGGTTCGAAAAGGGTCGGTTTGGGCGGGGATTTCCACATTTGCCGCATACGTCCGCTTTGTTGATCGGCCGTCGTAGTGGTCCTCACCGGCGGGAAGATGTGCGGTTGGCGCTACCTGACCCGGCCTTTCGCAGCGCTGATAGTCTAGTCTGATGACGATGAGTTATCAGAACTACGTCATGCTTCTCCATGCGAATTAGGCATTGAGCGGCAAGGAGAGATATGAGTAGCGTTTGTAGGAGAAATAGCACATTCAAGCTTGGTTGGTTGCTCTGTTTTTCTCTGTTCATGTCCTGCCTTGCGCCCTGTCTGGCGCAGAGTTCCCAGGCATCCGCGCCGAGTGCGCATCAGCAGCGCGTCGTCATCCTCACAGATATTGGGGCTGATCCGGATGACACAATGTCGCTGGTCAGATTGCTGACTTATTCGAACGAGATCGAAGTTCGAGGCCTGGTTGCGACGACATCGGTCTTCCAGAAGAACCGGATCGAGCCGGAGAGCATTCAACGCGTTGTCGATGCCTACAAGGCCGCTCGCCCCAACCTATTGCTCCATGAGTCTGGTTATCCAAGCTACGAGACTCTTTCCGCCAGAGTCAGTCATGGACTGGCAGTGTATGGAATGGAGGGGGTGGGAGACGGGAAGGACTCGCCGGGTTCGGATCTGATTGTTGCGGAGCTGGAGAGGCAGGACGAGCGCCCGCTCTGGGTTTCTGTCTGGGGAGGGCCGAATACTCTGGCGCAGGCGCTGTGGAAGATCCGCAAGACTTACACAGAGGCAGAGGCTGAGATGCTCTATCGCAAGCTGCGGGTGTATACAATCTCGGACCAGGACGATTCGGGCGCTTGGATCAGGAGCAATTTTCCCGATGTGTTTTATATTTGCAGTCCGGGAAACTTCGATAAGGCTACTTGGACCGGATTTTCCGCCCCTTCGCCTGGCTCCGACGCAACGGTGATCAGCACCGAGTGGCTGGCACGCAACATTCAGCAGGGACACGGGCCGCTGGGCGCGGCGTATCCGGATATCGCGTATGGCATGGAGGGCGACACGCCGTCTTTCCTGTCGCTGATTCCTAACGGCCTGAACGATCCGGAGCATCCGAATTATGGGGGCTGGGGCGGCCGCTATGAGCTTTACAAGCCGGAGTTTACGGATGCGAACTGGAAGCCGAGCTACTCCTATACCGTCAGGCCGGTGCCGGAGACGCGGCCGGTTTGGACCAATGCCGTCGACACCTATACCCCGCTCGGCTGGAAGGCTCCTGCCGATGCGCCCGGCAAAGAGCCTCCGGTCTACAAGTCCATTCAGGTCACGATCTGGCGTTGGCTGGACGAGATCCAGAACGACTTTGCCGCCCGCATGTGCTGGGCAACCAAGCCATACTCCGAGTGCAACCATCCGCCGGTCGTGGACCTGAACTGCCCCGCCGAGTTTTCGGTCACCGAAGGAGATCCAATCGTTCTGGATGCAACCGGCTCGCATGACCCTGACGGCGATTCACTGAGCTATTACTGGTTTCAGTATCTCGAGGCCGGTGATTTGAAAGAGGCCATCAGCAACGGTTTTTTTGCGCCAAATCTGATTCGGCTTGTCGTGACCGCTCCTCACGTGGATGCGCCCAGGACCGTTCATTTCATCCTGAAGGTCACGGACAAGGGAACTCCGCCGTTGACGCGATACAAGAGGGTGATCGTTCACCTACGGCCTCGAGACAAGTAGCCCGGTCGCATCGATTGCAGTACCGGCCTTCTACATCGCCACGGTGGCGATGAGAACCTGCCTGCCAGACGCCCCATCCGCCGTGATAGCCTCCTAATCAAAGCAGCAAGCGCGGAATTGGCTGCTGAAGGCTCAATTTCGGACGCGGTCCCGGACTCTCCCCAACCGATCCCGAGGCTATGTTGGAGCCGTGCGATTGACCTTTTCACCACGAGGAAATTCGATGAATTGCCTACGATTTGCACCGATCCTGATTCTGTCGGTTAGCGCTGCATTGGCACAGGCGCCTGCCGCGTCCATAACTACCGATGCCTCAAAGCCCACGCCGCCCGTGGCGAGCAAGAGCTTCGATCCGGAGGCGATCGACAAGACGGCCGATCCCTGCGTGGACTTCTATCAGTTCGCCTGCGGCAACTGGGTGAAGAACAATCCGATTCCGGCCGACCAGGTGCGCTGGGCGCGCTCCTTCTCGGTCTTGAACGAGCGTAACCGCTACCTGCTTTGGAAGGAACTGGATGCCGCCGCCACCGACCCCAAGACGCCGCTCGAAAAGCAGTATGGCGATTACTTTGCCGCCTGTATGAATACCGCCCTGGTCGACGAGAAGGGGCTAAAGCCGCTTGAGCCGATCTTCATGCAAATCGCCAAGCTCAAAGACAAGCACAAGCTGGGCACCCTCATGGGCGAGTTGGAGGCCGCGGGCCGTCCCGCGCCACTCTTCCAATTTGGCGTGAGCCAGGACGATAAAGACTCCTCGAAGCAGATCGCCGGCATCGGACAGGCCGGCCTCTCGCTGCCGGATCGCGACTACTACACTGTGGACAGCAAGCATTTCCAGCAGATTCGCGGGCAATATGTCGACCATGTGACAGCGATGTTCAAGCTGGCCGGAGATACTCCCGATCAGGCGGCCAGAGAAGCCGCATCGGTCATGGAGATCGAAACCGCGCTGGCCAAGGCGTCGATGAGCCGCACCGACCTGCGCGATCCGGAAAAGACCTACCATATCTACACAGTTGCCGATTTCCAGAAGCTGACTCCGGACTTCGACTACTCGGTCTACTTCAAGGACGTGAAGGTGCGGCACTTTGACACGCTGGATGTGTCGACGCCGGATTACTTCAAGGCGCTGAACGATCTGATCGCTAAAGAGCCGATCGAGGCGTGGAGGTCTTATTTCCGCTGGCATACGCTGCATGGGCTGGCGAGCAATTTGCCGAAGGCTTTTTTTGACGAGAACTTTGCGTTTTTCGGCAAGACGCTGGCCGGGCAAAAGGAACCGACGCCGCGCTGGAAGCAATGCACCAGCATGACCGACCGCGCTCTGGGCGAGGCGGTGGGCCAGGACTGGGTGAAGCAGAACTTCCCCCCGGAAGCCAAGACCAGCATGGATCAAATGGTTGCGGCCCTGGAGAAGAGCCTGGCCGACGATATCAAGACCCTGCCCTGGATGACCGATGCCACCAAGAAGGCCGCCGAAGAAAAGCTGTCGATGATCCGCAACAAGATCGGCTACCCGGAGAAGTGGCGCGACTACACGGCTTTGGAGGTGAAGCGGGACGACCTGGTCGGCAACCTTGGCCGGGGCGCGGCCTTCGCGCTCGACTGGAACCTCGATCACCTGGGCAAGCCGGTGGACGAGAAGGAGTGGGGGATGACACCGCCCACGGTCAATGCGTATTACGACCAGTCGTTCAACGACATCAACTTCCCGGCAGGAATCCTGCAGCCGCCGTTCTTCGATTTCAAGGCGGACCCGGCGGTGAACTTTGGCGCCATCGGCATGGTGATCGGCCACGAGATGACCCACGGCTTCGACGACGAGGGCTCGAAGTACGACGGCAAGGGCAACCTGCGCGAGTGGCAAACCGCAGAGGACCGCAAGGCCTTTACCGAGCGAACCGATTGCATAGCCGACGAGTACAGCGGCTTTGAGGCTGCCCCGGCGCATGACGACGTTCCCGCGCAGAAGCTGAACGGCAAGCTCACCCTGGGCGAAAATACGGCCGACAACGGCGGCTTGCGCATCGCCTATATGGCCCTGCTGGATACGCTGGCGGCGCAGGGAAAGAGCATCGACGAAAAGATTGACGGCTACACAGAGGCACAGAGGTACTTCCTGGGCTTCGCGCAGGTCTGGTGCCAGAACCAGACGGAGCAGGTGTCGCGCCAGTTGGCGGTGACTGATCCGCACTCGCCGGGACAGTGGCGGGTTAATGGCACCGTGCAGAACTTCGATGCATTCGGCAAGGCCTTTGGCTGCGCCAAGGGCCAGCCGATGGTCCCTGCGAAGTCCTGCCGGGTCTGGTAGGACCAGCCAAACAAGGACTCCCATATCTGGCGTGATGAAACTGCGCCAGATATGGGGCGCCAGCGCTCCTGTACCGCACCCCTGACGAAACCGGGGCGCCGATGACGCTTTTCCCTCCGATGGCGTCCAATTCGCAAGCTCACATGGAATCTGGTCGTTGGGCCGGAAGGACGGCAGTTTCCGCTTCGTTCAAGGAGTGAACATCGCGGGAAAATGCATCGATTCACCCCGTCTTCGGTCAAAACTAGGCACAACCTACCCTTGGCTTTTACAATGCAACAGGGACCCGTCCCAACCCAGCTCTGCTGTGGAACTAGCACACTTGGCGGCACACGCCCGACCAGGATGAAGGAATCGCATGAAGTTCATGAAATTCGGCAAGGCTCTTCTGATCGGCGCCCTCTCAGCCGGCGTCATTCTCAGTGTTACGTCTTGCGTTCAGAGTTATTCGGTCGGTTATTTGTATGTGACGGGAACAGCGACCTCCCAATCCAATGGCAACGGCATCATCAGCGGATTCAAGATCGACCATAATACCGGCAAGCTGACCGCGATCAACGGATTGCCCGTCTCATCCGGCGGCGCCAATCCGGTGCGCGCCATCCTTCTCAACAGCAGCCGGTTTCTTTATGTTCTCAACCGGGGCGTGAACGCCAACGGCAACTCCGACTGCTATGGCACGGTGGCTCCAAACGTTTGCAGCGGAGCCAATATCACTCAGTTCGCGGTCGGCGCCAACGGGATTCTCACGGCGCAACAGACTTTCTATACCCAGGGATTCAACCCGATTCGCATGATCCCCGATTCCGGTGGCGGATATATTTACGTGCTCGACCACGATGCCCCATCGAGCGCCGCCTGCGCAAGCGCACTTGGCAGCAGCGTCACATCCTGCGGCGACATCACGGCATTTCAGGTGAACTCGACCACGGGCCGCCTTCAACTGGTTGTGAATGCCCAGGTGTCATCGGCCAGCGGCGCGGCGCTGCCCTACTTTCCGGTTCCGGCCAATCCCATCGACTTTTTGATGAATTCCGGAACCGTCCTGACGCTGAATGGCACTCCATCGACCGGCGACACGGTCTTTCCCTATCAGTACAGCCAAACCAACGGGCAACTGACGGTAACTTTGAACAGCTCCGACTCGATCGGCAATGTCAATTACGCTACGGCGATCGTGGGCACCAGCGGTTTTGTCTTCATTCTCGACAACGAAGCGCCCTCCGGCTCCAACCCGACCAATGCACACAGCCAGATTCTGCCCTTTACGGTTAGCGGCAGCGCGCTGGTGGCAGAGACAAGCGGGCCGATCGCGGACGACCCCACGCTTTCCAACCCGGTCTATTTAGTCCTGGGTCAGCCGGGCGGCAAGTGGCTTTACGTTGCCAATCAGGGAAACAACGTGCAGAACAGCCCTCAGAGCGGCATCGCCGGCTACACCATTAACACGCCGTTTCAACCGAGTCAGCTGCCCGGCTCGCCGTTCAGCACCGGAGCCGGCCCCCAGTGCCTGGTTGAAGACCCCTCGAATCAATTCTTCTACACGGCGAACTTCAACGATTCAACTGTAACCGGCATGCAGGTCAACGAGCAGTCAGGAGGGTTGAGGCCGCTCTCGGATGCAACGAAAGCGCCCAACAGCTATCCGCTGACCGGCCAGCCCACCTGGTGCCTTGTAGATGGGCGCACCAGCTAAGCTGACGCTTCAAGCAGGTGCATCTGGGGTGGCGGCTGGCCTCGCCCCAGACTGCAAGCGGTTCACGGTCTTGAATAGAACGCAGCCGAATGCCGGGCATGTTGATCGCTTTCGCGCCCTGGGGTTCGATTCCAAACCTGGTTTTTTGAGCGCGCCGGTGATTCCGGCCCGCCAACGAAAGATGCGCATGAAGTTCAACAAATCGAGCCAGTTGCTGCTGGCCTCCGCGGCAAGTCTGCTGGTTGCCGGCCTGATCACCGCCTGCGGCACGCTCACCACGGATTTCGTCTACGTGGCCAGTTCCAAGGCCGCGGGGGTTAACAACTATGGTGAGATCGACGTTTTCGAGATCAACGCTGTCTCCGGCGCGATGCGCCAAATTCCGACGTCGCCTTTTCCGTCGGGCGGACGCAACCCGGTGGCCGAAGCCGTCTCGACCGACTATACGAATCTCTATGTAGTCAATCAGGACGACAACACCATCGTTCAATTTCAGATCGGCCCCGATGGGAAGCTCTACCCGGAGAGCACCTTGAATACGCCGGGGATCTATCCGCTCGCCGTTGCCGTGAGCGGGACGAATCTCTTTGTTCTAGACACCTACCAGCCGCTTCCGGTCTGCTCGAATGCCGAGCCGTGCTCGGGTTCGGTGGCTGTCTTTCCCATCCTGCCTGCCACGGGTACAGGCTCCAACGCGACGCCCGGCGGCGGATTGGGATCGGCCGCCACCAACCCCGCCAACGGCGCGAATTACTGGCCCTTGAGCGTGCCGGGCAGCCCCAATGACGTGGTGATGCCCACTGCGATCAATGTGCTTGGCTCAGGCTCCATCGTCTATGTGACGGCTGTAGACTCGACCGCCGGCACGGGATTCGTCTTCGGCTTCTCGATCGCGTCAGGCTCGCTGACCCCGGTGAAGGGCGGCGCGCCACTGGCCGTCGTGCCACACCCCTCGGCCATCGCCAGCGACTCGACGAGTAAATACGTTTACGTAACGGATTCGAAGGTGGGCCAGCTCTTCGCCTATGACGTCAACAGCGATGGAACACTGAGTCAGTTGTCCGGCAGCCCAATTCCGACCGGCAACCAACCCTCCGCTATCGCTGCCGATCAGAAGTACCCTTTCCTTTACGTCACCAACGCGCTGGACGGGACGGTGAGCGGCTATTCGATCGGCAGCGGAGGCGCACCGGCCAGCATCGGCACTTATCCCACGGGCATTCAGCCAGTAGCCATCGGCATCGACCCATCGACCAACCACTTCCTTTTCACGCTCAACTTTCTTGCCAACGGAGCTTCGGGCACCGTCTCCGACTTTGAGATCGATCCGGCCGGCGGAACGCTTGTCCATACGCAACTCTCCCCCTATACGTCCAATGCACAGCCGACGGCCGTGGCCGCCGTTCCACACAAGACCTCGTAGCGGAAGCGGCGGCAGACGCCAAGCTCTAGCAACACCCCGTAACGGGCTTTTACAATCCATACGGGGCAACCCAACCGGTTTTTCCCGGCCTCGCACCTGAGAGGCCCACAACGAAGGAAGCGCATGAAGTTCAGCAAACTTAGGCAGCTCATTCCGGTCTCTTCCATTGGCCTTCTGGTGGCCGCCCTATTGACTGCCTGCTCGCTCACATCTGTCGATTTGGTTTACGTGGCCAGTTCCACCGGCATTCAAGCTTACGCCGCGGACTCGCGGTCCGGCGCGCTGCGCACTACCACGCCCCCGGTCACCTCCGGCGTCAGCTCTCCGGTAGCCATGGCCGTCACCTCAGACGATTCGAACCTCTACCTGGCCAATCTGGGCACCAGTTCCTCGGGCGGCACGATCGTTCACTACGCCATCGGACTGACAGGCGAGCTAACGCTCAAGGACACATTGACCCTCAGCGACAATCCCGTCTCACTGGCAGTCAACACGGCCGGAACCTATCTTTATGTGGCCTCTTGTTCCAGTTCGGCCACCGCTCCGACCCTGCTCTGCTCGACCTCCGGGAAGCTGACTGAGTACGCGCTCTCTTCCGGCACGATGGGCTCTGCCGCGACGCAGATGCCGCTCGATCTCACCGGCGCTTTTGCGTCCGACATTCTTGTTCCCACCGGCGTTGCCGTGCTGGCCAATAACGGGAGCAACATCCTGGGCAATGCCGTTTACGTCACGGCCTACGATCAATCGGCCTATAATCCCGGCTGCACGCCCACGCCAGCCTGCACCCCCAGTACCGCCAATCCCGGCTGGGTCTTCGGCTATAACATAGGATCGGCCGGAGCGCTGGCCGCGAGCACGAACAGCCCCTACCAAGCCGGTGTCAAGCCTAGCGCCATCGCGGCCGACCCAACCGACCGATTCGTTTATGTCACCGACTTCGCCTCCAACGAGCTGATCGGCTATACGATTCTGGACGGCAGCACCTTGAACTTCATGACCAGCGGCCCCTTCA
>Ga0181526_10000407_pt1 | contig 46251 bp, 38 predicted proteins | sample PEATcosm2014_Bin_35_FD_119750 | JGI IMG/M metagenome (GOLD analysis project Ga0181526, IMG submission 119750) | Peatland microbial communities from MTU Mesocosm Facility, Houghton, MI, USA - PEATcosm2014_Bin06_30_metaG | ecosystem: Environmental > Terrestrial > Soil > Wetlands > Peat | place...
ACCCCGGGGCACCATGATCCCGATAGCGACGGGCGCTCACGAAGAGCACATCGTGGCCGACGTGGCGTGGGCTGCCGCGCAGTACGCCGCCTGGACGGGGGACACCGCGTTCTTGGCGGGAGCTGGTCGTGGTCTCGTGGTGGACACAGCGCGGTACTGGGCCAGCCGCATTCGACGCGACGCCGAACGTCGCGGACACCTCGATCAACTGATGGGACCTGACGAGTACCACCAGCTGGTCGACGACAATGCCTACACCAACGTGATGGCGCGCTGGAACCTTCGCCGGGGTGCCGAAGTCCTCACCCGGACGAGTGGCGACCCTGAGGAGGCCGAGACCTGGCGCGCCCTGGCGGACTCCCTCGTTGACGGATGGGACCCGAGGCGGGACCTTTACGAGCAGTTTGCCGGCTACTTCGATCTGGAGCCCCTGCTGATGAGCCAGATAGGCCCGCCGCCGCTCGCCGTCGACATGGTGCTGGGCAGCAACCGGGTCACCGGGTCTCAGCTCATCAAGCAGGCCGACGTGCTCATGCTCTACCACCTGCTCCCCGACGAGGTGGTTCCGGATTCCCTGGCCGAATCCCTCGCCTTCTACGAACCTCGCACTGCCCATGGCAGCTCACTCTCACCGGCGATCTCGGCCGCACTGCTCGCACGCGCCGGGGAGCCCGAGCGTGCCCTAGAACTGTTTCGACTGGCGGCGCGGCTCGACATGGACGATCTCACCGGCACCACCGCGGGGGGCCTGCACCTAGCCACCATGGGCGGGGTCTGGCAGGCGCTGGCGTATGGGTTCCTCGGGTTGCGGGCCCACGACGATTTCCTCTCCATCGACCCCTCCCTCCCCGAGGAGTGGTCGGCATTGGAGCTTCGCTTTCGGTTCCATGGAAGGCGAATCAGAGTACGGGCCGAACACGACGCGGTCATCGTCCGATGCGACGGTTCGATCAATGTGCGTGTCGGCGACCGGGACACCGAAGGTTGTGAGGATCCGGGGCGCACGTTCACGATCACTGGGAGCACACATTCGCAGGAACATAGATGAGCTTCATCCTGGCCGCCCTTGACGCCGGGCCGACGGCCCAATCGGTACTCGACACTGCGTTGAGGATGGGAGAGTTGACCAGTACCGATGTCGAGGTGGTCCACGTCACCACAGGTGACAACCAACCCGTCAAGCTACGCACCGACCGTGCTCATGTTCCGTTGCATCTCATCCGAGGACCACTCGAACCCGCACTGCTCTCCGCGGTCGAGGCTCCGGAAGTGGTTGCGGCTGTCCTTGGCACCAAGGCGGCGGCAGGTGACCGGCGTCTTCTCGGGACGACGGCCACGCACATCATCGAACGGAGTACCAAGCCAGTCGTCATCGTGCCCCCCGACTTCGTCTGTCCTGGCTTCTTCCGCCGGCTCCTCATTCCCCTCGAGGGAACAGAAGCGTCCACCCAGCCTGTGCTCGAGAAGCTTTTCCCCCTCCTGGCAGCCGACGTGGAGCTCATCGTCATCCACGTCTTCACCGAATCCACAGTGCCGGCAATGCTCGACCACCCCTGGCGCGACCTCGAGATCCTGGGAAAGGAGTTCCTCACCCGCCACCTACCCAATCAAGAGGCCAGCATCGAGCTTCGGCACGGGCCCGCGGGAAATCAAGTCGCAGAGGCGTGCGACGAGCACGGAGCCGATCTGATCGTGCTGAGCTGGTCACAAGACAGCACTGCCGGCAGGGCACGAGTCGTTCGCCAGATTCTTGGCTCTGTGAAACTTCCTATCTTGCTGTTTCCGCTGGCGACCCCGCGGTAGTCGTAAAGAATCGCCCGCCTCCCCAGGGCCAGCCCGTCTGTGACCAGCGGGTCCCGGTGATCCATCTCGGCTCGGCAGTGATTCAGTAGGAGGATCGGCACTCCGTCGTCCTTGCCGAAGGTACGGAAAGCGGCCCGCGGCCCGTCTACCTCGACAAACTCCGTCGGAGCCTTGACATATGTAAAGGAAGTCACTGGGTCCTCACCACCACTTTCGCCCAAGGGTCTCACCGGGTTCAGAAACTGCATCGAGAGCATCGAACTCAGCGATGTCGGCCTCTGAGAGCGTGAACTCGAGGGCGCCGAAGTTCTGGGCGGTACGTTCACCATGCGTTGACCTTGCGAGCACCACAGGCATCCCAGCCAGACGCGACGAAGTCCTTGAAGTTCGATGGATCGCCTCTCGCTGCCAACAAACGCCACGCTCCGAGATCGTAAAGACGGACACGAGGTCGTCTCTCCCGGTCGCTCGGTCAAGGTCACGGCTGTTCTGCTTCGTCGATCGAGCGACGGAACTCGCCCGCAGGCCGGAATCTCCCGACCCCTATTCGGTGTAGTCCTGAATTTTCCACGGCGACAGCATCGGCGAATGCGGACCGGGGGAGGTCGTGATCGATGAGGAGATCGAAACCAACTCTCTCTGCCGACCCTCGCCTCTGGCGGGTGATAGGGACCCGCGGGTTCACAACTTCCCTGGTTGTCAGGCATGGACGCCGCTCACTGACTGTCGACGTGGGGGCGCCGTACCTCGAGAACAGCCAAGGTACCCAAACCACGGAGGCGTTGGATGGAGGATGGTGACGCGTCTGCTTTCGAGAGGATGGTATGGACCGTCACGATCTCGATATCTGCCCAGGCGGGACGGTGCTCGGCATTGTGCTCCCACTAGCCCACAGGCATGACACATGGTCATCGATCTCGGAAGAAAGCACCTGAACGGTTGGGCCCCGTTTAGGTGCCGAAGCACTGTAGGGCGACGGAATGACTTTGGACCCTGTTATCCAGATGGGCCGGATGCGATCGTAGAGGGGTACCGAGAGCGCGCCCCGGCGGACCTATCGCATTCGCACGACGACGCAAGGAGGAGGATGAATGCTTCTCGCCACCTACCAATATCCGATTCTCGATTTCTTCTTGACGATGCTGTACTTCTTCCTCTTCATCATCTGGATCTGGCTCCTGATCTATGTGTTCATGGACATCTTCCGCAGCCACGACCTGAGCGGCTGGACGAAGGCGCTGTGGGTGATCTTCGTGATCATCATCCCGTTCCTGGGCGTTTTCGTGTACCTGATCGCACGCGGCTCCAAGATGCAGGAGCGGTCGGCGGCCGAGGCGGCCCAACAGCAGAAGCAGTTCGATGCCTACGTCAGGGAGGCTGCCGGCACCGGCGGTGACACCCCCGCCGATCAACTCTCCAAGCTGGCCGACCTCAAGTCGCAGGGGGTCATCACCGATGCCGAGTTCGAGGCACAGAAGTCGAAGGTCCTCGCTAGCTGAGCAGGTCCGGGCCTCTCACAGTTCACACGCCGAGCAGACACAGCCGCTGTGGTGGAGGACTCATCGCGGTAGCCGATCGGTCGCCGACGGTCATAGCTACGAGACTGGGATGTCGCCAACGGAGGGTTAGAATGATCACAAGGAGTGAGCCACGACAGAAGGCGGTAGATGCCTTCTTTGCCGACATTGCGACTCGGGGCAAGATTGCTGTTCTCGGGACGACGTCTGGAACGATCCGCTTCGATATCTCGAATGCCGATTCGTTGGAGCACTGGTATGTCACTGTGCGAAAGGGGGAGGTCGCTGTCTCTCACAAGAACACGAGAGCGGACACGGTGTGCGAGTTGGATAAGGGACTATTTGAGGATATCGCGGAGGGCCGCAGGCAGGCGATGTCGGCCCTCTTGCGTGGTGCGCTGGTGGCTCAGGGAGACATGAGCTTGCTTATGTCCTTCCAGAGGCTATTCCCGGGCCGGATCGGCTCGAAGGGACGGGTGGCGCCGATTAGCGAGGTGGCTCAGGACCGATGAGCAACGAACTTGTTCAAATCCTTGAAGGAAATACCTTCGTCGTCAGTGACCACACTGGCGATATCGAGGCGTCACTCACCGATCCTACTGGCCTGTTCTCCTTCGACACCAGGTTTCTGTCGGAGTGGATCCTCTTGGTCAACGGCTCGAGACTGAACGCGCTCACGGTGGACGACACTGCATACTACGAAACTCGTTTTTTCCTCGTGCCCGGAACCGGCACGGTCTACGTCGACTCGAAGCTGTCGGTGATCCGGGTGCGGACGGTCGCCGACGGTTTTTATGAGTCGCTGACCTTCCTCAACCACCAGGATCGTCCGGTGGATCTTGAAATCCGACTAGAGGCGGCCAGCGATTTTGCCGACCTCTTCGAAGTTAAGGACGCCCTGAAGAAGAAGGGCAAGTATTACAACCGGATCGAGGATGGCTGCCTCATACTTGGGTACGAGCGTGACACGTATGTCCGAGAGACCCGGGTGGTGGCGAATCAAGCAACCACTATCGATCAGGATGGCGTGGAGTTTTCAGTTCAGATCGCACCCCATGGTAGGTGGTCGACAGACCTAGCGGTCCTTGTGGATCTCGGTGAAATCGGGAGCAATCACCAGAAAGCAGCACAGAAGTCGCGACGCAGCGCGTCGGCCAAGGCCCGGGGACTCGACAAATGGATTGAGCGCGCCCCCAGCCTGAACTGCAGTTTGGACTCGCTCAAGCGCACCTACCAGAGGAGCCTGGTGGACCTTGCCGCATTGCGCTTCTCCACTCTCACCATGCCCAATCACGCGCTACCGGCTGCAGGCCTTCCGTGGTTCATGACCTTGTTTGGCCGGGACAGCATTATCACGAGCCTACAATCGCTACCCTTCATTCCAGAACTGGCTGCAACGACGCTTCTCGCACTCGGCGAGCGTCAGGGGACCGTGATCGACGACTTCCGCGACGAGGACCCGGGTCGTATCCCACACGAGATGCGCTTTGGGGAGATGACCGCATTTGAAGAGCGACCCCACTCGCCCTATTACGGATGTGCCGATGCGACACCCCTCTATGTTGTTCTCCTCGATGAGTACGAACGCTGGACCGGCGACACGAAGCTCGTACGCAGCCTCGAGTTCGAGGCCCGTGCCGCCATAAACTGGATCGACGAGTACGCCGACCTTCAGGGGAACGGCTACCTGTCCTATCAACGCCGGAACGAGAAAACCGGCCTCGAGAACCAGTGCTGGAAGGACTCCTGGGACTCGATCTCCTATCGGGACGGCACGCTTCCGGGGTTCCCGAGGGCCACCTGTGAGCTGCAGGGGTATGCCTACGACGCAAAGATGCGAGGTGCCCGCCTGGCACGCGAGGTGTGGCACGACCCTGCCTATGCCGACCGGCTCGAACACGAGGCGGCCAACCTCAAGCGTCGGTTCAACCGGGACTTTTGGGTCAAAGACGGCGAGTACTTCGCCCTCGCACTCGAATCAGACGGTCGCCACGTTGACGCACTCACCTCCAACATTGGACACCTGTTGTGGAGTGGCATTGTCGACAAGTCCAAGGCGGCAGCGGTAGTTCGGCATCTCATGGGTCCGCGTATGTTCAGCGGCTGGGGAATCCGAACAATGGCCCAGGGAGAGGGTCGCTATAACCCGATCGGATACCACGTAGGCACCGTCTGGCCCTTCGACAATTCCTTCATCGCGTGGGGGTTGAGGCGCTACGGGTTCAAACGGGAGGCGGCAGCAGTAGCTGCGGGGATCCTCGAAGCAGCGGACTGCTTCGACGGGCGACTTCCGGAGGCTTTCGGCGGATACGAACGAGAGGTGACCCAATACCCGGTTCAGTACCCCACGGCCTGCAGTCCCCAGGCGTGGTCAACTGGTGCCCCGCTGCTCTTGATCCGCACAATGCTGGGGCTCGAGCCCGTTGGCGATCACCTGATCGTTGACCCTGTCCTGCCAGCTGAGATTGAGCACTTAGAGCTGCTCGACATCCCCGGACGGTGGGGGAAGATCGACGCCTTTGGCCGCGGTCTCGTTGACGTCGCGAATCCACGGTCGCTCAGGCGGACGCGGTAGGAGGTGGTTCAAGGTGGTCATGCCTTGCTCTTCTGTTCTGGCATTGCTCAATCCCCTCAGAGGAAGCACCAGTCACCAACCCCGGGGCCGTCTATCTCCCTCTCGCCGTCAAGCATGAACCGGAATTTCACACGCATCTCTCTCGCCGATAAGGTCACGTCGAACCAAATGAAAACTCTGGGGGATCCCACTTTGGGCCTCTGACCTGGGCCTTTCGGTGGAGGTGAAGGGACTCGAACCCTCGGCCTCTACATTGCGAATGTCTGGCTCTCAGTGTTTTGACCAGGTGCTTTCCGAGGAGACTGCTGGTAGCGGCGTTGCGATCCCCTCAGGCTCCCTCACGATCCCTCTCCTTCCCGCACGGTAAAGACACGTAAAGACACGCTCGGACAGACACTCGCCGGACCGCTTCACGGATCGAGACTCACGTCCATACTGCTGGATCTCGCAACGCTGAGCGAGCGGCTCCGGTTCCCTGTTGACGAATACCACGTTCCTCGGCAAGCAGCAGGCCATCACCGACCCTGAAGCGCGGTGCCAGCCTGCCGGACAGACGACGGAAACTGTCAAGCGCACTTGAGCGCAACCACGATCGGCTACTCGGACGGGGTCCTGTCCTCTGTCGAGCGGTCACGGAGTCGGTAGAGCTCGGCGAGCGCTTCATTGTCTTTGGGGCGCCCGGCGTATTCCTTCGAGGCGATGATGTCGTCGAGGCCCGCCACCCGGACCTGGATTCCGGCGACAGTGAGCTCTTCGGCGGCACCTTCAAGCTCCTCGTACCGCTGTCGGTGGCCCTGGCGGTTGACCATGTCAACCAGCACGTCGAGATGCCCGGCATCGGTCGCCCAAGTCGAGATCTGCGAGCGACTGAGAGTCAGGCCGTCCAACTGGACCGGCAGGGCGGCCGACTCTTCGTCAGTGAGGCCCTCGACCCGGAGGCGTGCCTTCAGCTCGCGCATGGCGGCAGCCAGTCGGTCGAAGTTCTCGCCCGTGCGCCGGACCAGGCAGTCGAAATCCCCGGTGGGTCGCTTGGCTCCGTAGGCCTGGGTGGCCACTCCCCCGATCACCAGGTAGTCGACGCCGTGGCGATCGAGAACCTCTGTAATGCGGGGTACGTCCGGACGGGTCTGATCAGGCAAGGGTGTCGGCAGCCGTCTTGCCAGCTGCACGGTCGGCCTCGATCTCGGCCAGCCAGGCGATCGCCTTTTCTTTGGAGTCGATTCGCCGGCCGTCGAGGGTGATGGTCACGTCATCCGGCGTCGGCGGGCGGTCGATATCGGCGGCTGCCCACTCATCACCGGTCATGATCGGACGCACTGCGGCCATATGGCCAGGATACCTGGACGGAGCGAAGAGTGATTCGCCCTGGATCTGGTGGAGGCTCTGGCGGATACCGGGGCGAATCAGATGTCCCTATCTCACGGCACCTGGTGTACCGCCGCTACCCGCCAGATCGATAGGCCCCCCGGTTCCATAAAGTTGGCGCACTGCCCCACCCAACCGGCAGCGTTTGGGGCGCCCGCGACGCGATCGTTTGACTGAACAGTCGGGGGCACTTTCCATGGCCCCATGCAAGTCGGATTGCGTGCCAAGGTAGGCTTTCTCGTCAGCTTCTGACCAGGGGTCTTCATGGCCGAGACTCAACAAGTCACCGTGGTGTTCACCGATCTGGTGGGGTCAACCGAGCTTGCGTCGCGTCTCCACCCTCACGCAGCTGATCAGCTGCGTGAGGCGCACCTTTGCCCTCTTGCGCGCAGCTATTGAGTCCAACGGCGGCGCCGAGGTCAAGAACCTCGGTGATGGCCTCATGGTGGTGTTCACTATCACCAGTGGCGCCCTCAACGGTGCTGAGGCCATGCAGCAGGCCATCGGGCGTTACAACAAGAGAGCCGACGAGCCACTATCGGTCCGCATCGGCCTGTCGCTGGGCGAGGTCACCGAAGACGATGGCGACTACTTCGGTGACGCCGTGGTCGAAGCGGCCCGGCTCTGTGCTCTTGCTGAGGGAGGCCAGATCCTCGCCACCCAGCTGGTTCAGCTGGCCGCTGGGCGCAGGGCCAGGCAAGAGTTCGTCTCGCTCGGGGACCTTGAACTCAAAGGTCTCCCAGAACCGGTGACAACCGTCGAGGTCCGCTGGGCGCCAGTCGAATCGATTGACCAGGTGATTCCCCTCCCGTCGCGCTGTGCACCGACAGCGGTCGCCGGCTTCGTCGGGCGGGCAAGCGAGCGCGCCCTTCTCGACGATGCCCTCAAGAAGGTAAGTAGCGAAGGCCGCCATCAACTTGTCCTCATCGGCGGGGAGCCCGGAATGGGCAAGACCACCTTGGCCACCGAGTGCGCCCGGGCTGCCCATGAAGGTGGGGCCATCGTTTTATTCGGAAGATCCGAAGAGGACCTCTCAGTCCCTTATGGACCTTGGGCCGAGGCGCTCACACACCTGATCGCCAACGCTCCCCACGGGCTGCTCGAGACTCTAGCCCCCTATGCCAGTTCGCTCGTCCGTCTGGCTCCGGTTCTGGCCACTCAGCTCAACGCCTCCGATGGGCCGACCACGAGTGACCCCGAGGCGGCGCGCTACGTGCTCTTTGGCGCCGTCACCGCCGCCTTACGGGCCGCCGGAGATCTCGCCCCGGTTGTCCTTGTCCTCGACGATTTGCAGTGGGCCGACGCACCAAGCCTGCAGTTGCTGCGCCACATCGCAACCAGTGAGCCGATGCGGGCGCTGGTGATCGGGACCTTTCGAGAGTCCGACGTCGCCGCCGGTCATCCATTGACTGATCTGCTCGGTGCGCTGCACCGAGAGCAAGGCACCGAGCGCATCGCGCTACGAGGCCTCAATGACTTAGAGCTCTTGGCCATGATGGAGGGCGCGGCGGGGCAAGAGTTGGACGAGGACGGTCTCGTCTTGCGCGACGCTTTGGTGGCCGAAACAGACGGCAACCCGTTCTTCGTGGGCGAGCTACTCCGCCACCTGGTCGAGTCGGGCGGCATTGCGCAAGTCGAGGGGCGGTGGGTGGCTTCGGCTGAACTGCGAACTCGAGGCCTACCCGTCAGCGTGCGTGAGGTCATCGGTCGAAGGGCAGCACGGCTGGGCGACCTCGGCACCAAGGTGCTCTCGGTGGCCTCGGTCATCGGGCGCGACTTTGAGCTCTCACTGTTGGCCGCCGCTTCCGAACTGGATCAAGACACCTTGCTTGACGTCTTGGACAAGGCCAGCGAAGCCACCCTGATCGACAACGTCGAAGGCAACCGGTACACGTTCGTGCACGCGCTGATTGAGCACACCCTCTATGACTCCCTTTCACCGGCCCGCCGTTCCCGGCTCCATCGTGCGGTGGCCGAGGCGATCGAAGCCCAGATTCGGGGCCGGACCGAGGGTAGGGCGTCCGAGCTCGCCTACCATTGGGCTCAGGCCGCCGTTCCCGAAGACCTCAACAAAGCAGTGGGCTACGCCAAGATCGCGGCAGACGAATCGCTGGCCCGACTCGCCCCCGCCGAAGCACTTCGTTGGTACAGCCAGGCGCTTGCTCTGCTCGAAGGGCGTCCTCCCGAAACCGATGAGGTGCGCTGCCAACTGTTGGTGGGTCTTGGTGACGCCCAGCGTCAGTGTGGAGATGCGGCTCATCGAGAGACCCTCCTCGACGCGGCGCGTCTGGCCCAGGATCTTGGTGCGACCGATCTCCTGGTCGCCGCCGCCTTGGCGAACAGCCGAGGACTTACGAGTGATTTTGGGAGGGTCGATTCCGAGCGGGTTGGCGTCCTGGAGGCTGCCTGCGAAGCGCTGAAGGACACCCAGTCGGGCGAGCACGCCAAACTATTGGCACTGCTCTCCGTCGAAATGGTGAGTGGCTCAGACCTCGCATATCGAAAGGGGCTGACCGATCAAGCATTGGCGATTGCCCGATCACTTGACGACCCAGGAACACTCGCTTGGGTGATCAGCCGCCTCATCTATGCCATCGAAGTTCCTGAAACCCTGACCGATCGAGTGTCTCTTAGCGCTGAAGCGCTCGACGCCGCCCGGAATAGTGGGGATCCTGTTCTACACGGTTTGTGCACCGGAGCGCGCATGATGGCCCTCTACCAAAGTGGCGACGTGGTGGGCGGCGACGAAGCGTTTTCGGAGGCAAAGAGTCTCGGTGAGTTGCTGAATCAGCCTACTTTTTTGTGGTACCTGGCCATCGACGAATCGACCCGGGCTCTGCTCACTGATGATCTTGAAGAATCCGAACGCTTCACCTTCGAGGCTCTCGAGCTAGGAACATCGAGTGGCCAGCCGGATGCAGCAATGTGTTTCGGAGCAACAATTGCCAACATCCGGATGAAGCAAGGTCGGAGCGGAGAATTGGTGGAGCTGGTTCGCCCGGACGAGAACCCTGGAATTGCTGCATTCGCAAGCGTTCTCGCGCAGATCTACTGTGAACTCGACCGACCCGAGGACGCCCGATCGGTCCTTGAGCCCTTCGTTGCCGATGGCTTCACTTCGGTGCCCCATGACACGACGTGGCTGATGGCGCTGTGCAGCGCCGCCGGTACTGTCGCCGATCTGGCCTGGGTCGATGCTGCCGGAGTCCTGTTCGAGCGACTGCGCCCGTTCGCCGATCAGATTCCGTATAGCGGGCCGGTCGCCATGAGCGAGGTGAGCCGCTATCTCGGCTGCCTGGCAGCCGTACTCGGTCTCGACGAGGATGTCGAGACCTACTTTTCCCAGTCAGTCAAGACACATGAACGCATCGAGGCACCATGGTCTCTCGCCATGACCAGATTGTCTTGGGGCCAGTTTCTCGCAACTCGCGGTCGCCCGGCAGATCTCCCACGAGCGTCGTCGCTGTTGGAGCTTGCGCTGAGTTCCGCTCAGCAGCGGGGCTATGGACTCGTCGAGCGCCGCGCTCGGCAAGCGCTCGAAGCGTTGCGCGATTCCTGAGTTTCAACCGTTCGGTACATGTGAACCTCCAAAGAGGAGAGACGTGATGTCCTCACACTGGCCCCCAACGCGCTGAACCTTGCTGTTTCCCTGCCCAGATAAGTGCCATCGATAGAGGGCACTCGCAAATTGAGTACTCACCAAACAATTCACAATGCCCTTCTCTTCACGCTCGCTGACCGGTCGGGCACTCTGATCTGAGGAAATGCGACTGGGGAACCGGCGGCCTCCGACACGCCGACCAGCTCGGTGGTGGCAAGCGGCACCCTCGATTCAATTCCGAATGCGCGGGTTCCCGGAGAAGCCATTTCCGTCGATAAAGACACGTAAAGACACGCCGCGTCCAATCCCACCTCCGACCGTACCAACCATCCAGCTGTCGGCCTGTGAGCTGGGCCTTTGGTGAAGACAGCGGATTCGCGTGAACGACCTCTACAACGACTCACGTAGCGCTCAGCAGTGCTTCGTAACTTCCAGGGGCTCCCACTTTAAGGCCTCTGACCTGGGCCTTTTGGTGGAGGTGAAGGGACTCGAACCCTCGGCCTCTACATTGCGAAAGTGTGGCTCTCAGTGTTTTGACCAGGCCCTTTCCGAGGACTTTCCTGGTAGCGGCGTTGCGATCCCCTCAGGTTCCCTCACGATCCCTCCCCTTCCCTCTCGATAAGGTCACGTAAGGTCACGCCCGAAAGGAGTCGGAGCGTGGCCACGACCGGTACTCATGTCCGATCGGCAGACTTTCGTAATGCGCCGCTAATGGTGCCCGTTCACTGTTAACGACGATCACGTTCCCCTACCACGAGCGACAGGACATCTTCGACCCTGACGCGGCGTTACTTGTTGCCGGGCAGATGACGGAAGGCCAATGTTCGGTCCCCCAACTAGCCAGTCGACAACGACCTGTCAGATCACGCCCACCAGGCCCGTCCGGACCTGGTGCTTGCAACTGTGCCCTGCCGGGGAACGGCCCGATCTGGGCACCCTGGCAGCGGGGCCCGATCGATCGGGTGAGGCGCCGCGGGCCGTCACACCCTGGCAGTGTCGTGGCGGAACTGCCACACAGCGCCGAACACGAATACTCCCAGCCATAGGGCCAGGTTGAGCACCCACGCCCAATCGAACTGACCCCCGACCAAGGGGTAGTGAACGAGCTCGTTGAGCCCATACAGGGGCGTGAGCTTCGCCAGAGTGGCGTCGGTACCCGGGAAATGGCTGATCGGAATGAACAAGCCTCCGGCGAAGGCACACAGCATCAAGACGAGAGAGATGATCTGGGTGACGTTTTCAGAGGGAAGCAAGTAGCCGATGAACAGTCCGAGGGCGGAGAACAGGAGTGACCCGATCCACACGCAGAGTCCCGTGACGACCCACAGATAGGTAGGCATCGACGCCTGGTTGGTGACGGCGCCGATCAGGTATACAGCACTCACTGCCCCCGCAGCCAGGGTCAGCGACGTCAGCATTTTGATCGCGATGTAGGCCATCGGTGAGAGCGGGGTCACCCGCAGTTGCCGACTCCATCCCAGTGCTCGTTCGATGGAGACCATGGCGCCACCCGTGGCAGTGGCGAAGACGGCACCGAACAGAGCGATGCTAATCATCTCGAATGCCGTTACGTTGCCCCGGCCGGCGCTCTGATGCACGTAGGCACTGTTACGTCCGAACGCCAGGAAGAAGATGATTGGCATGGCGATGGCGAGAACCATCGTCCGGCGATTGCGCATCAGTCGGCGGATCTCCAAGCGAACGACGGCAAGGCTGAAGCCACCCAGCGGAGGGGCAGGGCGCCCCAGGGCTTCGGCAAGACTCGATTGTGGGGTCACTGTGCCACCTTTCCGTCGGAGTCGGCTCCATCGGAGCCATTAGTAGTCAGAGCAATGAACGCATCCTCGAGGCCGCGCGACGTGATCTCGATGTCATGGGCTGTGGTCTCGCTCAAGAGTCGTCGGGCGACCGCATCGGTGTCGCCCGAATGGACGTAGATTGTTTCACCACGGATCTCGACCTCGTCTACTCCCGGCATTGCTCGCAGCAATGCTTCGTCCGCATGGAACAGGGTCGCCCGAATGGTCCGCCCCGAGGCCAAGGCTTTGACCTCGGTGGCGGTGCCGTCTGCGACGATCCTGCCCTTGCTGATGAGCACGATCCGATCGGCGTAGGCGTCGGCCTCCTCGAGATAGTGCGTTGCGAAGACGATGGTCCGACCCAATGCGGCGTCGTCGCGGATCGCCTGCCAGAAGTCACGCCGGCCCTCGACATCCATGCCTTGGGTCGGCTCGTCGAGGAGGAGGAGCTCGGGATCGGGTATCAGCGCCATGGCAAAGCGAAGGCGCTGCTGTTCCCCACCCGAGCACTTCCCGACCAAGCGGTTCGCAATACGCGTGATGCCCGCCCGCTCGAGCACTTCGTCCACAGGACGGCTCACGGCGAAGAGATTCGAGGTGTACTCGATCGTCTCGCGCACAGTGAGATCCTTGAGTAGTCCGCCGGTCTGCATGACGGCGGAGATCAGGCCCTTGGTCACCGCACGACGCGGCGCCATGCCGTAGACGGCGACGTCTCCCTTGGTCGGTTGGGACAGACCCAAGATCATGTCGATCGTCGACGTCTTCCCGGCACCGTTGGGGCCGAGGAACGCCACGACCTCACCAGAGCGCATGGTCAGGTCGATGCCGCGTACCGCTTTGACGGATCCGAAGGTCTTGTGGACCCCTCGGAGTTGGACGGCCATCGTTCCGGAGGCCCGCTCGCTGACGCTCAGATCAGGCGCACTGTTACCAGCGATCATTCTGGTCCCTCCCGTCGGGGGAAGTGGTAGGAACCTCCTTCTTGGCACTCCAAAAGAAGAACGTGCCTCGACGAAGCTTGAGGGCGAAGCTGATAACCAAACCGACGATGCAAACGATCAGAAAAATGCTCATACCTGAACCTCCGGACTCGTGAAACCCTTCAGTGTTGAAGTCATGCCTCCACACACTGCGCCCATAGGCCCGATGCCGCCTCGGGGATGAGACAGGTTCGCTGGTCAGTCGTTCGGTACAAATTGGGCGGCTGATCTCTGTCTCATGGGCGATGAGAAAGAATCCCTTCTCGGTTACGGTCGACCCATGAGAAGGGTGATGGGCCTGGCAAAAGGGGCTCAGTCGTTCGTCCAGCGCCATCCTCTGGCAGTGGACACGGTCATTGCGGGTGCCCTCGCCGTGGCAGCGCTCGTCTCGCTCGCCGCCACCTATGGCGCGCTCCCGGCGAATGACCCCACATACAGCCATGGATTCACAGTTGCCGTGGTGGCGTCGATGTTGGCAATCACGCTCCCTTTGGCCGGCCGCCGGCACTTTCCCTTCTCGGTTGGTGTCGTCGTCGTTACGGGCTTCTTGGTTGCCCGAGCCGTCGTCCACGTGCCCGAGGCCAACGTCACGCTGCTGGCGCTGTGGTTGATGTTCTACAGCGTCGCCGTGTACGCCAATCGGCGATATCGGACCCCATTCCTTGCCGTGTGCTACCTCGCCATCATTGCTGAACTCGTACGCGAGCTCTTCTTTCCAGGCCCACCGGGCGCATCGCCCCTGGTTCGAAGTTTCGACCTCTTGTACAACGTGGTCGTCCTCTCTTTGCCTTGGATGCTTGGTGCGGCGATTTGGTCGTTGCGGGATCGTCAGCGAACTCTCGCCGCTCAGGCTGTCGAACTTCAGAGAGAACGTGAGGAGAACGCCCGTCAGGCAGTGTTCGAAGAACGCGTTCGGATCGCCCGTGAGCTGCACGATGTCGTGGCGCACCATGTGAGCGTGATGGGTGTACAGGCAGCTGGAGCGCGGAGGGTCATGGATCGTGATCCAGAACGTGCAGCTGAAGCGCTGAGTTCGATCGAACACTCCAGTCGCCGAGCAGTCGCTGAGCTCCACCGCCTTCTCGGATTCCTTCGCCGCGCCGGTGACTCCGACGAGCTGGCACCCCAGCCGAGCCTTGCTCAATTGGGAGATTTGGTTGACGATGCCCACGAGGCGGACCTCACCGTGCGCTTGACGATCAGTGGTGACGCGCGACCGCTGTCTCCGACGCTCGAAGTGTCCGCCTACCGGATCATCCAAGAGGCGCTGACCAACGTTCGCAAGCACTCCCAGGCTTCGACGGCATACGTTGGACTCCATTACCGACCCACAGAACTTGAGGTCGAGATACTCGATGACGGACCAGTAGCGGAGGGAGATGAGGCCGGAGGCGGGACCGGGCATGGGCTGATTGGGATGCGCGAACGTGCGGCGCTTCACGGCGGTCATCTGTGTGCCGACCCCCGTCCGGGGGGTGGCTTCGCGGTCCACGCGGTCTTCCCATTAGCCCGTGATGCGGCATGAGCGTCAGGGTCGTGCTGGTCGATGACCAAGCGTTGATCAGAACCGGCTTCAAGATGATCCTCGAAAGCGAGGGTGACATCGAGGTTGTCGGCGAGGCCGGTGACGGTCGAGAGGCGATCTCCCTGGCGCGCTCGGCGAGACCCGACGTCATTCTGATGGACGTCCAGATGCCAACCATGGACGGTCTGGAGGCAACGGGTCGTATCGTGCAGGACGCGAGCATCCCGAGTCGGATCGTCATTTTGACCACCTTCGAGCGTGACGACTACGTGTTCGACGCGCTACGGGCCGGTGCGAGCGGGTTCTTGCTCAAGAACTCCCCTCCCGAAGACCTTGTGCACGCAGTTCGTGTGGTCGCCGCTGGTGATGCGCTTCTCGCACCCTCGGTTACCCGCACCGTGATCGAAGGATTCGTCCAACGTCGGGCAAGACGCATTGACGAAGGCGAACTTCAACGTCTTACAGAGCGAGAAACAGAGATCCTGCGGCTCCTCGCGACCGGTAAGAGTAATTCGGAGCTTGCGGCCTATCTGTTCTTGGGAGAGGGCACTATCAAAACCCACGTTTCGAGTGTGCTCACGAAGCTGGGGTTGCGTGATCGAATGCAAGCAGTCATCTTCGCCTACGAGAGCGGCCTGATCGAACCGGGAGAGCAACGAGAGTAGGCGTGCGCCCGTTGCCCCGGGCTGTGACCCCTCGGAGTCGATTCGGGCGCCCCAGTTTGGCCGGTTGCGCACGACCCTGGGCGTCCAGATTGGCCGGGTGAGTGACACATTCTCGAGCACTTCAGGAGTCCAGTGCAAAATTCCGCGAGCAACCCACTCGGCTCCTTTCGACCGTTACGGACTCCCCCATCGACAGGGTCGGCGACTTCACGGTCGCATCGGTTCGGTCAAGAAGACGAAAGGACGCGTTGCTCCCCTGTCCGAGCGTCACATGCCGCCTAGCGCCCCTTCAACCTTGTTGACTTGCAAGTTTGAGGTGAAGTGCCGGAACCACATCGAACAAACTCCACGACGACTCACGTAGCTGCTTTGGGCTTTTTGAGCTTGTGGGGACCCCACTCGGGCCCAGTCGTGTTGACCGATAAGGTCACGTAAGGTCAAGTCGACAAGGCGCGAATTTGGGGGGATCCGACCTCAGCCCTCTGACCTGGGCTTTTGGTGGAGGTGAAGGGACTCGAACCCTCGGCCTCTACATTGCGAAAGTACGGTTCTCAGCGTCTTGACCAGGCCCTTTACGAGGACCTTCTTGGTAGCAGCGTTGCGATCCCCTCAGCTTCCTTCACAATCCCTCCCCCTCCCTCTCGATAAGGTCACGTAAGGTCACGCCCGAACGGAGTTGGGGCGGGGCCACGGATCGGTACTCAGGTCCGATCGGCGGGCTCTCGCAATGCGCAGCGGATGGCGCTCGTTGACCCTTGGCGCTTCGATCAGGAGCCCTTCCCCTCGTGAGGACTCACGCCACAAATCCGGTCCGGTTTCCTCGGGGCCATAGGTGTAGCTTCGCCCCGTGCCGATTTACATCGATCGCCACGATCTACCGGGAGCAACGCCCGAAGCGGTCGCCGATGCCCACCGGCTGGACGTGGCGATCCAGAAGAAACACAGCGTCCAGTACCACACCTACTGGTTTGATCGAGACCACGGCTTGGTCTTCTGCCTGGCTGAAGGTCCGAACAGAGAGGCACTAGAAGCCGTTCATAGAGAGTCCACCGGCCTGGTAGCGGGCACCATTGTGGAGGTCGATGGCACGGCACCGATCAACGCTTTTCTCGGATCCGTGCCGGACCATCCCGTAGGCACCGCCTACACAGCCTCGGCGATGCGAGCAATCGTCTTCACGGACGTATGCGGCTCGGTCGCTCAGACGCAGCAACTGGGTGACGACGGCCATATGCAGCTATTGCGCGAACACAATGCGATCGTGCGCCAAGAGCTTGCCTCGCAAGACGGTCGCGAGGTCAAGCATACGGGCGACGGCATCATGGCCTCATTCTCTTCGGTCGTGTCCGCGATCACGTTCGCGATCGGTGTGCAGCGACGACTTCACGAACGCAACGAAAAAGCCCTCACACCGTTCCACATCAGTATTGGCATCAGCGCCGGCGAACCCGTTACTGATGACAATGACGATCTGTTCGGAGCGGCAGTCCAGCTCGCCGCCCGGCTTTGCGCCACCGCATCTGAGGGCGACATCGTCGTTTCGGTGGCTGTTCGTGAACTCTGCACAGGCAAATCCTTTCGATTTGACGACCGTGGCGAACACGCCCTGAAGGGGATACCAGAACCCACACGTATCTACGGGGTCAACTGGAACGATTGATCCGGTGACCGGCTGACGGGGGGGCTCCCAACTCCGATCGCTTCTAGATTTCCATACACGCTTCTATCTTTGATTGGTACGAAAGCGTTGTGCCGAGCCGTACACAATCCCGGGCAAAGCGGGGTGGTCGGGCCCGTCCAGTGTCGGCACTTCCAGCCCGGTCCAGATCAGTATGCAAGGTCGTCGTTATCGGCTCGCATTTCGCTTATCGTTCTCAAGAGTTACCAGGCGGACCCGTGCCCTAGCTCCCAGATGGGTGGCCTTCTTGCGCCTCGGCATGCGCTTGGGGTCCTCGCCTAACCTTGTTACTTCCAAGCCAGAGGTGTTTCTTGGCCATCGAGAGCACAACGATCCTTTTCACCGACGCGGTGGGGTCCACGGACCTGTCGCAACGGTTGTCGCCCGACGCCGCCGACGAGGTCCGTCGGAGGCACTTCTCGATCCTGCGTCAGGCCGTCGCCGAAGCGGGCGGCACAGAGGTGAAGAACCTCGGCGACGGGCTCATGGTGGCGTTCGTTTCGGCGTCCGCCGCCCTCGCCTGTGCGGTGGCCATGCAACAAGGCGTCGAACGGGACAACCGGGACCGAGAACATTCCGTGGGCCTGCGGGTAGGCCTCAGCGGTGGGGAAGTAACCAGAGAGGACGACGACTATTTCGGAGACCCTGTCGTCGAGGCGGCCAGGCTCTGTACGACTTGCGACAGCGGGCAGGTCTTGGCGACGGTGTGGGTGCGATTGACTTCCGGACGGCGCGGTCGTCATGAATACCGGTCTCTCGGGGAGCTGACTCTGAAAGGCTTGACCGATCCAGTCGAAACCGTCGAAGTAGCTTGGGAACCGCTTCGAGGAATCCATGGTGGAACTGCAATGCCCTTGCCCGGTCGTCTGGCCGTGCGCCCAATCGCAGGTGTTGTGGGGCGCAACGCCGAGATGCAGACCATCAGCGACGCCAACAAGCGGGTTGCTCGGGGCGAAGGGCGTGAGGTGCTCCTCACTTCGGGTGAAGCCGGTCTGGGAAAGACCACGCTGGTGGCCGAGGCGGCCCGGGCGGCCTTCGACACAGGAGCCTGCGTGCTATTCGGTCACTGCGAGGAGGATCTCGCCACTCCTTACCAGCTTTTCGCCGAGTCCCTAGGGCACTACGTCACCCACGCCCCCGAGGAGCAACTCTTGGCCCACGTTAAGGCCCACGGGTCGGAGCTGTTTCGTCTCGTTCCCACGCTGGCCAGTCGCCTTCGCGACCTGCCACCATCGAAGGCCACCGACTCTGACACCGAGCGGTTCCTGCTCTTTGCAGCCGTTGTCGGTCTTCTCGGCACCATGTCCAAGGAACAGCCCGTCGTTCTCGTCCTCGACGATCTCCAGTGGGCCGACAAGGGCAGCCTGCTTCTGCTCCGCCACCTCGCGGCGGCCGAACAAGCCATGCGAGTGCTGATCCTCGGGACCTACCGGGACAGCGAGTTGTCACAGAGCCACCCCCTCACCGACACCCTGGCCGCCCTCCACCGCCAGCGGGGTGTCTCCCGAATCGAACTAGCGGGACTCGACGACAACGGAGTGGTGGCACTCCTCGAGGCAGCGGCTGGTCAGAACCTCGACGCCGCTGGGGTCGGTCTGGCCCATGCCGTGTTCCGGGAGACCGACGGCAACCCGTTCTTCGTGACCGAGATGCTGCGCCACCTCTCGGAGTCCCGAGCGATCTACCAGGACATCACCGGTCGGTGGGTGACCAAGAGCGCAACGGAGCAGTTGGTCCTGCCCGACAGCGTGCGCATGGTGATCGGGGCGAGGGTCGGACGCTTGGGCAAGAACGCCGGGCGGGTGCTCTCGATGGCGTCGGTCATCGGACGCGACTTCGATCTCGACCTGTTGGCCCGGGCCACGAACACCAGCGAGGACGATCTGCTCGACATCCTTGACGCCGCCGCAACCGTTGCCTTGGTGCGCGAAGTGGCCGACACCGGACGTTACAGCTTCGCCCACGCCCTTATTCAGCACACCTTGTACGAGGACCTCGGTCACAACCGAAGAGCACGGTCCCACCGGCAGGTGGCCGAAGCACTGGAGGACCTCTGTGGAGATCGACCGGGGGCGCGGGTGGGTGAGCTGGCCCGGCACTGGACCAGCGCCACCCAACCCATCGACCTGGCCAAGGCCATCGGATATTCGAAACTGGCGGGCGATGCCGCGCTCGGTGCGTTGGCTCCAGGCGAGGCACGGCGCTATTACGCCCAGGCCCTTGACCTCTATCCCAAGGTCACCGACCCCGATCCGCTGCTAGGAGTCGAGTTGGCGATTGGGCTCGGCACCGCCCAACGACAGACCGGGGACCCCGCCTCCCGACAGATGCTCCTGACTGCAGCTCGACAGGCTGCTGATCTCGGCGATACGAACCGACTCGTTGCCGCCGCCCTGGCCAACGACCGGGGTCACACCAGTAACAACAATGCCACCGACACCGAGAAGGTTGACGTCTTGGAGATGGCTCTTGATCGCCTCTCGGCCGATGACCCTGATCGGTCGCTGGTGCTCGCCACTTTGTGTTCAGAACTCGCCCACGGGAGTACTCTCGAACGGCGACGGGCTTTGGCCGATGAGGCTCTGAGGATCGCCACATTGTCAGGTGATGACGCCACCATCGCTCGCGTTGTCAATAACCTCTTTTACCCCCTGCTGGTCCCGTCCATGCTCGAACAGCAGTTGAACTGGACGCGGGACGCCCTCATTCGGGCCGAGCGCGTCGGTGATCCGGTGCTGCTCTTTCTTGTGGCACACTCCCGAGCGACGGCCGTTTTCTTGGCTGGGGACATCGACGAGATGGATCGTTGTATCGAGGTCATGTGCACCCTGGCGGAGCAGCTCGATCAACCCATTCTGAGCTGGACGAATACATTCCACCTGGCCAAGCGAGCGCAGATCGCCGGAGATACCGCCCTCGCAGAACAATTGGCGACCGAGGCCCTGCAAATCGGCACTGAATGTGGCCAGCCCGATGCCGCGCTCTTCTTCGGGGGACAGCTCATGATCGTCAACGCCCAACGAGGAACGATGGGTGAGTTGATCCCTCTTATTGAGCAGATGGTGGACGAGGCACCCGCGAGCGTTGGGGTGTTGACTGCCGCTTTAGCGTTGGCCTACGCAGAAGCCGATCACAGCGAGGATGCCCGGCGGTTGTTGGATGAGTTCGCTGCGGCACACTTCGATCTCCCGGACGACATAACAGCGATGCACTGCTACGCCGAGGCTGCGATTTATTGCGGGGATCCGAAGTACGCAGAACCGATTTTCGACCGGCTCGTTCCTTGGGCCGAGCAGTCAGTGGCGGCCGGCAGTGTCACGGCGTCAGGGCTGGTGAGCCACTCCCTCGGTGGACTCGCAACTGTCCTCGGCCGCTACGACGAGGCGGACACCTACTTCGCACAATCTGCCGGCATGAGTGCCCGAATGGATGCCAAGTTCTTTGCTGCTGTGACGGATCTCCTTTGGGGGAGCATGCTCGCCCAACGCAAGGCTCAGGATGACACCGAGAAAGCTCGGGACCTCCTCACTAAGGCGCAGGCTGCCGCAGCGCTCCACGGCTACCGGAACGTCAAACGTCGGGCTGCAGCAGCGCTCCAACGCTTAGACGCTTGACAGGCAAAACGATGGGCCGCTCGCCCGATCGGGATTAACGCGTTTTCGGTCGGCGACGTCGGATCGTTCCCGCTTACGAGCCACGCGGGCTGTGCCTTAGCCCCAAGCTTGGGCCCTCTGGCGCCTCGGCAAGCGGCTGGGGTCCTCGCTACCCTGGTGCTTTCCAATCCAGAGGTGTTTCTTGGTCATCGAGAGCACAACGATTCTGTTCACCGATGTGGTGGGCTCGACGGAGTTGTCGCAGCGCCTGTCTCCCGACGCCGCCGAAGAGGTCCGCCGAGGGCACCTCTCTATCCTGCGCCAGACCATCGCCGAGGCCGGCGGCACGGAGGTGAAGAACCTCGGCGATGGGGTTATGGTCGTGTTCGGTTCGGCGTCAGCCGCCCTGGCCTGTGCGGTGGCCATGCAACAAGGCGTCGAACGGGACAACCGGGACCGAGAACATTCCGTGGGCCTGCGGGTGGGCCTCAGCGGCGGAGAAGTAACCCGAGAGGACGACGACTATTTCGGAGACCCTGTCGTCGAGGCGGCCAGGCTCTGTGCGACGTGCGACAGCGGGCAGGTCTTGGCCACCGATGTCGTGCGGGCCATGGCCGGTCGCCGCAACCGCCACGAATGCCGGTCGCTTGGAGAGCTCACCCTAAAGGGCCTGTCCGACCCGCTCGAGGCCGTCGAAGTGTTGTGGGAACCTCTGGGAGGAGCAGACGCCGGGATTTCGATACCACTTCCGTTTCGTCTGGCCTTGCGCCCCGCCGTCGGCGTGGTCGGACGCGAATCTGACTTGCAGTTGTTGACGAATGCCGCGAAGCGTGTGTCTCGGGGCGAAGGCCGAGAGGTTTTGCTGATCTCGGGGGAGGCCGGTCTGGGCAAGACCACCCTGGTGGCCGAAGCGGCCCGGGCCGCGTTCGAAGACGGGGGCTGTGTGTTGTTCGGCCACTGCGAGGAAGACCTCGCCACCCCCTACCAGCTCTTCGCCGAGGCCCTCAGTCACTACGTCACCCACGCCGGCGAGGCTGAACTCGTCGCGCACGTCGAGGCTCACGGGTCTGAACTGTCGAGGCTGGTCCCTGCCCTGGCGAGCAGGATTCCCGACCTCCCGCCGTCCAAGGCCACCGACGCAGACACCGACACAGAGCGGTTCCTGCTGTTCGCGGCGATTGTCAGTCTGTTGGCCACGATCTCGGAGCAACAGCCGCTCGTCCTCGTCCTCGATGACCTCCAATGGGCCGACAAAGGGAGCCTGCTGTTGTTGCGGCACATCACCGGGGCCGATCAGGTCATGCGCGTACTCGTGCTCGGGACATATCGCGACAGCGAACTATCGCACTCCCATCCGCTCACCGACATGCTGGCGGCACTTCGTCGGCAGCATGGCGTCAGCCGCATCGAATTGACCGGGTTGAACGACAAGGAGGTGGTGGCATATTTCGAGGCCGCCGCCGGGCAGCTCCTCGACGACGCCGGAGTGGGTCTCGCTCACGCCGTGTCTCGCGAGACCGACGGCAACCCGTACTTCGTCAGCGAGGTCCTGCGCCATTTGACGGAGACCGGGGCCATCTACCAGGACGCCACCGGAAGGTGGACCTCCGAGACAAGCTTGGAGGATGTGACCTTGCCCGACAGCGTCCGAGAGGTCATCGGGGCGAGGGTAGGTCGACTTGGGAAAGACGCTGAGAGGGTGCTCTCGGTGGCGGCGGTCATCGGTCGGGACTTCGACCTCGACCTCTTGGCGCGTGCCACCAAGACCATCGAAGACGATCTCCTCGACATCCTCGAAGCTGCTGCAGCCGTGGCTCTGGTGCGCGAACCCGATGATGCTTCAGGGCGGTACAACTTCGCCCATGCCCTCATTCAGCACACGTTGTATGAAGACCTTCGTCCTGGCCGTCGGGCACAGGCACATCGCAAGGTGGCGGAGGCCTTGGAGGATCTCTGCGGCGATCGTCCTGGCGCACGGGTCGGCGAGCTCGCCCGACACTGGGTAGCTGCCACCCAACCCATCGACCTCGCTAAGGCGATCGGCTACTCCCGCCAGGCCGGCGACGCTGCTCTGGGTGCGCTGGCCCCAGCTGACGCCCTGCGTTATTACGCCCAGGCACTTGATCTCTGCGGTCGGGCCACGGACACCGATCTCGTGTTGGCCATCGACCTGGCGATCGGGTTGGGGACTGCGCAGCGCCAGACGGGAGATCCCGCCTACCGTGAGACCCTCCTCGGCGCTGCCCGTCAGGCGGCAGACCTTGGTGATACCAACCGGTTGGTGGCTGCAGCGTTGGCCAATGACCGAGGCTGGAACACCGCCGCCGGAGTCACCGATGCCGAGAAGGTCGAGATCCTCGAGCTTGCCCTCGATCGGATTGCGGCAGATGATCCCGACCGGGTACTGGTGATCGCTACGCTGTGCCAGGAACTCAACTTTGGGTCGCGCGATCGTCGCGACGACTTGTCCCACGAGGCCGTAGCCATGGCTCGGAACTCCGGTGACGAGGCCACGATCGTGCGGGTGTTCAACAAGGTCTTCGACACGGTCCATCTGTCGAACGGGCTGGACTGGTCCGCAGATGCCCTCGTTCGCGCCGAACGGATCGGTGACCCGGTGCTCCTCTTTCTCGCCGCCGATCGTCGCTTCACCAGTCTCAGCCTCGTCGGGAACATGGACGAGGGGGACCGATGCCTCGAGATCATGTCGTCCACGGTCGAGAGTCTCGGCCAGCCAACGTTGAACTGGGTGCTCACCTTCGTCCGCGCCACGCGGGCACAGATCGCCGGGGATCCCGACGAGGCCGAAGAGTTGGCCACTGAGGCGTTTCAGATCGGCACCGACAGCGGCGAACCCGACGCCGCGGTCATCTTTGGCGCACAGCTCGCCATCGTGAGCCTGCAGCGCGGCACCATGGGTGACCTGGCCCCCTTCATCGAACAGGCAGCGGCTGACAATCCCGGACTCCCCGGCTTTGTAGCGGCACTGGCTGTGGCCCACGCCGAAGGTGGGCGCATCGACGACGCCCGAGCATTGCTCGAAGAGTTGGCAGACGCCGACTTCGATGTCCCGATGGACGGGACCTGGCTTACGACCATGGTGTCGTACAGCGATGCCGCTATCGAGTGCCGCGACCCAAAGTACGCCGGGCCGCTGTTCGAACGGCTCGCCCCATGGGCTGATCAATGGTCGACCACCTCGGGTCCAACGGTGGAAGGCCCGGTCAGCCTGTTCCTTGGCGGACTCGCCACCGTGCTGGGCCGGTACGACGAAGCGGAGGCGTACTTCGCCCAATCCGCCGCGTCGAGCGAACGTGCTGATGCGAAGTACTTCTCCGCTCGGACGAACCTCTTGTGGGGAGTAATGCTTGCCAATCGAGAAAGCCCGGGGGATATTGAGAAGGCCCGGGACCTTCTCATGAAGGCGCACTCCTCTGCGGCGACCAACGGGTACGGGACCGTCGAACGACGCGCGGGGACAGCCCTCCACCTCCTTGACACCTGACGACCACCCGGCGAACGGCCATATGGACCGGCCTGGCTACAAGTATCTTGCGCAAATCGCTCCAAGCACCGCGGCGCAACTGCCGGATACCGACCGGCCAACCTGACCTATTCCGACTGTCCCAATGGTGCGATCGCGGGCAGGCAACAATCGCCTCGACCGCTCGATGTAACGGTTCGGCATGGCCCAGAACGCCGCGCCGAAGACCTCCAAGTCCTTTCGAGCATGCCAAGCTGGCTACGCAAGATTCGGCGTTCGGTACCAGCTGATACACGCTCCATGGGCGAGGAACCCCGCCGCTCGGGAGAAGCTCGACTCATCCCGATTTCATCGGTTTCTGAAGAACCAGACTTTGTCGATAAAGGCACATAACGACACGCGCGCCCAGTCGCACCCTCCCACCGTGACGGAGATCCCGCTGACCTGGTTCTTTGGTGAGTGCGGCCAACTCGCATCTTCGACCTCTACGACGAACCCCGTAGCGCTCAACCGTGATTCGTGACCTTCTGGGGGATCCCACTTCAGCCCTCTGAACTGGGCTTTTGTGGAGGTGAAGGGATTCGAACCCTCGGCCTCTGCGTTGCGAATGTCTGGTTCTCGGTGTTTTGACCAGGGCCTTTCCGAGGACTTTCCTGGTGGCGGCATTTCGAGCCCCTCAGGTTCCCTCACGATCCCTCTCCTTCCCTCTCGATAAAGACACGTAAAGACACGCCTGAACGGAGTCGGAGGGTGGCGACGGACCGGTACCCAGGACCGACCGGCAGGCTCTCGCAATGCGCAGCGAATGACGTCCCGTTCTTTGTTGACGACGATCACGTTCCTCGGCGAGCGACGGGTCATTTTCGACCTGAAACGGCTATTCGTTCCGTCCAACTGGACTTTACGGACGTTACTGGTTCGTCTGATTAGTGCCTTCACCTGGGATAATGAAGAGGCATCCAGGGCGACCAGGGAAACCACCTTCTGACAGAGAATTCTGAATCCGTGGCATTTTCGTGGGGTTCCACGGCTTCCGGTGATCCTCGGGTAGCCCCGTTTTGGGATCTTCAATCGCGCTTTCGTTCACGCCAAGAGCAGGACTCTTGACGACGGACTCGGCGAGAACCCGAGTTCACCAGAGGTAGTGTTGGCCTGGACCGCACGCTTTCAGTCCTGGGGGCCGGCCGATTCCGGACGCCAATGAAAGAAGTGATACGGCTTCACGTAGTCGGATGCCGGACTGAGATCCCAGATTTCAACCGTCGGAGGAGCGACGCTCTGCCCCCGCCGCGCCGCGCGCCACCCGGCCCTACGAAGACGCATCTCGAGGTACGCAACGACGTCCTCGTTATGCGAGATGCGATCATCACCGATGTCCTTACTGAGCTCGTCACGAGAGATGATCTTGTATCGCCAACTTGTGTCCGTATGTCCCCAGCTGGGACCAGTGACCACCTCGATCGCGACCACCCAGTGATCCCCTTCTGTCTTGAGCTCTGCTCGAATCGCTGTTGGATCGAAGTCGAAGAGCATTGCTTCCTCCACTGTCATCGTCAGTTTCGCGGTGCGTCTTCTATGGCAGCTACGCCGGCGCATGTTCTCTCGTGGCTGGCTCAGAACTCCGATGACACGAGCTGCATCAGCGCCTTGTCGACAAGATCGAACGGTTCACGGCTTCGCTCGGCCCGGCACAGCGCCACGGCTCCCTCGGTCGCCGCGATCACCATGGTGGCGAGCTGCGGAGCAGAGGTCTCGCCCACTCCACCGGCGACAAGTAGTCCGGCCAGGTGAGCCGTCCAGTCTCGAAAAATCGACCCCGCATGGTCGAGGAGGTCGATGTCCGACCCAGCCACCGTCACGGCGAGGACGGCGCAGCCTGCCGTCAGGTCTGAGCCGTCCAGGAGCTGACGCCACAGATCCAAGAACTGTTTGACGATCGCCTCGGCAGAGCTGCCCCGCCTCGACTCCATCACGGCCAACGCCCGAGAACTGACCAGGTCGAGCGCTGCGTGGACAAGTTCGGACTTTCCGCCAGGGAAGTGGTGGTAGACCGACCCCCTGGGGGAATTGGTGGCGTCCAACACCTCAGCGAAGGAAGTGCCCTCGACCCCTTTGGTGGCCAGGAGCCCGGCGGCTCCTTTCACCATTTTCGTCCGAACGTCGCCTTGTGCCATGTCCCTGGTCCCGATCATGCCCCTCCGTCGAATGTCCGCCGGGACTATGCAAGTCATCATAGTCTCGGATACTATGTCTGCTTACATACATAGGAAGGCTCCTCGCATGCCCATGATCGACGTCTACGCCACCGACGGCACCTTCGAGCAGGGTGGCCAACTGGCCGCCGACCTGGCCCGAACGCTGATGGACATTGAGGGCGTACCCGACATCCCGATGTTCCGCCAGAACACCGCTGCCTTCATCCATCAGTTGCCGGCCGGCCGCATCTCGAACGTGGAGGGACAGGACAATTACGTGCGCGTCCAGGTGCTCACCAATGCCGGTGCGCTCGATCGAGACAAGCAGCTCGCCGTGGTGAGTCAGTTCACGGAGCTCGTCAGTCACGCGGCCAACGATCCTTCGCTGACAGAGCGGACATGGGTCCTCCTGACAGAGGCGATCGAGGGTGGATGGGGGCTCGCAGGCCATGCGAATACCAATGCCGAACTCGTCGATGCCGCACGAGCTCAGATCGCCCAAATCACCGCCGCCAAGGACGCTGCACAGAAGTAGCAGCGACGTCGACAGCAACCCAGTTCAGGTGTTGACGCCGGGCCAGCAGCTCTCGACTTGACCTTCGACGTTCATACCAAAGCCCTGCTGCAACGGAAAGAGATTCTTTTATGGCAAACGCACTGACCCAGTTCACCGTCACCGAAGTGGCTCCGGGCTATTGGCAGATCTCCTTCAGCAATCCTCCGGTCAACCTCGAGGACCCCGACACGATCCTCGAACTCCAAGAGTTGGTCGGCCAGATGGAGACGGACGATGCGCTGCGTGTTGTCGTACTCGAGAGCGCCGATCCAGATTTCTTCATCAATCACTACGACGTCGCCCGTGCCGCGGAAACACCCGTCGACCCAGGCCCAACGGGCTTGCCAACGTGGATCGATACGGCCAGCCGCCTGGCATCGACGTCCGTCCTGACGATTGCCAAGATCCGCGGTCGCAACAGAGGCGGCGGCAGTGAGGTGGCCCTGGCGTGTGATCTCCGATTCGCCAGCCGAGAGAGGGCGGTGTTTGGCCAACCGGAAGTCGGAGCAGGGATGTTTCCAGGGGGTGGTGCTCTGGAGCGGCTGCCGCTGCTCGTGGGGCGGGCCCGGGCATTGGAGATTATTCTCGGCAGCGACGACTTCGACGCTGAGACCGCGGCCGAGTACGGATGGATCAATCGCTCCATCCCTGACGTCGAGCTGGACGACTTCGTCGATTCCCTCGCCCGCCGGATCGCCTCGTTCGACAAGCCCGCCCTCGCCGAGGCCAAGAGGCTCGTGAATCGACGGACGCTCCCGCGCGCAGAGGACCTCGTGGAGACGCAGGACATGTTTTTCACTGCCTTCTCCTGGCCGACTCTGCACGAGCGCGGGGCCAGGCTGCGCCGTCGGGCGAGCGAGGTCGGACCTGACTTCGAACTCCGCTTCGGGCACTACCTGGTAGATCTTGGTGAGGACTGATTCCCTGCACCGCTGAGCTACCCGTGCATCAAAGCCTCACAACAAGAAAATGAGAACGCCATGACTCCTGCAATTCCGTCCACCTCTCTTGAACTCCGATCTCTGGTCACCGAGCAGGGAACGTTGGAACTCTCGTTGGTTGACGTCCCCGTGCCCGTCCCCAAGCCTGGCCAGGTCCTCATGCGCGTCGAGGCAGCGCCGATCAATCCGTCCGACCTGGGACTGTTGTTCGCCGGTGCAAACATGGATGCAGCGACAGTCGACGGAACCCCTGATCGCCCCCTGGTGACGACTCCGCTCTCCGAGGGCGCACTCCGGGCTCTGGCGGCACGGGTCGGACGATCGCTACCGGTCGGCAACGAAGGAGCGGGTACCGTCGTGGCGGCTGGAGACGCTCCTGCAGCGCAGGCGCTCATGGGGCGGACCGTCTCGGTGGCCGGTGGTGGAATGTACACCCAGTACCGGACCAGCGAAGCAGCAGCGTGCCTCGTGCTGCCGGAAGGCACGCCGGCAAGGACGGGAGCGTCATCGTTCGTCAATCCGCTCACCGCGCTCGGGATGATCGAGACGATGCGCCGGGAGGGCCACAGCGGTCTCGTCCACACGGCAGCGGCGTCGAACCTTGGTCAGATGCTGGTCAAGCTTTGTCTCGAAGAGGACGTCCCGCTAGTCAACATCGTGCGCAGGCCCGAGCAGGAGGAGCTCCTGCGATCAATCGGCGCCGTGCACGTCTGCGACTCCAGTGCATCGTCGTTCAAGCGTGATCTCAGAGAGGCCGTCGCCGCCACGTCGGCCACACTCGCCTTCGACGCCACTGGAGGAGGGAATCTCGCCAGTCAGATCCTCAGCGCCATGGAGGCAGCGGCGTCCCAGTCCGCCACGGAGTACTCGAGGTACGGATCGGCCGTCCGCAAGCAGGTGTACATCTACGGAGGCCTCGATCCGAGCCCGACCATATTGACGAGGACCTTTGGCTTCGCGTGGAACGTCGGTGGGTGGTTGCTCACGCCGTTTCTCCAGAGCATCGGCCCGGAGCGGTTCGGTCAGCTCCGCCAGACCGTGGCGGCGGGATTGACGACCACGTTCGCCAGCAGTTACTCGAGTGAGATCTCACTCGCCCAAGTCCTCGATCCGAGCGTGTTCTCACAGTGCATCAAGCAGTCCACGGGAGAAAAGGTGCTCGTCAATCCTCAGCTCGATGGTGCGGGTGCCTGACGCCTCCCGAGCGACTCTGACTCTCGTCGCCACTGCCCGCAGTGTTGACTCGGTCATGTCCAAATGGTCCCCAACCCATGATGGCCAGCACCACCTAAGACCACGCCGGCGAAGGCAAGGCCCAACAGCCCAAGGGAGATGTCCGACTCCAATGACGAGTTGTCGCTGACGGTCGTGAAAAGCGTCATCGACCCGACAAATCCAATGCCAGCAAGCACGATGCCACAGATCAGCCAGGTCGCCCGGTCAATCCGCAACTTGCCGCCGGCTGGCCGGTCCCCCGCCACCACGAGCCTGCGATGCTCAGGCACGGCGAGTCATGGGAGCAGGGATACTTGAAGCGTGATCTCGGGCACTCCGGCCAGAGCTCGACTCACCGGACAGCCGACCTTGGCGGCAAGCGCATGCTCGGCAAACGAGAGTTCGTCGAGTCCCGGCACGCGACCGACGGTGACAAGGGCGATCTTCGTAATGGTCGGTGCTCCGTCGACGCGTCCGAGCGTGACGACGGCTTCTGTTTGGACCGAATGGGATGGGCGACCGGCCTGGGCCAAGATCTCCGACAGCGCCATGGAGAAGCAGGAGGCGTGAGCAGCCGCGATCAGCTGTTCTGGGTTGGACCCTGGTCCCTCCTCCAATCGGGACTTCACCGTGAAACGGCCACTCTCGCTGTCCCCCACCCTGAACGTACCGACGCCCGTTGGCACGTCACCTTTCCATTCCGCCGTAGCTTTTGCCGGCATTGGGACCTCCCGATCCGTTCATACGTCTTGTCTGGTTCTTCTCGTTCGGATTCACATTCCGACTGCGGCCCGATCAGCGAACCCCTCATTGATCTACGCGGCTATTCCTCCGCGTCTAGGAGAGCGTCGAAGACCTCTTGTACTGGCCGTAGGCTTCGGCCTCGAGGGCTTCATACGGTACGAAACGGAGTGCGGCCGAGTTGATGCAGTAGCGCAGGCCTCGCACCTCAGCAGGCCCATCAACGAAGACGTGGCCGAAATGGCTCTTTCCGTGTTTTGAACGAACTTCGGTTCGCATCATGCCGAGGCTCCGGTCCTGCCTCTCCGTCACATTGGCCGGCTCAAGGGGCGCGGTGAAACTTGGCCAGCCGCTACCACTGTCATATTTCTTGGTGGAGTCAAACAGTGGCTCCCCAGACACGATGTCGACGTAGATGCCCGGATCGTGCTTGTCCCAGAACTCGTTCTCGAAAGGGGGTTCGGTCACGCCAAGCTGGGTCGCAGCGAACTGATGATCATCAATCTTGGCGATCGCTTCGAGGTCCCTGCGGTAGTCGTTACTCATTTTCAAGACTCCTTGCTGTTGATTTCCCGGTACCACCCAATAGCGCTACTGGTGCGGCGCTCCGGCATCCGCCCCGGATGGAGACGTGCCCTCAATCGATGGGTCTCCGGGCGCAATACCGCTTGGTATTACTGAGCCGACCGGTTCTGAGGACCCAACCGACTTGATCGGTGGTTCAAAGGCATTCGCGGAACGTTGCATCTGTCCGACAATCTCGACGAGCTCCTCTCCCGAGATCGTCTCCTTCTCAAGGAGCGCAGCGATCACATCGTCGAGGGCATCTCTGTTCTCGCTCAGGAGCGAATGCGCTCTCTCCTCGGCTTCCGTGAGCAAGCGCGTCACCTCCTGGTCGATTACTTGCTGGGTCCCTTCCGCGTAAGGACGTTCGACGCCGAGCATTGGCCCACTCAAGTACTCAGCCCCGTCCGGTCCGTATCCGATCGGTCCCAGTCGCGGTGACAGCCCCCACTCCTTGACCATCCTCATGGCCAGCTGCGTCGCACCGGAGAGGTCGCTGGCGGCCCCGGTGGACGCTTCTCCGAGCACCAGGTTCTCCGAGGCCCGGCCACCCAAACGGACGGCGAGGGAGTCGAGAAGATAACTCTCCGGGTAGAGGTGGCGCTCGTCGATCGGGAGCTGCTCAGTGACCCCGAGGGCCCGGCCGGCCGGCAGGATCGTGACCTTGGCTACAGGGTCAGCGTGTACGGACAAGAGGGCGACCAGAGCGTGTCCAGATTCGTGCACCGCCACCGAGTGCTTCTCCTCGGGTAAGAGAGCATTGGAGGCGTCACGTCTGCCAAGCAGGACGCGGTCCCTCGCTTCATCGATGTCCGCGGCGAAGATGTCGTTCCGGTTGTTGCGGACCGCCACAATGGCTGCCTCGTTGATGAGATTGGCCAAATCCGCACCCGAGAAACCCGGCGTCGCCCGGGCCGCATTCTCGAAGTCGACATCGGGGGCCAATTGCTTGTCCTTTGCGTGAACCTTCAGGATGGCAGTGCGCTCAGCCTGATTGGGTAGCGGAATCTCGACTTCCCGGTCGAAGCGGCCCGGTCGGAGCAATGCCGGATCGAGGATCTCGGGTCGATTGGTAGCAGCCATGACCTCGACCCCGGTTGTGGGGTCGAAGCCGTCCATCTCGGCCAGGAGCTGGTTCAGCGTTTGCTCACGCTCGTCGTTGGAAACGATCGAACCACCGCGGCGTTGGCCAATCGCGTCGATCTCGTCGATGAAGATGATTGAAGGCGCTCGCTTCCGAGCATCTGCGAACAGATCCCGGACTCGTGACGCACCTATTCCGACGAAGAGTTCAACGAAACTCGACCCAGTCAGGGCCAAGAAAGGCACCCCGGCCTCTCCGGCCACCGCCCTGGCCATGAGCGTCTTGCCCGTGCCCGGCGGACCCACCATGAGCACGCCTCGGGGTCCGACAGCGCCGGCCCGTGCGTAACGTTCCGGATGGCTCAGGAAGTCGACCACCTCGGCCACCTCACGCTTTGCTCCCTCGTAGCCGGCGATATCGCTGAATCGGGTTGTCGGCCGCTCCTCGTCGTAGACCTTGGCCTTCGAGCCTCCGAAGCCCATAATCCCTCCAGCGAGCTGTCTCGCGCTCCGTCGACCTATCCAAATGAAAAAGGCGACGAACAACAAGAGAGGCAGGAAAGACAGCAGGTCCTCAAGGAGGGCTGATCCTTGGCCGACCCCGGTGACATCGACATCGTGAGCCTGCAGGGTCGACGCCAAATGCGTATCCGTGATCGCCGTCGGGATCTGACTGGTGTAGTCGTCGCGGTGCTTCAGAACGCCCGTGATGGCCCCACTGGGATTGACCGACGCCGTTCGGACCTCCCCGGCCTTAACCTCGGACACAAACTTTGAGTAGCTGAGGTTCTTCGTTGGTGTGGAAGTCATGTGCGGAATAGAGAGCAGGATCAATGTGATGATCACGCCAGCCGGCAGGAGCCACCGTCGCCAAGGCGGTTGAGGAGGACCCGCTGGTGCCGGGGGCCGGTCGTTGGGTCGACCAGGCCTCGCTGCCCCGGTGAGATGGCGAACCACTGGTGCGTACCTCACGCTCGCTCATCGGCGTTCGGAGCGATGTTGTTAGGTCCGCAAGTCCGTCCAGCAAGGCTGGAACCGAGTGCCTTCGCCCGGGAAAACGGGGAATGCACTCAATGTCCACGGATATGTGGCAGGGAGACCTCTCCAGCCAATGTGTCCGGAACTCTCAGGTGCAAATGAGCCAACAAGGCGGCCAATTTCGAGTCAAGATCGTATCCAACAGCCGTGACCGTGGGATCCGCGAAACTACCGAATTGATCACTCGGCTTGTCGATCGTGAAGAACGCCTGACCATCCGAACGGCTCCATATCGCAACGTGAAGTGGTGCGTACATGACAACGGACGGCTCGTACCGGAACATCCGTTCCATGATGGTGTGGTTTCCCATGAGGTAGGCAACCGCCGAGCTTGAATCCCCTGCGAGGCGCACTACCGGGTCGACGTCATTGGTCCAATAGAGAAGGAAACCCCATGGCGCTGTTCGTCCGACGAGATCGAGCATCTCGCCCCATGGCGCGCCCCGACTTACCAGTTCGCGCACTTGATCGAGGGGAAGGGGAGGCACGGCATCCTCGAACCTCGCTCGGAATTCGGATTGAATCATCCCGGTCGGGATCGTCATGCGGTGTACGACGTAGTCAACGGTGACGGTATCGATTGACACTCGGCCCCCTTCTCGGATCGCTCAGAGGTCCATCCGCATGCTCGGTCATGTCTGCGTCCCCTCCGACAGGTCGGCAATTGAACGACGCGCCGCTGCAACCACGTCTTCGTGGGTCGTGGCCTCCCAATCCGCTCGCGTTTCCTGTTCTTTGGCTTCGCTTCGCCGAGGTAGCACCCACCCTGGGCGCGGGAAGTGGCACGTGTAGCCATTCGGGTAGTGCTCGAGATAGTCCTGGTGCTCAGGCTCGGCCTCCCAGAACGGTCCGGCGGGCGTGACCTCGGTCACCACCTTGCCCGGCCACAGCCCGGATGCCTCTACGTCGGCGATGGTGTCTTCGGCGACCAGGCGCTGCACGTCGCTTAGGTAGAAGATGGCCGAGCGGTAGCTCGTGCCCACGTCATTTCCTTGAAGGTTGCGCGTCGTGGGATCGTGGATCTGAAAGAAGAACTCGAGCACGTCCCGATAGGACGTTTTGTCGGGATCGAAGGTGATTTCGACCGCCTCGGCGTGGGTCCCATGGTGGCGATACGTCGCGTTGGCGACATCACCACCCGTGTAGCCCACCCGGGTAGATAACACGCCAGGCCGTTTGCGGATCAGGTCTTGCAAACCCCAAAAGCACCCACCAGCCAAAATCGCCTTTTCGGTGCGGCCCGTCATCGCGCTGCCTCCTTCAGATCCTTGGGTCCCTCAAACAGGTTCTTGTATCGCCCATAGCCCTCGGTCTCGAGTTCGTCGTACGGAACGAAGCGGAGGGCCGCCGAGTTGATGCAGTACCGCAACCCTCCTTCCTGTGGTGGGCCGTCCTCGAAGACATGGCCTAGATGACTGTTGCCGTGGTTCGAACGGACCTCGGTCCGGACCATGCCGTGCCTTGCGTCCAGCTTCTCCACTACATTCGTGGGTTCGAGGGGTACGGTGAAACTGGGCCACCCGCACCCGCTGTCAAACTTCTTCGTCGAGGCGAACAGTGGCTCTCCCGAGACGACATCCACGTAGATGCCCGCGTCCTTCTTGTCCCAGAACTCGTTGTCGAATGCAGGCTCGGTGGCGCCCTCCTGGGTCACCGCATACTGAAGGTCGTTGAGCTCGGCAATTCTTTTGAAGGTCTCGCCGCACTCGTCCTGTGTCATCTTCGATTTCCTCCATACGTGTTCGCCCTCGCGGTAACGAACACGGCATTGAGACACGTTCGTTTCTTTAACTGCAAGATGTCCTCTGCCTCATCAGCGTCCTACGCGATTCGAGGCCGTCGGTTAGCTCGAGTGAGCCCGCTCGAGTTGACTCGTTACGCCGATTGATGGTCTTACCTATCTCCCGATGCAGGCCCTCCATCGCCGCCTCTGCGCTCATCACGCCTGCATGCCATGCGATATCAATGTGAAGGGCGCTTAACGCAAGATGAAGCGCTTCGCACGTGACATCTTCAGCTGAAGCAGACTCCACATTCGTCCTCGGCCTTGCCATGCGCTGCGTCATCGGTCTGGACCTGAATCGAACCGGACATCGACATTCCCAGTCCCGTCATGCTCGGTCCGGGGCGTTCTCATCACCCCCGCCTCTCCAGCGTCGCTGCCTCGATAGCGTCGCCCACTGCTCGGTCGATGTTTCGCCAATACGCAAAGGCGCGCTCCAGCACCTCCTCGCGACGTAGTCCAGAGAGAATGTTCGAGACGGTGTCGATCAGGCGTCCGCGGGCGGCGTCGTCCATCACCTCGGTGAGGAGGGTCTCCGCCTGCCCGAAGTCATCGTCTTCGGGGTGCAATGTGTAGGCGGCCCGCACCATTTCGCCGTCAGCCGCCCAGACTGCCTGCTCCGCGTAGGTGGAGGTGTCAGCCGCCGGCGCTTGGGCGAACGAGTTCGGGTAGTACACCGGGTCGGTGACGTTGTCCACACGCATCGCTCCGTCCTTGGAATAGCTCCGGACGGCGCAACGGGGTCGGTTGACCGGGATCTGCTGGTAGTTGACGCCCAGGCGAGCCCGGTGCGCATCCGCATAGGAAAACCCGCGGGCGAGGAGCATCTTGTCCGGCGAGAGACCGGTACCCGGCACGGTGTTGTTTGGTTGGAAGGCGACCTGCTCCATCTCGGTGTGGTAGTCGCTGACATTGCGATTCAGCGTGAGGCATCCCACCTCCATGAGTGGGTAGTCGCTGTGCGGCCAGACCTTGGTCAGATCGAAGGGATTGAAGCGGTAGGTCTTCGCAGCGTCGAACGGCATGATCTGCGTGTGCAGCGTCCAACTCGGAAACTCCTTGTGCGCGATCGCTTCGTAGAGGTCGCGTTGGTGGTAGTCGGTATCCAAGCCGGCAATCCGGTCGGCCTCGGCCTGGCTCAGACACTCGATGCCCTGGTCGCTCTTGAAGTGGTATTTCACCCAGAAACGATCGCTCTCGGCATTCACCCACATATAGGTGTGCGAGGAGTATCCGTTCATGTGACGCCACGACCGCGGAATGCCGCGGTCGCCCATGAGCCACGTGACCTGATGGGCAGACTCCGGAGACAGCGTCCAAAAGTCCCATTGCATGTCGGCGTCGCGCAGGTTGCTCGTCGCGAGCCGCTTCTGTGAACGAATGAAGTTCTGGAACTTCATCGGATCGCGCATGAAGAAGACGGGGGTGTTGTTACCGACGATGTCGAGATTGCCCTGACTCGTGTAGAAGCGGAGCGCGAAGCCCCGTGGGTCCCGCCAGGTGTCCGGTGAACCGCGCTCGCCGGCCACTGTCGAGAAGCGCACGACCACCTCGGTCTCGACTCCAGGCTCGAAGACCGCCGCCTTGGTGTAGCGGCTGATGTCCTGCGTCACGATGAAGGTGCCGAAGGCACCACCGCCCTTGGCGTGGGGTTGGCGCTCAGCGATACGTTCGCGATTGAAGTTCGCCATCTGTTCGATCAGGTAGAAGTCCTGCAGCAGAACGGGTCCATCGGGACCAATTGTCAGCGAGTGCTCCTGGCTGGCGACGGGGATACCTGCATCCGTAGTCGTCGCTGGACGAGATTGTGACAAACTCATGCCTCTCCCTTTCGACGAGACAAGTCTCCGATGCCGCCGGGCGGGACTGGCGCCGATAAATCAGATCGCGTCACCAGTCCCGCCGAAGGCAGCTCGGATCCTCGTCAATGTCGGGCTTCGGTCAGCCCTCAACAGCGAGGACTCACAGGGAGCTGCAAGCGTCCCGGATCACGTCGAGCACCACATCTGGGTGGGACAGCATCGGAACGTGGCTGCTGGCCACCTCGGTGATTTTTCCATTCATGCGCTTCGCGGCGGCTCTTTCGAGATCGGGGTGCACGGCCTGGTCATTCGTTCCCACGATGTTCCAGCAGGGCTTGTCCCTCCAGGCCGGGCTTTCAATCTTTGCGCCGAACAGGGTTGCGGCTGGGGGGCTGGCGGTCGCCCAGACAAGCTGCTGCTCCTCCTCGGGCAGGTCGCCCGCGAAGTACTCGATGCCCTCTGGGAGCATCCAGACACGTCCGTCCTCCACCTTGATTGACTTGAACACGTTCGTCTTCGGAAACTTGTCCTGCTGACCTTGCAGGGTTTCAGTCTCGTCGGGTCCAAGCGCGTTGATGAACACGAGACCGGCGACCCGATCGTCGTTCCCCGCCGCGGTGATGACGGCGCCACCGTAGGAGTGACCCACCAAGAGGATGGGACCCGGAACTTGCGCGAACGTCCTGATGGTGCAGTCGACGTCGGCCTGGAAGTCGTCGAGCGCATGTTGGCTGGCGATCACCTCGTAACCCTCCGCACGAAGCGGCGTCATGACCTTGGCAAAGCACGATCCATCGGCCCAGATTCCATGGGCGAAGGCAACGCTTTTGATTGGGGACATTGTTTCCTCTCTTTCATTGATGTTGTTTGTTTGTGAGATCGAAATCAGGGATTTGCACACTCCGGGGGGCGGGGGGTCACGATCCGAGGGACGCATGACGCCGCCGCTGCCGCCGAGAAGACCGCTGGACCCCTATAGCGCGAGGTTTGGCAAACCTGCGCAAGGCGACAATGGTCAGCGGGGAATCCTCTAGGACTTCTCTGCCGCTTCCCTGATGACGTTGAGTACTGCTTCGGGCGGCGACAGCATGGCAACGGGGCTCAAACCGTCGGCCCAGAATCCATGGGCAAGCACAATGCTCTTGTCGGGAGGCATAGTCGGCTCCTCTCAGAAATGAATACGGCTTCTGTATGATGTAGGGAGCCCGCCGGCCGGACATTACCCAGGTGGGTAATTCCATTGCGCATTGGTTGTGGACCGTGACCGGCTTGTCGCTAGCGATGAGTAAGTTCGGTGCGATTGGATGCACCCAACTTGAGGTACTCGTGGGAGGGGGCCCTTCACGGTGTTGCGTGCCGTGAAGAGACCGCCGGCGACCTAAGGGTTGTTCTGCCCTCGCCTGGCAAGCTCGACCACTTGCCGCTCAGTCGCGCTCAGACCGACCCATCCGTGCGTGGCCACGGGCGCGAGCTTCTCGTCGGACAGGAGCGCTGCGAGGAGACTCACTCCCGTCCCGGACTTCGCCGCTGGTCCTGGGGCACTGTCCCACTCAGCTTGAACGGGGCAGGCAGTTGAATTCATTACTTGATCGAGTATTTGCTACGCCGAACGTATCTCCCTTGAGACCCCGGGTAGTAGTTCGTGCTTACGAGACGTCGTCGCGATCGAGGCCACCTTGTCGAAAGCATTCTCGGATGCTCTCTTTTGATCCCCCACCTCTGGCCGTCACGATATGGCGGTAGCGCGACTCCTGCGTCCAACGTACGGCGCCCTTGGTCTGATCCCCTCAGGAGCCCTGTTCCGTCACGAATCGCGTCAGCTGGACTCGCGAACTAATCCCGAGCTTTCCAAAGATATGTCGCAAGTGCATGTTTACAGTGTGCGGCGAGATGAACAAGGACTCGGCGATCTGTCGATTCGTGTGCCCCTCCGCTGCCAAGGTCGCGACGTTGATTTCAGGGTCGGTCAGCGACCCCCATCCAGTTTTGGGGCGTCCAGAACCGGCAAGGCGACGACGCACCCCGAGGCGGCGAAGCCTGCCTCGTAGACGTGCCGAGTCCCATTCGGCCCCAGTGCGTGTAGTAATCGACAACGCCTCGTCGAAGGACCCGATGGCCAATGTGGTATCTCCACCTGCAGCAACACGCACCCGGCCCAGGTCCTCGAGCGCAGAGGCATAGGCGAGGGGGCGCGGTCCGTCTCGGTAAAGTTCGGCCGCATTCTCAAGGTCTTGGACTGACTCGAACCAGATCCCACGCACGTGTGCGGCGGCGGCAGCGCAGGAGGCCACTGTCGGGTTCCGGATGGCCCGACGCTCGGCTAAGGCGATGGCGTGGTCTGCGAGCTCGTCATCGGCAGCGGCGGCGGCAATTCGGACCAGTTCGGCGTCGTCAGGGACTTCGTGTGGGAAGAGAGGGAACATCGAGAGGCGTCCTTCGAAGCCGTTGGTGCAAAGCCATTCGTGTGCTGCCATGGCGTCACCTTGAGCAAGGGCCAGCTGGGCGAGGTACCACTTCGCCTGGTTCGAGATGCAAGGGGCAGCCGCGTTGAGCATGACCTTGGCGATCTCGGCGACCTCGAGCGCCTCTCGTTCGTCACCAGTGTGGATCTTCAACTTCCCGAGTGCCACCACGGCTGGAGCGTGGATCGGGCCGAGTACACGGTGCGCATCTGTCACGCTGTAGCGCCCTTCGAGCGCAGTCGCTGCCTCGGCGAGATTTCCCACCTGGAGAAGCTGACGACCCTTGGTCACCTCGAACATCCGCAGCGCAAAATTCTGCCGATCCCTCTGCGCTGCATGAGCTCCCCTGGTGACTGCCTCGAGGGCTTCGTCGTAGCGATCGAGCGCATCGAGGATCCACGAGTGGAACATCAGAACCAAACGCGCACGAGCGTCTTGACGTCCACCATGGTCTCGACGTTCCGCCTTAAGGATGGCACCGAGAGCTCCGTCGAAGTCGAGCAGTTGGTAGCGGATCGCCGACTCGGGCAGCTCGAAGGCCATCCAACAGGCCTCGTCAGCACTGGCGTAGGAAGCCTCGCGCGCTTTCGGCTCGATGGCGAGCGCCTCCTCGGTCCGCCCTGCCACAATGAGGCTGTGGAGCAAGGAGTCCCATAGCCATGTGGTCAGTTCCGTGTCCAAGCCCGGAAGGGCAAGACCGGCTCGAGCCGTCTCTGCTCGGACCTCGGGGGATATGTCGAACATGGTCGCCACGCTCAGCCGCACCCGTGCTTCCTCGGTAGCAGGAAGCGTTCTGCGGAGCGCTGCGCCGGCGAATCGCTCACCCTCCTCCGAGAGCCCCGCAGCAAAGAGTGAGAGGACGCGCTGTACGACGAGGGCAGCTCGAAGCGGATGACGTTCTGGCGTCAGCTCGAGCCCACGCTGAGCGAGCGAGGCTGCACCCTCAGGGTCGGATAGTGCGAGCTGCTCGCACGCCTTGAGCACCGTTTCGATCGCGACGTCGTCTCCAGGTTCGGCACTCTCTGCAAGTTGAAGCGCCACCTCCGTCGGAAGTGCGCCACGGGCGATGAGAACATCGGCGGCCTGGCGATCGAGGCCTCGCCGCACGGGATTGGGCATTCCTGCCCGGACCGCCTCTCTGATCAGGTCGTGACGAAAGGCCAGGCGGTCCCCGTCGTCGACGAAGAGATCCGCCTCGAGAAGCTCGGTGACTGGGTCAACGAGCTCGCCAACGGACATTGAGGTCATTGCGGCGAGGTCGTGGAGCGTAAAGCGGCGACCAAGGCTCGATGCAAAGGTCGCGACCCGCGCCGAGACCGATGAGAGACGAGCGAGGCGACCCCGAATCCCTTCGCTGAGGCGTCCTGGTTGCTCGTCCGCGACGAGGATGGCGCGGCCCGAGTCGTACTTGAGGACCGACTCGTCTTGGAGTCCACGTAAGAACTCCACCAATAGGAAGGGGTTTCCCTTCATACGTTCGGTCTTATTGAGGAGGTCCTCGTCTGGTTGAGCGCCAAGGACGTCAGCGACGAGGAGCGCGACTGCATCTCGATTGAGCGGGCCGAGCTTGATGTGGTCAGCGCCTCGCTCGATGAGCTCGAACTTCGTCTGCTGTACGGGCGCGGCGCCTTGGTTTGGGCGAAAGGCGAGGATCCATGCCACGGGCAGCGAAGTGAGCCGCGGTGCCAGCTGCCGTAGAGCCACTGCACAACTGGGGCCCGCCCAGTGGAGATCGTCGAGACAGATCAGGAGGGGTGACTTGAGGGCCGCCTCCTCGACCACGGATTGGAGATCCTGGATCAGCCAGAACAAGAACTCAGGCGATGCATGGGAATCACCCAAGGCACGTCGGTCAGCCAGCGGTGAGGGTCCCTCGAACAGCGCGTCAAAGAGAGGTTCGAGCTCGGTTGGACCTGCCGCGTAGGGCTCGACCGCGCCGCGACCGACGCAAAATCCCAGGTCACTCGCCAGCTCCATTGAAGTATCGACGAGTTTGGTCTTCCCCGCCCCGGCGCTGCCTTCGAGCACGATGAACCCTCCGGTTCCCGCGCTCACCTCGTGAAGCCGACGTTCGATGACAGCCAGCTCTGCCTCGCGGCCTCGAAGGGGGAGAGAATCCTGAGTCACGTGACGTCTCGGCCCAGGTCCGACAAGGTGGGCGCGACCGGAGCCTTGGGAGGGGCCTGGCGCCGCCTTCCCGTCGGCTCAGTGATCATCCTGACCCCCATTCCCTCGGTTCGGTCTGCCAGGAACTCCGACGTTGTACCTGCCTATGTTGCGCTTTTGTGCCCCAAACGAGAACTACCGATTGTGCTTCGCTGAAGGCGGTCGCCGAGGACTTTCCGAAGCTGGGAGACATGGCTCTACAGCGTCGCCAACGCCGCGGGAGGTGCTTGGTCGCCCAAACGTCCTCAAGCAAGGTGTCCGCGGAGATGGCGCGACCGGCGTCTAGAGGGAGACGGGTGACCATTGCCCGGCGGCGAGCACCGCTCAGTGGAATCGCCCTGCCGCCTGGGCGAACTTCAGTTGGGCCCAAGACCTGGAACTCGATTGGTTTACTGCCCATTGCCCGACGGTCCGTCTCCGAAACAAGAGATGGCGCGACGTCTATCTTCGGTTGTAACAACGACGACATTTTTTGCTCCATTTTCACTTCTGCCCGTCGGTTTTACTCGCAGACCGTGTCCCTTAGGCGACCGCGACACTCGCGCTCTCGATCACGTCGGTGACCGCATTAGGCTGAGAGATCATGATCACGTGGGATCCCTCGATCTCTGTGATGGTTGCGTCGGCGCGCTGGGCCATGGATCGGACGACGTCGGAGCCCGCCGCGCGGTCGGCGGTGCCGATTGCGGCCCACGTCGGAAGATCTTTCCACGCAACCTTGGTGGTTTCCTCACCGAGGGCGCTCGCAACGATCGGACGTTGGGACCGGCCGTAGACCTCGGACTCCTGCCGGGGTAGGTCGGCGGTGAAGACCTCGCGGAACTTCGCAGGGTCGATGATCAACTCCGTGGCCGTCTCTTGGCCCCGGCCGGTTGGGTACTGGTACTCCAACATAGCGGTCGTCAAAACGCTGTCTTCGGAGCGACCAATGATCCCGGCGAGCGATTCGCCCTCGTCCGGGGCAAATGCAGCGACGTACACTAGGCCGACGACATTGGCGGTCTGCGGAACGGCGTTAGTGATGATTGCCCCGCCGTAAGAATGGCCGACTGCAAGTACTGGACCCTCGAGCTGGTTGATACGGCTCGCTACGTAGGCCGCATCCGCCGCAACGCCGCGCAACGGATTGGCGATTGCCGTCACCGGCACGCCGTCAGCGATGAGTCGTTCGGTGACAGGTGCCCAACTGCCAGCATCGGCGAACGCGCCATGGACGAGAACAACGGTCGGCCATGCCTTCATACCTGCATGCCTCCTGCGACTGGTACAGAGCGGAAGGAACCCTCGGCAATCCAAGTGTGCGGCACGCGGCATCCAGTTCGCATCAGTTAGTCCCTAGTCCGGCTCCCTGATTCGTGGCGGCCTATGAGGACGCCTGAGCTTCATTGCCCCAGGTCAAAGCGGCACGCAGCTGTATACGGGAGCTGATCCCAAGCTTGATAAATGCCTTGCGGAGGTGATATTCGACGGTCCTAGGACTTAGGAACAACTGGGCGGCGATCTCCGGGTTCGAAAGGCCCTCGCTGGCGAGACGGGCGACGTGATCCTCTTGTGCCGTCAATTCCTCACCTATGCCGACACTCCGCTTCCGAACGGTCGCACCGGTTGCGAGCAGCTCGCGTCCGGCACGCCGGGCAAACCCTTCGAGTCCCATCGCCGTGAGCATGTCGGATGCAATAGTGAGTTGGGTCCGGGCATCGGCCCGGCGGCGCTCTCGTCTAAGCCATTCGCCATAGAGGAGGTGTCCCCGCGCAAGTTCTGCTCGCAGCCGCGTCTGACCGAACCGAGTAATCGACTCTCGGTAGAGGCTGTCGGCATCTTCGCCTTCGGTGCTGAGGGCTTGAATACGAGTTTCGATACCCGTCGACCAGTGACTCTGAGTCGACGCCGTCCGTTCACGCACCCAGTCCAGCGCGTCGTGCAGGAGTCCGATGTCTCCCGTTCTCGAGGCAGCCTCGGCGAGCTCTCCGACCACCAACGGGCTGTAGCCGATCACGTCGCGCTCGATTAGCTGCCGCGCCGCGTCACGAGCCGCGTGGTAATGGCCGATGCCGTTGGAGAGCACGGCCGTCGCGTATGTAGCAAAGCTAACGACCCGGCCCTGGCCATTGGACCTTGCCGTCCGCATGGTCCTTTCGATCAGCTCTAATGCTTCAGCGTCGCGGCCACGGAACGCAGCGAGCGCAAGTTCGGTATAGGCGACTGGGGAGTTACCTGTCGCGTCGCTGATCGAGGAGCTCTCTTCGATCTGGCGAGCCGACGCGGTGAGCTCTCCGGAGAGTAGGTTGGTGTGCGCCAGGTAGTGAAGCCCGACCTGTAACTGGATAAGAGCGCCGGCGTCTCGCGCCGCCTCCACCTGCTCAAGACCCAGCGAGTACCGCGCTTCGCTGTCAAAGAGCTCTAAGGCGATGATGCCACCAAGGTTGTTGCCCGCCGCCCATAGCCAGCGTCCGGCTTCTCTGTCCAGGCTCTCCTTGTTCAGCGCGTCCAAAGCGCGGATTAGACCCGGCGCCGCTGCTGTGAAGCCTTCGATAAAGCGGAGCGCCAGGGCGTCGAGAACGAGGTCCATTGGACGCGGTGGGAGTGGAGCTGACGGCGCCGCAAGCGCCGAACGGGCGGCTTCGACAACGAGATCGTGGTTTGCGTCCAACCCCTCGGCCCACACTGCCGCGCCGAGGGCCTCTAGATGGATCTGACGCGCCAGCTGGATGTCGCGTGACTCGAGCGCCCGAGCCGCGTTGAGCAAGTACCTAGCGGCGTCGGAGCCGCGCTGCAGATCCAGGGCAATCTGTCCACGGAGACGCGCTATCTCCGCGGCACGCCGCTCGTCTGGCGGTCCGTGCTGGACGGCGACGAGCAGCGCCGTGGCGGCGTCTAGCGCGCCTGCATCGCGCTTGGCGCTAGCAGCCGCAAGTCCACGCTCGGCGCGGCGACTCGGGTCGGGAGAGAGCGCTGCGGCGCGTTCCAGAAACGCGGCAGCTGCCGCTGCGCCTCCCCTGGCCCGAGCACGATCGGCCGACGCTTCCAGCTCTCGGGCAACCTTCTCGTCTGGTCCGGTGGCAGCGTGCGCCCTGTGCCAAGCGTGACGGTCAGGATCCAACACGCGGTCGGTAGCGTCGGCCAAAGCGCGGTGGATCTCACGGCGGTCACGTGCAGATGCCGCCTGGTACACCGCCGAGCGCACCAGAGGGTGGCGAAACCGCACTCGCGAACGGACTTCGATCAGGTCTGCGGACTCGGCCTCATCTGCTACTTCGATCCCGATGCCCAGGTGGTCCGCGGCGCTCCTCAACAAGGTCACGTCCCCTACAGGGTCCGCCGCTGCCGCAAGCAACAACTTACGTGCACCGGGTGTAAGCGCGGCGAGACGCTTGGCAAAGCTCCGCTCAATTCCGCTGGCCAGCGGCATCGAATCTGGAAGCCCGAACCCTCCAGCGAGCTGCTCTGGTGTCATCCCACGCGGCAACTCGATCACAGCCAGCGGATTGCCCCGTGTCTCAGCGACGATCCGTTCGGCGACATGCTCATCCAATGGTGTCCGCAGCTCCGCATCGAGCAGCGCCCGGGCATCACCGTCCCGCAACGCGCCGACCGTAAACTCTGGAAGCCCAGAGAGGATCCTCGCGTCGGCGCTGCTACGCACCGCGAACACCAGTCCGACCCGCTCCGCCAGTAGTCGGCGCGCCACGAATGTGAGCGTCTGAGCCGAAACCTTATCGAGCCACTGCGCGTCATCAATCAGGCACAGCTGCGGCTGCTCCTCGGCGGCCTGCGAAAGTAAGCCGAGCACCGCCAGACCAACCATAAAGCGATCCGGGGCCGGCCCGGCTTGGAGACCAAATGCAGCCTCCAGTGCGTCACGGTGCGGAACAGCTAGGTGATCCATCCCACCCAGCATGGACGTGCACAACTGATGCAGGCCGGCATAAGCAAGTTCCATTTCCGACTCGATGCCTGCGATCCGCGCCACCTGGCACGCCGACGCGACGCCAGAGAGGTATTCCAGCAGGGCGGTCTTGCCGATCCCCGCCTCCCCACGAAGAACCCACACCCGGCTGCGTCCCTCGCGTACATCCACAACGAGCTCGTCCAATAGCTCACACTCACTCGACCGCCCCCACAGCTTCAGCACGCGATGCTGGTTTGCCATTGCATCGCAACGATAGTTGCCACTATGTGGCCACAAAAGGCCCGCTTGGAACCGCCCCCCCTGCGCTTTGAACAGCGCCGTTCTGTGGACGGGGTCGAGTGCGGTAGAGACATCCGGCACATCTGCCTGGAGCATGCCCAGTACTTCCCCGTGCAGCAATGCGCCGACCGAACACTCGATCGCAAAGTCGCAGCACGAGGGCTGCGTTCGCGCTGTCACCAGCATGGGCCAGCGTATGCACGTGGTGAGTAGGTCTCGATAAAAGCCCCGAGAAACGGCGAATACGCGCAGTCGCCCGAACGCGAAAACGCTGGTCCGGCGTCTGTGCCCTATGCGCGAGAGGCGTCAACCAGCGTTTCAATAGTGGTGGGGGCGGACTTTGAACGACCGACCACCCAGTTATGAGTCAATCGATGCGGCGGCGCCCAGATGTCCAGAAACCCGCGCTTGTCGCGACGCCAAACGACGCACCCGGTCGGTCCAGCGCTCATGAGCTGGGCGATAGCGAGACCAACTCGCCTGAACGACCTCTACGCAGAGCCACGTGGCGGTCCACCGGCGGTTGGTGAACCTGTGGGGATCACACTTTAGCCCTGTGACCTGGCCTTTTTGCCGAGTGGAGGTGAAGGGACTCGAACCCTCGCCCTCTGCGTTGCGAAAGTGTGGCTCGCGGTGTTTTGACCAGGGCTTTTCCTATGACCTTCCTAGTAGCAGCGTTACGATCCCCTCAGGTCCCCTCACGATCCCTCGGCTTCCCGCACGATAAAGACACGTAAAGACACGCCAGAAAGGAGTTGGGGCGTGGCCACGGGTCCGTACCCAGGTCCGGTCGGTAGGCTCTTGCAATGCGCAGCGAATGGCGCTTGTTCCTCCTTGGCGACGATCACGTTCCCCGGCGAGCAACAGGACATCACCGACCCTGAAGCGGCGGTGCTTGATACCGGCAGACGACGGAACGCCAATGTTC
>Ga0181526_10000409_pt1 | contig 46208 bp, 40 predicted proteins | sample PEATcosm2014_Bin_35_FD_119750 | JGI IMG/M metagenome (GOLD analysis project Ga0181526, IMG submission 119750) | Peatland microbial communities from MTU Mesocosm Facility, Houghton, MI, USA - PEATcosm2014_Bin06_30_metaG | ecosystem: Environmental > Terrestrial > Soil > Wetlands > Peat | place...
CATACGCAATACGAGTTCGGCAGTATTCTGAAGTTTATCGAAGAGGTCTACGGAACCGGCAGCATCGGGTCGTCGTCGCAAGGCTACACGGACCAGCGCGCAACGAGCCTGGATGCCGCCTTCGACTTCACCCAAAAACCGCGCGCCTTCATCGCGATTCCCTCGAAGTATCCGCCATCGCACTTCCTGCGAGAGCCGCCCTCGAACGAACCAGTCGACACTCAGTAAGGAAAACTCTAAGTCTAACCTTCCCTAGTCGCGCCCCGTTGCAAAAGTAAAGCCGGGGCGGGCGATGGGGGGCGGCACGACGCTAATAGTAACGCGATCGCGCCGCTTTCCGTCGGCGGCTTCAATCTGCCACGTTCCCAAGCGTAACGGCCAGAATGCATTCCCGGCAGCATCGAGCGAGACTTCGGTGCCGTTAACGCTCCAGCGTATCGGAGCGCGCACTTCGTCCGCGCGCAGCAAAAGCTGTTGCTCGCGTCGCTGCAGGGTGTTGCTTGCGGCGTTTAGCACGAAGGTGTCGCCGTCGGCCGGAAAGACGATGCGCAGCGACGCGACTTGCGCGCGCGCGCGCAGCGCTGTGACGTCGCGCGGCGCTACCCACTCCTGCACGACGGCTACGCACTCATCCTTCGCATACACGACGATGTGTCCGGTGGTCGCGCAGATTGACTTTCGTACGAAGCCGGTCGGCGCGGCGAAAGCCGGCGGCTCTACATTGCGTTCGTATAAATGGAGCATGATGCGACTCCAGAGTGGGCCCGCGCCCGTTACGCCGGAGATGCCGCGCATCGGGCTGCCGTCGAAGTTACCGACCCAAACACCCACCGTGTAGTCGCGCGTGAAGCCGACGGTCCAGGTGTCGTGAAAATCCGACGACGTACCGGTCTTAACCGCGGCTGGAAACGGCATTTCGAGCACCGAGTGCAGCCCGAACGAGTGCGCTCGCGCGTGCCGGTCCGCAAGCATGTCGGTAACCAGCGCCCAATCTGACCCCAAGCCGATCGAACGAGGCGTCGGGCTTTCCGGCGTCAGATGAAGCGGCAAGAAGCTCCCGCCGCGCGCCATTGCGACGTACGCCTGCACGTTCTCCCAAAGGCTTACCTCGCCGCTCCCCAGCGTTAGACCGAGGCCGTAATACGACGCCTGGTGGCGCAGATGCGCGAAGCCGAGTTCGTGCAAACGCGTAAGAAATGTTTCGACGCCGAGGTCGGAGAGAACGCGAACCGCCGGCACGTTGAGCGAGTTTGCCAGTGCATACCGGACGCGGACCGGCCCGCTGAAGCGGCCGCTATAATCGCCAGGCTCATAGAGTTTGCCGCCCGCAATTGCGTACGCCGCCGGCACGTCGTGCAGAATCGTCGTCGAGCGAATCGTTCCGCGCTCGAGCGCCAGCTCGTAGGTAAACGGTTTGAGCGACGAGCCGGGCTGCCGCAGGGCCTGCACTCCGTCGTTGCGCCCTAGCGCCTCGTCGGAGAAATAGTCCGGCGAGCCGACGTACGCCAGAACCCCGCCGGTTCGATTGTCGACGACGAGCGCGGCGGCGCTGGTCACGTGATAGCGCTCGAGCACGCCGATTACGTCTTGCGTCTGCGCTTGGACGAAACGTTGAAGCGGACGGTCGAGCGTCGTGCTAATGCGTCCGCTGCGGACGCCGCCGGTGGCGTAGAGGAAGAAGAGGGCGTGCGGCGCGTCGTTGATTCCCGAATCGTGCAAGCGTACTTTCAGCGTTTCGGAAAAAGCGCGGCTCGCCGTCGCCGGGGCGATTTCACCGAGGTCGACCATGCGGTCCAAAACGTAACGCTGGCGAGCCCGCAGCGCTTGCCAACCGGTATCCGGCGCGAGCCTAGCCGGATCGTTGGGAATCGCCGCAAGCAGCGAGGCCTGCGCCAAATCCAGATCCGCCGCCGGCTCGCCGAAATAGGCGCGTGCCGCCGCTTCGATCCCATACAGGTTTCCGCCCATCGGCACGCGATTGACGTACGCCGCGAGCTCGGCGGTTTTGCTCGACGCGATCTCGATCCGCTCTGCGAGCGCGATCTGCCGGAGCTTGCCGCGAACTCCCCCCACGCTCGAAGGATAAAGCAGGCGCGCGAGTTGCATCTCGATCGTGGAGCCGCCACTGCGGGCTTCGCCAAAGATCGCGTAGTCGCGCGCCGCGCGCAGCAGCGCCCGAACGTCAACGGCTCCGTGACGCCTGAATCGCGCGTCCTCCGCAGCGAGAATCGCCTCGACGAAGACCGGCGAGACCGACTCCAGCGGAACGCTGACCGAGTGTGCCGATGCGGCACCCAGAATTGTGCCGAGAAGGATGCCATGACGGTCGGTATAGGTGACGGATCCCTGGGGCGCCCGCACTTTGGCGACGTCGATTCCGGAGCGTTCGAGCCCGACCGCGGCCGCCAGGGCGCAGATCGCAAACGCGAGCGCAAAGTGTTTTCTCACCGGAAGCTGGAAGATGGCATACGTGCGTGCGCTCTATTCGCTGCTCGTTGCCGTTGCCATCGCGGCGGTGGCATCGTGCACCGGTGGGACCTCGAGCGTGGCGAAGCTCTCGACTGTGGCGGCGCTGCCAAAGCCGTCGCTACCGCCTTGGATTACCTCGATCTCGCCGACGCGCACCGCTCAAACGCTGGCTCAGATTCGCGTCATCTTTGCCAAGCCGGTCACGCCGGTTGAAGCGCTCTCCGGCGAGGGTCCGCGCGACGTCCTCGATCGCGTCAGCATCGAGCCGGAACTCGCCGGCCACTTCGTCGTTCTGACGCCGCGGATGATCGGCTTCGTCGCCGATCGCGCCCTGCCGGTCGGCACGCGCGTACGAGTCACCCTTGCCGCGGGATTACACGACCTCTCGGGCGACGTGCTGAAGCAGGACCTTGCCTGGACCTTCGAGACGCAAGCGCTCAGTTTTACCAGCTTGCCACAGCTGACGGCGGGCGACGACGAGTCGACGCCGGCTCCCGTCGGCCTACAGCCAAAACTGCAAATCACGAGCAATGCCGCCGTGGACGTGGCGTCTTTGGCCGCCCATGCCGAACTTGACGGCACCGACGGCAGCACTGCCGGCGTGACCGCCGTCTTGGAAGCGACGCCTTCGCCCAGTCCAGGGGACAACGCGCAAGAGCTTTACGATCCGTCGCTCAATGATTGGGTGTACGATCTGCTTCCAGCGCGGAAGCTGCGGCGAGCTGCGACCTATCGGCTTGCGATTGCGCCCGGCGTCGAACCGCTCTACGGAAATCTGGCGACGACGAACCGCTTCCTCGGCGGCGTGAGAACCTACGACGTGCTTGCCATCGTTCCGACGCCCGCTCCGAGCCCGAACGGCGGAGGCCGCTTTGCCGACGGGGATCCGGCGATCGTGTTTAGCAATCCGCTCGATCCGGACTCGGTCGCAAATGCGGTGACCATTTCACCGGCGCCGGCCGCGGTGAAGGCGCTTACAAGCGTCTCGGATCAATCAAATACGATCGCGATCAACCCCTATGCGCTCGATCCCGACAAAACGTACGTTGCAACGGTCGCCGCGAGCGTAAAGGACGTATTCGGGCAAACGCTCGGGCACGAAGGGCGCGTTACCATTCATACCTCGGACTTCGCGCCGGGAGCCTGGGCGCCCACCGGCTACCAGCCGAGCGTGATCCCCGCCGGGGCATCGGTCGAGCTAAACTTCTACGCGACCAACTTGCCCGAAAACTCCTATCGCACGGGCTACGCGCGGCTGACGCCCCTGCAGATGCTGGGCTCGCGCGATCCGCTCACGTTACTACCGCCGTGGCAGAGCTGGCCGAGCATTGCGTTGCGCGATGCGCGTCGCAACGTTCAGAGCGTCGTGCGCTTTCCGTTGCAATCACGCCTTCGCGCCTCGTACGGAGCACTCGCGTACGGCTTCCGCACGTCCCTGGACGCGCCGAACGCCGATCCGAGTCTCGTGGGCACCGTACAACTCACGAATCTCGGCGTCTTCTCGCAATGGTTCCCGTCGCATGGCCTGGTGCTCGTTCAGCATTTGAACGACGGGGCACCGGTGCGCGGGGCGACCGTGACCGCGTACCGCGTTGACGAGCAGAACAAGCTGGCGCCGCAACCGTGCGCGGCCGGTACGACCGATGCGAACGGCGAGCTGAACTTTTACGGCGTAGACGTCGAGCGCTGCTCGATTCTGGCCAGTTCCAATACGGCGCCGAATCTCGGCGTCGTCGTCACGCAGGGGGCCGACGTCGCGACGGTCACGACGTCGAGCTACAGCGGCTTTCCGCGGTTCGACATTTACGGCGGATGGACGAGCGGCGCGCCGCTCTCGCGCGGCACGATCTTCAGCGACCGTCAAATGTACCAACCCGGGGAGCGCGGCGAGCTGACCGGCGTCGCGTATTACGTCAAAGGCAATCGTGTCGTGCCCGATGCCAATGCGCTCTACACCCTGACCCTGAGCGATCCCAGCAACGTCAAAACGTCGCTCGGGCGCCGGCGCACGGATTCGCTCGGCATCTTTTCGATGCCGATTGACTTCTCGAAGCAGCAGGCATTGGGCGATTACTGGATTGCCGCCAAAGGAGCCAACGGGAACGAAATCGACGGTTCGCTGCGCGTCGCTGAGTTCAAACCGCCGAACTTCAACCTAACGCTGACGCTGGGCTCGAAATCGGCCGTCGCCGGCTCGAGCGTCGGCGCGAACGTTTCCGCCAACTATCTCTTCGGCGCCCCGTTGCAGGGTGGTGCGGCGCATGCCTACGTGACGCGCGACGTGGCGACCGTGCAGCCGAAAGGCTGGGACGATTTCTGGTTTGGGCCGCAGTGGTTCTATCCCGAGCAGACGCCTTCGTTCACGACCGACGTCCTGCAGCGCGACCTCACGCTCGATGCCAAGGGCATGACCGCGCTCGACGTTCCGGTGCCGGCCGACCTGCCGTTTCCGATGACCTACACCGTCGATATGGAGACCAGCGACGTCTCGAACCTCTCCGTCAGCGACTCCCAGACGTTTCTCGCGTTGCCCGGCGACGGCGTCATCGGGTTGGCCTCGGACACGGTGGGTAAGGCGGGGACGCCGATGCCGGTTCGCGTCGTCGTCACCGATGCTGACGGCAAAGCGCTCGCCGGCCGCTCCGTGCATCTCGAACTGCAGAAGATGACCTACACCTCGGCCACGCAGGAAGAAGAGGGCGGCGAAAACGCGCAGCAGGCAATCAAATATCGGACCGTTTCGAGCGTCGACGTCGTCTCCGGGGATCATCCGGTCACGGCGCCGTTGACGGCCAGCGACTCCGGACCCTATCGCGTGATTGCCACGCCGGCCGTCCTTCGACAAGCTCAGGATGACAAGCGCAATCGTGCGAGCGCGACCGAGATTCAAGTCTTCGCCTTCGGGTCCGGCGAGGCCGATTGGGGACTGACGGATTCCAATGCAGTCGCGATCAAGCTCGACAAGAAGCAGTACGCAATCGGCGAGACGGCAAATGCCTTGATTGCCTCACCGTACGACCGCGCCGACATTTATATCGCCGTAGTGCGCAACGACACGCTCTACCGTACGACGATGCGTAACGTCAGCGGCACTGTGCGGTTTCCGTTCAAGATTACGTCCGAGATGATGCCGAATGCGGCGCTGGAGGCCGTCGTGGTGCGGCGTAGCCCTTCGTGCTTCGACTGCGCTCAGCATGACAAGACTGCGCTCAGGAGTGCTGCGCCGAGTACGCTCTCTTTAACCGGGATGGCGGGATTCAACGTCGATCTCGCCGACCGGTATCTGAAGCTCGCGATCGCTCCGCGCAGCGCCACCGTTGCGCCGGGTGGCGCGCAAAGCGTGGACTTCGATCTGACCGGCCGCACCGGCACCCCGGTGCGTGGGGAAGTCGTTGCGATGGTCGTCAACGATGCGATTTTGCAGCTCACCGGCTACCGTTTGACGGATCTGGTGCAGACGGTCTTTGCGCAGCAGCCAATCGCGACGATCTTCGCGGATAACCGCGAGAATGTGACGTTAAAAACGCAGACGGCGCCGCTCGAAAAAGGCTTCGGCTACGGCGGCGGATTTCTGGCGGGTGCTGGAAGCACGCGCGTCCGAACGAACTTTCTACCGTTGGCGTACTACGGCGTTCTGCCGACCGGCGCCGACGGCCGCGCACACGCGCAGTTCACAATGCCCGACGACCTCACGACCTGGCGCGTAATGGCGGTGGCGCTTGACGGCGATGCTTCGCATTTTGTCACGGCCGATCAAACCTTCATTTCGACCCAGCCACTGATCGCCAATCCCCTCTTGCCGCAGTTCGCCCGTCCCGGCGATCGCTTTGGGCTCGGGCTTTCGTTGGCGAACCAGACGGGAGCCGCCGGCGCGCTCGATCTCGTCTTGAAGCTAACCGGAGCGCTCGCCTTTGCGCAAGGCGATCCGCACTCGCAGCGCGCTAGCGAAACCGCGCAGACCGGTATCCAGGCATTTCGTTTCTCGGTCGTTGCCGGCACGCCCGCGCCGACGTCCTTCGAGGCCTCGAGCGCGCTCGGTTCGCAGCGCGATGCGTTTAAGGTGCCCTTCGAGACGAGCGATCGAACGGTCACCGAATCGGTGATCGAAAGCGGCGTCAGCACTGGCAACGCCGCGATCCCCATCGACGTCAGCGCCGGCGGTTCGCTTCAACTGACGCTGGCCAACTCGATCGTACCGCAGTTCGTCGTGCCGTCCGAGCGCGTGATGACGGACGACGTGCTGCCGCTGGCCGACGAGTCGGCATCGCGTTTGATCGTCGCCAGTGCGCTCGCGCGACTGCGCGGGCCATACCGGCTGGTACTGAAGTTCGATCCGGTATCGGCCGTAGCGACGAATCTGCAGGGCCTGCTTTCGTACCAGAACGGCGATGGCGGCTTCGGAGCCTTTACCGGCGACTCGGCGAGCAATCCATTTACGACTGCGGGCGCGCTCGACGCGCTGCTCTTCGCGCGGGCGCACGGCGTGCGCGTTGCCGACAGCGTCGTTTCGCAGGGCGTCGGATTCATGACGCAGGCGCTCGCCAATCCCGGACGCTTCAAGTGGTGCAACGACACGCTTTGCAAGGCTCAGCTGCGCTTTGAGGCACTGTGGACGCTCGCGCAAGCCGGCCATCAGCGGACCGACTTCCTCTCCGACGTCGTCGTGCAAGCCGATCAGTTTGACAGCGCGACGCAAATTCGCCTGGCGCGTTACCTTTTGAAGACGCCGGGGTGGCAAGGGCAAGGCGCGACGATGGCCGATCGCCTGCAGCAGACCCTCTACGTCACGGGGCGCTACTCCGTCGCGAATCTGTCGGATCGCTGGCGCCGGCTGGGCTCGCTCGTGGACGCCCAGTCGCAGATGCTCCAGCTTCTCATCGAGCGGCGCGCACCGGCCGAGCAGATCGACGGCGCCGTACGCGCGCTGGTAGCGCAACAGTGTAAATGCGGCTGGCCGACGACCGACGACACGGCGTCGGCGCTGACCGCGCTTTCGGCCTACGCCGCCACCGAGCAGCTGACTCCGTCGACGGCGACCGCGATGGTGGGAGATCGCACGGTCGTCAGCGTGAAGTTTGGACGAACGGCCTCATCACAGACGATTACCGTCGATGGCTCGTCGCTAAAGGGCAAGTCCGTCATGATTGAGGGGAAGGCGCACTACACGCTGCTCTACACCTATCCAGTGCCGCCCGGCGCGCCCGGCCAGCTGGCCGCGTTTCGCATTATCAGGACGGTCAACGAGCCGGGCGCTGCAACCACGCCGGCGAGCGCGCCCGCTCTGGCGACGATGGATTTATTGGCCGCGGCAGCGCCGCTCGAGGTGCCTGCCGGGCACGTTTTCGACATCGGCGTTCGAACGATCGTGGACCATCCAGTGGACCGCATCGTGATCGAGGATCCATTGCCGGCCGGGTTTGAAGCCGTGGACGCGTCGTTCCGCACGACCCTGCAAGCGATCGTCCCGCAGAGCGATAGCTGGCAGATTGACACGACGCAGATTTATCGCGACCGCGTCGTCGCCTACGCGCAGCATCTCGATCCGGGCGTGTACGACGTGCACTATCTCGTGCGCTCCGTCACGCCCGGCACGTTTAGGTGGCCCGGAGCTCGAGCCTACCTGCAAGATGCGCCCGAGCAGTTCGGCCGCAGTGCAAGCAGTACGCTCACAGTGCGGCCCTAGCTATTAGCAGTAATACTTCGCGGTAGCTTTGCCGGTAATCGAGATTGTCTTGTTGGTGTTATTGACCCAATAGACCCAGACCGTGCTTCCGTTCCCACCGGTCTGCGTGATATCGATGGCCAGCGGCGTTCCGCCGGCGCTCTTGTTCCAGAAGTTGTTGAAGAAGCAGCCGTTGCGATTGAATTTATAGGAGGCGCAGATCGCGCCGGGCTTGCAAGTGCTGTCGGGAGAGATCGAGTCGGCCATGATGTAACCTTCGACATGGCCCGTCGACGGTGCGGCCATCGCTGGATTGAGCGTGATGACCGACAGTAGTAGTGACATAAGTAACATCGGTATGTAGGTCTCCTTACGAGAAGTGATTTTGTTAGTGTACCCATAGAATAACCAGACTTGTTGCGTCCGACCGCAAGCAGGCGGCGCTTTTACAGAATTTCTAATGCCCCGTATAGTAAAGGAAAGGGCGTACGATTTCGTCTCCCGTATCTGCTATTTTTAATATAGCGAAAGAAGGAACCCCAGATGAGCACCTATCGGGCCCCCCTGCGCGACATGCAATTCGCTCTGCGTGAGCTTGCCGGCATCGGGGGAATCGCCGCGCTCCCCGGGTGCGAAGAGACGCTCGACGTGCTCGATTCGGTGCTGGAAGAGGCCGCGGCGTTTGCGTCGGGCGTCCTGGACCCGCTCAATCGAATCGGCGACAAGGAAGGCTGCACGTGGAACGCCGGCGAGGTCGCGACCCCTGCGGGCTTCAAGGAAGCGTACAAGCAGTTTGCGGATGCCGGTTGGATCGGTCTGCCGGTTCCGGCGGAGTACGGAGGGCAGGGCCTGCCGCAGATCCTGCTCGGGCCGACGCTCGAGATGTGGAATGCCGCCAACATCGGTTTTGCCAACGGACCGTTGCTGAATCAGGGCGCGATCGAAGCAATCGAGCTCGTCGGCTCGGCAGAACAGAAGAAGCGCTTCATTCCCAATCTGGTCTCCGGCAAGTGGACCGGGACGATGTGTCTGACCGAGCCGCAGGCCGGCTCCGACCTGGCGCAGGTTCGGGCGCGTGCCGTGCCCGACGGCGACCACCATCTGATAACCGGCACGAAGATCTTCATCACCTTCGGCGAGCACGACATGGCTGAGAACATCATCCATCTCGTGCTGGCGCGTCTGCCCGATGCGCCGGAAGGCACGAAGGGAATTTCACTCTTCATCGTGCCGAAGTTCCTCGTCAATGCCGACGGAAGCTTGGGCGAGCGCAACGACGTGGTCTGCGCGAGTATCGAACATAAGCTCGGCATCAACGGCAACCCGACGTGCACGCTTAACTATGGAGAGAAGGGCAAGGGCGCCATCGGCTACCTTGTGGGCGAAGCGAATCGCGGCCTCGAGTATATGTTCGTCATGATGAACGCGGCGCGGTTCTCGGTCGGCGTGCAGGGCATCGCGTTGGCGGACCGCGCCTATCAAGGCGCGCTCGAATATGCGATGGAGCGCGTGCAGGGCCGCGACCTCAAGCCCGGCTCGCGTACGCCAGAACCAATCTTCAACCACCCCGACGTGCGGCGCATGCTGATGTGGCAGAAGGCGACGATTGAGGCGATGCGGGGCCTCGCCTACGTCACCGCGGCGTCGCTCGACTATGCAACCCGTCATCCCGACGAAAAAGTGCGCAAGCAGCATAAAGCCTTCGTCGAGCTGATGATTCCGGTTGTGAAGGGCTGGTGTACGGAGAACGCCGTGGACCTATGCTCGACCGCGCTGCAGATCTTCGGCGGCATGGGTTACATCGAGGAGACCGGGATCGCGCAGCAGTACCGCGACGTGCGCATCACGACGATTTACGAAGGAACGACCGGGATTCAGTCACTCGACCTAATCGGGCGCAAACTCCTGCGCGACATGGGCGCGACGGCTCGCGCCGTCGGCAAAGAGATGGAGTCGGTCGCCAAAGAGTGCGCCGGCCACTCCGACAAGACGGTCAAACGGATCGGCGAGGCGCTCGGCCAGGCGCTCGCGGTTTTGAACGAGACCTCGCAGTGGATCGGGATGAATGCGATGGGCGATCTGCATAAAGCCTTCGCGTGCTCGGTGCCGTATCTGCGGCTCTGGGGTGCGGTTGCCGGCGGCTGGCAGATGGCGCGCGCCGCCTCGATCTCAGCGGCGAAGATCGCGGCCGGCGATCCCGAGGCCGACTTCTATCGCGCGAAGCTGGCGACCGCGGCATTTTATGCAACGCACGTGCTCTCGCAGTGCGCCTGGTATCAGCGACAGATCGTCGACGGCTCGGGCGACGTCATGACGCTGAGCGAAGCGCAGTTCCAGTTGGACCGGAAAGTAGCGGCAGGGGTTTGATACCCCCTGATCCGGCCTTCGACGCAGTTTATCCCGAGCGCAGTCGAGGGGCTCAGGATGACAAGGTAAGGATAATCACGCTCGATAATCCGCCGGTCAACGCGCTATCGTTTGCTTATTGTGCGAAGCTATACGAGGCGATCGAGGCCGCGCACGCCGACGATGCGGTCGAAGCCGTCGTTTTCACGGGCGCAAACGGCCTCTTCAGCGGCGGCGCCGACGTCAACGACTTCAACGATGAGCTTCCGGCAGGAGCCATCACGATCCGCGATGTGATCCGCGCGGTGGAGCTGAGCGTCAAGGCGCATATCGCGGCGATCGACGGCGTCTGTCTGGGCGGCGCGTTGGAACTCGCGCTGGCGTGCGATTACCGCATCGCTACTCCGCGTTCGAAGCTGGGTCTGCCGGAAATTAAACTCGGGCTTTTGCCGGGCGCGGGCGGAACCCAACGCCTGCCGCGATTGATCGGCGCTCGCGCCGGGCTGGAGTTCATGCTGAAGGGCTCGGCCGTTCCTGCAGCGCGCGTGCTCGAGCTCGGGATTCTCAGCGAGATCGTCGACGGGAACGTTGTCGAGCGCGCGATCGCATTGGGCAACGAGGTTCCACCGAAGCGTCGCATCTCGGCGCTCCAAGCGACGATTGCGCCGGACGTTCCGATGCAAGCCGCTCCGTTCGTTGTCGCACAGGCGCATAAAATGGTGCCGCCGGAAGACAACGGCGGTTTCGCCGCGCACAAGCTGATCGACGCGGTGCAGGCCGCAGTCGAGCTGCCGTTTGCATTTGGCGTCGCGCGCGAGACACGGCTTTTCGACGAGCTCGTTCGCTCGGAGCCGTCCCTGGCCTTGCGCCACCTGTTCTTTGCGGAGCGCGAGCTGAATAAGATTCCTGGCCTTGAGCCCGCGCGGCCACTGCGCGTTGCCAAGGCGGGCGTCGTCGGGGCGGGCACGATGGGCAGCGGTATCGCGATTGCCTTCGCGCAATCCGGAGTTCCGGTCGTCGTCGTGGATACGAACGAAGAAGCGGTGGATAAAGCGCGTCAGACGGTGATGGGCATGTTCATGTATCAGGTGCAAAAAGGGCGTTTGACGCAGGAAGAGGCGTGGCAGCGCGGCCAGTCGATCACGTTTACCGACGATTGGAACGAGCTGGCCGACGCGGATCTCGTCGTGGAGGCGGTCTTCGAGGATCTCAACGTCAAGCGTGAGGTCTTTGAAAAGCTCGACGGGATCGTCAAGCCGGACGGGCTGCTCGCGAGCAACACGTCGACGCTCGACATCGACGCGATGGCTGCGGCGACCCAACGCCCCGAAAAGGTTTTCGGCTTGCACTTCTTCGTGCCGGCGAACATCATGCCGCTGCTCGAGATCGTTCGTGGGCGCGCGACGTCCGCGCAAACGCTGGCGACCGCCTTCGCGATCGGAAAGATGCTGAAGAAGAAGGCCGTGCTCTCCGGCAACGCGTTCGGGTTCATCGGTAACCGGATGGTCTTCGATTATGCCCGCGAAGCCTTTGCGCTCGCCGAAGAGGGCGTCACGCCCGCGCGCGTGGATGCGGTGATGAAAGCCTTCGGGTTTCCAATGGGGCCGTTTGCCATGAGCGATCTCTCCGGCCTCGACATCGGGCTGCACGTTCAAAAACTCCAGGGCAAGGCCGGCCAAGGGCGCACGAACGTGCTCGAAGCGCTCGTCGCGCAACAACGGCTCGGCCAGAAAGCGATGGCCGGTTTCTTCAAGTACGACAAAGCCGTCGGCAAGGGACGCGAGCCGATCGCCGATCCGGTAGTCGAGCAACTCTTTGCACAACAGGCCCGTAAGGCCGGCATTGCGCCACGCGTCGTGACCGATCGAGAAATTCGAGATCGCCTGCTCTATGCGCTGATCAATCGCGGCGCCTATCTGCTCGAGGAGGGCGTAGCGCTTCGGCCTGGCGACATCGACATCGTCTACGTTTATGGTTACGGCTTTCCGCCGCATCACGGCGGCCCGATGTGGTACGCTGACGAAGTCGGCGCCGGGCGGGTCTACGAGCGCATCCGCGACTTCGAAGCGACGTTCGGGCCGCAATGGAAACCGTCTGCGCTGCTCGCACGCGTTGCCGATGACGGCGGCACGCTCGAAGGAGTAGCGCATGCGTGAAGCGGTGATCGTCTCGGTCGCGCGCACGCCGATCGGCCGCGCATTTCGCGGCGCTTTCAATCAAACGCCGGGCGCGACGATGGCCGGACACGTCGTTAAGCTCGCGATCGAACGAGCCTCCGTCAAACCGGAGGAGATCGAGGACGTCATCATGGGCTGCGGCTTGCCCGAAGGCGCCACGGGCAATAATATCGGCCGAACGGCCGCACTGCGCGCCGGCTGCCCCGTCACTGTCTCCGGACAGACGGTAAGCCGCTACTGCGCGTCGGGCGTCGACGCGATCGCATCGGCGGCCAAGCGCGTCATCGTCGACAATGCCGAAATCGTCGTAGCGGGCGGCGTCGAGTCGATCAGCATGGTGCAGAACGAGTTGAACCTTCACTTTTTTGCCGAAGAGTGGCTGCTGCGCCGCGAGCCGGACCTCTACACGCCGATGCTGTACACCGCCGACCTCGTCGCGAAAAAGTACGGCGTTTCGCGCGAGCGCCAAGACGAATATGCGCTGCAGAGCGAGCAGCGCACGGCCGCCGCGCAGGTCGCGGGGCGTTTCGATACCGAGATCGTGCCGTTGGCGTCGTGGAAGTACGTGCAGGATCGCGAGACCGGCACCGTGCGCGAGGAACTGGTCGAGCTAGGCAAAGACGAGGGGAATCGTCCCGACACGACGTTCGAGGGGCTGGCCGCGCTCAAGGGTGCCGTTCCGGGCGTTGCCGATACGACGATTACGGCCGGCAACTCGTCGCAGCTATCCGATGGCGCAGCGGCCGTCGTGGTAATGTCCGCGGAGAGTGCGAAGGCGCGCGGATTGCAGCCGCTGGGCCTGTATCGCGGGTACGTGGTCGCGGGATGCGAGCCGGGCGAAATGGGAATCGGCCCGGTGTATGCGATCCCCAAGCTGCTCGATCGCCATGGGCTTTCGATCGGCGACATCGGAGTGTGGGAGCTCAACGAAGCCTTCGCCGTGCAGACCGTCTATTGTCGCGACACGCTCGGCCTTCCCAACGATCGCTTCAATGTGGACGGCGGCGCGATCTCGATCGGCCACCCGTACGGCATGAGCGGTGCGCGGATGACGATGCACGCCCTGATCGAAGGTAAACGCCGCGGCGAGAAGTACGTCGTGGTAACGATGTGCATCGGCGGCGGTATGGGTGCCGCCGCATTATTCGAAGTGCTCTGAACGCTCGAGAAGGAGAAGTCCATTGATTGGATCCGTGAGTCTGGTGCTCGCAATCGTCATCACGCTCATTCTTATCAGTGGCGTGCGCGTGGCTCAGGAATACCAGCGTGGCGTCGTCTTCCGGCTGGGGCGCTACGTTGGAACCCGGGGCCCGGGACTCTACTACCTGATGCCGTTGATCGAGCGTGGGCGAACCGTCGACCTGCGCACCGTAACCGTAACCGTGGAGCAGCAGGAGACCATTACCAAAGACAGCGTGACGATCAAGGTCGACGCCGTCCTGTGGTATAAGATCGTCGATCCGGCAAAGGCGATCATCGCCGTTGCGGATTATGGCTACGCCGCCTACCAAGTTGCGCTTACGAGCCTGCGCAACATCATCGGCCAGCATATGCTCGACGAAGTATTGCGCGAACGAACCACGATAAACTCAAAGCTCTGCGAAATCGTCGACGAAGTCACCGAGGCCTGGGGTCTCAAGGTTGCGATGGTCGAGATGAAGGATGTCGAGATTCCCGAATCGATGCAGCGCGCCATGGCGCGCGAAGCCGAAGCGGTCCGCGAGCGCCGTGCGCGAATCATCAAGGCCGACGCCGAGTTCGAAGCGTCTCAGAAGCTCGCCGAGGCTGCGAGTGTGATGGAGTCGCGCCCGATCTCATTGGAGTTGCGCCGGCTGCAGATGATCTCCGAAGTCGGAGCCGAGAATAACTCGACCACCATCCTCATGATACCGTCGGACTTCACGAATCTCGCACGCGCGCTGGCCTCCAAGGGCGACGATGCGAGCACTGCTTAGCCTGGCGCTGATAACGTGCACGGCGATGGCTGTTGCATACGGTGCCGCGCGCGCCGGCGAGCCGCAGCTACTGTACGTCAACTTTCCAAGCACGGTCCTGTCGACGTTTCTCAATCAGCCCGTCCAAATCGCGGCGACCATTCTCCTTCCCGACTCCTACTACAAGGAGCTGCAGCGGCGGTATCCGGTAGTCTACGTTATCTCCGGATTCGACGATTTCTATGAAATCGATGCACAGAGACAACTCGCTTGGCAGAATCCGATGAGGGCGCTAGGAGCCCAGTTCATGATCGTTTTCTTACGCGGAATGATTGAGTTTGACGGAGAGGCGATCCACAATCAGTATGCCGATTCGGCCAACGACGGGCCCTGGGGTACGGCATTAACGAGTCAGTTTATTCCGGGCGACGGACGCGCATTTTCGGACGCTTGGCGCCGGCGGACGCTTTCCCTTCGGGCATTCATCCGGCGGGTGGTCGGCGTTATGGCTTCAAGTGAACTACCCCGATGCGTTCAACGGCGCATGGGTGGTCTCGCCGGACGCGGTCGATTTCCACGACTTTTACGGTCCGGATCTGACGAAGCCTACGGCGAACTTCTACCGAAACGCTGCGGGGAATGCGTACGGCGCGTGTCGCGAACATGGGCACGATACCTCGACGATGCGCGAACTCGCGTCGGGCCTGGGCGAGTGCGCCGGCTCACAAAAAATGCAAACTGAAAAACCATGGCCAGTTCGGCAGTTCGACACGTACGACGTCGTATATAGCCCTCGGCTTGCCGACGGATCGCCGGCTCAACTTTTCAATCGCGCGACCGGGACCATCGACCCGGCGGTCGCCACGTATTGGGAAGAGCATTACGACATCACGCGGATTCTGCAGAAGCGTTGGAGCACATTGGGCCCGCAGTTGCAGGGGAAGCTTCATGTGTTCGTCGGCGCGCAAGACACGTTCCATGCCAATGATTCCGTGGCACTAATGCAGGACGCCCTGCACAAACTCGGCAGCGACGCGGAAATCCAGATCGTGCCGGGCGACGACCACTGGCAGATTCTCGACTGGCACGGCGGGTTGATCGGCTACGCGCTAACCGAAATGTTGCGGCGCCTCACGCCGAAGTAACCTGGAGACGCGAGCTTACTTCTTGGCGTAGGCGATGCACCAACCGTTGGGGCTGATCGTGCCGGCGACGAGTGAGCAGCTGCCGTTTGCCGTGGCCGAGCTTCCCTTGACGAAGAACTTGCAGAGCGAGCACTTCTGACCGTTTTTGGGCGTACCCTGATATTTGAACGCGGCCTGGGTCCCTTTGGCCTCGGCCTCGGTCGTTTGGGCGAGGGCCAGTCCGGCCAGCGCCGGAAGAACGACGATGCCGGAAAGGAAGTTACGCCGGCTGGGATCGTTCGAAGAATTGCGCATCATTTTTACCTCCGGTGCATCAGTTAACCGACGAAAAACCTGGACCCTCTCACGGGAGCTTAATGTGAAGCTAATCGCGGTTCGATGCTTTATTTCGTCCATTCGGTTTCAATAGGAACGAGGGCATTGAGACAACGATGACGTTCAAGTGGTTCACAAGCTTCATTACGGGGATTGCTCTGATCGGGGCGACCCTTACCAGCACGCTTCCGGCCTCGGCCGAGCAGGCGCCGGACAACAATGGCCCGGGCGTCGCTAGAGTTAGCGTCGTCCAGGGATCGGCGGTCGTCCAGCGCGGCGATAGCAACACCCAAACGACGGCCGTCATCAACGCACCCCTTCTTCCCGGCGACTATGTCTCGACGGGCGGGACCTCTCGGGCCGAGCTTCAGTTCGACGGTCAGACCGCCGTTCGGCTCGGCGGCAACGTTCAGGCGCGCATCACCGACAACGACCCGAACAACCGAGCGATTCAGGTCGCCGACGGTACGGTCGAGGTCGGAATTGTTCACGGCGATCAGCCATTTCAAGTCGACACCCCCTCGGTAAGCGTTCGCTCGCAAGACGCCGGCGATTATCGAGTTACGGTCGACCGCGACGGCTCGACGTGGGCGACGGCCCGGCGTGGGACCGCGCAGGTCATCACGCCACAGCGGACCTACGATCTCAGTCCGGGCAGAACGCTGGTCGCTCGCGGCTCTGCCTCGAGCCCATCTATTAGTTGGCGGTCGGAGGTCGGATTCGACTCCTTCGACGACTTCAACGCCAAGCGCGATGAGACGATGATGACGGCGCTCAACGCGAGCCCCAACTTGAGCCCCACGATCGCCGGTTACGACAACCTCGATCAGTACGGCGACTGGCAGGACGTCGCCGGCTACGGTCAAGTCTGGGTTCCCGACGAGCCCGCCGACTGGGCTCCGTATCGTGATGGCTCTTGGGCCTGGGAGGGCGGTTACGGCTGGACTTGGGTTGGCACCGAGCCATGGGGATGGGCGCCGTATCACTACGGGCGTTGGTTCTGGGCTAACGGTTATGGTTGGGCTTGGTATCCGCCGGCCTACTCGTACGCGCCGGTATGGGCACCCGCACTGGTCGGTTTCTACGGCTGGGGCGGCGGCGTAGGAATCGGCGTCGGCTTTGGCTATGGCGGCATCGGTTGGTGCCCGCTGGCTCCATTCGAAGCGTTCTATCCGTGGTATTCCGGATGGGCCTGGGGGGGCTGGGGCTGGGGCTACGGCGGCTACGGCGGTTATGGCACGCGCGTCGTCAACGTCACGAATATCCATAACGTCTACCGAAACTTCGGCCACGGCGGCGGCAGCGGAACGCTACGAGGAAACTTCGAGCACGGAAACTTCTCGCACAACGTCGCCGTGACGTCGCAGAACGCCGGCAAGGTCGGAACGATACGAGGCGCTCTGCCCGTTACGCCGAGCCGAGACAATCTCGGTTTTGGGCGGACGCCGAGCAGAACGGTGGCGTTCTCGAAGTCCTTCGACTCGCCGCGCTTCGCATCGAATCGAGCGCTGACCTCACACAACTCCTTCGCGGAGCAGCAGAAGTCCATCGCCGGGGCGATTCACGCCAACACCACCCGCGAAAGCGCGCCGGTGAGTCACGAGAGCGGCACTGCTCAAGCTCGTACGACCGGCGCTCGTGCAAGCGAGACTCGCGCAACCGAGCCTCGCACAACCGAGAGCCGCACAACCGAGGCCGGTGCAACCGAACGCGAGCCAAACCAGTCATGGGAGCGCTTCGATGAGTCTCGCGGGTCGTCGCGCGAGAGCTCGGCATCCGAGCGGTCTGCGCAAAGCGAGCGCGCGTCGAGTGCGAGCGAAGGCTCGCGCGAAGAGCGGCCGGCATCAAATTCATGGAGCCGGGACTCGAACCAGCGTGGCAGTGCCTCGGTACCGGTTACATACGGCGATCGCGATCGTGGCGCGTACACGCACAGTTCGTATCCATCGTACTCGCATAGCTCGTATCCATCGTACTCGCATAGCTCGTATCCATCGTACTCGCATAGCTCGTATCCATCGTACTCGCATAGCTCGTATCCATCGTACTCGCACAGTTCGTATCCGTCGTACTCACATAGTTCGTATCCGTCGTACTCGCGCGGCTCAGCTCCGTCCGCGCCGTCGTACCCGCACGGATCCGGCGGCGGGTCGGCGCCGCACTCCTCAGGAGGCGGCGGAGGCGGTCATGGGGGCGGCGGCCGTCCCCCGCACTAGCGGCAGGGTCGCCAGATAGCCTCGAGAGGGGCGGTGCCAAGGCGCCGCCCTTTGGTTTGCAGAAGGTCGCTTACTCAGCCACTCTCGGCACCCTCTCGATCTAAAGGAGCGCGGCATCATGAAGACCGTACGTTTTTTGCTCGTCCCCGTGGCGCTTTGTTTGAGCGCCCTCTTCCCCGCTGCGGCGCAAGCCATGACGGCAGCCCACGTCGCGCACCCGATCTCGGTCAGCGCGTGCAATCCCGAACGAAACGTTAGCTATAACTACGCAGGTTACACGCCCGGATACTACCCCTACGGCTACGGGTACGCCCGCCCCTGGGGCTGGCCTTCGGTCTACGGCCCGGCCTATTACCAACCTCCGGTCGAGAACGACCCGACGCTTGGAATCGACTATGTCAACGCGACCAGTGTCGTGATGAAGGAGATCGAGTTCGGACTGATCGTGCGCGGCTCGCTGGTCGCTGAAGTGAAAGACGTAGGAACCTTCTCGCCGGGCGCCGAGATCAAGCACAAGTTCGGCGTCAGCAAGAACATCTTCCCGATTCAAACGAGCTACGCAAAATGCGTTCCGCTTCATATCCTCTTCGTGGACGGCACGAAATGGAAGAATCCCCATCTGCCGGCCTACCGGGCCAGCATGTACGGCGCCCCGCGGTAGATAGGAATAGAAACGTAGGACATGGCTCAGGATATCTCGGCAGTCCAATCGCAAGAGAACGTTTGGGAGATGGCTCAGCGTCAGCTCGACGAAGTGAGCCGGCTCATCGGTCTCAACGAATCGCTGCACGGCTATCTGCGCTACCCTAAGCGCGTTCTCGAAGTGGCGTTCCCGGTGCACATGGACGGCGGCGGGTTTCGCATGTTCACCGGGTACCGCGTGCAGCATAATATGTCGCGCGGCCCCGGTAAGGGCGGCATCCGCTTCCACCCCGACGTAACGCTCGACGAAGTCAAGGCGCTGGCGATGTGGATGACGTGGAAGTGCGCGCTTGCGAACATTCCATTCGGTGGCGCCAAGGGTGGGGTCATCTGCGATCCCAAGGCCATGTCGATGCAGGAACTGGAGAACCTCACCCGCCGCTTCACGACCGAAATTTCAATCATCATCGGTCCGGAGAAAGACATTCCGGCGCCCGACGTCTACACGACGCCGCAGATCATGGCCTGGATCATGGATACGTTCTCGATGCAGCACGGGTATTCGATCCCGGGCGTGGTTACCGGAAAACCGGTGTCGATCGGCGGGTCGTTGGGGCGCGATAAAGCGACGGCGCGTGGCTGCAGCTACGTCGTCGACGAGGCGATGGAGGAGATGGGCCGCGAGATCCAAGGGGCGACCGTCGCGATTCAAGGTTTCGGAAACGCGGGCATGTACTGCGCGCAGCTGATGTCCGACCGTGGCTATCGCATCGTCGCCGTTTCGGACTCTCACGGCGGCGTCGCCAACGAGCGCGGACTCGACGTGAAGGGGTTGATGGCGCACAAGGCAGAGACCGGCTCGGTCGTCGGATTTACGGGCGGCGAACAGGTCGATAACCACGACGTGCTCGAGTTCAAGTGCGACGTGCTCGTGCCGGCGGCACTCGAAAAGGTCATCACTAAAGAGAATGCGCCACGCATTCGGGCGCAGCTCGTCGCCGAGGCCGCGAACGGTCCGACGATGCCCGATGCCGACGACATTCTCTTCGACCGCGGCATCGTGGTGCTGCCGGACATTCTGGCCAACGCGGGCGGCGTGACGGTTTCGTACTTCGAGTGGGTGCAAGATCTCCAAGCGAACTTTTGGGAAGAGGCGGAGATCAACGAACGCCTCAAACGGAAGATGGTTCGCGCGTTCCGCGAGACGCACGAACAGGCCAAGCGTCACGGAGTCTCGATGCGGAAGGGCGCATATTGCGTCGCGGTCGCCCGAGTCGCCGAGGCAACGAAACTTCGCGGACTCTATCCCTGACGCAGCTCGGAATCTTCGGCGACGGGCAGCGAACGCTCGTCGACGACGAAACCGGCCGAATAGTCTACATCCCGGGATTCGCCGGCCCGCGGACGGCTGCGGCCTGGTTTAGCGTGCTTCGCGACGGCGTTGCGTGGCAGAGCGAACGCCGCCGGATGTACGACCGCGACGTGGACGTGCCGCGGCTCATCGCCCGCTACCGGCTCGACGATCCAGGCTTGCCGGCGCCTATCGCGGAGGCAGGGGAGCGGGCTTCGCAGGTTGCGAGCACGCGGTTCAATAGTGCCGGCTTAAACTTTTACCGCGACGGGCGGGACAGCGTCGCGCCGCACAACGATCACTTGTACGAGATCGTCGCGGGTCATCCGATCGGGCTGATCTCGCTGGGCGCCACGCGGCTGATGACGATCCGAAGTAAAAAAGATGTCACCCTGAGCCCTTCGACTTCGCTCAGGACAGGCTCTGTCGAAGGGCGACGGCGCATTCTCGACCTCGACCTCGAGAACGGCAGCCTGTTATTGATGAGCTACGAAACGCAGATGCATTACGATCACGGCGTACCGAAGACGAAAACCCCGTCGGAGGCGCGCATTAGCCTCGCGCTGCGCGTGCGTCCTTCCCCTGAGCCTGTCGAAGGGTCAGGGTGACAGGGAGTTAGACGCCGATTTGGCCGAGGCCGGCAACGATGCGCTGGACTCTCGGGTCTTCCCACCACGTGACGATGATCGCCTCGAGTTCGGGAAGCGATCGCAAATGCGCGACGTGCTGCTCGACCGAAGCACGATCGGGCGCGGGCTTTTGCATCTCGGCATGGAGCGCATCGACCGTCGCGTGCCCGGCGTGCGACTCAGGGAGCGCTGCGTGAAGGTCCTCATGAGGCAGCGAGTCGCGCAGACGTAAGAGCGGAAGCTCGGTCTCCGCTTGTGTGATTAATTCTTCGCCTGCGACGAGGCCGGTCGCATCCGCATCTTCGATTCCTTCGCGAAGGTTGCGATTTTTATCCATGGCGCCATCGTACCAGCCTCGACGACGGCGCTCCTTTTATGGCGTCGTCGAGGGCTCGGGAGTTGGGCCGTAAATGGCTCGCGCCGTCGAGCAGACTTCCTTCGAGCCGAGTCGATAGTCCACCAGCTCGTCGCCGGCTGCGCTCGTCGCGGTCGAACCGACGGCGACGTCGGCCCCGGCGGGAAGCCCGATCCGGTTGTAGAGCAGATCGGTTTGGCGCGAGAGCGCGCCGATGCTTCGGTCGCTGTTGAGGTTGTCGTCGAACCACTTGCAGGTGTCGACCGCGCCCGGAAGGCCCGTAAAAGAAAAGAGGATTGGTTGTGCCGGCGCCGTGGCGCTTGCGATCAGCACGATTGCGGCGAAGGCCGTTGCGGCCGCTGCGTTGCGGTTCATCTTCGCAAGATACTACGCGCTCGGGCGCCGCCCTGTTTCGTCGTCGGCCGCGGCGAGCAGGCGCCGGACTTCATCGTCGCTGGTCTGGTCGAAGTTTTCGTAGTAGAGTCCGACGGCAACAAATGGCCTGGGCGTGTAGGGGCAGACGACCCGATCCGCGACCTCGCGCAGCGTCTGGCACGTCTGGTACGCCGCGACCGGCACCGCGACGACGATCTCAGCCGGGTTGCGGCGGCGCAGCGCGGCCGCCGCAACTCGCATCGTTGCGCCGGTGGCCAGGCCGTCGTCGACGAGGATTAGGATCTTGCCGGCGACGTCGGCCTGCGGGCGCCCATCTCGATAAGTCTCCTCTCGGCGGCGAATCTCTTCGGCCTCGCGACCGATGACGTCTTGGAGCGTCTCATCGTCGAGGCGCAGCGAATGGACCAGCTTTTCGTCTACAACGCAGGTTCCGTCGTTGGCCAGCGCGCCCATCGCTAGCTCCGCATGGCCTGGAACCCCAAGCTTGCGAACGACGTACACGTCGAACGGAAGATGGAGGCGTTTCGCAACTTCATACCCGACCGGAACTCCGCCGCGCGGGAGCGCCAACACGAGGGCATTGGGCCTATCGGCATAGACCGCGAGCGCCTCAGCGAGTTGCCTGCCCGCATCGGCGCGGTCTTCAAAGATTACTCCGGCACGCCTCCGTCGTGTTCGATTATTTGTTTGGCGGTCACGCCAGCGCCGCTGCAAGTTGCCTTGGGCGGCAGCGGCTCCTCCGGCACAAACTTCGTAGGCTTCTGCGAGAAGTTAAACATGTCGCCAATTGAGGTCGACGTTTCGTCGGTTGTATGAAGCGAACCCAAACCGAAGTTCTGCTCGATGAACTTCAAAATGCTTCCGAACTCGTACGGCGTGTGCACGACGGTGTTTGGCCGAGCCCACGGGGAGATCACTACCGTTCCAACGCGGAAGCCGAGGCTGGTGTAGTTGGTCTGCGGCGGCGGGACGGGATCGTACCAGCCGCCCCAATCATCCCAGAGCAGGATGATGGCGGTTGAATTCCAGTACTTGCTCTCGCCGATCGCGTTGATGACCGAACTGACCCAACGTGGCCCGCCGCTGCAGCCGCTGGCGGGATGATCGGAGTCTTTCAAGTTGGGGATCACCCAGGAGACCGCCGAGAGCGTGCCGTCCTTGATGTCGCGAAAGACGCTGCTGTTCGGGTAGCTGATGTGTTCCCAATCGGGACCGTAGCCATGGCAGTCCTGTGGCCCCTTGATTGGCAGCGTCCACGTTTTACACCGGACCTTAGCGATTGCATCGTAACCGTTCCAAACGTCGCCCGAAAAATCTTGTTCTTCTTTTGGGCCTACGTTTATCTCGTGGTCGACATAGTACTTCCACGAGACGTGCGCGGGATCGAGCAAGTCGGCCATCGTGCCGTACTCCGTGAAGCACGGAAACGGTCCGCTGGCCTTGTACCTGCCGTCCTTGAAGAGGACAGGCGTAGTTTCGCCTTGTTCACCATCGCAGCCCCAAGGCGTGTCATTGGGCTGATCGGTCAGCGATTCGTGAGCGTTGAGGGCGACGGTGCCTGAGAGAATTATCTGGTGCGCGATGAAGCTAGCCGCGGTCTGCGTAAAGAACATGTGATCCGCGAGGGCGTACTGCTTGGCGAAGTCCCAGTACGCCTTCGTCTCAGAGCGCTCGACGTAGGCGTACGGGTAAAGTTTTGCAAGCTCTCCGATACCGGCTGCTCCGAAGCGAATCTTGTCGAAGCCGTCATTTTGGCAGACCCCTGAAGCGTTGAGATCGCATTCGATTTTGAAGCCGTTATGGCTGTGATCGATATCTGTGCCTTGTCCGTACACGTTAGTCGTTTCGAGCGTGACCGGCTTGACCTTGGCAGTGCCGGTCTTACACCACCTCGCCGGCTCGCAGGCGCCGGTCAACGCGGTATCCGCGCCGGGGAAGCCCGCGAAGATGTTGTTGAAGCTGCGGTTCTCCTGCATCATAATGATGACGTGCTGAATCGGTTTAGCCGGCGTCAGCGGCGACTGCGGCACTGCGTTCGAACTGTTGCAACCCGCGATGGCCGCGGCTGCTGCGAGGATAAGAATAGAGCGCAAACGGTCCACGATATCCCTCCCGGGTGGTTCAGGCTATTCCGGTACGCCTCCGTCGTTTTCGATGATCCGCTCGGTGGTTGCGTGGCCGCCGCAAGTTGGCTTGTGAGGCAGCGGCTCGGGCACGAACTTCGAGGGCTTCTGCGAGAAGTTGAACATGTTGCCGATCGAGGTCGCGGTTTCATCGGTTGTGTGAAGCGAGCCCAAGTCAAAGTTCTGCTCGACGAACTTTAGAACGCTTCCGAAATCGTACTGCGTGTGCATGACGCTATTTGGCCGAGCCCACGGCGAGATTACGACCATCCCGACGCGGAAGCCGAGGCTGGTGTAGTTGATCTGCGCCGGCGGGACCGGATCGTACCAGCCGCCCCAATCGTCCCAGAGCAACACGATCGCCGTGCTGTCCCAGTACTTGCTCTCACCGATCGCGTTGACGACGGAGCTGACCCAGCGGGGCCCGCCGTTGCAACCGCTGGCGGGATGATCCGAATCTTCCAACGAGGGCATCACCCAGGAGACCTCCGGGAGTGTGCCGCCTTTGACATCGCTAAAGACGTTGGTGTTCGGCGAGCTAATGTGCACCCAATCCGGACCGAAGCCGTCGCAGTCGGCAGGCGGCGCGAAGGTTTTACAACGGACCTTGGCAATCGCGTCGTAACCGTTCCAAACCTCGCCCGAAAAATCTGCGCCCTTGCCGGTCTCGGGGTCGACGTAGTATTTCCACGAGACGTTTGCGGGGTCGAGCAAGTCGGCCATCGTTCCGTACTGCGTGAAGCATGGATACGGCCCGTTTTGAGACTCCTTGCCATTTTTCTTCAGGATCGGCGTGTGCGTGCCCGGTGGCGCGTCGCAGCCCCATGGCATCCCGTTGGGCTGATCGGTAAGCGATTCGTGCGAGTTGATGGCCACGGTACCGGAGATAATTATCTGGTGCGCGATAAAGCTGGCCGCGGTCTCCGTGAAAAACATTTGATCGGCAAGCGCATACTGTTTGGCAAAGTCCCAATAGGCCTTGGTCTCGGAGCGCTCGACGTAGGCATACGGGTAGAGCTTTGCAGACTCTCCGATCCCGCCGGCTCCGAAGCGAATCTTGTCGAAGCCGTCATTTTGACAGACGCCCGATGTGTTGAGATTGCATTCGATGTTGAAGCCGTTGTGGCTGTGATCGATGTCGGTACCGAGACCGAGCCGGTCGGTCGTTTCGAGTGTGACCGGCTTGAGCTTGGCCGTGCCGCTCTTGCACCACTTGGCGGGCTCGCAGGCGCCTGTCAGCGCGGTTTCCGCACCGGGGAAGCCAGCGAAGATGTTGTTGAAGCTGCGGTTCTCCTGCAGCATGATGACGACGTGTTGAATCGGCGTGGCCGGCTTGAGCGGCTGCAGCAGTACGGCGTTCGAGCTATTACAGGCGGCCGCGGTTGTTACGAGAACCGCGACGATTACGCGGAATAACCCTGCACGAGTGAATATGTTCACTTAATGTCCTCCAAGCGGTGCCCGTCAGTGTTTTTCGACTGCTTACTGAGTCCCTGCTCGCATGGCTGCGAGAGCAAGTAACTCGGCCGTTTGGAAATATCCGCCCCGGCGGAACGTTGATGCACGTCATCACTCGCCGTTATGATCGCGCGAAGAGACCTCGCGCGGCTCCCAGGTGATACTCACCGATGAAGCCGCGCGAGGTTGCTGTTAATGGCCGACGCCTAAGAGATACAGGATGATCAAGACGGTAATCGGTGCACCCGCCGATAACGCTGCCGATTAAACCAACGAGAAGTGACGTGAGCGCTGCCATTGCCCTATTGCGCACGACATCCGGCGATGCCGGCGCGACGGCGGCCGCGCCGATCTTCGACGCGATCAACCCTGCATACCAGCCGCCGAACGCGGTACCCGCTCCGGCTGCCAGCATGGTTACCAGAATCGGCGTTGCAACGAGCCACGCGATCGCCGCGTGAAGAATCGTCGGCTCGGAATGGCGCGCCGGTGACTTTTCCAGCGAGCCAGCCGCCGATCACGAAGCTGAAGAATGCCGCGCAGAGGATGAAAGCAACGTCGATCATCGCGATCGTGTGCCAGGATGAAATTTTCTCGATTGATGCGGTGCCTACGGCCGTGCCGAGCAGGCCGAAGATCAACGCCGCAGAGAGCGCGGCAAGCGCACCCACCCAGATTCACGCTCCAGTTGACGCTCCAGGGGATCCACGTCTCCGGTCGCGAGTACAGGTCTTCATCTCGTATCACGTCGTCCTCCTTAGCAAACTCCGCTATCCTTGCCCAAGAGGGGGTAAGCAAAACGCCGGCTCTTAATGCCTGGGAACGTCGCCGGGCCTTATTACGTTGATAGTAGTAGGCCCGGCTCGCGGCGCGGGAACCTCAAATCGTCGCCGCAGCATCACGCAAAGGCGGAAGGAGTTCAATCTTGAGACTTTCAGCGATCTTTTCGGTAACTTTGGTTATCGCGCTCACGGCATGCAGCGGCGCGATGAACTCTCTGCCCGCCGGAAACTCGGAACAAGAGCCGGGCCAAAGCTTGGCGCGCACATCACATCTTCCCAGCGCCGCGGAGCTTGGACTCTGGCCGCGTGCCGGGCAGGCCGAGCGCGTCTGCGCCGATGCGCCTTCCGGGTATGCCCACTGTCTTGCATTGGTCCGCACCGACATTCGCGGGCTCGTTCGTCCGAGCACACCGAGTGGATACTCGCCGGCCGATCTGCAAATGGCTTACAACCTGACGAACTTCAGCGCGGGTAACGGCGAGGGCCAAACCGTCGCAATCGTCGATGCATACGTCAATCCCAACGCGGCGAAGGACCTCGCCGTCTATCGCTCGCAGTACGGTCTGTCGTCCTGCACGGCTTCCAATGGCTGCTTCGCGGCCAAGGCTTTCGGTAGCAGCTCGAACGCGGGCTGGGCGGAAGAGGAATCGCTTGACGTCGATATGGTCTCGGCGATCTGTCCCAACTGTCACATCATTCTGGTCGAAGCGGCGAGTAGCTCCCTCTCGGCCCTTGCTACCGCCGAGAAGTACGCAACCCAGCATGCGAACTACGTGAGCAACAGCTGGAGCGGAAACGAAGGCACGAAAACCTACGACGGCGACTTCAACGTCAGCGGTGTCGCGATTACGGCTGCAACCGGCGACAACGGTTACAATAGCACGGCGCAGTGGCCGGCGATCCTTCCTACCGTGACGGCGGTTGGCGGAACGAGTCTATCGGCGTACAACCCTCGCAAGGAGAGTGCCTGGTCGGGTGCCGGAAGCGGCTGCAGCAAGGTTTACGCAAAGCCCAGCTTCCAGAGCGGGCTGAGCACCGGTTGCTCCGACCGCGCGCAGGCCGACACCTCGGCCGATGCCGACCCAAACACCGGCGTCGCAGTCTACGACTCGTATCGCGAAAGCGGCTGGCTGGTCTTCGGCGGTACCTCGGTTGCCACGCCGATCATCGCATCGGCCTTCGCTCTGGGCGGTAACACGGCGGACAACAACAATACCCACCTCTACGGCAATGCGGCGTCGCTCAACGACGTCACCAGCGGAAGCAACGGAAGCTGCGGCAAGCCGCTCTGCACGTCTGGTACCGGCTGGGACGGACCAACGGGGCTCGGTACCCCCAACGGCATCGCAGCCTTCTGAGAAGCTCCGTCCTACTTCTCCCTAACTGCATTCTAAGGTTAGGGTGCAGACGCTCTCGGGTATGAAGCGAATGTCTTCTTCAGCACTCGAGAGGAGAGTTTGACCGATGAGATTGTTTTCAGGAATGACGGCGCTGGTCGCAGCGATGCTGCTCGTCGGCGGCGCGTCGATCGCGCCGGTGGCAGCCCAAGATTATGGCGTGCCGGGCTATACGACGTGGCAGCCGGGTTGGGACACGTACCAGTTCGATAAGCACCACGTGATCTTGGGGACCGTCGCCGAGTTCAAGCCGTATCGCTTGACCGTGGCACGCCATAACGGCAACGTGCAAACCGTGGACCTCAAGAACGGTACAATCATCTATCCGACCGGCGCGACCCCTACGCAAGGCGAACGCGTATCGCTCGTCGGTTACTACAGCAACGGCACGTTCGTTTGCAACCGGGTGATCATCCGTCCCTAGTTTAAGTCAACCGCCCTCTGCGCCGCCTGCTTTCATGCAGGTGGCGCAACAGTTCGCCGAAACGACTCGGGGTATCGTCGGATTCCGGCTGCACAGAGTCCTCGACGTGCACGCCGGTTTCCAGAGCCGCCACGAAGATCTCGTCATGGTAGGCGTGTACGACGACGGCGCAATCGCCAAGGTGCGCATCGTTAGTTACGCGATCGATGGAAAGCCGGCGAGTTCTTCGGACGACGCGGCGATGGAGCGCGCCTACGAGGAACCAAAATCCGGCGGCGCCTTCGAGCCGCCGTTTGATGCGCGGTATGCCGACGCGTATTCGTACCGCCAGGACACCCCGCAAACGATCGCCTTTACGTCGGGGCTCCGCGACGGAGCGCACGGAAACGGCACCTTCGCCTACGGTGCGGATCACAACGTCGTCTGGTACGCCTATCAGCCGAACGTGCTCCCACCGCACGCCAACTCCGGCACGATCGTCGACCGGCGCGCCGAAGTCTTGCCGAAGTACTGGGCGGTGACGCAAGAGACGCAACAGTATCGCGGCAGCGTCGGGCCCTTTCCTGGGGCGGCCACCGAGCAAGTGGACTTCTCAGACTTCAGTCGCTTCCCGGACCTCCAGAGCGCGCTCCGCTCGCTCTAAGGGAAGGCTTTGCGCTGCCCGCAGAAAACCGTGAAAGCGGAGGAGAAGTGCATGCCCGATTTTATGAAGACGTTGTTCGTGAACCCGCCCACCTTCGAAGGCTTCGACGGCGGCGCGGGATCGCGGTATCAATGTCGGCGCGAGGTGCGGTCGTTCTGGTATCCGACGTGGCTGGCGCAGCCGGCCGCGATGGTTCCCGGAAGCCGCCTGATCGACGCGCCGCCCGACGACCTGACGGTCGATCAGGTCGCTGCAATCGCGAAAGATTATGAATGCATCGTCCTCCACACGAGCACTCCCTCGTTTAACAACGATGCTCGCTTCGCGGCCCGCATTAAGGAAGATAACCCCAAGGCGCTGGTCGGCATGGTCGGCGCACACGTCGGGATTCTGCCGGAGCAGTCGCTCAAGCTTGCGCCGGCGGTCGACTGGGTGGGCGTCGGCGAGTTCGACTACACCTGCGTCGACGTCGCGTCGGGCAAGCCGTTGAACGAAGTCGACGGCCTTGCCTATCGCGACAACGGCCAGATCGTGCGCACGCCCGAGCGTCCGATCATCATGGACATGGAAGCCTTTCCATCGGTTCTCGACGTCTATCGTCGCGATCTGACGATCCCCAACTACTTCAACGGTTACTTGCAGCACCCGTATCTCTCGTTCTACACCGGGCGCGGCTGCAAGTCGAAGTGCACGTTCTGTCTCTGGCCGCAGACGATCGGCGGGCACCTTTATCGCGTGCGCAGCGTCGACAGCGTCGAAGCGGAGATGAAGCGCGCTAAAGCGATGTTCCCGGAGGTCAAGGAGTTCTTCTTCGACGACGATACGCTGACCGACAACATTCCGCGCGTCGAAGAGATTGCGCGGCGGCTCGGCAAACTCGGGATCACCTGGTCGTGCAACGCCAAGCCGAACGTGCCGCGCGCCACGATTGAGATCATGAAGGCCAACGGCCTGCGCTTGTTCCTCGTGGGCTACGAATCGGGCAACCAGAACGTGCTCAACAACATGAAGAAGGGCACGCGCCTCGACATCATCCGCCGCTTCTCCAAAGATTGCCGCGAGTTGGGCGTCAAGATCCACGGTACGTTCATCCTCGGAATGCCGGGCGAGACATTGGAGACGATCCAGGAGACGATCAACTTCGCAGTTGAGATGGATCCCGAGACCATCCAGGTTTCGCTGGCTGCGCCCTATCCCGGCACGTACCTCTACAAACAGGCGACGGAGAACGGCTGGCTGGAAGCGCAGAGCGACGACCTGGTCGATACGCATGGTGTGCAGCACGCCGCGCTCAACTACCCGGGACTCACGTCGGAGATGATCTTCGAAGGCGTCGACGAGTTCTACCGGCGATTCTACTTCCGTCCGCGCAAGATGGTCTCGCTGCTCGGGAGCATGATCGGCGATCGCCAAGTGATGAAGCGCCGCGTGCGCGAGGGCGTGGAGTTTTTTCACTTCCTGCGCGAGCGCAAACGCGAAGAGAAAGCGGCATCCAGGGAGCGCGTTCCGGCGTCGGTCTAGTCTACGTCCCCAGCGTAAGAATCGAAACGCTATAGGCCGGAAGCGTCAGCGACACGGTCGTTCCCACGGTGCCGAGGCTGCGCTTTACCGGGCCGATCCATTTGTTCTCTTTCGATTCGTCGTACTGCGTCTTGCCGTAGACCGAAAGCGTTGCGGTGAATCGGCTTTTGCTGGAGCCGGCGATGCGCGCGTCGACCGCCGTGGCTTTGAGCGCGTTATTAAAGAGCACCAACGCGTAGCCATTGCTCAGTTCGTAGCCGTACCCGCGAACTGAATCGCCGAGCGACTCGGGAACGCTGACGCGGCGCACCTGCGATCCTGCGGGAATCTCACTGGCGAAGAGCGCCATCACGCGCGCGGTTGGAAACGGCGTACCGCCCGGAATCTTTGGCGTGTTGGCGCAGCCCTCGTACGGGTTGGGCAAACCGTCCGAGAAGAGCGCTTCGCTGCCGAAGGTCTGCCAGCCATAGAGTTTCTTCGAATAGTCGCCGCTCTCGTCGCAGCTTCCATACGCGACCCACCAGGTCGCCATCGGCACGCCGGCTCGTTGCAGCGTGCCGAGCATCTGCCCCAAGAACAGCCCGTTGACGATCGAGACCGATTGCTTGCCCTCGTTGCCGGCGTCGTTGTTGAACTCGCCGAGATAGATCCGAACGCTCTTGGCAACGTGCGCGGCACTCATCTGCGCGCGCAGGCCGGAAAGGTCGCTCGCAAAGTTATCGATCGCCGGGCCGAGCAGCTCTTGGTCGCTATCCTTGTTGTACTCGGGATAGTAGTGCACTTCGACGAAATCGAACGGCTGCGCTTTGCGCAGCACGACGTCGTTCCAGGCGGTGTCGCTGGGCAGATCGACGACGACGCCGAGCTTGGCGTTTGGATTCGCCTTCTTTACGGCGGGGTAGTAGCCGGTGCGTACGGCGTCCGAGTAGGTCACGGGATCGTGCGGGCTCTTGTGCAGATCGTACTCCCACGAGCCGTACACCTCGTTGCCGACCGTCCAATACGGCACGTTATAGCCACGTTGCTTGGCGTGCGCCACCCAGGCGGCGGCTTCGCTTGGCTGACCGCCGGCATTGCAAGCGAGATTGCTCCCATAGTTGAGGGTTATCGCGATATCGAGGTCCAACGGACGCGCAGCGTGAGCCATCAAGTTGTCGAAGGTCGCCCCCGGCGTGATGTAGCCCATGCTGTCGCAGATCGAGCCACCCCGCTCCCAGTGGTACGCGTCGGATTCCGAGCCGCCGGGAAAACGCACGAGCTTGATGCGGGCCTTGCGCAGCGACGGATTGACGAACGCGTTGCGGAAGTTATACCAGGTGTCGAGCGATGCGCCGTACACGCCGGCGCCGACGGCCGGCCCGGTCGATTTTGCGTTCAGCTCGACCACGGGAGTCTGCGCGTTTGGCGCCGCCGCTTGCGCCGGCGCGTTGGGAATGGTGTGAGGCCCGCAGGACGTGGCGGCGATTGTGGCCAGAATCCCGGTGAGAAATGCTCGATATCGCATGGGCATGTTTTCGCCGGTCGGGGAGCGGACGCTTTGGCGCCGGGGCGCCGATTTGACCGAACGTACGTTCGCATGATAGAGTCGGTAACGTGATGAGGTGCGGCAAGTGAGCTGGCTTTCACGGATGCGCTCCTCACTCAGTCGCGCGCGCGAAGTCTTTTCGGCCGTCGCTCGCTTGGGCGCCGCGCAGCGCCCTCTTACCCCCGAGTTTTGGGACGAACTCGAGGAGATGCTCATCGTCGCCGATTTCGGCGTGCCGACGACCTCGAAGATCGTCACCGGGCTCCAGACCGTCGCAAAACAGGAAGAGTGGAAGACCAGCGACCAGGTCGTGACGCGCTTCCGCAAAGACGTCGAGCGGTTTCTCACGCTGCCGGGAGCGGAACTGAATCTCGAACCGGTGCCGGCCGTGATGTTGATCGTCGGCGTCAACGGCAGCGGCAAGACGACGACGATCGGTAAGCTCGCAGCGCGGCTGCGCAAAATGAAGAAGCGCGTGCTGCTGGTTGCCGGCGACACATTCCGCGCCGCCGCAGCCGAGCAGCTCGTCGTCTGGGCCGATCGTAGCAGCAGCACGGTCGTTCGCGGCGCCGAAGGCGCCGATCCGGCCTCGGTCGTTTTCGACGGCATCCGCGCGGCCAAGGCCCGGGGCTTTGACGTTGTGCTCGTCGACACCGCGGGGCGGCTTCAGACGAAAGCCAATTTGATGGAAGAACTCAAGAAGGTGCGGCGCGTGATCGAGCGCGAGCTTGGCGGCCCGCCGGCGGAGACGCTGCTGGTCGTTGACGGAACGAGCGGTCAGAACGCCATATCGCAGGCGAAACTCTTCAACGCCGCGACGCAACTCACGGGCATCGTCGTTACCAAACTCGACTCCACCGCAAAGGGCGGAGTGCTCGTCGCCATCGTCGACGAGCTGGAGATTCCGATCAAGCTGGTTGGGCTGGGTGAGGGCACGGACGACTTACGAGCCTTTTCGCCGGCCGAGTTCATCGACGCGCTCTTCGACGAGGCGGAGACGGCCGCAACCTCGTGAGCGGCTCTTAGCAAAATGCCAACCACTTGGCACTCGACCATGAGAGCGTGATACGGAAGGTGCCAAGGACGCAAGAGAAAGGAACATCAATGGCTGCAGAAGACGAACGACAACTCGCCCTCGCCAACGCGCTCACGCAAATCGAGCGCCAGTTCGGCAAAGGCTCGATCATGCGCATGGGAGATTTTCAGGAGCGCATGGGCTTCGAGGTCGTGCCGACCGGCTCGATCGCGCTCGATTTAGCGCTCGGCGTGGGAGGGCTTCCCCGCGGGCGAATCGTCGAGATCTACGGCCCCGAATCGAGCGGCAAGACGACGCTGGCTTTGCATGCCATCGCCGAGGCGCAAAAGACCGGCGGCACGGCCGCCTTCATAGACGTCGAGCACGCGCTCGACCCCAACTATGCCGCGGCGCTCGGAGTGGACCTCGACAACCTGCTGGTCTCGCAGCCGGACACCGGAGAGCAGGCGCTCGAGATCGCCGAGATGCTAACGCGAAGCAATGCGGTCGACGTGGTCGTCGTCGACTCGGTCGCCGCGCTCGTGACCCGTGCCGAGCTGGAAGGGGATATGGGCGACGCGCACGTCGGCTTGCAGGCCAGGCTGATGTCGCAGGCGCTGCGCAAGCTAACCGCCGCAATCTCTCGCAGCAAGACCGTTATGATCTTCATCAATCAGCTGCGCGAAAAAGTCGGCATCATGTTCGGAAATCCCGAAACGACCTCGGGCGGCCGGGCGCTGAAGTTCTACGCATCGGTGCGCCTCGACGTGCGCAAGCTCGAAACGATCAAGGTCGGTCAGGACAGCGTGGGCACGCGTACGCGCGTCAAGGTCGTCAAGAACAAATGCGCTCCGCCGTTCCGGCAGGCCGAGTTCGACATCACTTACGGCCACGGAATCTCGAAGGTGGGCTCGATCCTCGACGTGGCGCTCGATCAAAACATCGTCGGCAAGAGCGGCTCCTGGTACACCTACGGCGAGCAGCGCATCGGCCAAGGGCGCGAAAACGCCAAAACCTTCCTCGAAGAACATTCGGACGTCGCCATTGAGATCGAAAGCAAGATTCGCGAAGCGCTCACCACCGTCGCGTCGAGCAACGGCAAAGCACCGGCAGCCGTCGCAGCGCAACAGTAGTCTTTTGGAGCAATCCTTCGTCGTGTCTAGGCGCGAGGAGCGTGGAATGGTCTCCCATTCGAGCGACGAGCAACAACGACACGGCGAAGGAGTGCCCAAAAGAGCGTATTGTGCCGCGCTGGGGATGCTAGCGCGGCAGCGTCTCACCGAAGCGCAACTCTGGCAGCGACTCGAACGCAAGGGCTTTAGCGACCAAGTGACGCGCGAGACAGTGGAGCGCTGCAAGCGCGAAGGGTTCGTCGACGATCGGCTCTACGCGACGCTCTACGTCGAGCGCAAGCGGAAGGCGGTCGGCGACAACCGGCTCGTTGGGGAGCTGGTTCGCAAAGGAATCGACGGCGACGCCGCCACCGGCGCCGTCGCATCGCTCGAGAACGACGAAGCATCGCGCTGCCGGGACGCCTTCGATCGCCTCTACGACAAGAAGCCCGATCTGGCGTATCCGTCCGCTGCGCGTCGTTTGGAGCGACTGGGCTTTCCCGCCGCGACGATCTACCGCGTCTTACGCGAACACGCCGGAAAGCACGGCCCGCTAGCAACCGAAAAAGAAGCCATCGCCTAACTGTCCCAATCGCTTTCGGGCTAGGGCACTCGTTCCGGCATGCCGACGCAAACGATTGTTCTAGCCGACGACGATCGTGCAATTCGCGAGCTGCTTACGCACCATCTCGAGCGTGAAGGTTTCGCGGTCGTCGGCGTTGCCGACGGCAACTCGGCGCTTCGCTTGGCGCGTGGTGCCGCCGATTTGCTCGTGCTCGACGTCGGATTGCCGGGTGTCGACGGCTACGACGTCGCGCGGACGCTTCGGCGCGAGGACCGTACGGTGCCGATCGTGATGGTGACGGCGCGCTCCGACGAGCTGGATCGCGTCGTGGGTTTCGAACTCGGTGCCGACGACTATCTGTGTAAACCGTTCTCTCCGCGCGAGCTGGTGGTGCGCGTCAAAGCGATTCTGCGGCGCGCCGGTCGTCCCGTCGTGCCGGCCGGACCGCTGCTGCGCTTTGGGCGGCTCGAAATTGATCCGGCGGCGCGTGAGGCGCGCGTCGACGGCACCGACGTCAAGCTTAAGCCGCGTGAGTTCGCGCTCTTGATGGAGTTTGCGGGTAATCCGGGCGTGGCGCTCTCGCGAGATTGGCTGCTCCAGCGTGTCTGGGGCTTCGACTTCAACGGCGACGAGCGAACGGTCGACGTCCACGTCCACCGGTTACGCACGAAAATCGAAGAGCCGTGGAAGCTGCCGCCGATGCTGCGGACGGTCCACGGATTCGGCTATAAGTTTCTTACGGCCGCAGCGAGTTGACGGCGGCGTGCTCGATCTCAAACAGCTTGCAAGCTCCATCGGTGAGCGCGCGATCCTCCCTACGGTAGGCCACGAGCTGCGCACGCCGCTGACCTCGATCTGCGGCTACATCGAAACCGTGCTCGACGGCGAGATCGATCCGCAGACGTCACGCCGGTTTCTCGAAACGGCACGGCTCGAAGCCCTGCGCCTCGGCCGGCTGATCGACGTCATGCTGCGAGTGTCGATGCTCGATCTTGCGCCGCCGGCGCTTTCGGGCGAATGCGACGTGGTCGAACAGATTCGTGCGACGATCGACATCATCGCGCCGATTGCGCGCAAGCGCGACGTCACGATTCGCACGCGCTCGCCCAGGCGCGCCGTCGTGCGTTTGGACCCCGACGAATGCATTCATGCGCTATCGAACCTCGTGGAAAACGCGGTGAAGCACGGCAGCGAGCACGGCACCATCAAGGTCGCGTGCCGCCGGGTTGACCCGTTCGTGGAGGTTACCATAGAAGACGACGGCAGCGGTGTCGATCCGGCGGAGCGAAAAGCGATCTTCACCTTGGGCGTCCGCGGCGCGGGCACGGATCGAACGGGCAGCGGCATCGGGCTGGCCGTCGTCAAGGCTATCGCCGAACGCAGCGGCGGCGACGTGCGGGTCGAGTCGTCCTCGCTGGGCGGCGCCCGATTTGTTTTGCGCGTTCCGGCGGGATAGCGGGGCGGGGCCGTCGTAGGTAACAGTCCGTGACTATGTCCCGGGTTCCGTTCGCACATGCGAGTGAAGCCGAGCTCGCACGGATCTTCGACTTCTACCAAATCGCCTGGCAGTACGAACCCCGCAGCTTCCCAATCGCTTGGAACGAACATGGTCGCCCCGTCGAGTTTTTCACACCGGATTTTTATCTTCCGGAGTTCGATCTATACCTCGAGCTGACCGTTGCCAAGCCGATTCGCAACTCGCGCAAGAATCGCAAGGTCCGCTTGCTGCGTTCGCACCATCCCCGCATCAACGTCAAGCTTTTTACTCGCCGCGATGTCGAGCGCGTCTTCTCGCGCTCGATGAAGCGGGCGTCATGATCGGGGATCCGCTCTTCGACTCCACGTCGATCGCTCAGCGCGTCGCCCAGATTGCATCGGCTATATCGCGGGACTATGCGGGTAAGGTGCCCGTCATGGTTGGAATGCTTGCCGCGGCGGACACCTTTCTCGCCGACCTGGCGAGGGCCGTCGCGATCCCCTGCCAGCTCGACGTCATCTCGGTCAGCCGGTACGGCGACGGCGACGGAATCGCCGTCGAAAAGGACTTGGCAATCCCGATAGAGCAGCGCGACGTCATCCTGGTCGACGATACCGTCGATACCGGTCTGACGCTCCAATTCGTCGTCAAGACGCTGCTGGCGCGCAAACCGGCTTCGCTTGCCGTCTGCACGCTGCTCGATCGACCGCACCGGAGGATTGCCGACATCGAGATTAAGTACAGGGGCTTCGAGGCTCCCGACGTATTCGTCGTGGGCTATGGACTCGGATACCTAGGACGTTATCGGGAACTGCCGGCTTTGTACGCATACGGGGCGTGGCCCGCATGAGGGGTGCTACGCTCCGAAAAATCACGATCGCCGTGCTCATCTGCCTGGTTGCGGTCGCTTTGGTCCCGGCTCCTAGCATCGCGCTCGAGCTGCGTTCGATCGAGCGGGCCGCGGCCGACTACCGCAATCCCAACGAGCACCTGGAAGAGATGTTCCGCGCCGCCTTGCTCGATACGAGCCGGCTCGCGGAGTACGCGCCCGACGGTACCGCCTATATTCCGACGGGCGACATTCCGGCGGAGTGGCTGCGCGACGCGAGCGCCCAAGCGCGGCCGTATCTTTTCTTTGCTCGGGAGGACCCCGACGTTCGCGGCTTGCTGCGGGCCATCATTGCGCGCATGGTCAAATATTTGCAGATCGATCCCTACGCCAATGCCTATACGTTGGACTACCGCGTGTGGGAGCAGAAGTTCGAGCTGGACTCACTGGCCTATCCGACGGCGCTGGCGTGGAGTTATTGGAAGACCACCGGCGACTCTTCGATTTTCACCGGCGATTTTTCAACGATGCTCGACGGCGTGCTCGCGACGATGCAGCGCGAGCAGAATCATCCGCGCTACTCGCGCTACACGCATAAGGAGCTTCCCAACGACGGTGCCGGCCGGCCCGTCGGCTACACCGGGATGATTTGGACCGGTTTTCGGCCTTCCGACGATGCGTGTTACTTCAACTTCTTGATTCCGTCGGAGATGTTCGCCGTCGTGGCGCTGGGCGACATGGCCGAGATCGAGCTCAAGGTCTACCACAACGTGGTCAAGGCGCGCGAGGCTCGCGCGCTGCGCGACGAAGTGCAGCGCGGAATTCAAACCTACGGCTTGGTGCTCGTTCCGAAGTACGGCTACATCTATGCCTACGAGGTGGACGGTTTCGGCCACGCGATTCTCACCGACGACGCCAACATCCCCAGCCTGCTGGCGGCTCCCTACTTCGGCTACACGACGCCCAACGACCGCTACTACGAAAACACGCGCCGGTTCTTGCTCTCGCAAGACAACCCGTCGTTCTACCAGGGCCACGTGGCCCGCGGAATCGGCAGCTATCACACGCCGGAGCACTACATTTGGCCGCTGGCGTTGATTATCGAGGGGATGACGGCGACGTCCGATGCCGAGAAACAGGACGTCCTCGGGCAACTGCTGGCCAGCGATCCGGGCGATCACTTGTTGCACGAGTCATTCAATCCCGATAATCCTCAACAGTTCACGCGGCGCAACTTCGGCTGGCCCAACGCGTTGTTCTCCGAGTTCGTGATTACCCAGTTCGAAGGCGCGCCCGAGATTCCGATGGGCGACACGAGCGACCTGGAGTTTCGGTCCGAGTAGACTCAGGTGGCGTCTAAGGCGGATATCATCCTCGGCTGTCAATGGGGAGACGAGGGCAAAGGCCGCATCGTTGATCTCTACGCCGCCGATTACGACGTGGTCGCGCGATTCGGCGGCGGAGACAACGCTGGGCACTCGATTGTAGTCGGCACGCAGGAACTGGCGCTGCGGATCGTTCCGTCAGCGGTCATGCATCCGCACGTCGAGTTGTTCGTCGGCGGCGGGACCGTCATAAATCCGCAGACGCTGCTCGGCGAGCTCGAAAAGCTGGCAGCTATCGGCATCGACACCTCGCGCGTGAAAATCTCGGATCGCGCGCACGTCGTGCTGCCGCATCACGTCACGCGCGACGCGGAGGCCGAGCGCGAACGCGGAAGCGGCGCAATCGGTACGACCGGTCGCGGGATCGGACCCGCCTACGTCGATCGCGTTGCTCGGAGCGGCATCCGCTTTGCGGACCTAAATAGTGTCATCCTGAGCGCTTCGCGCTTCGACTGCGCTCAGCATGACATTACTACGCTCAGCACAGGCTCAGTCGAAGGACTCGAAGACGCGAGGCGGCTGGCGCCACATGTGGTCGATGGCGCCGAATACATTCACGAGCGTCTCAACGGCGGAAAGCGGATTTTGCTCGAAGGTGCCCAAGGCGCGTTGCTCGACGTCGGCTACGGAACGTATCCGTACGTGACGAGTTCGCACACCATCGCGGGCGGGGCTTGCACGGGACTGGGCATCGGTCCCGGCGCCATCGGACGCGTGATCGGGGTCTTCAAGGCCTACTGCACGCGGGTGGGCGCGGGCCCGCTGCCGTCAGAGCTGCACGACGAACGCGGCGAGCAGTTGCGCCGTCAGGGCGGCGAGTTCGGAACGGTCACCGGACGTCCGCGGCGCTGCGGATGGTTCGATGCGGTTGCCGCCCGGTACGCGGTCGCGCTCAACGGCTTGACGAGCGCGATCGTCAGCAAGCTCGACGTGCTGTCGGGATTCGAGCGAGTCGGGATCGTGACGGGGTATCGCGTCGGCGGCCGCAGCACCGGTTTTAGCGACGCTGGAGAGCCCAATCTAGAGACCGACGTCGAAGAGCTGCCCGGATGGAGCGAATCGATCGCCGGCTGCCGGCGAATCGCCGATTTGCCGGCGGCAGCTCGCACGTACTTACGGCGCGTGCAAGAGGTTCTCAACGTACCCATCGAGATGGTCTCGGTGGGGCGCGAACGTTCGCAGTTGGCTCGCTGAGCCTTCTCGGCGGGAGTTCTTTACGCATATGGCTCGATTCGTCTTCCCGTTGCAGCCCTTGCTCGACGAGCGCCGTCGAAAAGAAAAAGAGAAGCAGCTCGCCTTTGTCCGCGTTAAAGCGGCGTGCGAGGAGCGTTCGCGCGAACTCGATCGCTTGGCCGGCGCGTTGCGCGCTCGCGGGCGCGCGCTGCACGAGTGGGCGATGACCGGCTCCACGGCAATCCTGCGTTTGTACGACGCGCACCTTCGCTACCTCGCTCGCGCGATCGAGTCGGGCGAGCGATGCAACGTCGAGTCGGCAGCGGCGTTCGATCGGGCCGCAGCCGACCTGCTCGACGCGAACCGCGAACGCCGCCTCATCGAGAAGCTCAAGGAACGCCGCCTGCGCGAGTTCGAACGCGAAGAAGCGCGCCGCGACGAGCTAGAGCTGGACGAAGCCAATGCCCGTCCTTCGTCCTTCGACGGAGCCTGTCCTGAGCGAAGTCGAAGGGCTCAAGATGACAAACGACTGCGCTCAGGATGACAAAGCTGGGATGACAAGCCGATGATTACGCTGACGCGGGTGAATGGGCAGCCGGTGATGTTGAACTGCGATCTGATCGAGATCATCGAAGAGAACGAGCATACGGTCGTCACGCTCACGACCGGAAATGCGGTCGTTGTCTGCGAGCGCATGGCCGAGATCGAGGCGCGGATCGTCGCATTTCGGCGAAAGGTTTACGGCCCGCGCGAAACCAGCGTTTAGGAAAGCGCGTTCGTGCCGTCGAGCTTCTGGGAAGCGTACGTTCTAAAGCTGGCGATTCTCGGAGCCGTGCTGGGCACGCTCTACGCGCTGGCCCGCAGGCTCAAAGGCATGAAGCTCTTTTCGCGCGCTTCAGGCCGCTACGTGACGGTCATCGAATCGACGATGCTGTCGCCGCATGCGGCCATCCATCTCGTTCGATTTGGTCCGCGCTACCTCTTGATCGGATGCGGAAGCGCCGGGCTCTCCAAGCTCGCCGAGTTTAGCGCCGGCGAGCTCGAAGCATCCTTCGACGAAGCCTGTCCTGAGCGAAGTCGAAGGGCTCAGGATGACAGATAGTTAGACCGCGAAATATCTGAACTGAGCGATCTTATTGCCGGCGCTTTCGACGAGATAGATCTGGCTGTCGAGCCCGAGCGTCATCGCGGTGGGCTCGGAGTTCGCCGTAGGAATTCTGTAGTAGTTGACGTTGTGGCCTTTGAAGAAGAACTGTCCGATTTTGTTGCCGGCCGTGTCGGTGAAGTAGAAGTTGCCATCCACGCCTTGCAGAATTTGATTGGGCGTCATTGCGTTGGGAATCGGATACTCTGCGGTCACGACGCCGGCCGTCGAAATGCGCCCGATCTTTCTGGATTTCTCTTCGGTAAACCATAACGCGTTGTCAAGACCCGGCGCGATGCCGGCGGGCTCGGCGTTCGAGGTCGGGATGGCGTATTCGTTGAGCGGGGAACCGCTGATCGGCAGACGCCCGATGCGATTCGTGCCGGGCTCGGTGAACCAGAGCGCGTCGTCGGGCCCATTGGTAATTGTCCCTGGCTGCGCGTTACCGGTCAGCTTGTACTGCGTGAACGTCACGAACGGTTTTCGCCGGATCGATCGGATTCGCCAAATCGAGTTGGTTCCGGGATCGGTCAGCCACATGTTGCCGTCCGAGCCTAACGTGATGCCGACGGGCTGGGCCGCGGAGTCGGGAAGCTTGTACTCGACAAACGGCTGCCCCACGACCGTAATTTGACCAACTGTGCCGCGGCTGGTTTCGGTAAACCACAGATTTAAGTTTGGCCCCGAGCCCGACGCGATCCCGTTGGGCTCAGCCTTGCGCGAAGGCGTTACCTGCTCCTGAATGTGTCCGCCGTGAAGCAGCTGCCCGAGTTTGCTGGCGGCGAACTCCGTAAACCATAGGTTCCCGTCACTTCCGAGCGCGATGCCCATGGGCTTGCTGGAGGCGGTCGGGATAGTGTACTGAGCGGTCACCGCCGGCGGCGGCGTGGGTGCCGGGGTTGCCGTGCCGCTGGTAATCGGCGTTCCCTTGCCGCACGCGGCCAGAACGACGAGCGTCAAGACTGCGAGCAGAGCGCGCGCCTGTGGCAATTGCTTCTCCTTAGGAACCTGTGGGGTAAACAGCCCTCCCCTTATTGGCAGACCGTTTCCGCTTTCCCCCGGCGGGGCAAAGCAGCGTGGCTTCCGGGGGCCGCCTTCTAATACTAATTTCTTAGTTGACAACCCGGCCGCCGTGCGCTACGATTCAACTAAGGAATTAGTAGAAGCCCGTTTATCCGCAGTAATTCAAAGAAAGCGAGCACATGGCACGACGACGTTCCAACACCTTGACCGAAGCCGAGCTGCGGCTGATGGAGGTGCTTTGGGATGTCGGTCAGGCGACGGTCGCCGAAGTAACGGCCGCGCTGCCGCCGCCGCCCAGCGCCTACAACAGCGTCCTCACGACGTTGCGCATCTTGGAACGAAAGGGATACGTCGCGCACGACGAGGCCGGTCGCGCCTTCGTCTATCGGCCCCTGCTCGCACGCGAAGACGCGGCCAAGAGCGCGGTGGGGCATCTGCTCTCGCGGTTTTTCGACAACAGCGCGGGAACGCTGGCGTTGCGCTTGATCCAAAGCGAACGCCCGTCAAACGAGGAGCTGATGCGACTTAAGGCCCTGATCGAGACGTACGAGGAGGGCCCGAAATGATCGCGATTGCCGCGATCGTGCTCAACGCGCTTTGGCAAGACGCGTTGCTAGTGGTCGCTGTCTGGCTCGTTTTACAAGCGTGGCCGCGGATCAACGCGGCAACGCGGTATGCCGTCTGGATCGTGACGCTGCTCGCCGCGCTCGTTGTGCCGATCGCCACTACGCTGGCTTTTCTCACGTCGCCGTCGCCCGCGGCGGCAACGACCGCTGCTCAAAGTGTTTCACGCTCGAGCCGCGCGCACGCCGCCACCGTGCCGCAGCGACGGTCCCAACCCGAGGTACGGAGAATCGGCTCGCTGGGCTCGACGGTTTCTTTTCCCGCGCGTCTGCACGTCACGCTGCCGTTGTCCGTCGCGCTTGCGGTCTTCGCCGCGTGGGTGTTGCTGACGGGCTATGCGGTGATCGGCCTGCTCGTTGGGCTCGCACGTCTCGAGCGGCTGAAACGCGACGCCTTACCGCTTCCCGTCGAGTATCGCGATTCGATGCCCCAATGGAGCGCGGCGAACAAAGGACGGCGCCCTGTGCGGCTCTGCGTGAGCGAAGCGATCGATGTGCCGGTGGCCGTCGGCTTATTCGACGCGATGATTTTAATACCGCAATCGCTACTGGAACGGCTCTCGCCCGCGGAAGTCGAGCAGATTAGTCTGCACGAGCTTGCGCATCTTCGCCGCGCGGACGACTGGAGCAACTGCCTGCAGCGGCTGATCGTCGCGGTGCTCGGTTGGAATCCCGCGGCGATCTTCATCGGACACCAACTCGAGCTGGAGCGCGAAGTCGCCTGCGACGACCGGGTGCTCGCATCGGTCGGCGCCGTGCGTCCGTACGCGATGTGTTTGACGAAAATGGCCGAAACCGCGGCGTGGCCGCACCATCCAATGCCCGCGCCCGGCGTCTTCACGACGCGCAAGCAGATCTCGCTGCGCATCGAGCGCCTCTTAGCAACGGGACGCGACATTGCGACGACGCTGGCCATCGGCCCGGCCGCAACCGCGGTGGCTGCGGTCGGCGCACTGGCGATCGTTATATCGTTCGTTGCGCCATCGGTTGCCGCTCCCGCGCCTGCGCCGGCGGCAACTGCTGCGCCGGTCGTGACGGCTGCGCCCGTGGCGACGGCTGCGCCCGTGGTACCGAAGACAACGATGGCGACGCCCACGCCCCAGGTGAAGATCGTGCGAGTTGCCGTGCCGATCGCACCGCCAGCGCGCGTGAACGCGGTGCACTCAGCGGCGGCGCCGGTGCGCGTCGCTCAAGCCTCCGCCAAAAAACTCAGCCTTGCCGCGACCCAGGTGGCCGTTACGCAGAGCGGCGGGAAATCGTGCGTCGGTTGCGATCTTCATGGAGTGAACTGGGCGGCCCGCGATCTGCACGGCGCAAACTATACCGGCGTCGACTTTACCGGTGCAAATCTTGCGGGCGCCAATCTTTCGGACAGCGTCCTCAACGGCGCAGACTTTACGAAGGCGAATCTCAGCGGCGCTTCGTTTCGTCACGCGCACATGACGGGTTGCGATTTTTCGCAAGCGAACCTGGAGGGGACCGATTTTACCAACGCCTGGATGTCGGGGTGTGAGTTTACCGGTGCGCGCTTTTCGGGCTCGCAGCTCCGCGACGTACTCAACGGTTGCAAGGGCTGTAGTTTTAGCCATGCCGATCTTGCCGGGCTCAACTTGGCCGGCGTACGCATTAACGGCGACGATTTCTCGAATGCCGATCTACGCAACGTCAACTTTGCCGGGGCGGAGCTGGTCGGCAGCGACTTCAGTAACGCGCGATTGGACGGCGCGAACCTCACCGGCGCAACGCTTAACGGGTGCGATCTCGACGGCGTCGATCTCACGCATGTTGACCTCACCAAGACGAAGATGATCGGCATGGATTTCTCAAAGCGAAGCGCCCCCCCATAACCTAACACCTCGCGGTCTAATCCGCTAAAAGCCTCGCGGCCGAGGCCTGGTTCCCTGCGCCCTCCGGCCGCCGATAACAAGGAGAAACACCAATGGATCAACTCTTAGCCGCGATTTTCTCGCTGGTAATGAGCGTCGCGGTGGCGAGCGGCATACCGGTTAACTGCTCCGGGTGTTCGTTTACCGGTCGCGACCTCCGCGCAGTCGATCTTTCACGGGTGAACTATGTCGGAGTTGACTTCGCGCGCGCGGATCTTCGGGACGCAAATATGCGCGGGTCTAAACTTATCGGCGTGGACTTTCGGGAGGCCGACCTTCGTGGGGCCGACTTCGGCGGTGCGAGGCTCGAAGGCGTCGACCTGCGCAATGCGCGCGTACAAGGAGCAGTGTTTGCAGACTCGACGCTCGTAGGAGTCAACCTACGCGGCGTGCTGAACGGGCTGGGCGAGGCGGATGCGCGTGGTCTGTTGCATAGATGCGTCGGTTGTGACGCTCGGGGCGCGGAAATTGCGGGACGGGATCTCTCCGGGATCTCGATAGTCGGAGGCGATCTACGCCAGGCCAGTGCTCGGAGCGTTCGTTTCGAGGGCGCCGATCTGGAGGGAGTCGACTTTGCAGGTGCCGATCTGCGCGGAGCCGATTTCCGAGATGCCAGGCTTTGCTCACGCAATTCCGATGTAGCCGGACAGCACGAGACGCCGATCGGCCGACTCCACTGTATCGATTTGGGCGGGGCCGACGTGCGCGGCGCCGATTTCCGCGGAGCGCTGCTCTGTGAGAACGGGCGCGAGCCCCGCAGCTGCACGCCCGTTGACGCGGCCACGTTGCGTGAGGGCAGCGGCTCGAACCTGGCCGGTGCGATTCTACCGTGAGAGCGACGATCGGCGCGCTGCTGGTCGCGCTCGCGATCGCCGCGACAGGCGCCCCCGCAGCAGCAACTGCGACCCTGGCGGTGCCGCAGTTGGCGGATCCTCCGTTGGATCCGAGCGCGCCCGCGGCGCAGTGGTCGCAGGCCGTGAGCCTCGCGCTTTCATGGGACGACGTTCGCTCGCAGCCTGCAGGCGAGCCGGCGAAGGCGTGGATCGCGACCGACGGACGCGCGCTCTACGTGCGATTCGACGCCGTTCAGCACGAGACGATCGCCGCCAAGCAACACACCAACGACGTCGGCCAAGGCAACGACGACGAAGTATGGGTGGATCTTTGGCCCAACGGGATCAGCGGGTACTTCTATCAGTTCTACGCCACGCCGAACGGAACGCATTACGAGTTCTCCTCGGAGAACACGGGGTACTCGCCAAACTGGGAGTCGGCCGGAGCCACGAACCGCGACGGATATACGGTAACGATGAAAATTCCGTTCGACGTGCTGCGCAACGCCCACGGCGGAACGTGGCATGCACAGTTCGTGCGCTACATTCACGCCACCGGCGAACAGCAGGTCTGGTCGTACGACAAAGTTCAAATGCAGCCCGATTCGTACGGCAACGCGGATTACGCGCATGCGGGTTCCATCGACATCCCGAAGATCTCGGGGATTACGGCTGCACGGCCGAAGCCGCGGGCCGCGCTGTATGCGCTCGGCGAAGCGGCCAGTCGGACCATCGGCGGCTCGACGTCGCGCGTCGGTGCGGACCTGTCGGTCCCGATTACGCCGACCGCCTCATTCTATTCCACGTTCCATCCCGACTACTCGAACGTCGAGCTCGACCAGCAGTCCATTGCACCGACGGTCTATCAACGGTATTACAGCGAGGTCCGGCCGTTCTTTACGCAAGCTGCGAACTTCTATAACGCGTTCAACTGCGATGCGTGCCCGAATATCCAGGCGCTCTACACGCCCGCGATTCCGACGCCAAGCGAAGGATACGCCGTCGAGGGTAAGCAGGGGCCGCTTGGCTTTGCCTCGTTCGACGCAATCGGCGACGATCGCAGCGATCTCGCCGGTGCGCTGGACTACACGTCGCCGGATACTCGCTGGCAGGGGAGCGTCGAGCGGGTCGCGGTCGACCTGCCCGGCTTAGTTGACGACGTCACGGAGACGGGCGTGGCGTACTCCGACCTCAAGCATATCAGTGCCTATTTCAACTACGGCAGCGATTCGGGGACGAACGTTCTCGCTCCCGACCAGGCCCAGTATTACGACGTCGGCGGCGGCTGGTCGAATCAAACCTTCGGCTTCTTCGGCGCGACCCGCAAGGTCGGCGAGTATTACGACCCCGTTGACGGATTCGTCTCGCATCCGGGCATCGCCGGTTATGCGCTCTACGCCGCAAAGATTTGGGATTTCGACGGGAACAGCGACCTCAAGGCGGTTGGCGTCTCCGGATACATGGACCGCTACCAAGGGCCGTCGATGGGGAGCGCGCAGAGCGACAACCAGCTCCTGCTCGACGTATTAACGAAGAACGCGCTGGACCTTCAGGTGTTCACTGGGTCGAACTATTGGCGCTTCGGCGACGTGTTGACGCCGATCTCGCAGAACGCCGGCTTCTCGTTCACCTA
>Ga0181526_10000411_pt1 | contig 46079 bp, 45 predicted proteins | sample PEATcosm2014_Bin_35_FD_119750 | JGI IMG/M metagenome (GOLD analysis project Ga0181526, IMG submission 119750) | Peatland microbial communities from MTU Mesocosm Facility, Houghton, MI, USA - PEATcosm2014_Bin06_30_metaG | ecosystem: Environmental > Terrestrial > Soil > Wetlands > Peat | place...
CGTTATCTCGTGCTGCCTGAGAGGACGAAGCGCCATGCCGCATATCCGCCAGCGCGTGTAATGCACGATCACGGGCAGCGAAACTGCGCTCGGAGAGCTTTGATCGGTTTAACTCGCGTCGGGTGACCATCTGGAGACCTCTCAGGACCATCCACAGAATTCCATGAGGCTCCAAAAGTTACTAGAAGATATAGGGGAGTCACCTTATTTCTGCGTAACCGCCTGAGATAAGTTTCTTGGTTGCTCGGAGCTGGTCGCGAACTTTCTGTAGCGCATTGTCTCGGGGTTCATTAGGAAAGACAATTTCAGCAATCTGCGCCACAGTCTTTTTCTTTTGGCTGAGGTCCCAAATCTCCAGGTGCCTGTCGTAATCTGTTAACCGACGGCGGCTCTTTGGGGGTTTGAAGCCGAGATCCTGCAACTCTTCTTTGTAGTTTTCGATTGCCCGGACCAAGACGTACTGTGCATATTCCACCAGATCTTTCAGTGGTCGGTTCAAATCCAATTCCAGCCTTAGCATATTGCAATATCGAAATGCCGAATCAGCTGTTCCAGTAAAACCCATTTCAAGTAGCTGGCGCATGTAGCCGGGATCCCAATTCAACTCGGGAGCGATCGCAGTAGGCGGACCAAGCTCGCGGGAGCCGATCATCCGGGATCCGTTTTCCCTGCTGAATCGCCAACCAGGAGGGAATAGATTCCCGATCTGCCACTTCCGGCAAAGGCGGGCTATCTCAGGTGCTATCTCAGCGTAAAAATAATCCTCGTCCGCCTCGGTCCACTCTTCTTCTCGGCGATCGTAGTCATACCAATAACCCCTTTGCCCGAACCATTCTCCGAACTTGTCTTTGAATTTCCTATAGTCGCACCTGTACGTGGGATTTCGGCGCAGGAACTCCCATTTATACCAAGCGACCCAAGGCGGCACAGGATGCTGCGTATAGATGAATTCATTTCGGTAGGGGAGACGTGCGCGATTCATTCTGTTAGCTGCCACAATGCAATCTTTCGGGCCATAATTCTACTTGGTAGCGCTCTATCTGATTGATGTACAATGAGATAGAACTCTAGAGCGGGCCTGCCGTCTGTTAGTAGCAGCCGACAAGCCCTGACCACCATCGGAAAGATACTCCAATGGCAGCTTCGCCAAACCTACCGCACTCGCCCCCGATCCGCAAATCTGGCGTTCTCGTTTTAAATGGCTACGGCATTCGTGTCCAGGTAAGCGCCGGTCATCTGATCTTGCACGATGGCATCGCAGACGAGCGCCGGACCATCCGCCTGCCCCGTGTTAATCATGGCCTAAAGAGGCTGGTCATGATCGGGAGTGACGGATTCGTCACGCTTGAAGCTCTGCGCTGGCTTGCGGATCAGGATGCAGCGTTCGTGATGCTTGACCGCAACGGCAAGGTGCTCTGTGTCACAGGTCCCGTCCGCTCCTCAGATGCGCGACTCAGACGTGCTCAGGCTCTCGCAGGACGGTCGGGAATCGGTATTGAGATTGCACGGGAGCTCATCGACAAGAAGCTGGCGGGACAAGAACAAGTGGCCCGTCGAAAACTGCTCTCAGATGGGAGCGCGGACGCGATTTGTCGTTATCGGGCAGAATTGCCCCATGCTGACACGCTAGAGAGAATTCGATTGATTGAATCGCGGGCCGCTGCGGCCTATTGGTCAATATGGCGCAATCTCCCTATCAGTTTTCCTAAGAAGGATGAGCCACGAGTGCCGGATCACTGGCGTGTTTTTGGAACACGGTTCTCTCCTCTTACCGGTTCTCCCCGAGTTGCAGTGAACCCGCCGAATGCCATCCTGAACTATCTCTACGGGCTTCTTGAATCGGAGTCCCGTCTCGCCGCTGCCGCTCTCGGCCTCGATCCGGGGCTAGGTGTCCTTCACCTCGATATCGCCGCGCGAGATAGCCTGGCGTGTGATCTCATGGAAGCGGTTCGACCCCAAGTCGATGCCTATTTGTTGGATTGGATTACGCGTGATCCGCTTAAGCGCGAGTGGTTCTCAGAGCGTCCTGATGGGAATTGTCGCCTCACTGCGTCACTTGCTGTGCGCCTATCGGAGACAGCCCCTATATGGGGCCGTGCAGTCGCGCCAGTGGCAGAATGGCTGGCGCAAACACTGTGGAGCTCCCCGCGCAGGAACTCTGTAGGAAATCAGATTCTTCCGACGCGGCTCACCCAGAGTCGGAAAAGATGTGCTCAAGGCGGTGCGGCACAAGCCGTCGCAAGACGATCACCTCACAGAGAGAATATTTGTCGGGAATGCGGAAAAACGATTCAACATGGGAACACTCGTTGTGGAAATTGCAGAATTGAGACCGCCACCAAGCGCATGGCGGATGTTGCTCGGGTTGGACGCCTGACTGCGCACGGTTCTCAAGCCCAACGGAAACGGAGCAATACCCAACGCCGCAATGCCATATCGCGGTATTCCTGGAAAACATCGAGCCAACCAGCATGGCTCACTGAACAGCTCTATTTTGAAAAAATCCAGCCGCTGCTCGCACAAGTATCGGGCACCGCTATTGCAAGGGCAATTGGAGCAACATGCGCATACGGAGGCCGCATTCGCCACGGAAGTCGACCCCACCCGAGACACTGGCAGGCGCTTGCGCGACTCGTTGGCGTTTCGGCAGAGGTCTCAACAGGTCTTGAGTAGAGGGTAATTTGTGCGGAGTCAACGTCGGATCGAAACGCGGATCTTCAGGCAGAAGTTCGGTTGGAGAACCGAATACTCACATTCAACTCTATTCGGTTCGGCTTTTTGTCAACCAATGCAATGTCGATGTTCTCTTGCTTCAGAGACTCAATGGCAAACGGAAGCAATAACTGCGCCTCCACGGATCGTCGATTGCTCCTGGCGCGTGAGCGCAGGCGCTTGGCATCAAATCTTCCGTAGCTGACGTTGATATTGAGGTTGGCATAAGCCAGCGCCACGGTTCTCACGCCGGGCATTGCAGCCCCATCCAAGTATTTCTTCAGGGCAGCCCTGGACACGTCAAGTTTTTGGGCAAACTCTGCATCCGAACCCTTGTGCTTACCATACTCCTCGCTGAGCCTTTTCGAGAACATCTCGATAAAGCGCAAGTCTTCGGGCTGTGGGGGCTTGGTTCTGGCCATAAAAAAATTCGGTACTCAGGTTACACGAAATCAGCTAAAATGTAATCTAGATTACATGTAACTTAGGTTACGTCTCAAAATGACCATACCCAAAGAACAATTGCCAACCATGTGGGAGCGAATACGGAGATGCTATTTTTGCGGAACCGAGGTTAAGATTTCTGCCCTGAGTTTCGAGGAGAATCCCTACTGTGGTGGATGTCTGGCACGGAGAATCGAGAAAGCATCCGCACGGACGGCGCTCATTTCTTGGTCGGGATCGGGCGACTATTTGAAGGCTATTGACCTAAATCGGCAAAGACCTCAGTGAGGTGATCGCAAGCCGCTGCGTAGCCAAGTTGTTCCTTCCAATACTCGGAAACACCTTTTTTCCGCCTGTCGCCGTCTTTATTTGTCCAGACCCTTGTCTGCCATCCAGAGGCTCGGTTCTCGCAAAGCTCAACCTCGAAATCCGGCCTACCTGGACGAATAGCTTGCCAGGTATATGATCCGCCGCCCAGCGCAGAGGTTGACCAGTTTAACGTCGGGGCCACCCTTCCGAGCGTGGCGGCCAATTCCGAGGAAGAATGATAGCGCTGCGTGGGCTCAACCCTCACGGCCTTCCGGATGATTGTTCTGACACGCTTAGGCACGTGCGGCAGAAAGAACCTGACATCGGGGAACCGCCCTTTTTGAATTAGGCGCTGGAGTTCACTGTTACTCCGTATTGCAGATTTTTGCAGATCGTAAACTGAGTCACCATTAGCGCTTCTGTACAGCAGGACTCCCAGTTGGTAGATGTCGGACTGAACCGTCGCAATGTTCGTTTCCCAAACCTCAGGGGGCATGGCCCACTTGTACATCTCGGGAAACCTAACCGTGCCGTCCGAAACAACTTCTCGCGATTGGCCGAAATCGGCGACAAGCGGCCTGTCCGCATCGTCAAAAAGAATGTTCGAGGGCTTTAGGTCGAGGTGCAGCAACCCGGCGCTGTGAATTCGGGACACTCCGGCCAGGATCCCTTGCGCAACCTTGAGAAGTTCCAACAGCCCAAGCGGGTTGCTTTTTATCCGACGTTGCAGCGAACCTCGCGAGAAATACGGCAGGGCAAACGCGACATGGTCGGGTGTCTCGCACACATACTCAATGCCAACAACGTGCGCGTCACTCGCCGCAAACATCGTTCGTGCCTCTTGGCAGTAGGCATCGAAGTCATTCCCAAATTTATCCTTCCGGACCTCCTTGACAGCGAACTCACGTTTCAGATACGGATCGTACGCACGAAAGACACTCGAATTCATTCCCTCGCCAATCCCAATTAGCTCGATCTGGTCGTATCGTTTTTGTGCGTAGACCTTAAACATACTGCCCCTAATGCGCTGGCAGCAACGAAGCCGCCACTCTAATCGCCTCCCGGAGTCCTTTGGTCTTATACTCTGACCAATCCAGCCCCCGGAAGCCCTCACAATCCAAATCGTCTTTCAGCGAATGGTCACCTGAATGCTTGCCGAAGGTGGCGAGTGTGCCTGTAACAACCTCGACATTTTTCGAACTGGCGGCTTCCATTACGACGCCTTCAACCCGGCAGCGGGCCTTTGCAGAATCCGTATTGGCGCCCATTGCGTTGCGCTCCGGATAACGAACGGCCACCCTTACCGGCTTATACGTGTCGAGAATGTACAGTACACGCTGCCGAATCCAGGCCAACGATTCCGCCTCGCTGAATGTTTTCGGCGAGCTTTCGGTCCCCGGAGCGTGCAAAACGGGCTGGTCTGGCGTGCCGGTCACGATTGCCCAATGAAACGCACTCGGCTCTGCACGGATACCTAGTACGCAATTCATGCTTGCAATCCTACTGACAGCTCCTCAACTTACTATACCCTTACTCGGCAGCTAAAGGCTGATCTACTACCTAGCACCGACCGATTAGCAATCACCGGAGACGCAAACGGTCAACAGTCATCCTCGTCTTTCGTTTTTTCTTCGTCCTGATCGATTTGTGTGCTAATGTTCACGATTAGGATGTTCTATGGCAAATATTTCACTGACTGATTTCGTTGATTTTGCGATCAGCACGCCACCGTCTCAGCTAACGAAGGTGCGTCAGCTTTGCAGTCGTGGAGCGTACGATCCGCGTTTTGATTTCTGGAAGACGCTCCGAGAGGGAGTGCAGGAATTTCATGAGAAGGGCAAGAAGCTTGATGGCGTTCTTGTTGGACTGAAAGATGCGAAGAAGTTGAAACGTTATCCATCGTCGGTCAAAACATATGGAAAATTCGTCTCGAAGCAAAAAGATTTGTCCTGGTTCAAACCCCCATCAGCCATTTGGAGTTATGGCGGGTTGAACGTTCGTGTCAATCCCGAGTTGGGGCTAAATCTTGGCGGGAAGAAATATGTTATCAAGCTTTACTTCAAAGATGAGAAGCCCACGAAGCAGCGCCTCAAAATAGTTTTTGAAATGATGAGAATCGCACTGCTTCTGGATGTCACAATCATGTCGGCAGTGATTGATGTTTCGAATGGAAAACTGATCGTTCCAAAGCCGCTGGCTGAAGACCTGTTGCCCCTCCTGGAAGCGCAGGCGCTTGCATTCATGCATCTCTGGAAGGCCGTCGCAGCAAAGATTCCCGCTGTGCATTGAATCTGCCGACCGAGCACCCCCGGCTCGCCCCACTCGCCAGCGCGCGGGCCCCGGCCTCTGGGGTCCAAGTTCCGGGTGGGGGGTGTAGCACTTTTGCCGTCACCATACAATACCCCCTTGGGCGTTTGCCGGAGGACTCAGCGTCATTTATACTTACCGTTTGCCGCAACTAAGCTGATTCATTCAGGAGCAATGATTTTCGATGCCGAAACGTACATTTCAACCCAACCGGCGCAAGCGCTCGAAGAAGCACGGCTTCCGGACTCGCATGAAAACCAAAAGCGGGGCCGCAGTCCTGTCGCGCCGCCGGGCCAAGGGACGCAAGCGCGTCTCGGTGAAACCGGGTTTCCGCGAGTAGTTTTCCCCCGACGGACAGCAAAGGCCGTCATTATCATTAACTGTAATTACTGTGCAGGATTGTGAGCTGGTGACGGCCGACACTTCGAAGCGGAGTGGAAAACAGCCCGCGGCGAAGGCGCGAGCGAGTTTTCCGCGCGCCGCGCGGCTGCTGAAGCACTCCGACTTCGATCGCGTTTACAAGCAAGGCCGGCGGCACTTTTCCGCCCACATGACTGTCTTCTATCTGCGGCAGGAAGACGCTTTACCGGAGAAAAACGCCCGCGTAGGCTTCACCGTCGGCCGTGCGCTGGGTGGCGCGGTCGAGCGGAACCGGATCAAGCGGCGGCTGCGAGAAGCAGTGCGGCAGCGGCGTTCGGTGCTGCAAGGCGCCTGTTCCGTCGACGTGGTGATCAATCCGAAGAAGTCCGTGTTGACCGAGAAGTTTTCTGTAGTGCTCGAAGAAGTGGGCCGGGCGCTGGATGTGATTGCGAAAAAGCTGATGGAGAAATCTCATGGGGAAAGAGAACTAAAGAAATGAAGTCACTCGCGCTCCGGCTCCTGCGACTTTACAAACGGTGGATTTCCCCGGCGTTCCCTCCGTCGTGCCGTTATGTGCCGACGTGTTCGGAATATGCGATGGAAGCGGTCGAACGCTATGGCGCGTTGCGCGGCGGAATAATGGCGGCGTGGCGAGTGCTGAGGTGCCATCCCTTGGCAAAGGGCGGCTATGACCCGGCGGTAAAGGATCCGGCGGCGAAGGATGCGGTAAAGGATCCGGCGGCGAAGGATAAGGACAAGGATAACCACCAAAACCGCGGACAACTGTGTCCGCGCCACACTGCACTGATTGCGAGCGACTGATTTGGCCGAATTTAATAATCCTCAACAAGAACCCGGGATGGAGCGCAAGCTGCTCTTGGTCTTCGCGCTGACCTTCCTGGTCATCATGCTTTCCCAGCCGCTGTTGAAGAAGTATGGACCGCAGCCTCCGGCGAAACCAGAGAGCTCCCAGTCGCCGCCCGTCCAGAATCAGGCGCAACTCCCGTCGCAAACTCCAACCCAACTCCCAACCGCGTCGAGTGCATCCGCAAAGAAAAAGGCGCCGCCATCGGCTCCGCTGCAGGCGGCAACCGAGTCGGAGACGGTAATTGAAAATGACGTCTACCGGATCGTGTTCACCAATCGCGGCGCCCGGGTGAAGTCGTGGGTGCTGAAAAAATACACCGACGACAAAGGTGGTCCGTTGGAACTCGTGAACAGCGCGGCGGCAGCGAAGTATGGCTATCCGCTGACCCTGTGGACGTATGACGAGACGCTGCGTAACCAGCTGAACTCGGCGCTCTATGTGGCGACGAGCACCGGCGCAACCGCTCCCGCTGAGATCAAGTTTGCCTATGCCGACGCCGACGGTAGCCTCTCGGTCGAGAAGACCTTCAAGTTCGATCGCGACAGTTATGTGGTCGCGGTGCGGACTGCGGTCGAAGTGCAGGGCGCGCAGGTCACGGCGTTTCCCATGTGGCCCGCCGGGTTCGGCGACGATACGACCGGTCCGCAGTACGCGGCTGGCCAGATCATGTATCAGTACGACAACAAGGTCGAACGGCTGGCCATCAAGAAGATCAACGGCGGCGGCACCCTCCCCGGACCGTTCCATTGGGCGGGTGTGTCGGACCAGTATTTCGCTGCCGTTTTCGTGCCGCAGGATCCGCAGAACGCGGCCATGGTGACTCTGCGCAACGCCATTGAAATTCCGCACAGCTCATCCGATGCCAATAACAAACAGATGGACAAGGTGGAGGTGCTGGGCGCTGCGGTGGGCAGCCTGAGAGGCGCAACCGACGCCCGGCTCTATGTGGGCCCCAAGGCGCTGTCGGATCTGCAAGCGGTAGCCGTCCCCGGCATCTCGGGCGCCGAACCGGACCTGCGGGCGGTCGTTGATTTCGGCTGGCTCGGAATCATCGCGCGGCCGCTGTTTTTGTGGTTGAAGTGGATGCACAGCCACATCGTCCCCAACTGGGGCTGGGCGATTCTGTTGCAGACGCTGGTCATCAACCTGGCGCTGCTCCCGCTGCGCATCACCCAGATGAAGTCGATGCTGAAGATGCAGCGTGTGCAGCCGCAGATTAAGGCCATCCAGGAGAAGTACAAGAAATACAGTCTGCGCGATCCGCGCAAAGCCGAAATGAACCAGGAGGTTTCGGCGCTGTATAAGAAGGAAGGTGTGAATCCCGCGGGTGGATGTCTGCCGCTACTGATCCAGATGCCGTTTCTGTTTGCCTACTACCGCATGCTCAACGTCGCGATGGATCTGCGGCATGCGCCCTGGCTGTGGGTTCGCGATCTTTCGGCGCCCGACCCGTGGCACATTCTCCCGGTTGCAATCATAGTCACCATGCTGGTGATGCAGCGCATGACCCCGCAGGCGGGCATGGATCCGGCGCAGCAGAAGATGATGAACATCATGATGCCGGGCATGCTGGGCATCATGAGCTGGAACCTGCCGTCCGGCTTGGGCCTGTACTGGTCCGCGGGCCAGTTGATAGGAATCGTGCAGCAGGCAGTGATGAATCGCACCTCGCTGGGCCGGGAAATGCGAGAGATGATGGAGAAACGGGCCAGGAAGAAAGAGAAGTAGTCGTCAGCTCTCAGCCATCAGCCGCCAGCGACCCAAGCGCCGGTTTACCTGATGGCTGAGAGCTGAGAGCTGACAGCTGAGAGCTTACCTATGCCAATCACAGACAAAGTCGCTGCTGCAAAACAAATTGGAGAATTCCTGCAGGCCGTTATCTCGAACGGCGGCTTCAAGCTCAAGTACAGGGTCACCGTCGATCCGCCGATGGCGCAGAATCGCGAGTGGGAGCATCCCGAAATTCTCGTGGAATTTGCCGGCCCGGATTCCGCTCTCTTGCTGGAGCGGAGTGGCGAATTGCTGCGCTCCTTTGAGTTGCTGGCGACGGAGATCCTGCGCCTGCAGGGCAACGAGCACGAAAAGATCTGGTTCGACTGCCAGAACTTCCGCGCCATGCGCATCGACGAACTGCAACTGGCGGCGCGCGTAGCGGCGGAGCAGGTGCGCCGGACGAGCCAACCCTACCGCTTCGGGCCCATGTCGTCGCGCGAGCGCCGTATCGTGCATCTCGCGCTGCGCGAGGAAAAAGATTTGCGCACCGAGAGTGACGGCGAGGGCGGAAGACGGTCAGTGGTGGTCTATCCCGGCAACTACAAAACGGCGCCGCCAGCGAAGCGCGAACGCCGGACGATCCCCTAGTTGCAAACATCGTCGCAAACATAGTTGCACACAGTTGCACACTTCGCGCGGCAGTTAGTACCTCGACACTTGACAGCGCCAAAAAATCGCGATTCGATAAAGCGCGCGCGCGGAAATTTTTTCTTGCAAAACACCGACGCGGCGTTTTTTTTGTGCTAGTATCCGGTTCGTCTCGTAAAAAATTTCGCCGACAACCCGTACAGCAAAACAGAACCTGCTCTGCAATAAAAGCAGAACTCATAATTTCAAGATTGGTTTTTTCCCGGACGTTCTTACGCCGGCGCAATCGATATTCTGGTAAACAATGTCTTTCACCAGTCCCGCCATCGTCCCGAATCCTTGGGTGCGCATCCTTGACGCCCTGGAAAAAAAGATCAACCGCCACTCCTACGACACCTGGTTGAAACCAACCCGCTACAGCCACGCCACCAACAAAGTTCTCTTCGTGCGCATTCCCACCGCCGAGTTCCATCACGTAGGCGACAAATACGCGGATCTGATTCAGGAAGCGCTCGACAATCTCGGCCTCGGATACGAAGATGTGAAATTCGTTACCGCCGAAGACGATCCGTCGAACACGCCCACCCGGCATGATGGCGGGTTCTCGGCTCATAGTTCGAGCGCCAGTCTGAACCCTGGTTCAGCTCCGCAAACCGTGGCGCCGGGGCTGCATCCGACGCAGGGCCGCTTCGACTGGGATAGCGCCGCCCAGTTGAATCCCCGCTATACTTTCGACGCCTTCGTAATCGGCAGCGGGAACCAGTTTGCGCACGCCGCCTGTCAGGCGGTGGCGGAGCGCCCTTCGAAAGCCTACAACCCGCTCTTCCTGTACGGCGGCACCGGCATGGGCAAGACTCACCTGATGCAGGCAATCGGCCACGAGATCAAGCGCCGGACGCCCCAGTCCGCCATCTGCTACGTGTCGAGCGAGAAGTTTACCAACGAGATGATCAACTCGCTGCGCTACGACAAAATGATCAGCTTCCGCGATAAATTCCGCACCATGGATGTGCTCCTGATTGACGACATCCAGTTCCTGGCGCAGAAAGAGCGCACCCAGGAAGAGTTCTTCCACACCTTCAATGCGCTGCACGAAGCCATGAAGCAGATCGTGATCGCCAGTGACCGTCCGCCCAAAGAGCTGGCAGAATTTGAGGATCGCCTGCGCAGCCGCTTCGAGTGGGGCCTGATTGCCGACATCCAACCCCCCGACCTGGAAACGAAAGTCGCCATCCTGCAAAAAAAGGCGGAGCAGGAACGGGTAACCCTGCCCGTGGACGTGGCCTTGTTCATCGCTTCGAACATCCGCTCCAATGTGCGCGAACTGGAAGGTGCACTGATTCGCTTGGTGGCGCATTCGTCGCTGATCGGCGCTACCATCACGCTTCCCTACACCCAGCAGGTATTGAAGAATTTCATCGATTCGCAGGCCCGCAAGGTGACGATTGAATCCATTCAGAAAGCGGTGGCTGAGCAATTCGGCTTGCGCTTGGTGGAAATTAAGTCGAAGAATAATTCGCGGTCAATCGTATATCCGCGCCAGATTGCGATGTACCTGGCGAAGCAGCTTACCGAAGCCTCCCTGCCTGAAATCGGCCGCCAGTTCGGCGGCAAGCATCACACCACCGTCTTGCATTCAGTGGATAAAATCGAAGAGCTGCGCAAGACCGACAAAGATTTGAACAGGTTGCTCAATAAACTGACCGAGCAATTAGGCGCGTAAACGGCAGCCTTCACCGCCTTTTCCACGATTCAGGCCGTTCTTTTCACCCCCAGGCTGTGGAGTGTCTGTGCAAGCTGTGCGAGATGGGACAGAAATTTGAAAATGGTCCATGGGTTACAATGGCATCCTCTGAGACGGGCAGTGATTATTCACATCAACGATCGCTGTGGAAGCAATTGAACCGGAGGGATCTGGACCGTTTTTCCACTTCTCCGGAGCGCCTACGGTTACTACTGGTTTTCTTGCTTTTGTATTTGATATAAGAAGAGAACAGAAGTAGAGTCGGGAGACCCAATATGCCGGTGGAAGTCGCCCCTGCCATAGCCGCCACAACCATGGAAATTACGGTTAGCCAATTTGAGCTCCTTCGCGAACTGACAGCCACTCAAGGTGTGGTCGAGCGCAAGACTACAATTCCCATACTCTCCAACTATCTTTTCGAGGCTGCGGGAGACAAATTGTCGCTGACCGCGACCGATCTCGACCTGAGCCTGCGCACGTCCTGCAACGCCAAGGTGAAAAAAGAAGGCGCCTGCACGATTCCAGCGCGCAAACTTCATGACTACGTAAAGCTCCTGCCCGACGCCGATATCACCGTCCGTTTGCTGGAGAACCACTGGGTAAGCATTCGCTGCGGACGGTCCAACACAAAGATGGTCGGCATGGCCAAGTCGAATTTCCCGGGGCTGCCGGTGTTTCCATCGGCCGGAGCGATCAAAATCCCCACGGCTGTGCTGCGCTCGATGATTGCCAAGACAGGATTCGCCATTGCCAGCGAGGAGTCGCGCTACACCCTGAACGGCGCATTGATGGTGCTGAAGCCGGAGTCGATCACCATGGTGGCAACCGACGGCCATCGCCTAGCGCACATAGAGCGCGCGGGAGAAAAGTTTGAAGGCGTTTCCGGCGAGATGAAAACGCTGATTCCAAAGAAAGCAATGGACGAGTTGAAATCGCTGCTCGATTCCCATAGCGAGAACGCTGTCGAGACCATCGACTTCGCCAAGGACGAATCCACTCTCTTCTTCCGCGTAGGTCAGCGTTTACTAACCTCGCGCCAACTCACGGGCCAGTTCCCCAACTACGAGGCCGTGCTGCCAAAGGACATCTCCAAATCGATAGCGTTGCATGGCGAGGAACTAGGAGCCGCAATCGCGCGCGTGGCCCAGTTCGCCGATGAGCGTTCGCGAGCCGTAAAGCTGCGTCTGGAAAAAGGCGAGCTGAAAATTTCCGCATCGTCCACCGAGACCGGCGATTCCGAGGATTCCATAGAAGTGGCCTATGACGGTGAGCCAATACAAATAGGCTTCAACGCGCAGTACCTGATCGACTTCATCAAAGCAACCGGTTCGTGCGATGTGAAACTCGAGCTAAAAGATGCCCAATCCGCCGGCCAGCTCCGCCCCGCAGAATCCGAAGATTACAAGTACCGCTACATCGTGATGCCGATGCGGATCTGAACACAGCGGCGGCGGCAGAATGACCGAGCAGTCAGCAGTGCCAGTGAGCTTAATATCAGAGGTGAGGTTCGTATCAGGGTATCGCTTTAGCGATACCGAAAGTTCTCCGGAATCTGATGTCCCTTCAGGGGCTCAGTGCAGGTCTTTGCACCTTTCCAGTCTGCGGACTGCCTTTTCACTACCCTTTTTCATCTTGACCAAACGCCGCTCAGCATTTACATTTTGGGGCCATTCAATAAACGGGAGAAGACAAAATGTTATCTGGCTTCAAGCAATTCATCCTGCGCGGGAATGTGGTGGATATGGCAGTAGGCGTGGTGATTGGCGCGGCCTTCGGCGGCGTAGTCACGGCCCTGACCGCAGACTTGTTGACGCCTTTCATCGCGGCAATCGTAGGCAAACCTGATTTCTCTGCCATCCATTACACGATCAACGGGACGTTGTTTCCCGTAGGCCATTTCATCAACGCCGTGGTCTCGTTTCTGCTGATTGCCATAGCTGTCTATTTCTTTGTGGTCACGCCGGTGAATGCGCTGGTAGCGCGGATGCACAAGGATCCAGCGCCAGCCGATCCGACCACCAAAAAGTGCCCGGAATGCCTGAGCGAGATTCCGATCGACGCCCGTCGCTGCAGCCACTGCGCACAGCCCGTGATTGGCAAGGCCGCGTAGTAGGCTGCGGAAAAACTCGATGTCGCACAAATTTTGGGGTGCCGCACTTGATTTTGGGTGGCGCAGCGGTTCACCGCTGCGATAACTGCGTTTTTGGGTGGCGCAGCGGTTCACCGCTGCGGTAACTGGCGTTGTCTTCAGGGCCGGCTTTAGCCGCTGAGGTGAGTCTGCGACGCGGAAAGTCCCTTTTCCGGCAGCCTGCTGGTAGTTGCCGAAGAAAGCTGGGGGTCAGGATAAAGATGAACTAGGCCCGGCGCCCTTTCAGAACGCTTTCGCGGAATCCAGCAGGATCGTGACCGGCCCTTCGTTGACCAGTTCCACCTGCATCGTTTCCTGGAAGCGTCCGGTTTCCGAGCGCACGCCGGAGGCGCGGACTTTCGCCACAAAATATTCGTAGAGCTCGCGCGCCCGCTCGGGAGGAGCGGCCCCGTCGAACGATGGCCGCTTGCCGCGGCGCGCGTCTCCGTAGAGGGTGAACTGTGAAACCACCAGCAGCGCGCCGCCCACCTCCGCCACCGACAAATTCATCTTGCCGCCCGCATCTTCAAAAATGCGCAGGCCAATCGTCTTCTCGACTAGGTAATCCGCCGCAGTGCGCGTATCTCCCGCGCCCACCCCAAGCAGCACCAGCAGTCCGAGGCCGATCTCGCCCGTGGTCTCGCCATTCACAGTGACTCGGGCGCGGCCCACGCGCTGCACCACGACGCGCATTCAGCGGCGACCCTCACCGGGAAGCCTCTCGTGTCCGGCAAGCGCCAGCAGAACGAACGGGATCAGGACTTGCACGTCCAAATCCTGACATGACTCCAGCGAAATGAGCAAGCACCAGGCGATGCGGAGTTTGACCGTTCTCCCCGCCGCCAGCTAGCATTCCGTAGTGATCTCCACCCCCACGGGTTCCAGCGGTCCAATTTTTTTCCCGTACCTCCTTTGCATACTTTTCCGATCCCTTTTAGACTACTGGTTTCGACTTCATTCGTTCGATTGAGCAACATGCAGTCGTAATTCACCAAACGCTGGCCCGGAACCGGACCCGCGATTCCCAGACTCAGAAACGAGGAGAACATGGCAGCCGTTGATGAAAAAGTGAAACAGATTATCGTAGAGCAGTTGGGTGTGGACGAAGCCGAGGTCACGCCCAGCGCGTCGTTCGTGGATGACCTGGGCGCCGATTCGCTCGATACCGTCGAGCTCGTGATGGCCTTCGAAGAGGCCTTCGATATCGAAATCTCCGACGAGGATGCGGAGAAGATTCGCACCGTCTCCGATGCCGTCGACTACATCGGCAAGCATGCGAAAGCAGGCAAGTAATTTGGCTGGATGGTGCTTCATAAATTGGCTTTGGGTAGGGCACGGCTTTAGCCGTGCCGATCAGGCCTTTAGAGATGCGGGCTTTAGCCCCTGAGGAACGCGCCCGCTAGCGCTGAACGGCAGGCATCTATGGAATACACTCCAGACAACCTGGGCGCAGATTCGCTCGACACCGTCGAGCTACCGATGGCCCTGGTAGAGGCCTTCGACATCACAATTTCCGCACTCTGCAGGAAGTGCATGGCTACATCCACAGACGCAAGAAGGGCGGCGATTCAATTTGACGCGTAGGGTCGTCATCACCGGCATCGGCCTCATCTGCTCCGTGGGCAATACCACCGGCGCAGTATGGCAGGCCCTGCTCGCGGGCAAAAGCGGCGTCGGCCGCATCACCGCGTTCGACGCCTCCGCCTTTGCCTGCCAGATCGCCGCCGAGGTCCGCAACTTTGACCCCCTCGATTTCATCGAGAAAAAAGAAGTAAAAAAAATGGGCCGCTTCATCCACTTCGCCATCGCCGCCTCCGACGAAGCGATGAAGATGTCCAAGCTTCAGGTCACGCCCGAAAATGCCGAGAGCGTCGGCGTGCATATCGGCTCGGGCATCGGCGGATTCGACGTGATCGAGCGCGAACATACCGCACTCCTCGAGGGCGGACCGCGCAAGATTTCCCCTTTCTTCATTCCCGCCGCTATAGTCAACCTCGCCGCCGGGCACGTTTCCATGCGCTTCGGCGCCAAGGGTCCGAATGAAGCGACGGCCACAGCCTGCACCACTAGCGCCCACTCCATCGGCGATTCCTTCCGCATCATCCAGCGCGGAGATGCCGACGTAATGATTGCCGGAGGCTCCGAAGCCGCCATCACTCCCATGGGCGTAGGCGGATTCGCCGCCATGCGCGCACTCTCCACCCGCAATGACGACCCCGCCCGCGCCAGCCGTCCCTGGGACAAGGACCGCGACGGCTTCGTCATGGGCGAAGGCGCCGGCATCATGGTTCTCGAAGAGCTCGAGCACGCCCGCCGCCGCGGCGCGCCCATCCTGGCAGAAATCGTAGGCTACGGTATGTCCGCCGACGCCTATCACATGACGCAACCCGCCCCCGAACACGAAGGCGGTTTCCGCGTCATGCGCAACGCGCTGCGCGACGCCAAACTCGATCCCGGCGTCGTCGGCTACGTCAACGCCCACGGCACCTCGACCCCCATCGGCGACACCCTCGAAGCGCACGCCATTAGAAATTTATTTGGAAAGAAAGTTCCCGTCAGTTCCACCAAGTCCATGACCGGCCATCTGCTCGGCGGAGCGGGCGGATTAGAGGCTGGGGTGACGGTCCTGGCGCTGCGCGATCAGATTCTCCCGCCCACCATTAATCTCGAGAATCAGGATCCTGATACCGAAGGCATGGATTTCGTTCCCAACCAAGCCCGCAAAGCCGATTTCGAATACGCCATGTCAAATTCGTTCGGCTTCGGAGGCACCAACGGTGCCCTTTTATTTCGCCGATGGTCCGAATAGAAGCCAAGAAGGTCAGAGGTGAGAGGTCAGATTGCAGAAGTTAGAACCCTCGCCAAGGTTTTGCCCTTCCTGACAGCTGAGAGCTGACAGCTGAGAGCTACTCCTTTTTCATAGCGTCGATCATCGCATAAAGCTGCGAAGTATCCGTAACCTCGACATAGGGCTTCCCGGTACGTTTGCTGCTGACCACCCAGATCGTCGGCGTGTGCTCGATGTGCAGACTAATGCCCAGATCCTTGTCTGCCCGCACCAGCCCCGCCAGCTTGCCCTCCGGATCCACAACGAACGGCAAAGCAATCTTGTGCTCGGCGGCAAACTTGTCGGCAAATCCCCGCAAGTTCTGCGGGAAGATCTCTAGTTGGTGCGCAAACACGGTTTCCCGAAACTCGTTTCCGATCTCCTTGGAATGCGTGTCAAAGTAGCGCGCCAGCACCGCAGCGTCGAAAGACCAGTTGTGCGACGGCAACGGGAAATCGTGCTGTACCAGCGGAATCTTATAAGTCCGCGAGGCCTGCTCCAGCAGCGGCGCGACTCGCCCGCATTGCGGACATTGCAGGTCTTCGAAAACGACGATAGCAACCTGCGCCCCCTTCGGCGGACGCAGAGCCTCAGGCACATCCTCCGCAAAAACCGGCAGGCAGAGCACGACCAGACAGGCAAGAACAAGAGACGCCGGAAGCAGGGACACTAAACGCGACAATAATAATTGAATCTTCATAGTTTTATTTGGATGCGCATCGAACCGATAATACCTCTACGGGAAATCCATCGCCGATTCCGCGAGCTCACTTCGTGAAATCCTCGCCGGGAATGATGTTGTAAAAATAGTAAAACCGCAACCCGAGGATTTGCCCGGGAAATTCCTTCGGCAGCGGCGGAAACGGGGTGGAAGCGGTGATGCTCGCCCACGCCGCCCGGTCGAGCGCCACGTCGCCGGACGAGGTGTGAACCACCATGCCCGTCGTCTTGCCATCCTTCAGGATGACGAATTCTATCGAAAGCTTGCCCTGTTTCAAGATCGGCGGATACACCGACGGCGGCATCAGGGTATACCAGTTCTGTTTCACAATTTGCACGACCCGAGTCAGGTAGGGCCCGAAGTCCACACCCATCGTGTCGGTCAGAATTTCCGCCTGATCCAGCGCCTTGGCCCCGCTCCGGCCCGGGCTCCCGAATTCACCCGCTTGTCCAGAACCGTATTGCCCATGGTTGGCGGCTAAACCCTGCTCCGCTTGTGCGATTGCCTCGCCCGGCGTGATGGAAGTCTTGAAATTCGGCACCAGCCGGTTCTGCGGAGGCGTCTGCAACCGCGCCGTCTGATCGCTCGGCTGCGGCCGCGCGAACCCCGAACTCTCCTGCGGCGCCGGCGGCGGCTGGTTCGCGGCTTGGCTCTGCGCCGGTGGCTGCGGCGCAGTCTCGCCTGGCGGTGCCGGACGCGAGCTCTGCAATATCTTCTTCAACTCCTCCCGATTGATCTGCGGCGCTTTGCTGGTCGCGATCCGGTCCTTATCCGAAAGCACCTTCGCATCCGGACGCCGCGTCAGCTTCTGCTCGTCCGGCGGCAGCTCCAAAAACGTCGCGTCTTTCGACCGGTCCACGTCCGTACGAATCGCCAGATTCACCGTCCGGTGCGGCAACAGCTCCATCAACTTCTCGCTGTTCCACAAAAGAATAATCACCATCAAGTGCAGGATGACCGACAGCCACAAAGCTTCGCGTTTGCGAGCCCGCGAGAGATCGTCCTGCAACTGAATGAGAAGATGCGGAACATCGTCGGGATTGAACCCCCGGTAAGCCGTCTCCCAGTGTTGCGCTTCGAACAAATCCCGCTGCGCCCCCTGCTCGGAGGGCGGAGTCAATGGGTCGCGCGACGGAATTTGGGTAACCGGCATCAGGCAGAGACTACAACCTTAGAACCGCGGACAGGCTCCTGGGTTGCGTAACAGGTTGCGTAACACGTTGCGTAACCTGCCGCACAGCATTCTGCGTAAGATTACGCGCAAAGTTCCTTCGTAAGTTACGTAAATTATGGAGCCACGACCGCCAATCCCAATTGTCGCATTTTTTGTGCTCGCCGAGTGAGTACCTGGGTAATAGCCTCAAGCCACGGGCCAAACCGCGCAGATTTTCCCACTGCGGGCTTGCCCAGGTCAGATTTCGGATCGCCAATTTCGATCCGTCAATAGCAGAACTTTTTGTTGCTCCGTGATGCCAGTTTCAAAAATAGCGCAGCCTGACGTTGCCGCCAATGATAATGATTCAGACCCGGCTCTTCGCATTTAGGATTTCCCCTGTGCTTCTTTCCCTGTGTACCTCTGTGCCCCCCTGTGGTTCGCCCTTTTACCGCAACCGGTAAACCGGACCCTGAAACCGCCCTAGTCCTGCGTCTCCTTCCCACGTAAAATGTCCTTTGGAGATCAGGCCCATGTTCGACGGAGGAACTCGCCACAGAGGAACAAGCCGTCCCGGCGTACCTGCCCAAGGCGTTCCCGCATGTCAAGTGTCTGCGCCGCGTATATCGGTGCCCAGTGTGGCTATTATGATAGTGGGAATCGCTCTCCTCGCCAGTCCCGTCAGAACGCTCGCCCAGCGCGGAGGCGGCGGAGGACACGGCATGCCGGCCGGCGCCGGCGCCGGCGTCGGCATTGCCTCAGGCGTAAGCGACAAGGACGACCTCAAGGACTTTCACCAAGCCATGGCCGTCCAGGCCACCGATGAGCAGCGCGCCGCGTTCGCCAAGATCGCGCAATACACCCAGGCCGCCAGCGATCGGCTAAAAGCCTTTCGCGACCTTTTGCAGAAGGTCCCCGCGTCATCACCGCTGTCCGATCGCACAACCACCCTAGATCAGGCCCTCGAGCAAGCGCGCGTCAGCAACAGGAATTTTCTCGCCTCGTTTTCGTCCAAACAAAAGTCCGGGTTGAAAGACATCGCCAAAAAACTGGAAAAAGCCGATTCCGATCTCGACAAGGAAGTGAAGGCACTTGATCAAATCGTCCAAATCGTCCAAACGTCCAAATCAGACACAGAATCGATAGCCAGCTCGGCCGCCAGTCTCGACAAGGAACTCGCCAGTTTCCAGGAAGAGCAACTCGCCCTCGGCAGAGAAATGGGTATTCTCCTCTCCACCGGCAGCCAGGACCTCACCTTCAACCTCCCCAAGGTGACGAACTCGATCAACATCGCCGGACAGCCCGTCTCCATCCAGGCTTCCGGTGCCGTATCCCGCCAGTCGACTGGAACTCCCGCCGAAAACGGTCGTAACCTCTTCACCCTCAAACTCACCGCCGACCTCTCCGACGTCCAGCAGAACATCACCGTTATTCTCCGCTCCAAACTCACCCGCGCTCCCCGCTGCGGCGAGCGCCTGGAGATTCAACAAGCCACGCTCACCCCGCTGGCTCCCGCCAGCCTCGTCGTGGCGCGCGTGCACTTAGAGCGCTGGGTCTGCCCGCCGGGTCAGGAAAGCCCTATGGAAGTGGCCGGCGGCGACGGCACCATAGAAGTCAAGCTGACTCCCTCGGTCGAGCAAAAAGCCGGCCTGGTCCTCATCTCCGAAATTACCCGAGTTGACGCCGAGCGCTTCCTCCGCGACCTGCTCCGCTCCGGTGATCTCGGCGACATGCTGCGCCAGCAAATCGCCGCCTCGGTCCTCTCCACTCTGCGGAAGGGCACCGACCTCAAAGCCACACTCCCCCCCGCCGCGCAGCAATCCGCCACCCTCCAGAAAGCGCAATTCCAGGATGCCGGAGCCGATCAGTTAAGCCTCCTTCTGGAAGGTCAACTCCAGCTCTCCGACGAGCAAACCCAACAATTTGTCGCTCAACTGAAGCAACCCCAGTCCGCGCAAGCCAAGCCAGCGCCATAAATCCCAGAGCTTCGTATCAGGGCATCGCTTTAGCGATGCCGTAAGTCCTTCGAAATTGAGATGCCCCTTCAGGGCTGTGCGTTGAGAGCCGATTTTTTCCGCAGCCTCCTGAAGTCGGAGCGGCGCTTCGTAAAGTTATGCAAAGTTTTGTCCGAATCCTGTTCTTTGCGCAACCTCCGGCTCATAATGACACTCATAGCTGTAGACAGATCGCTTTGAAAAGGAGATCTCCATGCTCAAAAAGTGCCTTCCCATTCTTCTTGCGGCCAGCCTCATCTCGATCGCAGCGCCCTTCGCGGCGGCCCAATCCGCGGCCCAATCCAACGACAGCCCGTCCAACAATCAGCCATCCGCCCAGGGCAACGGTGGCTGGCACCACGGTCCGCCCGACCCCGCCCAGCGCACCCAGGAGCTGACCAAGAAACTCAACCTCACATCCGAGCAGCAAACCAAAGTTCAAGAACTCCTCCAGTCCGAGCACTCCCAGATGGAGAGCCTGCACCAAGACAGTTCTCTTTCCCAGCAGGATCGCCGCACCAAAATGATGGACATGCAAAAGAGCACACACGCGCAAATCCGAGCGCTCCTCGACTCGACCCAACAGAAGAAATGGGACGAAATGCTAGCCAAGCGTGAGCAATGGGGGCAAGGCCAACGCCACGCGCCCGCCGGAGGCGACCAGCAGGCCCCACCACCACCCCAGCAATAAGGCGAGGTCAGAGGGTCAGGTTGCTGAAGTTAAACCTCTGCAATTTGACCTCTGACCTCTGCAATCACCCCAGCCCGATCCGCCCCGCGTGCCGCCCAATCTCTGCCAGAATCGCCAGCCCAAGCTCCAGCGCGCTCCGCCCCTCCTCCAGCGAAACCACCGGCCGCGACCGCTCCCGCACCGCCTGCAGGAAAGCCTCGATCTCCGCCAGCAGCGGCTCCTCCGCCGTAACCACAGGCTTAGCCATCGAGATCTGCGGATTGGCGCTAGCGGCGCTGGGGATGGAGGCACTCGGGGTGCCCCATCCTAACGTCGCGTCTTTTGCGACGTTAGGGTGGGCCCCGTCGGATGCGGGGGAGACCGAGAACACCAGCACATCCTGCCGTCCATAGTCGATCGAAATATACTGTCCCGCCTGAAAGAAACGCAGCTTGCGCACGCGTTCCGTCGAAACCCGGCTCGCCGTGAAGTTAGCCACGCAGCCCGATTCGAACTCGATGCGCACATTCGCGATATCCACCTTCCCCGAAAGAATCGGCAGCCCCACCGCCCGGATTTCCTTCACCCCCGACTTAACGAACGTCAGCACAATGTCGAGGTCGTGGATCATCAAATCCAGCACCACGTCCACATCCAGCGCCCGCGGAGAAAACACGCTAAGCCGGTGCACTTCAAAAAACATCGGCCGTTTGATCAGCGGCAGCGTAGCCCGCACCGCCGGATTAAAGCGTTCCAGATGCCCAACCTGAGCCACCCGAGTGTGCTCCGTCGCCAGACGAATCAGTTCGTCCGCCTCGCCCAGCGTCGCCGCCACCGGCTTTTCGATCAGCACGTCAACCCCAGCTTCCATCAGGGCGCGCGCCACCTCCAGATGCAGAACCGTCGGCACCGCAACCGAAGCCGCCTGTACTTCGCTGTGCGTCATCAGCATCTGCTCGACCGAGCCGAACGACTTGCAGCCGAACTCGAGCGCAACCGCGTCGGCCCGCGCCGTATCCGGATCGACCACCCCGACCAGCCGCACGCTCCCCGCCTGCTGCAACTGCCGATAGACCCGAGCATGATTCCGCCCGAATGCGCCCACGCCAATGACCGCAACACTGATGGGAAGATCTTTGCTCGGAAATTCCTTGCTCAGATGAGTGCTCCGAAGAAGAACAACGCGCTATTGTCGCAGTTCCGCCCCCAGATAGGAAAGCGCAAACCAGAACGACTCCCACCCTCTGTCATCCTGAGCGCAGTCGAGCCAAGCGCGAAGCGATTGGCTTGGCGGAGTCGAAGGACCCCTACACCTCTTCACACTTTCTTCAGCAGCGCAATCTGCCCCGCATGATAAAGCTCATGCTGCACCACGCCATGAAGCATGTAGTAAAAGTTGTAGTGCGCGCCCTCTTTGCCCGGAACCACATCCTCAAGCCGAGAGTCCGGCAGAGAAGCAACGGCCGCAACCAGTTCCTCGTGACCGCGCCGCACCTGCGCCAACGCCTTGCGCCAGGCCGCCTCGCTCGTATCCCGAACCGGAGGAAAATTCTCCGCATCCGAGAGCTCCACCGCCGCACCGCCCAACCGCCGAAGCACGGCCCCATCCCAAGCCGCAACATGCAGCACCAGTTCCCAAATCGTGTGCGCGCTCCCAATCGGACGCGCCGCCGCCCGCGCCGCCCCGACCCTCTCCAGAATTTCAAACAAGGAATCGCCATGCCAAGCCTCGCCATCAAACGCCCGGCGAAGCTGGTCGGCAATGCGAGCCGCTTCAGTCCGATCAGTTTCAGACACGCAAAGCCTCCTGACCACCTCTTCCTACTCCGCGCACACCGCGATCCCCGCCTCATCCGCCGCCCGCGTCATCGCCCCGCCATCCAGCAGCAAACATCGCCCCGCGTCCACCGCCAGACAACTAGCCCCGGCCCGCGCCATCGTCTCGATCGTCTTCACCCCAATCACCGGAACATCGAAACGCAAATCCTGCCCCGGCTTCGCGATCTTAACCACCGTCAGCGCCCGGCTCAGCGTCGAAGCCGCGCCACCCAGTTCCAGTTCCAAAGACCGCATCAGTTCCCCCGCCCGCTCAATCGTCGCATCCGTGCCCTCCATCGCCTCCACCGCCACGCAAGCCGCGCCCGCGATCACTACCGTCTGGCCAATGTCGTATTCCGCCAGTCGCCGTCCCACCCCGCGTCCGTATTCGATGTTCGTGCGTTCCTGCTCGCCAGGAGCCCGCTTCGTAATCACTCCCGCTTTCGCCAGCAGCGGTTCCAGCAGCGCGGTCGAGTTCTCCAGCATGATGCCCTCCTCCGCCAACACCGTGGCGATCGCGCCCAGCAGCGAGTCCGTATTGCGCGTCGCCAGCGAAAGCAGCAGCTTCGCCAGTCGCCAGTCCGGCTTGATGGAGGAAAAAATCTGCTTGTGCTTAACCTGCCCCGCCATAACCGCGCGGGTAACGCCCGCAGCCTTAAAAGTCTCGATGAGCTTCGACAACTCCCCCAGAGAAAGCCAGTGAACGGAAGCAGCGCCGTGCAACGAGATTTCAGGGAAAGTCTCTTCCTTGATAGCCGCCACCACGACCTCATACCCCTGAGCCCGAGCCGCATCCAGCACAAGGAAGGGAAACGTCCCATTGCCCGCGATAAGCCCAAGCCGCGTCATAGGCAAGAACCACGGAGGGACGGCCGCCCTCGGCCGTCCAGCGGAGCGAAGCTCCGCAGAGGGTTTCGATAGCACCGCCCCATAACTGCCATGCTCCGAGCGGACGGACGGCCAAGACCTACGCTAGCAGCAACGCCCTCCACTACTTAATCACTCCCCGTTCCGAAGCTTCAATAAAGCCAATAAGCATCGCGACATCCTCGCCAAGATCGGCTTCCGCTTTCAACTTCTCCAGCGCCTGCGATGTATTCAGCTTCGAAGCCAGCAGCACCCGATAAGCATGATGAATTTTCCCAATCCGCTCTTTACTAAATCCCCGCCGCTCCAACCCCACGGCATTCAGTCCATAGGCGTGCGTCCCCCGCTCCGCAGACGTCTTAGAAAACGGCAGCACATCCCGCGTGATGGTAGTGCCCCCGCCGATAAAGGAATATTTCCCAATCCGCACGAAGTGATGCACCGGGCACAGCGCCCCGACCGTTGCCCAGTCTTCCACCGTGACGTGCCCGCCCAACGTAGCCGCATTCGCCATGATGATGTGACTCCCAATCTGGCAGTCGTGCGCAATGTGCGTATAAGCCATGATCAGGTTGTGGTCGCCGACGCGAGTGCATCCCCCACCCTTCACCGTGCCGCGGTTGATGGTGACAAATTCGCGAATCTTGTTATGGTCGCCAATCTCCAGCCGAGTCGCTTCGCCCGCGTAAGTGATGTCCTGCGGCGCCAGGCCAATCGAAGTGAAAGGGGAGAAGTGATTGTCCACGCCGATTGTCGTGAGACCTTCGATCACCACGTGCGAAGCCAATCCACAGCCCGCGCCCAGTTCCACCCCGGCCCCGATCACGCAATAAGGCCCAATCGTGCAAGACGAATGTATTTTACTTTTAGGATCGACGATCGCCGTAGGATGAATAGACATCGTCAAGTCGTTCTTCCCTTGTCATCCTGAGCGTAGCAACTGGTTCGCGGTACGCGAAGCAGTTGCGGAGTCGAAGGACCCCTACTCCCTAGAAATCTCGCGGGCTGCCGCAGGGAGTTCTCACCGCTGAGCGAGGCTCCGAGGGCCGTGACCAAGACTCACTCTCCTTCGCCCGCCGTACTGCCCGCTCCCGCCCCCATCGCACGCGGCACCAGCCGGCAAGTGACAATCGCTTCGCAGACCACCTTGCCGTCCACGTACGCCTTCCCTTCCAATCGAGCCGCCGTCCTCCGCCATGCCCGCACCACCACTTCAATCCGCAGCTGATCTCCCGGCACCACCGGGCGCCGGAAGCGCGCCTTCTCGATTCCGGTGAACACCATCAGCAACTCGTCGCGATTCGGAACCTCGGTAAGCAACAGCAGCCCGCCCGCCTGCGCAATCGCTTCCACAATCAGCACCCCCGGCATGATCGGCTTTTCCGGAAAGTGTCCCTGAAAAAAAGGCTCGGTGATCGTCACATTTTTCAATGCGACAATGCTCTTCATCCGCACCAGTTCGACCACCCGATCAATCAAAAGAAAGGGATAGCGATGGGGCAGGATCTTGAGAATATCGCCAATGTCCATCGTGGTTTTCGAAGGCGATACCGCTTCAACCACCGAAGCTTCAGCCGCCATTCCGCTAGTCTGGTCCATGTCCATCACGCGTTTCGTTCAAGGCGAAGATTATACTGTAGAGCAAGTTAATTGATTCCTCATCCGCGTAAATTCAAGCTGACTCCACCCATCCTCCGCCGTCCGCGCCGCCCGCCCGGGACACTCCCCCTCGTAACCGCTCATCTGTGACGCACGCCCTAGACGCGCCCAACCTTTCCGCCGATGATCAACCCAAGGGCCATGCAACCAACTAACTCCACCGAGCCCCGGAGCCAATCCATGATTTTGCCCCACGCCCAATCTTCCACCCCCGCTTCCACTGAACCAGATCGCCGCCACCATCCCCGCTATACCGTCCAGGTCCAAATCGAAATCCGCCAGGAAGGCGGCAACTTCCCCATGCGCCTGGAAACCACCGACCTCAGTCGAGGCGGCTGCTACATCCAGCTGATACCGGCCCTCCCACTGGGCGTCCGTGTGCAACTCACCCTCTGGCTCGGTGACGCCCCCGTAGCCATCCAAGGGCGAGTCGTAACCCGCCATCCCCAATTCGGCAACGGCATCATGTTCTTGGATTTCGAAGGTGAGGGAGATCAACTCCTGAACCGCTACCTGCAGGCCATCACCACCTAGCACCTGGCAGAGCAAGAAACCGCCACACAGAACTCTCCACCAGCTTGTCGATCAAAAGATCAAGGGCGCAATGCCCCGCGCACGTCCGGAATAGCGCCGCCATCCCACAAATGACTCTCCAGATTCCCCCCAAAAATCAAGGAACCCAACTGGGTACTGGCAACTGGCAACTGGTCACTGGCTACTGTCCTTCCCCATCACCACAATCGGCAGCGTCAACCCATCCTCCAGCGGCACCTCGGTGGTTTCCAACTCCGCGTACCCCTTCACACGATAAAAAGGAACTCCCGTCAGCGTCGCTCCCATCTCCAGCCGCCGAAACCCCGCCGCCCAAGCCGCCGCCTCACAAGCCTCCAGAATCATCCCGCCAATCCCCCGTCGCGCCCAAGCCGGATGAACGAAAAATGCCCGAATCTTAGCCGCACCCGTAGCCGGATCCAGCAATGAATCCTCCCGCCCCGCAAACTGATCGCCGCCCAACAAGGTTCTCCGCTTGCTCCACCCGCCGCAACCGACCAGCAGCGCCCCGCCCGAAGATTTCGCCCCCGAAGCCTCCGCCCCCGTAGCCTCCATCGCCTCCGCCGCAAAATAAGTCCCATCCGCAATCAGTTGCGTATCGACCCCATACACCGTCCGCAGCGCGCCCTCCAATTGCGCCGCCGAATAATCCCCCGCCTGCAATCCCCGCACCGAAGCCCGAATCAGTTCCCGAAGCAAAGGAATATCCGAAGCCTCCGCCAACCGAATCCGTATGTTCATATCGGAAGTCTAAATAAACAGATGGCTGATAACTGAAGGCTGATAGCTGACGGCTATTTCCCCCCCGCCGCGCACTCCGGGCAAGGACAAACCTCCCGCAGATAAAACCACGAATAAATCCCCAGATCGTGTTTATCGTTCCAGGAGAACTTCAGCGCATACTTCCCCACCGCCTCCGCCGAAAGCGCTTTCACCGCCGGCTTGAACATAGGCAAAGCCCCGGGAGCCACTTTCGCCTTCTCGCCCGCCTTCCGTCCCGCCTTCGTTCGCTCCTCCTCGCAAAGCGCGCAAGGGCAAGCATCCCGCAAGAACGCAAACGTATAGACCGACCGGTGCCCATCCTTCCACTCGATCTCCATCCCCGTCCCCGAAGTCAAATGAATCACCACCGACTTGGGATCGTTCCCCACCCGAGGCGTAAAATTCGGCAGCGCCATAGATTTCAGTATCGCACCGCGCCCGTCAGAACGTCAGCCGCCCAGCGAGCTGCAGGATGCGCTGGGTTTGCACCTCGGCCACTCCAGTTCCAAGCGTCGTGCTCGTAATCTGGCCGAAGGTTACATCATCAATGTTCGTGTCCGGATTGGCGAACTGCGTGTGGTTGAACACATTGAAGGCCTCCAGACGGAATTCGACGTTTACGCGCTCGGTGATCGCGGTTGTTTTGGCCAAGGCCAGGTCGAGGTTCGTGCGGCCCGGCCCACGGAAGAAATCTCGCCCCGTCGCACCGTACGGATCGCTTGGATTGTAAACATCGGGGATTGGCTGGAACGCCGCAGGATTGAAGTAGTAATTGCTATTCGTTTTCGGATTCAAAATCGTAATCCTGCTGAATCCGGGCGCGAAATCGACGCTGGCCAGGTAGCTGTCGCCCGCTCCCGAGGGTCCCGGATCCGACGGGCTGAAGGAGTTGATCAGTTGCGAACTGATGCTGAGCGGAAACCCGGTCCGCCAGCTGAAAATGGGATACAGACTCCATCCCTTCACCAGCCGCTTCGGTCCTGCCCCCCACGCTTTGTCAAAGGGCAAATCCCATCCGCCGCTGAAAACGATCCGCTGCTTAACGTCGAAGCTGGAGGATCCATGGAACTGGCCTGGGTTGTAATACGGCACCTGCGACGACGAATACTGTGTCTGTCGAAATCCAGATGCATTGTCAATACTGTGGCCGTAAGTGTAGGCCAAGGTGAAGTAGGTGTTGCCGAATATCCGATTCTCGCCGTTCTGTTTCGTCAAGGACGCTTCAAGGCTGTTGAAATTGGCGAAGCTCACGTTGCCAAACTCGCTCACGTTTTCAAAAGGACAATCCGAAGGCCCGCCCTGACTCGCACAGTAGTTGGTGAGGTTCACGTTGTTCAAGCTTGTGCTGTTGTTCACCGCCTCATTCAGAATTCGGGCCGGATTGGCGCCGCTCACTGTGTTCAAATCGAAAGGGTTGGCATCCACTAGCGACGTAAGTCCCTTCGAGCTGCTCCCCACGTAGTTCACCTCAGCGATCAGGTTTCTCGCGAACTCATGCTGGATACTCAAGTTGTACTGATACGTATACGGTGTGTGCAGATGGGGGTTCACCAGGTAGACCGAGCCTCCAGCAGCCGGAAGAAAATTGTAATAGGGGCACGTGTAGTCGTTGTTTTGGCAGGTATTGAATGCGTTCTGGTGGTTGACAGGTGGGGATGGGAAGGGATTGGCCGCAAAAGGAGTGGTGGAGTTTTGCCAGGGCGCGCTGTAAAAGGGGAGGGCCGAGTTCAAGGGCGTGTTAGCTGGGCTAGGGCAATCTGCATTCAGGGCTGAAGGCAGACACGGGAAAGTGACGTAGGGTTCGCTGTAGAACGGTGGCGCGCCGTTGAACTGCAGGTTATCTTCGCCTTTCAGCACGTCATAGAAGATGCCAAAACCGCCGCGGATGCTCGTCTTGCTGCCACCGCCCGGACTCCAGGCAAACCCGATTCGCGGCGCGAAGTTCTTCTTATCGGGAAAGTTGACGCCCCGCGGCGCGCCCGGGTCGCCGGGAAAAACCAGGCCGAGCGGCGCATTGGGAAATTCTACCGACTGATCCCCTGGGACGATGGTAAACGTTCGTTCCTCGGTGTCGAGCTTAGGCGTGCTGTACTCATAGCGAAGCCCTAAGGTTAGGGTCAGGTTCGGCCTTACCCGCCATTCGTCCTGCGCAAAGGCGTAAATCGTCTTGCTGCGAATATTGTTGGCCGCATTTGGCCCCTCAAACAAGTTGTTGGGAGCACCGACCAGAAAGTCGGCCAAACTGTTGCCCGTGCCATCCCCGCCAGCGGCATATCCCGCATAATCGAAGAGGCCGTCGGTAAAAAAAGCATAGCGGGTATTTTGCTCGTAAGCGGAGTATCCCGCCCCGAATTTCCACGTGTTGTGCCCCCTTACCCACGAGAATGTATCTGCAAGCGCAAACGTGCTGCCCGCAAAGTGAGTGGGGCCGTATGGGTCTGACCCGAACTCCAAACCATTGTCGAACTCAAGGCCTGGAGGACCGGTGGAAAGGTCCGACGCGATCCCGAACTGCGGAATCGCTGCCAGGCTGGAAACCGGCTCATCCTGCAGGTTGCTGTGGCGCTGCGCAGTCCCTCGAAGTTCGTTCAGCATGGTTGGAGAAAAGGTTCGTGTGTAAGCGACATTGAGGAAGTAGGTCTTGTCCTCGGTCGTGCTGGCATAGCCGGGCGCCGTCGCAAAGGCAAATCCCCCGAAAGGGTCGAGCACCGGATTTCGATTACCGCCGACCGTGCCCGTCAGCTTGTCTTTGGATGTCATATTGAAATCGATCTTGATGGTCAGCTCGTTCGCGTTGTTTGTGCTGCCCCCCGAAGGGAGAAACTCCCCGCTCGCAGTCGACGGAATCATCGGCTGGCCGTTGGGAAGTTTTGCCGCGATGTACGCTTGCGCGGCGGGATCAAACGTTGCAGGACTAATGATGGCTTGCGCGGCAAGTGCTGCATTGGGCTGGAAGTACGGATTTGCCAGCAGGAAGGCGGCAACGTTGGTGTCGGGGCAGCCGGCCGCAACTGCGCACGTGGGCCCGTCCTGAGCGCCAGTGCTGTCAACCGTGTTTTGGCCATTGGGTACGGCGTGCGAAAAATCTCCCTGCATTAGTTCGGCGGTTGTGAACGTCTGCTGTTCCTCTAGCACCTCGGTCTGGACTTGACGCTGCCCCTGATAGGCAGCAAAAAAGAAAAGCCGGTTCTTCACGATCGGGCCGCCAAACGTCCCGCCAAATTGATTGCGTTTGAGATTGTTTCTGGGTATACCGGCCTGAATGTTGAAATAAGCGTTGGCGTCGAAGTCGGTGTTGCGCAAGAACTCGAAAGCGCTGCCATGGAATTGGTTCGTGCCCGACTTGGTTACCACACTGATCACTCCAGCGCCGTTGCGGCCATACTCTGCCGTGTAGTTGCTGGTAAGAATGCGGAACTCGGCCACCGAGTCCGGATTTGGGTTGTACACCACCCCGTTGCTCACCAGATCGTTGTTGAGGCCGCCATCCAGCAAGTAGGTCACCGAATCGGTGCGTCCCCCACCAATGTTGAATCCTTGTCCAGAACCGCCGTCATCCGGATTGTCCTCGGTCACCCCAGGCTGCAGAAGCGCCAGGTCCAGCACATTCCGTCCGTTCAAGGGCATGTTAACGATGGGACGGCTGGTCACGGACTGGCCTATCGTCGGGTTCACCGTCTCCACCCCCGCAGCCTGCGATTCCACCAACACCTGTTCATTCGCCGCGCCCACTTCCAGGTTTAAGTCGGCCCGAAATGACTGGTTGATCTCGAGCGGTGCAGTAAGCACTTCCAGCGGTCGAAAACCTTCGTGCCGGGCGACAATCCGGTAGCTGCCAATAGGCAGGTTCAACACCTGGTAAAAGCCACCCTTGTCCGAAGTTGTTTCGGTGGAGACGTTGGTCGCCCTGTTCGTCACCGTGATCTTGACGCCAGTCACCACCAATCCTTGCGGATCGGTGATCGTGCCCACGATCCTTGCGGTCGCCTGCTGTGCGGTTGCGTCTGTGGCAAACAACAGCGCCATGCACACCGCTACCACTGCCGCCAGTAGCTGTCCTGGTCTTCCTGTCCGGGGTCGCATTGCGAAGTTTCTCCGATGCCGCTTTTTTGAAGTTCCGAAAATCTTGTGCCCCCGCTACTGTTTTGTCAACCTGAAGTACCGGGCGTGTCATGGGGACTGGCCACCAACCTCTTTCAGTGAATGGCGTTACAGGGAGTTGCGAATGGCGCAGTGGGGCGTCTCTCTTTTTTCGGGGCAGGAAAATGGCGCGGGCCGGATTGGATACCGACCGGTTCGAGAAGTCACCGGGATGGGGACGGCACGCAGACCCGAGGGATGGTCTGCGGCTTTATACCCCGGAACTTTTGTTCCCGCGTGCGAGACGCCGCGCTCGACGTGGATGGTACATGCCTCCCGGATCATTGGGCGGGTAGCGCGATTCTTGTTACGAAATCCGAACAGAGGGACGTGATGAAACTGCACCACACGATCCGGGTCCTGCCGCAATCGCACTCTCGATAATCACGGTAGAATGGCTGGGCAATGGCGTGGGGTGCTGGCCACTGCCCACTGGCCACCGGCCACTGTTCTCCATGGACACCGCCCGCATAGCCGCTCTCCTCGAACCCTTCCTCGAGCAATCGCTTCCCCAATCCCAGCTCGATCAAATATCGATATACATCGATCTATTACTTCGCTGGAACGCCCGCATCAACCTGACCGCCATCCGCAGTGAAGAAGAAATAGTAACCCGCCACTTCGGCGAGTCTTTCTTCTTGGCCCGCCATCTCTTCCCAGCAATTTCAAACTCTTGTCATCCTGAGCGTAGCCAAGACATGCGCTTCGCGCACTTCTTGGCGGAGCTGAAGGACCCCTACACCCTCCCCCCGCCGCCGCAGCGAATCTTCACCGCGCCGTGCGCACGCCCGCACGTCCTCGACATCGGCTCCGGCGCCGGATTCCCCGCTCTACCCCTGAAGCTTTGGGCCCCGCAAATCAACCTAACGCTGATTGAATCGAATCACAAAAAGGCCGCCTTCCTCCGCGAAGTAGCCCGAGCCCTCACATTGACCAACATCAATGTATTAACCGGCCGAGCCCAAGCCCTGGCCCCGAGCCTCAGCTCCCAGGCCGACGCAGTAACCCTCCGGGCGGTAGAGCGCCTGGAAACCATCCTCCCTCAAGCCCTAACCTTCCTGGCCCCAAAAGGAACCCTAGCCCTACTAATAACCACCCCCCAGATCCCCCAATTGTCGACCCTGACCAACCTGAAATGGCATGCCAAATGGCATGCCCCAAAGTCACATTCAAGGGTGTTACTACTAGGGTACAAAGTGTAGAGCAGCAAATACACGTATGTATTGCATGCCAAAGTGGTCCATGCAGCCAAAAATATAGCCACAATTAAAGCATAAGTGGTATCTCTATGACGAAATCTCATTATGAGATTATGCAAAAATAAGTGTTCCACGTGGAACACTTCTCAAGTTTTGCAGCCCTCGATCAACAACTAAAGCCACAAACCCTCGAAGTGTTCCACGTGGAACACATCACACAAAACATTCGAATACCCGAGAAGTGTTCCACGTGGAACACTCGTTAAGTTGCACAAAAATCCGGCATTGATTTCCCCAAGGCGTTCGCATATTCTGACGCGCAATACACAGAAAACAAAATCATGGGACGCATCATCGCAGTTGCCAACCAGAAGGGTGGCGTCGGCAAAACTACGACTGCCATCAACCTAGCCGCCTCCCTCGCCGCAGCCGAGGTCAATACCCTGCTGGTGGACTGCGATCCGCAGTCGAACTCGACCAGCGGCCTCGGCCTGGTGAAAGACCCAGAACGCATCAGCATCTACGACGTGATCACCGGAGTCGCCTCCGCCGAGGAGGCGTTGCAACTAACCGAGCTAGAGCAGCTCTGGCTGATCCCATCGCACAAGAATTTGATCGGCGCGAACATTGAACTGGTGGGGGCGGAGCGGCGGGAGTACCGTCTGCGGGATGCGCTCGCAAGCTTGCTTGATCGCTTCCAGTTTATCGTGCTCGACTGTCCGCCGGCGCTTGATCTGCTTACATTAAACGCGCTGGTCGCTGCGGATGGGGTGCTGATCCCGATGCAGGCGGAGTACTTTGCGCTCGAGGGTGTTTCAGAACTGCTCGACACCATCGAGCGGATACGGGCCGACTTGAATCCGGCGCTGGTAGTTGAGGGGGTGGTGATCACCATGTTCGATGAGCGGACGAACCTGGCGCAGCAGGTGGCGGAGGAACTGAAGAAATATTTTGGAGAGAAGCTGTGCACGACCACGATCCCGCGGAACATACGGCTGGCGGAGGCTCCGAGCCACGGGTTGCCGGCGCTGATGTATGACGTGCGCTCGCGTGGGGCGGAGAGCTACATACGGCTGGCGAAAGAGATCCTGGACCGGCAGGCGAGAGCGGCGAGCGGGCCGGGAGAAGCGGCTTAGATCGATTGACATAAATATTTATGTACGTCGATATGTTTACGGATAGCGAAGCTCCCGGTTCTCAGACAAAAGTCTTTACCACAGGGGGCACAGGGGAACACGGGGGCAGGACCTTGGGGGCGGGCCTTTAAGGAGACTACTTGATGACTACATCGAATGCGGCGGCTGATAAGACGGCGGAGAAGACGGGGACGGAGAAGGTTAGCGAGAAGCTGGCGGAGAAGCGGCGGGCTTTGGGGCGGGGACTGGAGTCTCTGCTGCCGGGGCCACGGGTGGTGACGGCGTCTCCCACTCTTCCGCAAAGTACGCGGCAGGATGGGGCGCCCGCACCTGCTGGTTCTCAGTTCCCAGTTCTCAGTTCTCAGAAACCCGACTCGTCGCTTTCTTCTTCTGCCGTTTCTGCTGATTTCGCGGGTGGACGGGCGGGGACGCCCGTCGCTCCATCGGCGGCGTTAGCGGGCTGGGCGGGGACTGTTGACGAGTTGCAAGCGGTGGCTTCGGGGCAGACTGCGGATGGGGAGACGGTTTTTCTTCTGGCGCTTGATCAGATCGATCCCAACCCTTACCAGACGCGGAGGGCGTTTGATGAGGAGTTACTCGCCGAACTGGCCGCTTCGATCAGGGTGCAGGGAGTGTTGCAGCCGGTGGTGGTGCGTCCGGGGAAGGAAGGGCGGTTCGTCCTGATATTGGGCGAGCGGCGGTTGCGCGCGTCGAGGATGGCGGAGAGAACGACGATCCTGGTGATCGTGAGGCGGGTTTCGGAGCAGCAGGCAGCGGAGATGACGCTGGTGGAAAACCTGCAGCGGCAGGACCTGAATTGCGTGGAGCAGGCGGAGGCGTTCGCGAACTTGAGCACGCAGTTCAAGCTGACGCAGGAGGAGATTGGCGGGCGGGCGGGGGTGTCGCGAGAGACGGTGTCGAATTACATGCGGCTGCTGGCGCTGCCGGACGGCGTGATCGGGGCGCTGCAGAAGGGAAGGTTGACGTATAGCCACGCCCGGGTGCTGCTGCAGCTACGGGACAACGTCCGGATCTGGACGCTCGCGAAAAAGGTAATGGAGGAAAAGTTGTCGGTGGCGAAGCTGGAGGATCTGGTGTTCGGGGTGAGTGCGCCGATCGGACAGGGCGAGGCGAAGAATAAGGGAGGCGGGGCGCGGTGGGTGGATCCGAATGTGAAGGCGGCGCAGCGGACGCTGGAGGAAGTGCTCGGGATGAGGGTGCGGATCCGGGATCGGAACGGACGGGGCAAGATTTTGATCGAGTATGCGACGATCGACGATTTTGATCGGGTGGTCAGGATGTTGAAGGGGAAGTGAGGGGGCAGTTCTCAGTTCTCGGTTCTCAGTTCTCAGTAAGGACCGGACACTCTTGTAAGTACAACGTGTTTCACGTGAAACATTTCGAACCGGCGATATTATGCGTACATTCTTGTACATACATCGGCCGCATAACGACAATGTACAAGATTCCTGCCGCGCGCGAGTATTCCGCTTTCAGGTCACGAATGTTCCTCGACCTGAGGGGATGCTCGCCATGACCCAGCTGACAACCGCCGGGGAGGGGCAGATCACGGTTTCGATAGGCTAGCCTGTGGAAATCATTCTGACCCACTACCCTCGTCGCCATGTCTTTGCCAGCCGTGGCGATCAACCCTATAATTGATTTTTGGGCACGAGTCGACGGCGCCGACTGTGTCTGACTCGTGATTTCAGCTAACGTATTGCTGAACAGCCTCACTGAACGCCGTCACTAAACACCGTCACTTAGCACCAAGGAGACTTCATGTCCGCACCCAGCCGTCGTCCGGAAATTCGCCGGCGCCGCACGCGCGCAGAAAAAATCGCGAAGCTGCGCAAGCGTCTGGCCGCTGCTTCCGCTTCTAATGACAAAGACCGCCTCACTGCCAAGCTGCACCGTGCCGGGCTGGTTTCTCCGGGTAATCCATTGATCAAGAGCGCGTAGCTGGACAAGAAGCGAACGGACGCGGCGCGGGCACCCTCGCTCGCGACGAACTGCCCGTGACTCGATTTAAGGCATTACCCCCAAATTTCCAGCTGAGGAAATGCTTTTGGTTGCAGCGCGAGACGGCGGAACACAATTCGAGCTGCGCTCGAATGGACAGCCGAGGGCGGCTGTCCCTACGCAATTCTAACCGGCGTACACGATCTTCCCTCCGACTATGGTTGCTACTACTTTTCCCGTCAGTTGCCATCCATCGAAGGGCGTGTTTCTTGATTTCGAGCGGGACTTGGCGGCGTCGAAGGTCCACTTCTTTTTCGGATCGAAAACGGTAACGTCGGCTACCGAGCCGCGGACGAGGGAACCGCGGCCGCGCAGATCGAAACAGCGCGCTGGGCCGGCGGTGAAAAGTTCCACGATGCGGGCGATCGGAATCCGCTTTTCGCGGTGCAGCCTGGTGATCGCCAGCGCTAGCGCGGTTTCCAGCCCAGTGATGCCGAAGGCGGCGCGTTCGAATTCCATATCCTTTTCGTGGGCGGCGTGGGGAGCGTGATCGGTGGCGATGGCGTCCACCGTACCGTCGGCGAGCGCGGCCAGGATGGCCTCGAGATCGGAGGCCGAGCGCAGCGGGGGATTCATTTTGTAATTGCTGTCGTAGTCGCGCATGTCCTCGTCGGTGAGCGTGAAATGGTGCGGCGTGACCTCGAAGGTGACGCGCGCTTTGGCGCGCTTGCCGCGGCGCACACTCTTGAGCGCATCGGCCGTGGACAGATGGGCGACGTGCAGGCGGGCATTGGGAATGTGGGTGGCGAGCTGGACGTCACGCTCGACGATCGAGGCTTCGGCAGCCGCGGTCATGCCGCGCAAGCCAAGACGGAAGGAACGCGCACCGGCGTGGATGGAACAATTTTCGGTCATGCGCGTGTCTTCGGCATGCTGCACTACCGGGAAATTCAGCTCCCCGCTCAGGACCAGGGCTTCGCGCATGATGCTATCTTCGAGGATGGGCTTGCCGTCGTCGGTGACCGCTATTGCTCCAGCGTTGTGCAGCGCACGGAAGTCGGTGAGCGTGGCTCCCTTGCTTGCCCGGGTCGCGGCGGCGACGGCAAACACATTGACGACCGCGCCACGTTCGGGTTGACGAAGCCACTCGACCCACTCGACCGAATCGACCACTGGAACGGTGTTGGGCATGGTGCAGACGGAAGTGAAGCCGCCTGCGGCGGCGGCGGCTGTGCCGGTCGCGATGGTCTCTTTGTACGCCTGGCCGGGCTCGCGCAGGTGCGCGTGGAGATCGATGAAGCCGGGTGCGACGATGAGTCCGCGGGCATCGAATTTCTCGGCTTTTTCGTTCACGCCGCCCTTGATTTTGTTGGGAGGAGCAACTTCGGCGACGCGGCCATCTTTCAGAAGCACGTCCATGGGCGCGTCGATGCGCGCCGCCGGGTCGATGAGGTGGCCGCCCTTGATTAGCAGGCTGGTTCGATTTTTTTCTGCGCTGGTCATCGCATTTTTCCCATGGCCCGCGCCAGAATCGCCATGCGCGTGGGCACGCCGTTGCGCACTTCCTCGAGGATGCGGGCCTGGGCGCCGTCGGCGATTTCGCTGGTCAATTCGAGGCCGCGAATGATGGGGCCGGGATGCATCACGATGGCATCTTTCCTGGCCATCTTCAAGCGGGCCGGGTTCATCTGGTAGCGCGTGATGTATTCGAGGAGGTCGAGCTTCAGTCCGGAAAGACGCTCGCTCTGCACGCGCAGCAGCATGATCACATCGGTGCCGCGCAGGGCGTCATCAATGTGGCGGGTCACGCGTATGCCGGGAGCGAGGGTCGTGGCAATGTCGGGCACGAGTTCGGGCGGACCGCACAGAATGATCTTCACCCCGAATTTGCTTAGCAGGTGGCAGGCCGACCGCGCCACACGACTGTGAAAAATGTCGCCGACGATTGCGACCTGCAGGCCTTTGAAGGTTTTCTTGTTGCGCAGAATGGTGTAAGCGTCGAGCAACGACTGCGAGGGATGTTCGTGGAGTCCATCTCCGGCGTTGATCACGGGCACGTCGATGTGCTGTGACATTGTGTAGGGCGCGCCGGCGTTGGGGTGGCGGATGACGATGATGTCGGCGCCGACGGCGCGCACTGTGTATCCGGTGTCGAGGAGCGATTCGCCTTTCTCAATACTCGAACCGAAGGACTGGATGAGGACGGTGTGAGCGCCCATGGATTTGGCCGCGATTTCAAACGAGCTTCGGGTGCGGGTGGAAGCCTCGTAGAAAAGAAGCATCACGCGCTTGCCCTTGAGCAGGGGCCGCGGCTTGTCCGGATTCATGCGCCGGGCAAACTTCAAGATTCTCAGGATCTCGGCTGCTTCCAGGTGCTCGATGCCGAGCAGGGAACCGCGCGCTGGATTCATAGTTAACTTGTAATTTCCAATTTGTAATTTGTAATTTGAGGGCGCACGATGCGGATCCAAGTTTTCAATTACAAATTACAAATTAGCAATTACAAATTGGCATGCTGTTTTTCCATCAAGAGGACTTTCTCTGCGTCGTCGACCTCGCGAAGTTTGACCTCAATGATCTGATTTTCCGTTGTTTGCACCGTTCGTCCAATGAAGGCGGCCTCGATCGGCAACTCGCGATGGCCGCGGTCGATCAATACGCACAACTGCAAGCGCCGGGGACGGCCCGAGCGGAAGAGCGCGTCCATGGCGGCGCGGGTGGTGCGGCCGGTGTAGAGCACGTCGTCCACCAGCACCACCGACTTGCCGGTGATGGGAATTTCCATCTCGCTTTTCTGCACTACGGGCTTGGCGCCGAGAGTGGAAAGATCGTCGCGGTAGAGGGTAATGTCGAGCGTGCCGAGCAGCACCGGCTTCTTTTCGATGCGCTGAATAATTTTCGCCAGCCGCTCTGCCAGCGGAACTCCACGACGGCGGATGCCGACCAGGGCCAGATCTTCGACGCCATTGTTCTTCTCGAGAATCTCATGCGCCAGCCGGATCAAAGTGCGCTCGACCTCGGATGCGGACATGAGCTGCGCTTTCTGCTGGATCTCGACCGGACGGCCTGGCGTGCGTGCATTCATAAACGCAGCATCATACGCGTGCGGAAAGATGAGAGCAAGGCCGAGCCTGGACCCGCGCCGATTGTGCCTGAAACTACCCGCGGGTGTTGCGCGGCCGCATAAACCACGAGGCCAGCGCACCGCCAATGGAGGCGAGCACCAGGGCAACCATCATCACAAGCAAGAGGCCGATGGCGAGCCCCGCCGGAGTGAACAGACTCCGGATGCTGGCTTGGATGTCCGGGATTGAAGCGTCGGCCCCAATGGAGTGGGCAAATCGTGTCACGGAATCGATGTATTCCTTCTGGCGATGGAAAACGAAGATCCAGATGGTGAAATAAATGGACTGGATGGCGATGGCGACAACTCCCGCTGCTCCCCCCAGACGCGATCCGAGAGCGGGAGGAAGGACGCGTCCACCTTCATTACGGTAGAAATAGACAGCCAATGCTCCGGCCAGCAGAATGGCAATAAATGGAATAACCATTCCGATAAAAAAGCCCAGCACTCCGGCCTTGAGCGCGGCACGAACAGCGACTCCGCGGTCCATCCCGCTTCCTACCATCATGCTCGGGCGATCGAAATGCGCGGCTTGAACAGTCTCTGCGGAAAACTCGTCCGGCGCGGGATTCAAGCCGGCCGGAAGTCCATCATCCGGAATCGCAATTTGCACGTGGATTTGCGGAGCGCGGCATTGCGGACAAAACGGGCGGCCGTCCTCGACCGTGGTCCCACAATGCTGGCAAGGGTGTTCCACCTCTTTGAAGCTAGCGCAGAAAGCGACCGGAGAGCAAGGCAGGGGTGTAGTGGCTCAGTTTGAAAAGGAAGCGAGCCGAACGCGCAATTGCTGCCGGCAGACAGCAGGTCCTTCGCTTCGCTCAGGATGACAACTCTTTGCTTGATGCGGCGCAAGAAATGCTTGCTCAGAGGGCGACCAATCCGAGCCACTACCGATGGCCCGATCACCCGATGCCTCTAGATGGTGTCGTCCTTGCCCGTGTGCGTGCGCACGTAGACCAGAGCAAAGCGGGTTCCCCGGCTGTTGGGCTTTACCGCGACGATGTGCTGGTTTCCTTCGGTTCCAACCTTCAGCTCCACCGAGTCTTGGCCGTTGTTATTTCCACAGGAGACGGGCTTGGAACCTTCATCCTTGCCGGCCTTGGAATCCACGTCGTTCCAGGCGCCGTGGCACTGGATGGGTTTGCCATATTTCTGCAGCTCCTTGTCGTAGTAGGCGATGATTTTTTCGGGAGCGTCGTCGGAGACGAACTCCGCGGCCACCACTTTCAAGGAGAATCCCGGTATTGAAAGGTTTACATTGGCGCTCTTCTTGTCGTCGCTGTCGTCTTTCGGGGCGGGCTTGGCGCCAGGATAGAGCGTCAGGCCGGCGTCGCGAATGTCGGCTTGCTCGCTGACGTGCAGATCACCTACGGGAGACTTGATGTCAACGTGCGCGTCGCCATTCTTCTTGTCGTGCGCATCGATGCTGCACGCGGGAAGCACGCAGAGGGCGGCAAACAACGCACCCAGAGCCAGTTTTGCGGTAGCGCATCGGCTGAACATTTTACGCTTGAACGCCTTGCGTTTGAACATTGCAGGAACCTCCTGAGCTGGAATCGAAAGTGCTGGCAGGGTAAACATCCGCGATGACCTTGCCTTTAGATGGTGTCGTCCTTGCCCGTATGCACGCGGATATAAATCAGCGCGAAGCGGGAACCACGGTCCCTGGGCTTGAAGGTGACGACGTGCTGGGTGCCTTCAGTTCCTGCCTTCAATTCCACCGAGTCGCCACTTCCGCTGACATCACACCAGACCGGCTTGGAGGCATTGGCGGGTGTGACACTGACATTGAAGTTCATTTTCATTCCCCACTTGCCGCGGCACTGGATGGGTTTGCCATATTTCTGTAGTTCCTTGTCGTAGTAGGCGATGATTTTGTCGGGAGCGTCGTCGGAGATGAACTCCGCGGCCACCACTTTCAACGTGTATCCCGGAACCGAGAGGTTTACATTGGCGCTCTCCTTGTCATTGTCCTCTTTCGGAGCAGGCTGGGCTCCAGGATAGAGCGTCAGACCGATATCGCGGATATCGGCTTGCTCGCCAACGTGCAAGTCGCCCACTGGAGTTTTGATGTCAACGTTCTTCTCCCCGTTCTTGTTATCGTCGTTCGTATGGATACTACAAGCGGGAAGCACGCAGAGGGCGGCAAACAACGCACCAATGGTCAGTCTTGGGATAACGCCTCGGTTGAATGCTTTATGGTTGGACGTCTTATTGCTGAACATGGGAGGAACCTCCTGAGCTGGGTCGTCCTGAGATCGGCCGGGCGGGGCGATCGATCCCATCGCCTCGGGATGCGACGCCCGGAATCGTAACGGGGAGATGACCGCTGATCGGAATCTCGCCGAAGATCGCCTTCACGGCAGCGGTTTCCGACACGGTTGCATTGGAAAACGCGCACACATAATTCTCGATCGCGGGGAAATCCTGCACCACATAGGGATTGCCCATAGCGAGGACTACAGTACGCCGAGGGGCGCGATCGAGAATGGCGGTGAGTAGTGATCCGGTGGCGTCGTCGAGGGCAACGGTATTCTTCAACTCTTCATTCTTTAAGCCCCCCCCGGCGGCACGCATGGCCTTGCCTGCGGTCGGAACCACATAGACTGCAGCGATCACATGTTCCGCCGCTTCCACCGCTTCGACCACGGACGGCTTCATGCCGGCGGCCGAGCGCGCGTCGACGTAGATCACGCGGGCGCCAGGCACACGGGCTAGAATCTGATGTTCGAGCATGCGTCCGGAGTCGGTGCGCAGGTCGTCGAGAAAAATCACCGCGACCAGGCGGTTGCTCACCTCGGTTACTGATTGATACGGAAGCGCGGGCTTCGGGGTTCCAACAGAAGACGGCAGCGGGACCACTTTCCCGTTGCCGCGGACGAGGGTAATGGCTTCGTCGGCAATGCGCTGGCCGACGGCCACGTTCTCCGGCTTCGCAATCTTGACCGAGAGTTGATCGGGGTCCACCAGCCGCGCCTTGTTCAAGCCGAGGGAAGCCTTTAGTTCCAGAATCTTACGCACCGATTGATCGAGCCGCTGACGGCTGATTTCGCCGCTCTGCACGGCTTCGAGCAGGGAGCGGTAGCTGGCGTCGAGATCGGCCGGAATGATCAGCACATCATTGCCGGCGTTGAAGGAATCGACGGCTGCACGGCCGATATTCTGCGCGTACAGGCGCGTCAAGGCCGCCATGTCGAGGGCGTCGGTCACGACGATTCCTTTGAATCCCAATTCTTCTTTGAGCAGTCCGTCCACAATCGCCCTTGAAGTTGTGGCCACCCGGTTGGGAGCGGAATCGAGCGCGGGAACGGTTACGTGCGCCACCATCACGGCATCCACGCCCGCCTCGATGGCGCGCCGGAACGGTGGCAGCTCAACCGCATCGAGCCGCGCCAGGTCGCCGGTGACCTGAGCGAGGCCGAGATGAGAGTCGGTCGCGGTGTCGCCGTGTCCGGGAAAATGTTTTGCCGTGGTCAGCATGCTGCCCTGGTGAGCGCCGCGAATGTACGCCGCCACGAAATCGGCCACCTGCCTGGGGTCTTCTCCGAAAGAGCGCGTATTGATGATGGGATTCGCTGGATTGGAATTCACGTCGGCATCGGGAAATAGATTCCAATGCACTCCAATGGCTCTCGCCTCGAACGCGGTGATGCGTCCAAAGGCTTCGGCATTCTCTGGCTTGCCGGTCGCTCCAAAGGCCATGGCATGGGGGAAAACGGTCGCGCCATTCAGACGCATGGACACGCCGCGCTCGAAATCTGCCGCGACGATGAGGGGCAGCTTGGACGATTCTTGCAGCCGGTTGAGCAGGTTGGCGGCTACATCGGGATCGCTCTTGAGCAGGACGGCACCATCCACCGGAACGGTCATGACCAGCGATCCGATGTGATACTTGCGGATGTTGTCGCGCAGTTGAATGAAGATGGGGTCGGCGTCATTCAGGAATTGCGCCAGCACCTTGATGCCGAAGAGTTGGCCGACTTTTTCTTCGGTCGACATCTTGCGCAGCGTCTTGTCGGCCCACTTCTTACCGGCTTTGTCGAGATGGATGGGGCGGGGCTGCTGAAAGCGGCCTTTGTTTTTGTCTTGGTCTTTATCTTTGTCTCTAGCAAAGCCGAGCGAAGTTAGTAGTAGGGCGATCAGCAGCAGATGCCGGAACATGCCTTTGACAATAGCAAAAACGGATGGGAACGTCCTGCGAATGCCCGTTTCTCCACATCTCAAATTTGCAGCTCGATGAGTGCAATGCTTTCCGCCTGGATGGCGGGGTCGTCGCCGAACCCGGCCAGCCAATGCACATCCGGTTCTTGGCGGAACCAAGTGATCTGGCGCTTGGCATAGTTACGGTGCGCCTGCTGGGCCGCCGCGAGCGCCGACTTCCGATCGACTTCGCCGCGCAAGAACTGCAGCGCCTGTTTGTATCCCAGCGAGGCTAGCGGGCGGGCTTGAGGGCCATATTTCTTGAGCAGTCGTTCCGTCTCGGCGATCAGTCCTCCGGCGATCAGTCCTCCGCCAGGCAGTCCGTCATCAAACATCTTTGCGGCTCGCTGGTTGATGCGAGCATAAAGAGCTTTGCGTTCCGGATTGAGTCCGAGACGCAGAATGCGAAAGCCGCGGAGCGGTTCGCGTCCCTGGCGCCAAAGTTCGGTCATAGTTTGGCGAGAGGTTGGGCGCGAGGTCCTTTGCGAGGCCAGACACACCTCGATTGCCCGGATCACCTTGGGAACGTCATTGGCGTGAATGCGGTTCGCTGCCGCAGCGTCGAGCCGCCGCAGGATGCGATGCAAGTGCCCGGGACCGTGCTTCTCCGCGCGGCTGCGCAATTTGTTGCGCAGCTCTTCGGAGCGCTCGGGGCCGGAAAAAAGTCCTTCCAGCAGAGCGCGCAGATAGAGTCCGGTGCCTCCGGTGACGATGGGCAAGTGTTTCCTGTGCTCGCTTTCCCTTAGAGCGATTTCGCGCAGAACTATCTCGCGCAGAACCTGCCGCGCCTGGCGGGCATATTCTCCGGCGGTAACGTCGGCGAGCGGATCTACGCAATCGAGCAGGTGATGCGGAATTTCGGCTTGCTCGGCCGCGCTGGGCTTGGCCGTGCCGATTTCGAATTCGCGGTACATGGCAACCGAATCGCAGTTGACGATTTCTCCGTGGAAGCGGCGCGCGAGGGCGAGCGCCAGAGCTGTCTTGCCGCTGGCCGTGGGACCGAGGACGACTACGACCAGGGGCTCGCGGTCTAATTTCGGCAAGCTCTTCGGCAACTTTAGCGGGCGCTCCACGGGATGTACCGCCAGTAGCGGATGATGGTGAGAATGAGCAGCAAGACCGCCATGAGAAGCAATCCGGTGGCTTCGGCGGCGTAAATGGCATGGTGCTGGTGATGCTCGCTGTCGTGGTGCTCGTGGTCAGCTGCCGGCTTGGGCGGAACGGGGGAGTTCACGCGGATATTGTAGCTTTTTCGGTCGTTAGTCGTTGGCAAACCGTTCATCGCGAACGACTGACGACTTGAACCGCCGAACGATTGCCGGAACGGATTAGGCCAGCAGTTTCGCTGCTTCCTTGGCGTAGTACGTCAGGATCATGCTTGCTCCGGCGCGGCGGATGGAGACGAGCGCTTCCATCATCACCCGCTCCCGGTCGATCCACTGGTTGCGGGCGGCGGCTTCGATCATCGCGTACTCTCCGGATACCTGATAGGCCGCCAGCGGCAGGTCGAAACGGTTGCGGGCCGCGGCAATCACATCCAGGTAGGGCATGGCTGGTTTGACCATGATCATGTCCGCGCCCTCTTCGATATCCAACTCGATCTCTCGCATTGCCTCGCGAACGTTGGCCGGGTCCATCTGGTAGGAACGGCGATCTCCGAACTGCGGCGCAGAATCCGCCGCCTCGCGGAACGGGCCGTAGAAACCGGAGGAGAACTTCGCCGCATAGGAAAGAATGGGCGTATTTTCGAAACCGGCGCCGTCGAGCGCGGCGCGAATCGCTCCGACCCGTCCATCCATCATGTCCGAGGGCGCGATGATGTCCACGCCCGAGCGGGCCAGCGAAACCGAGGTGCGCGCCAGCAACTCCAGGCTGGCGTCATTCACGATCTCGTACTCAGGTTCTGCCGCCACGTGGGACGCCGCCGCGGCCATCTGTTCGATAACCCGCTCCTTTTCCTCAGGACTCCTGACCGCGACTGCCATCGCCTTGCTAAAGTCTCTTGCCGCCGCGCCCAGGGATTGCGGCGTGCCCGCTTGATCCACGATGCCGCAATGCCCATGGGACATGTACTCGCACAGGCAAACGTCGCCCATCACCACGACGTCCCGCACCTCGCTCTTGATGGCGCGCGCCGCCCTCTGCACGATGCCATCCTCGGCCCAGGCGCCGGTGGCGACTTCATCCTTTTTCTCGGGCAGCCCGAACAAGATGACCGACAACACTCCGAGGGCACGCGTCTCGCGCACTTCCTTCACGGCCTGGTCAACCGAAAGGTTGAAGACTCCGGGCATCGAGCGCACTTCTTTCCGGATTCCGGTTCCGGGGCAAATAAATAGTGGATACACAAAGGATTCAGGCGTCAGCCGGGTTTCGCGGACCAGGGTGCGCAGGGTTTCAGTGCGCCGCAAACGGCGCATGCGGTTAGCGGGGAATGCCATAACACGAATTCTAGCAGCAGCGGCCCGAACTGCGACCGACGCGATCGCGCAAGTTGGGACCGTGCTCGACGGTTCTAGTTCCCGGAGCGCGGCGGCCTTTTTACCGGGGGAACTTTGCCGCGGCGATCCCAAATCATCCAACGGACGCGAGAGTGGAATATCGGCGGGCCGTCCAGCGTCGCCGCAGGCATGTGAAACTGCACGTTGATGAAAGCTTCCTGTTGAAATCCCGACGGCGGAAATGACGTGCTCCTCACCATTTCTATGGCCGCGCGGCTCAAGTCGCGGTCGGAGGTTTGCAGCGCTTCCGCGTCCAGCACGCTGCCGTCCTGGGCATCGAGAGTCGCGTGTACGATCACGGGCTGGAAAAATGGCGAGGTCGGGGCATCGGAAGGATCGACGCGCACGGGAAAGCGACTGGGCGATGCCAACGTGAACGACTCGCCCGCGTCCGCCATTTCCGGCGCCAGCTTAAAGAGATTCGGATCGAGGTTGGGGGCGTCTTCGAAGCTTTCCACACGCACCTGCACTGCGGGGCGGCCGTCTTCGAATATGGAAATCTGCCGCGGAAGAGTGTGGCCGTGAAACGGCGCGGCGTCGCTGTAGTCGTAGAGTGCGTAAATTCCCGGCGCTTCGGACCACATCTGCAAGAGGCCGGTAGCGCGATCGATGCAGTATTCCCGTTCGACCCAGGAGCGCGGCGCGGGATTGGGCGGGATGGAAGCGCTGAACAGCAGGCACGACATTGCCTTGCCGTCGCGCTCGACATCCGCGGCGCGGATCGCAGACGCGCCCGCGTTACGCATGATCGGCCAATGCAGGGCGGAACGGACCAACTGCACCCGCAAGGGAACCGGTTCGGAGGGATTCGTGCCATAGACGCGCCCGTCAGCTCCGATACGAATCACGACGGAATCTCCCAACTGTGTCATCCAGCGCCAGTGCGCTCCCCCGTCAGATATCTCATCCATCGTCCATTCCCCCTCCATTTCAGCCGCGCCGTTGGTTTCAAATGAAGCTTTGAGCGCGTAGGGAGTGGAGATGTCATGCAGATTGAAGTTTTGTCGAGCGCGATCGAGAAGATCGAGCGCGGCGGAGCGATCGGCCGGCTTGGTGAGAGTGCGCGGCTGGCGCGTCACCAACTCGTGCGGATCGGGGGGTGGAGGATTGGTCTGCGCGAAGATCGCTGGAATGAAGATGATGCAAAACAGGGACGCAGTGAACCATCCAAATCTAGAACCAAAGAGCTGGGTGACGGTTCGCATCGGGCCTCCTCAAATCCAGCGAATACCAGCGGGGGACCGCGCACGATTCTAATCAAAAGTAGCCGCGAGTTGCAATTGGCGATATGGAGAGCCGCGCGTCCCTGACAGACGGGCGAGACGCCCGTCTCTCCATCGACTAACTGTAGTAGCTTGAACTCGACTTTGCGGACAACCTTGGCAAGGCTCCATTTATCGGACAGGGACTGGTGCCCGATTGGGGGATTTTGAGTGCAATTGATTCCATAACAATGTCGGCTCCGACGCCCGAGTAAGCTTTGGTGGTGCGAAGCAACCAAGGCCCGGGAGAAAGGAGCCGAACGATGATCATTATAGGAGCGGATTACCATCCGGGCTTC
>Ga0181526_10000414_pt1 | contig 46048 bp, 37 predicted proteins | sample PEATcosm2014_Bin_35_FD_119750 | JGI IMG/M metagenome (GOLD analysis project Ga0181526, IMG submission 119750) | Peatland microbial communities from MTU Mesocosm Facility, Houghton, MI, USA - PEATcosm2014_Bin06_30_metaG | ecosystem: Environmental > Terrestrial > Soil > Wetlands > Peat | place...
TCTGCGCGGCATTCCACGTTGTTCCGCCATTGTGTGACGAAATGAAGCCCACGTTGAGCCTGCAGGTCGACTGCTTGCACTTGGTGTTGGTATAGAAGTAATAGGTGATCGCGACGTGGGCCGAGCTGCCCGAGGTCTCCGGATCGATTCCGATACCCGGAATGAAGTGATCGACCACGCTCGTGACGGGATCAATGGGGACGCGCGTCACCGCCGACCAGAGGACCCCGTCGCTCGATGTGCTGTAAACCAGATCGTTGGTGGAGCAACTGCTGCGGAAGCGGCAATCTTCCCACACCACCCAGACGTTGCCCGCGCCGTCAACCGCGGCTGAAGGGAGCGGGCCGCTGCGGATGCCGCCGGCGTCGGTATGGGCCTGGATATTAGAGATCTTGACCGCTGCGCTCCAGCTTGCGCCTCCATTGGTGGAACTGAACGCTTGCATGGATGCGCCTTGGAACGGGACCACTACTGTACCGTTGGGCTGAACCAGCGGCTGGCCGCCGAGCCCCGTAGCGTTGTTCGCCGTTGCGGCCGCAGGGCCCCAGGTTACGCCGCCATCGGTGGAAGTACTCATGAAGAGTCTGTCGCCTTCCGCGGGATTATCCCACTCCACGTAGCAGTTGCCGTAGAACGGGCTGGGGGGTTGGCTGTCACAGACGATCCAGTTCTTGTCGGAGCTCGCGACGTCCGGCGTGACGTTGACCGGGTCGTTCCAGGTCAATCCGCCGTCGGTGGAGCGGTTGACGACGACCGCGGGGGCCCGGCCGCCGCTGGGGATAGGGAGCGAAGCGATCATCCAGACGCCATGCTTGGCATCGTACGCGACGGCAGGATCGCTGGCGGCGCTGTATGGGCCGCCGCCGTTCCCGCTGGTGAGGCCGGGCAGGAATCCGTTCGCCCAGGTGGCCCCGCCGTCGGTTGAAGTGGCCCAGCCAATAGCGGTAGCGCCGCCAGGGGCGATGCGCCCGGTCTGGAACGCGGAGACAAGCGTGATGCCATTAGCCAGCACATGCGGCTCAACCTCGGTGGCGTGTTGGCCCGGAGGAACGGTGAAAGGATCGGAGCTGATTTGCGTGAGCGTGACGGCCGCTTCTTCCTGGGCGAACGCCGCAAAGGACGCGCCACAGAGAACAATACAGACCAGCGCCAAAGTCAAGGAGAAAGAGGAATTGCGATTCATCGGAATTTGTCCTCGGATGCAGAAGTTGATCACAAAGTTAAAGAATAGCAACACAGTCACGTTACGACGCTGCAAGGGACCAATGCGCGGGTGCGCGCTGCATTCAGCACAAGAGTGCCATCCACTGCACCCCACAGGCGCGTCCTCGATTCGCGCTCCTGGCTAACCGCACAGCGCCCAGCCCAGTCAAGCCTCCCCAGACATAACATCATTTAGAACCGATTGTCCATACCCGCAGGCAACGCCCGCGCGGCGTCGGATCTTTACGTCAACCTGGCGAGAAACGCTCAAGCCGGATTTTGGCTCTCGATCCGATCTGAGCTCTGCCCGAACGCTCCGCCTTTCACCCTATGCGGATTTACCACCATTATCGGACACTATTTTCTCGGGCCAATCTTAATGCCCCCCGCCGTGTTTCTCAGCCGGAGAAACATTCGGAAGCACGTCGAAAAACAGCGCCTTTGACCCGAGCGCCCATACCGCGGTTAGGAAAATTCGCCGCACCCATCGGTCACCAAGGCGGATCGAAAGGCGTGCGCCCAGGAGCGCGCCAGCGAACATTGTGAGCCCGAGGATGGAGCCCAGACGGTAGTCGATCAGATCGCGGGACATGAAAACAACCGTCGCGATGGCGGACGAAAAGACGTTAATAAATTTGGTGGTGGCCACCGCCTCGACAAAAGACTGCCGGAAAAGCGCGACGTACACTGCCGTCAAAATCGTCACGTAACCGCCGCTATAAAAGCCCCCGTAAATTCCGAGCAGGAACGTCAAGGCGTAGCCGGTGAATTCGGCAGCCGCGGACGGCGGCGCCGTGAATTCGGGTGCACCTGACTTACGGTAGACGACGGAGAAGATCGCCACCGCAATCATTGCCCCGGACACAATCAGCGATACGGAATGCTGTGGAACCCGCGGGAGCGACAATGCACCCAGCAGCGAGCCGGCCAATGTCAGCGGAACCAGCAGGGTCAGCCGCCGGCGATCGGCAACGGTGGTCTTTCGCCTGAGAAACGGCAGGCTCCCGCCGACGCTCAGGAAAATCAGAGCAAACATATTGGTGGCTATAGCGGTGCGTGGCTCTATGCCGAACTGGAACATCACCGGCACGGTGATTAGCGATGTGCTACCAGTGATGACACTGACGGAGCTGGTTACGAAGAAAACCAACATCAGCCACAACAGCGGACCCGTCGCCACTCACCCATTCTAGTCTAATCACGCGCCGAGGATGTTGCGCTGGAACCGGGCCACGGCCAGCAAGCGTGCGACTGGCCTGCTGCCAGCTTCCCATAATCCGATCCTATGCAAAATTTTCCGGCGGGCGCGCGTGGCGGTCCCCCCGCGCTCGGTCGTGGTCATCGCGTCGCGCGGCGGGCGGGCTGGAGCGATGCAGGGGAATGCGGCTGCCTTCGATGCGGCTGGCGCCCGGAATTGGCGGCCCGGCATCAGGCTGCGCGACGCGGGCGGCGTTATGGCGCGGCCTACGGCTCACACGCTTCCGGTGCCGGTCGCGGGCGCGGTCTCTTGTCGAGCGGCGGCGCCCTCGCGGCGGATGAAGGCCCCGGTTTCGGCCAACGCCTCGTCGGCGCCGGCCAGCGAGCGCGGAAGTAGTGAAATTAAAGCGGCACGCCCGTTTACAAATACTTACAGAGCCTGCCCTAGGAATCGACGCCCCCGGGTATGTCCCACGGCTTCCTGCGCTTGGCAGGCGCGCTTCTTAAGGCCGATTGTCGGTTTTTCCGCTCACTTCGCGCCATTAGTAGTGAGAGCCGGAAACGGCGTGCCCGGCGGGTCGTCGCTGAGCTTCGCCGGGACGCCTAGGAGTACGCGGGCCAATCGACTAAACCGAGGGCGAAAGAGCATGACGAAAATAAAGCAAGAGATGAAACCAATTGTTGGCGGACTGGGCAAATGCGTCAACGGAGCAGGACTGAAACCTTTACGCGGGCAAAGTCACTATTCCAAGGGTAGCAGAACCCATATGAAGAGCCTAGGACAAAAGTTGGCTTTGGCGCTGCTTGCGATATCCGCCGTCGACGCTCAGCAATATACGATTTCGACCTTTGCCGGGGGCGCGCCACCCCCGACACCCGTGCCCGCCCTCCAGGCCTCCATCGGATCTCCCGCGGGTGTTGCCGCCGACACCGCCGGTAACGTCTACTTTACCGGCCTGAACTGCCTGTTCAAAATCGGCGCGAACGGAGTGCTGTCGCGGGTGGCGGGCAACGCGCGCGCGGGCTACTCCGGCGACGGCGGTCCGGCCGCCAGCGCCCAGCTCAACGCGCCGGCCGGCCTCGCCGTCGACACCAGCGGCAACGTCTATATCGCCGACGTACAGAACGCCCGCGTCCGCGACGTCTCCGCCGCGGGCACTATCAGCACGGTCGCCGGCATTGGACTCTCCGGCTATTCCGGCGACGGCGGTCCGGCCGGCGGCGCGCGGCTCGGTTTGCCTGCCGCTGTGGCAGTCGACTCCGTCGGCGACCTCTATATCGCCGACTGGGGCAACGCCGTCGTCCGCAAAGTGTCCGCTGCGGGAACCATCATCACGATCGCCGGTAACGGTTCCCCCGGCTACTCCGGCGACGGCGGTCCTGCGGTCAATGCGCAACTCAATGAACCAAGAGGCGTCGCCGTAGACAGTAGCGGCAACCTCTACATCGCCGACACGGGCAACCGCGTCATCCGCAGGGTGTCCGCTGGGGGAACCATCACCACGATCGCCGGCAACGGCACGTTCGGCTACTCGGGCGACGGCGGTCCTGCGTCCGACGCCGAGATCACCAGCGCGATCGGAATAGCCGTGGACGCCGGCGGAAACCTCTACATAGCCGATATATACAACCAGCGTATACGCAAGGTCTCCGCGGCGGGGATCATCACCACGATCGCCGGCGACGGCTTGTTCGGCTTCTCAGGCGACGGCGGTCCGGCCGCCAGTGCGCACCTCGGTTCCCCTGCCGGCGTAGCCCTGGACGCCAGCGGCAATCTTTACATCGCCGATTCGTACAATTACCGAATCCGCAAAGTCTCCGCTGCCGGAATCATCACGACTGTGGCCGGCAACGGTTTCAATAACTACTCGGGTGATGGCGGCGCGGCCGCTAACGCCCAGCTTAGCGAACCGGAAGGTGTGGCCGTGGATGGCGCCGGCAATGTCTACATCGCCGACACGGCCAACCAACGCGTCCGAAAAGTATCCGCAGACGGGGTAATCACCCCCGTAGCCGGCGCCGGAAGCGCGGGCTACTCCGGCGACGGCGGACCCGCCGCCAGTGCGCAACTCTACCACCCCATCGGCATCGCCTTGGATGCCAGCGGGAATCTCTACATCGCGGATGCGCTCAATAGCGTGATTCGGGCAGTTTCCGTGGCAGGCGCCATCACCACAGTAGCCGGCAACGGTACCGCGGGCTTCTCCGGCGACGGCGGATCCGCCGCCAGCGCGCAACTCTTCCGTCCCAATGGAGTCGCGGTCGATGCCGCCGGCAATCTCTATATCGCGGATACTAACAACAACCGTATCCGGAAGGTCTCGGCCGAGGGTATCATCACGACCATCGCCGGCGGCAGTGCCTTCGGCTACTCGGGCGACGGCGATCCGGCGTACGATGCGCTGCTCAACGCTCCATCCGGTGTGGCCGTGGACGCCAGGGGCAATCTCTACATTGCGGATACCGGCAACGGCCAGATTCGCAAGATCTCTCCTGCCGGAATCATCTCCACAGTTCCAACCGCTTTGGCGCCCGAGATCGGCAGCGGCTTGCCCGGCCCGCCGCTCACAGAACCTACCAGCGTGGCGGTCGACGCCGCAGGCAACCTCTACATCGCCGAGCAGGAGTTCGACCGCATCCGGAAAGTCTCGGCCTCGGGAGACGTGACCATCGTGGCGGGCAACAACGCCGCCGGTTACTCCGGCGATGGCGGCCCGGCCCGCGAAGCCCAGCTCTATTTTCCCTACGGCGTGGCCGTTAGCGCGGGCGGCGACGTCTACATCGCGGACTCGCTGAACAACGCCGTGCGCTTGCTTACGCCAGTGGCCTCGGCGTGCAGTTACTCACTTTCATTAGCAACGGTTGGACTCCCCGTTTCCGCCGCCGGGGAAGATGCCAGCCTCACCATTACCACGACTGCCGGATGTTCCTGGGCCATCTCCGATCTGCCCGAATGGATTACGGTTACGGGTCCGGTCTCCGGATCGGGGCCCGGTGCCACGACTCTGGCGATTGCCCCTAACTCCGGCGCGCCCCGCTCGGCCACGATCTTTGTCGCCGGTCTTGGCCTGCCCGTGGATCAGGCCTCCAGCGAGTTGCTCATCAATGCCGGCGGTGTGACCGGCGCCGCCGGCGGTTCCGGCGGCACGACCACTACCACTTCCACTACCAGTTCCACTACCACCACTTCCACCACCTTCGCGGGCGGTATGCCTGGAGCGCCGGTCCCCGGCAGCCTGATCTCTATCGAGGGCAACTTCCTGCTGCTGGCTCCAGTCTCGGCTGCCGTTCTTCCCATCCCGGTTGTGCTCGGCGGCCTGTCCTTCCAGTTCGGTGGCACGCCCGTTCCACTCTTCTATGCCAGCGGCACGCGGGTGAGCGCCCAAGTGCCGTGGGAACTGCAGGGTGAGTCGCAAGCCAACCTCACCGCCAGCTACAACGGCCAGACCAGCGCGCCCCAAACGGTATCCTTGGCCGCTTATTCTCCCGGCATCTTCGCCATCAATGGCGAAGGCTCGGGGCAAGGCGCCATCCTGGACACCAACTACCGCCTGGTGGACGCCACCAATCCGGCCACCGCAGGCACTACCGTGGTGCAGATATTCTGTACCGGCCTGGGGCCAGTGAGCAACCAGCCCGCGACGGGCGCGCCCGCCCCGAACAATCCGCCCGCGCAGACTACCACGATGCCCACTGTCACCGTTGGCGGAGTTCCGGCCACTGTGCAGTTCTCCGGACTGGCGCCCGGCACTGTGGGTCTCTATCAAGTGAACGTGCTGGTGCCGCAGAATGTCGCGTATAGCATCGCCGTGCCGGTGGTGATCTCCATCGGCAACGCTCAGTCGAATACCGTGACGATGGCTGTCGAGTAGCGGCGAGGCCCTTCAAGAGCCGCGTGTCGAATTCGCACCAAACGGGGGGTACCGAAAGACAGCTTTCAGCGCCCAGCGGTCGCCCCTCAGCTCGTCTGATGCCCGATTGACAGGCCTGCTGCGCGCTTTTGCATTACGGGCGACCGAACCCGCATGTCGAATTGGGTGAACACGCGGCTCTACCGAACTATTCCCGACCGCCCGATCGGAATCCATCGCGCGTCTCAGGCCAAGACCGCGTGGCCAACGCTCTTGCAGTGACGCCGTCGGAGTCGCCAGGTGCTCTTGCCGTTGGTCGTCGCCTTGGCGGCAAATGAGGGCTTCGCCTTGGACACGTCCCGCCGATTCTGTCGCCCATCGGCACGCTAGCGGTCAGGTGACGGACCACGGGCGGGGGGCGCCGGTACTGGCCGGTGGGCCGCGTCGAGTGGCGGCGAGTAGCTCCTAATGGGTCAGATCATAGACGAAATAGTTCATCGCGATGCGGTAAGCGAGCGACGCCCACGTCTCCGCATATCTCGCATCATCCGACCACTCCCAGGCATCGCCTAAATCCATGTTGTGGCAGATGGCGACCATGATCCTGCCCTTGTCGTCGCGAATGCAACGCCAATGCGGCACTTTCCCAGTGGGGCCTTTTTCATAGGTGATGCCTGACTCAAAGATTTGCGCGCCGGGAACCTGAAAGCGGTCCTGCAAGTCATAGATCGTGTGAAAAATCGGGTCGTCGTCGGGGATGTCCTCGATGGGACGGTCGGGAAAGACCCGCCGGACGCTTTGGACGAAAGTTTCCCACTCGTTCAGGGGCTCCCGCGTCGCGTAATCGGGATACAACTCCGATCCGTGAAAATCGTCGACCATCAGGAAACCGCCGCGCAGCAGATATTCCCTTAATTGGTTGGCCTGCTCCTGGGGAAGCAGCCAATGGCCGACCTCCACCGCGTACATGATCGGCCAGTTGTAAACGTCGCCGGTGCCGTCCAGATCCACAACCTGCTCCACCGAGCGCGTATCGATTCTCGTCAGCCGGCGGACACCTGCGAGCAGGTGTCGGTCGGATCGCGGGTAATCCATGGTCCACTGACCGGGCCACGGGCGGTTGGGTCGCAAGCGCAGGCGCGAATGGTCCGGATAACCAAAGATATCGGGATACCGAAGACGCGCCCGGACCCAGTCGTGCTGCAGATCCTTCCAATCGGGGGGAAGCTGGAAATCCTCGTATTCGATAGCCGGGTATTCTTTAAACGGTCTTTGCGCCTGCAGCAAAGCCAGACAGCCCATGCATCCGAAACATCCCACCGCTAGGGCGGTACAGAAGCGCATTGACCTACACTTTCACCCGTCATAGTAACACCCTAGCGTGAAGCCAAGGTGCGCGGGCAGGATGAATCCCCCGACGCTGGTCCGTTTCAAAAGCCGCCGCCTGTTCCGATACGTGCGGGAAGCAAAACTCGTGGGCGGACTCCAGGCGCATGAAAGCTCGCCGTTGTCTCCGAAGGCCAGTCCGGGATTCGGCGATCCCTCCGTGTAGGCGAAGTTATACAAAACCGCCTCGATCCACTCGCCGCCCGGCGATTTCGGCGGCGTCAGTGTAAAAACTGTGCCATGCCCCCGTCGCTCCTCCGCTGTACGTCGTGCCGCACAAAATGCCGTCGTGCATCACCACGGCTTGTGGCGCTCTACGCGATTGGGCGCAACGACGGCGCGTGGTTCTACAACTACGACGCCTCGTTTTCCGACCTTACGGTCCAGCCGGGAACCACTTCCACCTACGGCATCATCACGCGGGGTTACCACCGTAACGACTCGGGATCCACCTACTTCACCGTAACCACTCCGCCGGCCGGCACGCTCAACCCGCGCCATGTGGGAGTGCGGCCCACCGGCAGCTACTGGGGCGGAGCCGGCGAGCGGATCGACCTGTTAAGCGGCAACGTGAACTTCTCCGTGCCGTTGATCACGGCCATGGGCCGCGCCGGACTGGCGGCCGCGTTCAACCTGAGCTACAACTCCCAAAACTGGGTAACGGGATCTTCGGGCCTGGAGCTTATGGGTGTCGACACCGGCTACGGCTTCGGCTGGCAGCTTATGCTGGGATCGCCGATGCCCGCTTATAGCGCCGCCGCGGACACCGTCCCGGTGCAGTCTACCTTTTTAGGGATTCCACCTGCCAGCGCTAAGGTTTGCGTCACCTTCGTTTGAATCATTATTATCTCGCGCCACTTAAACCACTTGTCCGACTTACAGGTGCGTCCGATCGCTCGGCTGAGTATTAGTGGTATGAGTTCCGATCAAAGCTTGATCTTGAATACTACTCCGCAACCCTTCCCCCCGCATGCACTTAAGTCGCCGCCGCTGGAGGCGGTACCGTACAGGTCACCCGCCTCGTCCGGGAGCAATGTTCCGCGAGGATTAAGCCCGTCCTGCCCGGTAAACGTGTGCAGCACGGTCTCGAGGCCGGTTCTATCCAGTTTGAAGACCACTCCACATCCTCCATACGCGCTACAGAAACCGCTGGTATCTCCACCCTCGTAGGTGGTGCCGAAGAGGTTGCCTGCCGTGTCCAGAACCACCCCCGCATACGGTTTTGCCCCGTCTGCGCCCCCCTTGAAGCTGTAAAGCACCGTCTCATTGCCCGTCGCGTCCACCTTGAACACCGTCCCTTGACCATCACTACCGCCCTCGTACGTGGTGCCGAAGAGGTTGCCCGCCGCGTCTTGCACCAAACCGGCAAAGGGCAGCGAACCGTCCGCACCTGTGAACTTGTGCAGGACAATTTCCTTGCCGGTGCTATCCACGGCGAACACTACTCCGCAGCCACTATGGCCAGAGGTGTGGCAGGATAAGTCGCCGCCGTACTGGGTGGTGCCGAAGAGGTTACCCGCTTCGTCCCGAAGTAAACGCGCGCCGGGGGTTGCCCCATCCACCCCTCCCGTGAAGCCGTAAAGCACGGTCTCCTGGCCCGTCGTATCCACCTCGAACACTGTTCCCTCACCGTGCAAGCCGCCGCCGGTGGTTGCACCGTAAAGATTGCCGACTTCGTCCTGGACCAATCCCGAGTAAGGCTGGGACCCGTCCGTGCCTCCCATGAAGTTGTACAGCACGGTCTCCTGGCCGGTCGTCCGATCCAGCGTGAACACCGTGCCGGCGTTGTAAGTGCCGCCGCAGCAGGTGGTACCGTCGAAGTTACTCGCCGCGTTCGGGAGCAAGCCTGCATAAGAATCTGCCGCGTCGGCTGGCGGGCCCGCAAAGGTGTAAAGCACGGTTTCCGCGCCGGCGGTATCCAATTTGTAGGCTACGCCGCACCCGATCGAGCACACGCTTAAACCACCGCCGCCGTACGTCGTGGTGCCGTAGAGATTGCCCGCAGCGTCCCGGACCAAAAAATCCGCTTGGGGACCCGAACCGCCCGGCCCGCCTATATGTTCGCCTGTAAAAGCAAGGAGTACCTTGAAAGTTTGCGCTTCGCCGATCCGGTGGCCACCACTGCCAGGACAAGCCCGCTCGCCAACACCAGCGGGAGCGAAATCGATTTCCTATACCTGCGATGTTCAATTATCTTTTTCATACGATAGTTCTCCTTCTTCACTGTGAATTTATGCAACCAGGAGAGCGATGCCGAGCTTGTGAAAACGGCCACGGCGCCGTTAAAGGTGACGCTGGTCGCGCCGGTCCAGTCGGTGCCCAGGATTTTGACGGCTGTTCGCACCTTGTCGGACGTAGGCCGCGTTTCTACAAACGGGCCCAGACCCACGGACAGGCTGACGATCGTGCCGAAGTTATGGGTCCCGCCATAGCCGGTGGTCCTGTAGAGCATCCCATTGGTGTGCTCAACCAGTCCCGCATATGGGCTTTCGCCGTCGGCTAGGCCCGGATCGTCCCGGTCCCTGTTTCCGTCGCTTTGAACGCAACTATCCGTAGCCCCGCGCCACGTTATCACCTCGTGTCGGGAGGCAACTCCACCAGGTCGCGCATTCGTGGCGGGCTCCAGCCAAGGTAGGCAACCCGGCCGCGGCCAATGGCGCGCAGTCCGGTCACGCGGCGAACACCGCGCCAGTTCCCACCGTGGTAGCGCCTCGGCGTCTCTTCGCCGAATCGCGACTTTCTAGCAACTTAAGCGCGCCTCGAATTCGACGTCAAACTCGGCGGCCGGGCAGCCGCTGCTACCGCCATCTTCGGCGCGGGCCGGCACGCTCCTCGCGCGCATCGCTGGAAACGAAGTTAGGTCTGCTTTTGTTCCGTCGAGGAGGTTTCTTTCTTGACGGTCTTCTTGGCGTTTTTCTTGATCTTCACCTTCTTCTTTGTGGTGCTGCCAGTGGGATTCTGTTCGGTGCTGGCGGTGGGCTCCTGGGCAAATGCAGCGAAAGAACCCAGCGCGATGGAAAGGCCCAACATCAGCCTCATCGGTTTCTTCATAAGACGGTATCTCCTTGATCGCCTCTCGTGAGCAGATTTAGGGCCATGGCGGAATGTGTATGAACACGCCAGCGGAAGCCTCAAAGTGGTCGTATATGGCTGCAATTCCTGCATCGACCAGGCAAGAGTTCGAACAACCGGCCTGGATGCAACTAGCGCTGCCGGTTGCTGGCCACCACCCCACAATCCCCTGAAAAAAGGTGTTCCGGGGGGGCGAGCGTGATTTGTGGCGCGCAGGCCTGTTGCCCGCGGAGCGAGAATTGCGCGCGGCTGGTGTAGTCCGGATGAGATTGCTCCACCAGACGGAGATAGGCCTCGTGGATCAGGGATGTGGGTTGCAGCGTGTGGGCGGGCATCTCACGCCGGAGGTAACCCTCTGCGATCCGGTGCAATTCATGGTAGACGAGGGGAACCAGCTCGTCCAGGACGCTACGGTCGCCCTTTCCCCAACTGCTTCAGCAGTACGGTCACGGACTCGGACTCCGCCACGGGGCCATCATAGCGCTCAGCGTTCAGCGCAGCGAGGCTGGCGGAGAAGGTGGGCCTGGGAACCAGGAGATCTGCCTGGGGACCTGGGCAATGGGTTCCTTTCGCTGCCTATTCGTACTCTCTGGGATGACGCGTTGAGGCGCGAGTTACAACGGGTCCTCAGATTCGTTCCTGCAAGTGAACGATGACGGTATCGCCTTCCTGCTTGCCGATGCGTTTTCGGAGATCCGACTTGACGGGCAGCTTATGGGTGCCGTCTCCCAGAGCCATGAACGAACTGCGGAATGGATGGCCGTCGATGGTGCCGCGGACCTTGACCAGGCCCCGAGTGCCAAAGAATGCAGCCGAGTCCGGCATCACTACATATGTCCAGCCTCCCTGGGCAGGGGACTTCCGCAGGGGTGCCTGGAAGTGCTTGTTTAAGGGTCCCGAGACTTTTGCCATTTGATTTCTCCCGATTATCTTGTAGTCAGTGAACCAGCGCGGCGAGGATGGTCGCGTCGTCGGTTTGATTGTCGCCTGAAAATTCGTCGAGGGCCGCAAATGCGGTTTCGACAATGCTCTCCGGCTGCCGCGTCCGGCAACGTTTTACGGCGGCAAGCAGACCCTCGGCGCCCCAATCTTCGCCGGCCGCGTTGGTAGCTTCGACGAAGCCATCGGTGTAGGCCACTATGAGATCACCCGGATACAACTGAACCGTCTGCGCCTGGTAGACGGTTTCGGCAAAGAGTCCGACGGGCAGCGCGCAGGCTTCGAGCCAGGCGACGGCTCCGCCGCGGCGGATCACCACGGCGGAATTGTGGCCTGCATTTACGTAGTGCAGTGTCCGCGTATTTTCGTCGAAGACGCCATAGAATAAGGTCGCGTATCGATCGACTGGCGAGCACGCGTGCAACTGGCGGTTCACCCCGCTAACGACTGCCGCCGGGTCTTCGGGGGCGAACAAAGCGGCGGTGCGAAGAGAGGACTGCACGTTCGCTACAATGAGCGCTGCGGGCAGGCCTTTACCGGACGCATCGGCGACGGCGAGCCCGACGCGTCGGCCAGCCAGGGGTACGCAGTGGAAGCAATCGCCACCGAGCGCGCGCATCTGCCGGCAACGGGCACTGGAGGTGAGCCTTTGTGCTTTAGCGCACGGAATTTCCATGAATCGTTCCTGCAGGCCGCATGCCGCAAGCCAGTCCTGGCTGACGTCCACTACTACGGATTCGGTAATCATCTTTTTTGCGCCTCCGTAGATAGGTCGGCGCCGGAGGCTTCAAATCGACGTCGGACCGCCAAACTTTTTCTTGTACAAATTATTGCCGGGGCATGTCGAGAAACGGGAAGGCGGCTCCGACTACCCTATGAACGCGCCAAAAGGCAGCGTGAAAGGAGCAAGAGACATGAAATACATTTTGCTGATGTCGGGAAGCAAGGCAGGAGTGGACGCATACCGGGCGTGGTCCAGGAAAGACATCGATGCCCATATGGCCGTCTTGACGAGCCTCAGCCGGGAGCTTACAGAATCGGGTGAGTTCGTCGCAACACAAGGTTTGGCGGCCCCGCATGAGGCCAAGGTCGTGCGCGGCTTGAAGGAAGAAATGCCAATCACGGACGGCATTTTCCCGGAATCCAAGGAGTTTCTACTCGGCTACTGGATTGTAGACGTAGCGACGCCGGAGCGTGCCTACGAAATTGCCGGCCGCATTTCAACAGCGCCGGGTCCCGGCGGATTGCCGACTAACATGCCGATCGAAGTCCGGCAACTGGCGATCAACGCTCCGCGATCGTAGAGAAGAGCACCGAGTTCAGTGCCGGACGGAGGAGACTTATGAAATACATTCTGATGATGCACGGCCAAAAGGGATCCTGGGATGAATACGCCAGGTGGTCGAAAGAAGATCTGCAGCGCAACGTCGAGTTTATGCAGCGCTTCAACAAGGAGCTTCACGATTTGGGTGTTTTTGTGGACACGAAGGGGCTGGCCTGGCCCCAGGAGGCGAAGGTCGTTCGCGCGGCGAATAACGGCGAGCCAATTACCGACGGCGTGTTCCCGGAATCGAAGGAGTTCCTTGCCGGATACTGGGTTATCGACGTAGACAGTCCCGAGCAGGCGTACAAGATTGCTGCCCGTGCATCGGCTGCGCCCGGGCCGGGCGGGAAACCGGCGAATATGCCGATTGAAGTACGGCAGGTGCTCGGCAGCCATAACGACTTGGGACTCTGAGGCAGGGACGCGCATTGTGGATTGGCGGGAACAATCATCCGATCTTCCGATCGGAGAGCTGTTGCGGGAACTGACGCCACAGGTGCTCGGGCTTGTGGTGCGAAGATTTCGCGATTTCGATGCGGCCGAGGATGCCGTTCAGGAAGCGTCGATTGCGGCAGTGATGCAATGGCCGCGCGAGGGAGTTCCCGGCAATCCGCGCGCCTGGCTGACGCAGGTTGCATTTCGAAAGATGACCGACCTTATCCGCCGCGAATCTGCACGGAGGCGTCGCGAGACGGAAGTCGTGGAGGAGGCGGCGCGCATGTCGGAGACCGGCCTGGATGCTGCGCCGGTCGAAGACGACGCGCTGGTTCTCCTCTTTATGTGCTGCCATCCGGCTCTTACGCCTTCCTCCGCGATTGCTTTGACGCTGCGCGCCATCGGCGGTCTAACCACTGCTGAAATCGCCAATGTTTTCCTGGTTCCGGAAGCAACCATGGCGCAACGAATCTCCCGGGCGAAGCAGACCATCAAGGTATCTGGCATTCCATTCCGAATGCCCGATGCCGAAGAGCGCGGCGGGCGTCTGCGCTCGGTGCTCCACGTTTTGTACCTGATCTTCAACGAGGGATATACGGCTACGTCGGGACCACAACTGCGGCGAGCCGATCTATCGCGGGAGGGGATCCGCCTGGCGCGGATGGCCCTGCGGCTGCGGCCCGAAAATACGGAGATTGCCGGCCTGCTTGCGCTGATGCTGTTGACCGACGCGCGACGGCATGCCCGAACCGGCCCAAACGATGAATTAATTCCTCTGGCGCAACAAAATCGCGCGCTTTGGGACCGGGAACAGATTGCGGACGGCGTCGCACTGCTTTCGGCCGCGCTGCCGAAAGGCTCCGTCGGACCGTATCAATTGCAAGCGGCGATAGCCGCTGTTCACGATGAAGCCGAGCGCCCCGAAGATACGGATTGGCCTCAGATCCTGGCGCTATACGAGTTGCTGAAACGTATGTCGGACAATCCGATGGTGATCTTGAACCACGCAATCGCGGCAGCGATGGTGCATGGCCCGAAAGAGGGTTTGAATCTGCTGGACGCGCTTAAGGAGGACCGGCGAATTGCGGAACACTACCGTATGGATGCCGTTCGCGCACATCTCCTGGAGATGGCTGGCGATTCGCAATCAGCCGCGAAATACTACCGCGCGGCTGCGGGCAAAACAGTGAATCTCCCTGAGCGCAACTACCTCCTGATGCAAGCCGCGCGACTAACCAGGACGATGGCCCGATCTTGGACAAACGTCCCGGATTGAATGTTGGCCGTGCGAACGATTCGCGGTGCCAAGGGTCCTGACCTTTCAGGTCCGCGCAGAGGATTCGTGGCCGCTGCATACGGGCGGCGTTGTACAATAATGCGCATGATATTGCGTTTTCGCCCCGCTCGTTCGCGCTGCCATGAGTGGACTCCAATGGCGGAGCGCTTGCCGAGCGAAGAGTCCGAATATCCCGCACCGATGGTTGGCCGAAAAAACGAGTGTATTCCCGGTAATCGGTAACGATTCCCGATCGCGCTGCTAGCAAGCTCGGCATCGACCGCCGCGGAGCTGTCACACCCACCAAACTCTAATCCAGTTTTGATCTAGTTCTCAGAACATACGCTGGCAGTCATTAGCCGGAAAACACTTGCCAGTGCCCGATTCCTGAGCGATTGCGGATTCCGAGCGCAGGTTTAGGTTAGACACTGCCGGCAAAGAAGCGGTGTACGGCGCGCTTTTTTGGGCAAGTTGAGTGCCGTTAGAGACCTGTGACAACCATATACGTGCTCGGGTTGTTATCCAGCTCCACCCAGCCGGAGCAAACACTCCCATTGCAAGGTGGCCCGACATACTGCCAAATCGAGCGGTCCTGGTGTACTTGATAGACCGTGTTGGTGCCGCCCACGACGTACCACATTTTCGGGTTGTTATCGAGTTGCTCCCAGCCAGAGCAAATATCATTAGCGTTGCAAGGTATGCCGGTGTAAGCCCAGATTGAGCCATTGCTTTGCGCCGTGTACAAGGACCCCCAAACGCCTCCGACGGCAATTTGAACCGTGCTCGCGTTGTTGCCGATCGGTAGCCAGCCGGTGCAACCGCTCGCGTTGCAAGGTACTCCGAGATACTGCCAGATCGCGCCATTCCACCACATCTGGTACGCCGCTCCTACCCCGGTGGCCACGCTGCAGGGCACTAGGGGTCCACATCGTATCCCATTGGTCATCGAGTTATTGTCAATTAGCTGCCAGCCGGAACAGGTGCTCCCTGAGCAAGGCGACCCGGTGTATTGCCAAATCGTGTCGTCCATGTGCTGCTCGAACACACCGGCCCCGCCGACGGAAACATTCATGAGGTTCGGGTTGTTGTCGATTTGCGTCCATCCAGGGCACGAACTGGAATTACAAGTCTGACCGGTGAACTGCCACAGTGAGCCGTCAAAGTGTTCTTGGAGGAGTTGGCTTCCTTCGGCAACAATCCAGTCGGAGTCCATGTTATTGTCGATTTGCACCCAACCGGGACACGTACCGCCGGTACAGGGTTGACCGGTGAACTTCCAGATCGGTCCGCCGATGTCGCCGTGGAGTTGATAGAGTTGGCCTCCCCCTGCGGCGATTTGTACCGTTTGATTGTTGCCATCGAGTTGTTGCCAGCCGGAACAAACATTTCCGCTGCAAGGAACCCCCTTATAATGCCAGATCGACCCGTCGTCATGCATTTGATAGAGGGGTGCATTGTCGGCCCGAGCCACGGAAACCATGCTCACCGAGATGCCGGCTGTGAGTAGAGCGATCTTTTGCCATAGGGATAACTTTGTCGTCATAATGAGATTCTCCTGCTTTGCGCTGCCGCTTTAGTTGCCGGAGGCCGTCCGGCAGCTAGGCCTTCCCACAATCCGCGCGGCACGGCGGACTCAAATCCATCCACCTGTAATGCGGAAAATCGCCCAAAGATTTTCGTTACTCTTAGGGGAAATCGGCCATGCGAAACTGGAGGGCGGGCAATTCCGCCCGCAGCCGGCTTTCAGCCGGTTTGGCCGCCTAAAAGGCGGCTGCGGCCAAAATTGGCCGCCCTCCAAAACCAAATTGGCATCGTGCGATAATCCATTCATTGCAAGAGGGACCCTTCATGGAACGCCGCCAATTTGTACGAAATGCCACGACAGCGGCCGCCTGGACCGCCCTTTCCGCGGGCAGGGTATTCGGCGCGAACGATCGCGTTCTGCTAGGCATCATTGGCTGCGGAGGCCGTGGCCGGACGGTTATGCGCAACATGCTGCTCGCCCCTAACACGGCGCTCGCAGCCGCCTGCGACGTGTACGACGACAATGCCGCCCGTGTGGTCCGAGACCTTTCCGCCAGCCAGGCGAAGCCCGTCAAAGACTTTCGCCGCCTGCTCGAAATGCGGGAGGTCGATGCCGTCCAGATTTCCACGCCCGATCATTGGCACGCAATCCCCACGGTGTTGGCGCTCGAAGCGGGCAAACAGGTCTATGTCGAAAAGCCGTTCGCGCTGACCATCCACGAAGGCCGCGCCATGGTGGAAGCCGCACGGCGCACGGGGCGCATCCTTTATCCCGGCACGCAGCATCGCTCCGCGCCGCACATCGCCGAAGCGGCGCGCATGGTGCAGAGCGGCGAAATCGGCGACGTTTCCCTGGTGCGGGTGTGGAATAGCGGCAACATCGCTCCCGACGTGATGAAGAAGCTGCCCGATTCCGATCCGCCGACCGGGCTGGACTGGGATTTCTATCTCGGCCCCTCGCCCGCCGCGCCCTTCAACCGGAGGCGTTTCCTGACCACTTACCGCCTGTTCTACGACTATGCCGGCGGTTACATCACAGACTTTGGCAATCATCGCATCGATAGCGTTCATCAGATCATGAATGCGTCCAGCGCGCACACCATCTCGGCCGTGGGCCGCCGTTTGTGCCCTGAAAACGCGGGCGACATCTTCGATCTTCACGTGGTCACCTATCAATACCCTAAGTTCATCATGGAATACGTGGCATGCTGGACGAATAGCAACGGCATCGGCGGCCGCTCGCCAGGTATGAATTACTACGGCATGCGCGGCGCATACAATCGCCCGCACGGCTTCGCTTTTTACGGCACCAAAGCAGCCCTTTATGTGGATCGCATCGGGTATGAAACTTTCCCGGAGTTGGAACCCGCGCCGCCCTACGAGACCCCGGCTCCAGGCGAAACCAATCTTAATTACCGCGCCGAAAGGAAGGCGTTCCAGGGCGCCGATGCCACTGCGCTGCACGCGCGGAGCTTTATCCAACAATTGCGCGCCGGACACAAAGGTCCGGTGGACGAGATGGTGGGCCACACCGCCACTATGGCTTGCCACTTAGGTACTATTGCCGCCAAGACCGGCCGCACGCTGCGCTGGGACGCGCAGAAGGAAGACTTCGAAAACGACCCCGAGGCGTCAAAGCTGTTGACGCGAGAACTCCGCAAACCTTACGATCTGATCCGGATCTAATTCAACGCGGGCGATGCTACGAAACCTGTTTGACTAAGTGTTCCAGGTCCACCGGGCTACTGGACTCAGTCGCACGGGCCAAAGAGGGACCAATGGCGAGCGCTTCGTCGTGATTTTCGAACCAGACTAAGAAGGACGACGTCTCCATCCCGGCCAAGCGTTGTTGATTCAGCCACGTGTAATATGAGCCCATGTCGGCATCGATCAGGGAACCCTGCGGGTCCAACTCCGGCTTCCGCTGCGTTTCGGCGAGCAGCTCGTTCATAGGGCGCGCCCGTTGGCGGGGGGCGAACCGCAGCAGCAGCGTTAGCGGTTGGGCCCGGCGGAACGCCTCGCGGGCGGCCCATTGGACAAATGTCGTGCTGAAGATCTGCGTCCCGGAGCCTTCGGTGAGTACGCTGACCTGGAAGCGGCTTAACACGGCGTCGGGCGCGTCTCCCAGCCCCAACTCCGCCGGGCGCATGCGGGCGAGCATCGTGCGGAACGCCTCCGGCCCAATGCCCGACTGAAATGTCTTTTGCATTTTTTCCTGGAGAGTCCCGCGCGCGGCGCTCAGTGAGTCGTAGGAGAAACGGACCAGACCCGCGCTAGAAACAGGCTCTTCACTTCCGCCGTCGATATACCAATGGCGGTACGGGGAGGGATGCGCCTGTGCCCTTGCTGTCACCGCGTCGAGTAATACGCGGAGCCCGTTTTCGGGCCGCACGCGATTGAAGTAGACTCCGTAAGGGCGAAGCTTGCGAAAGAGCTTGTACTTATTCTCTGCCACATCCTTACCGAGCACCACGATACTCAGGCGCGGCATGGCCAGGGGCGCAGGCGGCGCGGCGGCATTGACGGTTCGCACATAATCGATAGCGGCCGTCCGGAAAGCGTCGATTTGCAGGGTAGCCCAGAGGTGCGTGGTCAGCCGCTCGGAGAATTGACCCGGCTCGTTGACCCAGTCGTAGGACTCCAGTTCGGGCGAGAGGCGCAACCGCTCGAAGTTCGCGAGCAACTGCCGGCGTTCGGCGGGAGAACGCGACTCCAGATACGCCAACTGGTGATCGAGATCGCTTCGCTCCGGCGGAAATTTCCAATCGTAGACGATGATTTCGCGCAACAGCAGCGGCAGAAAACCGAGGGGCAACTGTTGCAGCAGCGCAACCCGGCCGGCCGCCAACTCTCTGGCCTGCGCCGGGTAACTGGCAAACTGGCTGGCTTTCAAGTCGCGGGGCTGCATGCCGGTTACAAGACCTCCCGCAGCGGTTTGCCTTGCGACAGACGGGCATCGAAACCCAGAATAGCTCCCAGCGTCGGCACCAGATCGGTGGGTTCGGCGGGCCTCTCCACCACTATGTTTTCCCGCACTCCCGGCCCCATCGCCATCATCCAGGTGGTGCGCGACAGGGGATCGCCGGTGCGATGATGCTGGAATCCATTGCCGCCCGCGTCGTCGTCGGAATCGCGGCCGAAATCGGGCAGGATGAACAGATTTGTTTTGTTGGCGTATTCCGGTTCGCTCTGGATATTGTTCCAGATCTCGCCGCAGAGCCGGTCGGTGCGCTGGATAGCCTCGAGATACAGCGAATATGTCCCCGAATGGGCGATGTCGATGTCGTGCAGCGTGATCCACAGCAGGCTGGGCGCGAGTTGCCGCATGAGATGGCGCGCGATATAGACGGACAACTCGTCGGGGCTCGCCAGCACGCGGGCGTGCGCGGCAAAATCGGCAACCGACAGCCTCAGGACTTCGGCCATCTGGTGCAATTCGACCTGGCTGCCGCCGAGCTCGGGCGCGTAGAGGGGAGTCTCGTAGTTATCCCGCAACAGATGCTCGTAGGCGGCGCCTTCGCTCGACGACAAGGCCGCCGCCAAAAGGCGCTTTGGCAAAATAACGCCGGCCCCCCAGCCGCGGCCGTATGCACGATTGCCGCTCTCGCCGATGCGGTTGAAACCGTTGCTGGGCGCCACGACCCACGCATCGCCGGCGGGGCGCTTCAAATCTTTTCGGAAGTACTCAAAGACCGTAGGACGATCCGGTGGAACCGCGGCAAAGTTATTGAAGGTTTCGTACGCACCGGTGGCAAGACTGGCGGTCGCCACGTAGTGGCCGAGGATTCCCCGATTGACCATCTGACTGAAGAAGGTGGCGCGCGGTATCAGGGCGGTGAGCAGGTTAGGTATATTCTCCTGCCCGTCCGGCATGAAGGTTTCTTCGTCGCGCGCGCCGCCGCCGAACGTGACCACCACCGCCTTACGGCCGCGTGGCGCGGCCCACGCGCGGCGCGGGGCGACGCTCAGCAAAGCACCGGCGGCAGCGGCGCCCGTGGCCTCGCGCAGGAATGTCCTCCGGCTCGACGAAACGGCATTCGCAATTTCGCGCGGGCTGCGAAGACGGGCGCGTGAAATGCCTGACACGGCCTGTATTCTATCACGGGTACGCACGCGGAGATTGCCACAGCGCACTTCCAGCGAGGCTCGATTCGGCATAAATTGGAGGGCGGGCAATTATGCCCGCAGCCGGCTTTCAGCCGGCTCCGGCGAGCGAAGCTCGCCTGTGTTGGCAGGGTGCCAACACGGCACGCCGGGGGCGTGCGCCACGAAGGCTCCCAACTGAAATGGCCAATCTCCAGAACCGGCTCGCTGGCATTTCTACATTCCGGCGCGGGGCTTCAGCCCCGCAGGTAGTACAGGGTTCAGCCTGTGTAGAGTGGCATTGTGGCACTCCGCCAGCCCCGTCAAGACGCAGATCGGCTGTGAACGGGACAAGTCGTTTCGCGGACTACCAGATGCGTCTCCACCTTGTTTTCGGAGCGCCGAGGCTGGCCGTCCAGGTTCGACAAAAGAGCCTGAAAGGCCCGCTCGCCCAACTCCGTCCGCGACAGCCGCACGGTGGTCAAGGGCGGTTCGGTAAATTCGGCCAACCGGATGTCGTCAAAGCCGACGATCGAGATGTCCCGGGGCACTACCAATCCGGCGCGGCGCACGGCGCGCATCATGCCGATAGCGGTCAAATCGTTGGAGGCCAACACCGCCGTAGGGCCGCACCCTGAATGCAGCATGCGGGTCATGGCCGCCAGACCGCCGTCGACGGTGTGATCGCCGGCTTCGACGATGCGCGCATCCCGGTCGATGCCATGTTGGCCCAGCGAACGCAAGAAAGCGCTCCGCCGGATGCGCGCCGACTTCAACCCGGGCGGTCCGCCAATGAAGCCGATCCGGCGATGCCCGAGCGAAAGCAAGTGGTTCACCGCCTCGTTGATTCCCATGGCATAGTCCACGACGATGTTGTGGACGCGGTCGCCCGTCGGCCCAACATCCAGAAAGACCATGGGGACGTTCCGATGGGTCAATTGATCGACGAGGTGTTTATCCATCTCGGAGGTCATAATGGCCACGCCCTCGACCTTACGTTCCAACATGCGGCGCACACAAATCGCCATGCGGCTGGAATCGTAGTTCGTGGAACTGATCATAATCTCGTATTCGTGTTGGATGGCAACGTCCTCGAAGCCCTTGATCAATTCGGGGAAAAACGGATTGGTGATGTCCGATACAATCAGTCCCAGAATGCGGCTGCGGCCGGAAACCAGCGAACGCGCCTGGCTGTTCGGGTAGTACCCCAAGTCTTCGACGGCCTTCCACACGCGCTTTGCGGTCTGGGGATCGACGAGCGAAGGATTGTTGATTGTGCGAGATACGGTGGCTGTCGAAACCCTTGCGCGGCGGGCAACTTCTTGAATCTTCATGCGTCCCTATTGGCTAAGCTTATAGCGCGTCCGGCGCCTGCAATGCAAGCTAAACAAAAATAATTAATCAAAAACTTTAAAAACCGCTTGACTTGCGGCCTGGATCGCAATAAGATCTCAATGAAATCGTTTACATCCGTCGGACCTGCGGACCGTGCGGACGACTGTTTGTGCTCAGGGAACTGTAAAATGAAACACTCCGGACGCGCTAGCGCCTCTGGGAGGAGTGTATCGACAAGGGGGAATATGCGCCAAGTTGCATGTATTCGAGGAATACTGGTCGGACTGTTCTTCGCGGTTGCGGTTTTTGCGCAAAGAGATCTCGGTACGGTTGCGGGTACCGTGAGCGATCCCACCGGCGCTGCCATACCAAACGCCAAAATCACTATTACCGAGGTCGCCACGAATCTCAGTTACACGGTGACATCCAGTTCCGCCGGCGAATACGTGCGTCCGGCGTTGAAACCGGGCACTTACACGGTGGCGGCGGAAGCGCAGGGATTTCGCCGGGTTGCCCAGGAGAACGTGGAGGTCACCGCCGGCGACCGCATCGGCGTGAATCTGACCTTGCCGGTGGGCAACGTCAGCGAACAGATTGAGGTCTCGGCAACCGCGCCTGTGTTGCAGACTGAGAACACCTCGCAGGGCGCGGATTTGAATACGTCGGAAGTGAACCAGTTACCCATGGGCGGCCAGCGCGTGTTTGCCTATCTGGCGCGCCTCTCTCCCGGCGTCCTGGTGGCCGAGCCGGGCGCGCGCGACGCGCAGAACGGCGGCTTTTCCGCCAACGGCGTGCGGTCCACCGGCGAGAACAACTTCCTGCTGAACGGCGTCGATAACAACGTCAACGACATCGACTTCATCAACCAGACGTCCTACGTAATCGGCCCTTCGCTCGATGCCATTGGAGAAATGCGCATCCTGACGAACGGCTATAACGCCGAGTACGGCCGGGCGGCGGGCGGCGTCGTGGACGTGTCGCTGAAATCGGGCACGAATGAATTGCACGGCGATCTGTTCGAATACCTGCAGAACACCGACCTGGATGCCAATCGCTGGGAGAACAACCTGGCCGGCGTGGGGCGCCCGCCTTTACAGCAGAATCAGTTCGGCGCAACGGCCGGCGGACCGATCGCCAAGAACAAGCTGTTCATGTTCGGCGACTATCAGGGCACCAAGATCGCGACGGCGGGCGGCGTGATCCAGAACCTCGGTTATGGCGGCTTCTACACGATCCCCACACCGGCGGAGATTGCGGGCAATTATGCCGGGGTGGCCACGGTTTACGACCCATCCACCACCTCATGCAACGGCGCCGGCGTGTGTACCCGCACACCGTATCCCAATAACGTGATTCCATCCACCCAGTTCGATCCCGCGGCCGTCAAAATCGCGTCGCTCTATCCGGCGCCGAACCAGACCATCGTCCCCGGTAACTATCCGGCAAACGATTATTACGCAGTCACCGCCGGCGGTCTGCGAACGGATCAGGGAGACGGGCGCGTGGACTACAAGATCGACGACAAGAACAGTCTGTTCGGCAGTATCAGTTGGTCGGACAGTTCCAAGCACAACACGCCGCCATTTCCGGGCGCGCTCGATGGCGGCAATTTCTACGGCTCCAGCGAAATCGACCTCGGGCGTAACGCGCAGATAGGCTATACGCGCATTTGGAGTCCGTCGATCATTTCGGAAACGCGCGTCGCTTACAGCCGCCTCGTAACTGCCCGCACGCAGGCCAATTCCGACACCGATGAGTTCAAGGCGTATGGCATCGGCGGTTATGACCCGACGACCACGCTGAATGGCGGCCTCCCGCAGTTTGGCATGGGGCAATACAGCCAGATTGGCGCCAACGACTGGCTGCCCACCAAGGAATACAGCAACGTCTACGACTTTATCCAGAACGTAGCCATCACCAAGGGAACGCATGCGTTCAAGTTTGGCGCCGAGGTGAAGCCCATCGGATTCCCCTTCTTTCAGGTACCCTATCCGCACGGCGAGATGAACTTCTCCCGCACGGAAACCGCCGATTCGGTACCGGGCACGCTCTCTGCCACAACCGGCGACTCCTTTGCCTCGTTCCTGCTGGGCGCGATCGATAATGGACAAATTTCGACGGCTAACTTCATCTCGTCGACGCGGCAGTCTTACGATTTCTACGCCCAGGACGACTGGAAAGTCACACCCAAGCTGACCGTCAACTATGGCCTGCGTTACGAACTGTGGTCGCCGATCGGCGAGCAGTGGGGACGCCAGTCGAATTTCGATGTCAACACGCTAACTTTGCAAATTCCCAATGGGCCAAGTTCCAACGCGCCGCTGCCTCCGAATTTCAACACGCCGTACACGCTGAACGGCGTCACCTACCCGGCCGATTTCCCCGGCGTCTCCGTGTGCCGCGGCTGCGTGTCCCAGTATTTGATCCCGTGGGACAAACACGATTTTGGCCCGCGCCTCGGCTTCGCATATAACATCCGGCAGAAGACCGTAATCCGTGCCGCGTATGGCATCTTCTATGGCGGCGAGGAACAGCAGGGCGGCAACCCCAACCGCGGCGAATCCGCGCCGTTCAACGAGTCGCCGCAACTGAACCGGCCGTCGGGCGTCAGCCAATTTTTGCCCGATCCGGACTTCGCCAACGGAGCGGCAATCGGCGGAATCGCCAACGGATATCCGCTTACCGTGTTCAGCACATATCCGGTTAGTTCTCTCCAATTCCGTGAAGTCTCCCAGGACTTCCGCAACCCCATGGTGCAGAAGTGGAACATCGCGGTTCAGGAGGAATTGGGTCACCAGATGGCCTTTGAACTGGGCTACCAGGGCAATCACTCGTCGCACCAGCTTTTGCAGCCGGACGACAATCCGTGCCCCAACCTGGCGACCACCGACACTAAGATCAACTGTAATACCCTCCGTCCCTATCCCGTTATCGGGTTCATTTCGGGAACGGCTACGTTCGGCTTCGGCAATTACGACGCTTTAACCGCAAAACTGGAGAAACACTTCTCGGACGGGCTGCAGTTCATCAGCTCTTACACTTGGGGCCATGCATTGGCTACCTCGGGCACCACGCTCAGCGGTTCGAACAATTTCCAAACCATCGAGAACACCAACCTAAGCCTGAGCTATTCCAACGCGGCGTGGGACATCCGCCAGAACTTCACCACCGGCTTTACATACGACATCCCCTTCGGCCGCGGCAAGCGATTCGGTTCCGGCATGAATCGGGCCGCGGACATCGCGCTGGGTGGCTGGCAGGTCAATGGCATTCTCACCCTGCACACCGGCCAGGCGTACACCGTAAGCGCTAACGGTTCCTATTGCGTGGGGGTGTGGGCGGGTTGCTTCCCGGATATCGTGTCGGGCAGCGCGAACGCCGCGCCGGCCGGCGGCCGGACACCGTCGCAGTGGTTCAATACGGCAAACTTCACGGCGCCCGCGGCCCTGACGCAAGGCAATGTCGGAGACAACACGAACTCCGGACCACCCCTCAAGAATCTGGACGCCTCCATATTCAAAGACTTTGCGTTTACGGAACGATACAGACTGCAATTCCGAACGGAATTGTTCAACATCGCCAATACGCCGCAATTCAACTTTCCCGATAGCGGCTATGGCGACGCCAATTTCGGCAAGGTAACCAGTACGTTGCCAGGAACCGAACGGCACATTCAGTTCAGCCTCAAATTCCTGTTCTAGCTGTGGGGCAGGCGTCCACGCCTGCGGCGGGTCTCCAGACCCGCCCGGTTGGGGGCGGTCTTACAATAAGTCTGTGGCAGTCTTTCCAATCGGGCGCCGCGAATTTCTCGCGGCGCTCGCGTCTTTAGGGTCTCTGCGCTCCCGAGCTTCCGCCGCGATCCCCTATGCCATTCACTTCCGCAAGCCGAATCCCTTCGACGCTGCCTTAGCCCACATCGAACCCGGCTCCGACGAGTTTTCATGCGAGAAACAAGCTCAGCAGATAGAGGAGCGGCTGGCGGTCATGCTGCGCGGCGAGGCGCTGCCTCTGGCTGCCGGGTTCCGCTGTACGCCGCCGATCCCCCGGCGGTATGTGCGCGTCGCGGCAGGCGTTTCCGAGGCCGAATTCGGAGACGCGGAAACCTCCGACGCGGCGGTAGCGGAATGGATCCGATCGCTGGGCCGCGTGCGCCGCGCGCGGTTCTTCGCGCTGCCCGGCGACGTGATTCGTTATGAGATTGCGAGCGACGGTGGGTATCGCGTAGGCGCATGGAAGCAAGTTTGGAAGGATGGGAGGCTGGAAATATGGCGCCCACTGAGTGAGACACTGGTCACGGCCGCCGCGCGGCTTTTCGATGACATCACCGGCCATTCGTTCGCCGGCGTGGATTCATTTAACGATCAGTTGCTCAAAGGCAACGCCTGGTGGCGCGCGCGCCTGGACGCCGCCACTGGGATCACGGTGGACGGAACCAACGGCGTGGCGGTGGGCGACATCGACCACGACGGCTGGGATGAAATCTACGTCTGCCAGACCGGCGGATTGCCGAATCGCCTGTACAAGAACCGCGGCGACGCCACTTTCGTGGACATCACCGGGCAGGCCGGTGTTGGCGTGCTGGACAATACGGCCTGCGCGCTGTTTGCCGACTTCCGCAATACCGGCCATCAGGACCTCGTGGTGCTGCGCGACACCGGACCACTCTACTTCGCGAATCGCGGGGATGGCGTCTTCACTCACATGCCGGACGCCTTCCACTTCCGCACCGCTCCTCAGGGCGCATTTACAGGTATGGCGGCCGCGGATTACGATCGGGACGGCCGGCTGGATCTTTACCTTTGCACTTACGTCTATTTCCAGAGCGAGGATCAGTCGCGCTATCCGGTCCCCTATTACGACGCCCGCAACGGGCCGCCGAATTATCTGTTTCGCAACCGGCTTTCCGAATCCGGCGGGTTCTTCGAAGACGTCACCGCCCAGACCGGCATGAATCACAACAACGACCGGTTCAGCTTCGCGCCGGCCTGGTGCGATTACGATGGCGACGGCTGGCCGGATCTGTATGTGGCCAACGATTTTGGCCGGAGCAATCTCTACCGGAATCGCAAGGGCGCGTTTCGGGACGAAGCCGCCGGCGCGGGCGTGGAAAATCTGGCGCCGGGTATGAGCGCCGCGTGGTTCGATTACGATGGCGACGGCCGGCCGGATCTGTACGTCTCAAATATGTGGACGGCGGCGGGGCAGCGCGTGGTCGCCGATCCCGCATTTGTGCCGGCGCGCGACCTGCCGGCGGCCTGGCACAGCCACACCATGGGCAGTTCGCTCTACCGCAACACGGGCGATGGGCGGTTCGGCCAGGCCGCCGCGGCGGAAGGGGTGGCGATGGGCCGGTGGGCTTGGAGCGCCGATGGGCTGGATTTCGACAACGACGGATCGCCCGAGATTTTCATCGCCACCGGCATGATGACCAACACCTCCGAGAAAGATCTGGACAGTTTCTTCTGGCGGCAGGTGGTGGCGAAATCCCCGGTGACGAACACCCCCGCGCCGGATTATGAGAATGGGTGGAACGCCCTCAATCAACTCATCCGCGAGGACTACAGTTGGTCGGGGCGCCAGCCCAACGTATTCTACAAGCGGGTCCAGCCCGCTGGCGGCGCGGCCCGATACGTCGACTTTTCGGGCGTGAGCGGCGTCGATTTCGCCGACGACTCCCGCGCGTTTGCGGCGACCGATATCGACGGGGATGGCAACCTGGATATCGTGCTGAAAAGCCGCCTGGGACCGCAGATCCGCATCCTGCGCAACAACTGCGGAACAGGCAGACGTTCGATTGCGTTGCGGCTGCGCGGCGTCGAATCCAACCGCGATGCGATCGGCGCGCGGATCGAAGTCAACGGGCGCGTGCAATATCTTAACGCCGGCAGCGGGTTCCTGTCGCAGCACTCCAAACGCATTCATTGCGGACTGGGCGACGCGGACTTGGCCCAACTAACCATTACGTGGCCGTCTGGACGGAAGCAGCAGTTCACGAACCTGCGCGCGGGGATGTGCTACGAGATCACGGAAGGATCTGAACAGGTGCAGGCGGCCCCGTTCAGCCCGCGCATTGGAATGCCGAGCGTTCCGGTGCAGGCTGTCAACCAGCCCGAGTTCGGATGCACGTGGCTGTTCGATCCTGTGCCGCTGCCGGACACGCGCAAGGGTCCGGGCTTTCTCCTGTTGACCGCGGGGAGCGTGACGGTTCCACCCGGCCTGCCTTTCGAAGTCGTGGATGTGACGCGTTCCGCGCCGGAACTGGCGGCGCAATACTCCATCTTCCGGCGGTATCTGTTCGAGCTGCGCCAGGACCTGGAATTGCCGCTGCTGTTGCTGGTGGACGATCGCAGCCGCGCCCATAAGTTCTACGCGCGGATGCCATCGGCCGAGGCGCTGCGGGCGGACCTGGAAACGCTGCGTGGCGGGCGGCCTCCGGAGTTGGCGCTGCCCTTCGCGGGACATTACTATTCGCCGCCGCGCCGCAACCATCTGAAGCTGGCGACCGCCCTCTATTGGGCTGGGTATCCGGACCAGGCCATTCCGTATCTGGACGAAGTGTTGCGGCAATCGCCAGACAATTGGAAAGCTCTCTTCGCGCTGGGCCAGATCCATTTCGAAGCGGAACGCTGGAAACCGGCGCTGGAGAGCTATCGCGCCGTGCTGCGGGTTCGTCCCGCGCACTTCGGTGCGTTGTTCGGCGCGGGTGAAGCCAGTGCCCGGTTGAACGATCCGGCGGAGGCCGGGAAGCTGTTGCGGCAGGCAGTGGAAGCCGATCCCCGGAGCGCCGATGCGGCCAATCAGCTTGGGCTGGTGCTGGCCGCGCAGGGTCGCGCGGATGAGGCCAAGGAATGGTTCCAGCGCGCCATTTCCATCGACCGGGAACACGCCGGAGCGATCAACAACCTGGGCGTGCTGTACTTGAAGCTGGGTCAAACCAACGACGCCATTGCCGCATTCCGCTACGGCATCGAGCAGGCGCCGGGCGACGAAACGCTGTATCTGAACCTGGGCCGTTTGTACATATCGATGGGGGAGCGGGACAAAGCGCGGGACGTGATGCAACGATTATTGGAGCGCAAGCCCGGCAATCCGGTGGCCACGCGGGCATTGCAGGAGCTGGACGCGCGGTAATGTGGGGCAGGCTCGCAGCCTGCAGCGGCCTCCCAGGCCGCCATGCCTCGGAGCTTGGCGATGGTCCGTAGTGCCGCACGTTGTCGCACTCCGCGCTGGTGCGCGCGCTATTCTGATCCCAGTGCTGATAACTCTCGATGTCCCCCACGAGTTCGCGTCCCCGCTGCTGCCCGCCGGCCAGGATCCCGCCCGCGCTGCTCTGGAGGCGATCGCCGTGGAAGCCTATCGCCAGCGGCGCATTAGCGGCTACCAGCTTCGCATTCTGCTAGGCATCCCCACGCGCTACGAACTGGACGGCTTTCTCAAGCAGCACGAGGTCTACGACTACACCATCGAGGATTTTGAAAACGACTTGGCGAGTGTTCGGGAGCTAGACAAAAAGCGCAAGGCTGAGCAGCTAGCATGATCGTCGTGGCTGACACCAGCCCGTTGAATTACCTCGTGCTCATCGGATCGGTGGACGTGCTCGATCCGCTCTACAAGCAGGTGGTCGTGCCGAAGAGTGTCGCCGACGAATTGAGAGCGCCTCGGGCTCCAGTCGTCGTCAGATCGTGGATCGCGCAGCCGCCCGCCTGGGTTGAGGTGCGTCCGGATCCCGCTCTTGACCCAACGCTGGGATTCCTCGATCCAGGGGAGCGAGCTGGCCTGGCGCTGGCTGAGCTTCTACGGGCCGACGAAGTTCTCATCGATGAGCGCGATGGCCGCACGGAAGCGACGCGCCGCCACTTGCACGTCACCGGAACCGTGGGCGTTCTGGCGGACGCGCATCTCGCCGGGCTGCTCGATTTTGGATCAGGCGGTGGCGCGACTCCGTGCCACCAACCTTCGGCTATCCGCCGAGGTGGAACGTCGCGCGCTCCGGCGCCTGATAGGCCATGGGACGGAACTGTGACTGTCGTACGCGAACTGATGAGCACCGAGAGTCGTTCCGTCCTTCCATCCGCGCTGATTGAACTGGCAGGGAAACCGCGGCGAGGTTTCGTCATCCGCCGATAATTGGGCATAACCTCTGTTGCACTCATGCCGTCATTTGGCGACGGACTTGTGAGACTCACAGCACCCTGATTTCAGGGCTGCCACCGGAGTCCCAAAACCCACCCTTTGTGAGACGCCTCGGGGTCAAGTAAATCCGGCACCGCCGATGCGCGGAACGCGCATCAGGAGCGGGGTCACTGTTTTTCGCGAATGGTAACGATTCGGTTAACGGCAAGACCCTTCTCCACCTGACTCACTCCCGACGGCCAGCGGATTTCCACCCGATCGATCCGCCGCGCGCTCCCCAGCCCGAAGTGCAGCCGCAGGTCGCTCTGCGAAAGGTAGCTGCCGCCGCTGCGCACCTCGCCGATTTGCGTCAGCCCGCCGGCGGTCAGCCGCACGCGGGCGCCGATCGCGCTGCGGTTCGACTTCACACCCACCAGCTTCAACAGCACCCAGTTTCCCGCCGGTTTGCCGCTTTGCTTCAGCAGCGACGGCGGCTCGTTCTGATTGTTCACCAGCACTTCCACGTTCCCGTCGTTGTCGTAATCGCCAAACGCCGCGCCGCGCGCGGAATGCCTCTCCAAAATACCGGGACCGGCCGACTCCGATATATCCACGAATTTGCCTTTGCCGTTGTTATGGTACAGAATTGCCCTGTCCCTGTAGTGTACGTCCGTACCCAACCGGTCCACCTCGGGAAAGACGTGGCCGTTCACCAACAGCAGGTCCTGCCACCCGTCATTATCGAAATCGAAAAAGCCGCAGCCCCAGCCCACAAAGCGGGTATTCAGAGCCATGCCGGCGCTCAGCGTGGCATCGTCGAAGTCGCCATTGCCGCGATTGTGGTACAGCGTCTCGCGTTCGTCGGAAAAGTTGGAGCGGAAAATGTCGAGCCAGCCATCGCCATCGTAGTCGGCCGCGGCGGCGCCCATGCCGGAGAGCGCGTTGCCGTTGTCGTCGAAAGCCGTCCCGCGCATCGACGCTTCATCCACGAAGGTGCCATCGCCGCGATTGATGTAGAGAATCGACGGAGTCTGGTCGCAGGCCACGTAGATGTCAGTGAGGCCGTCGTGGTTGAAATCGCCAGTCAGCACGCCTAGAGCGTAATGGTACGATGGTTTCGCGATGCCGGAGGCCACGGACACGTCCGTAAAAGTGCCGTCGCCGTTGTTGTGATACAGAATGTTGCGGTCGAACGGCAGGCCGCGCGGGCCGCATGCCACCGGCAGGTCGCGATACCAGCAATAGGCGTTCTGCCCTGGCTTGGGCGTAGTTCCAAAATCGAACTGGAGATAATTGGCGACGAACAGGTCGAGGTGGCCGTCATTGTCGTAATCGAGGAATGCGCAGCCGGTGTTATACCGCACCCGGTCCTGTTTCAGGCCGGCCTTGACGGTCACGTCTTCGAAACCCCGGCCGCCGCGATTGCGGTAGAGAACGTTCTGGCCCCAGTAAGTGACTAACAGGTCTGTGTAGCCGTCGTTATCGAAGTCTCCGGCGCACACGCCCTGTCCCCAGCCGCTGTGCTCCAGGCCCATCTCCTTGGTCACGTCGGCGAACTTGCCGTCTCCGAGGTTGTGGTAAAGGCGGTTGGTGCCGCCCGGGCCGGAAACCAGAAACACGTCGAGCAAGCCATCGTTATCGTAATCCAGAAAGGCCGCGCCGCTGCCGGTTGTTTCGACGATGTATTGCTTCGACCGGTCGCCTCCGTTGGGAAAGGAGTGAGTCAATCCGGCCTGGTGCGCGACATTGTGAAAGTCGGGGTGAAAGTCGGCCGCCGGCGCCACTGCCATCAGCAGAGCGCATAGAACAGTGGCGATGAGTTGTGGGGCAGACCCCCAGGTCTGCGCGGGTCCTCCAGGACCCGCTCCGGGGCGGCGTGCATCTTTATGCAAGATCGGCCGCAGGACTCGCCAGAAACCCACTCGCCAACCTGCGGATTCGCGAGGTGCGGGGCTAAAGCCCCGCGCGGGATAAATCCCGCCCCACAAGGCTTTCCTCACTGGGGGGGCGCCTTGTCCCCCAGGCGCTTCAGAAAATCGGTGAACTCGCCTTCCGGCGCCTGGCGCAATTTGTCGAGCGCGGCTTGCTGGCCGGCTGCGTCGGCCATGCGTCCGGCGTTGCGGTAGGCCATCATCAAGCTGTAGTGCGCGGACTCGTTGGCGGGCTGCAGCCGCACCACCTTTTCAAGCAACGCGATGGCTTCGTCATACTGTTTTGCATCCATCCGCGCCTTGGCCACGGCCTGCAGCGCTTCCGCAAAGCCGGGGTCCAGACTGGCGGCGCGCTCGAAGCGTTTGACAGCCGCGGCGGAGTCCTGCCCGGCGAGCAGAATCTGGCCGATCTCGTATTCCGCCACCGCGTCGCGCGCGTGCAATGCCAACTCGGCTTCGAACTCCCGCCGCGCCAGCGCCAGGTTCTCCGGCGAATGCGATTGCAGCAGCAGCGCGCGGCCCAACCGGAAATGCAGGTCCAGGGCCGCGGGGTTCTTTTCGATAGCCTTGCGATATTCCGCGGCCGCCTCCGGATAGCGGCCCTGAATTTCGAAAATCTCGGCGGAAATCCGGTTCACCTGGTAGGCCGATGGTACCTTTTGAAACATCTCGAAGAGCGTGTCGTTCCAGCCTTTCATATGCCAGCGGGAAGTCTGGTATAGCACGTCGGCGTCGCCCGGATAGAGCGTCTTGAGGCGCGCCAGGACCGGGAAAGCTTCATCGTAATGTCCCTGCGCCAGATCGCATTGCGACAAGGCCAGGCCGGTGAGGCGGCGCAGTTCAGTATCCGTCGTCTCCGCAAACTGCTTGGACAGATCGGGCCGCGCAGTGTCACAGTGGCCGCCGGCCGCGCGCGCCAGCGCCAGGAAGGCCTGCCGCTGCGGGCTATCGGCCGCCCTTTCGAGCGTGGCCTCCGCGCCGGCATACTCGCCGCGATGGAACTCGCCGATACCCTGTTCCAGCGGATCCTGCTGCGCTCGCGCTGCCATAAATGACAACAACAGGATGGCGCTAGTGGCCCGCATCGTCAATCACCAGGTCCAGGCCGCTGAAGCGATGCCGCTCTCTGCCTTCAAAGAAGCGGAAGCCGATCAGCGGCGGCGTCCCCGGCGCGATCTCGTGAACCGGCGAAAGCCGCTCCGACGACGAGGCGCCGATCTGCAGCACGCGCCCCGACAAAGCCACTTGCCGGACGAGCTGTTCGCTACGCGAGCCGGCCAGGAAAAGCAACAAACCAACGGCGATCATTGTCCAATTCTACGCCCATATCTACCGCGGGGGCGCGTGCCACTGGGCCGGCAGGTCGAGCGGCGTGAGCGTGCGCTCCTGGCTGCGGATGGCGCTGGTTTCCTCGGCGCTCAGGCGGGCATGCGCGGCGTGCTCCGCGGCCGCTTCGTCTTTCCTGCCCAGCCGCTCATAGACGCGCGCCAGATGGTAGTGCGGCGTGGGGCTGTTCGGGCTCAGCTCGATGGCGCGCTGGAACTCGCCCGCCGCGCCCGCAAAGTCCCGCGCGCGCTCGAGCAGGATGCCGAGCTCGTAATGCGACTCCCAATAATCGCCTTTCAGTTCGATCGATTTGCGAAACAACGCCTCGATTTGGGCTGCGATCCGCCGGCGGTCGCCCGGCTGCATGGACAAGGCCTTGCCGCATAGGAAATTGGCAAGATAATCGTCCGGTTTGGACTTGACGAGTATGGCATATGCTTCGGTCACCTGCGGCAGTTTGTCCTCCGCCTGATCGAGCATGCGGCCCAGAAAGACGTAGGATTGTTCCACGTCCGGCGCCATCCGGATGGTGCGCAGGAAGCAATCGGCGGCGTCCGAAAACCGGCGCAATCCGTAGTAGGCGACCCCCAGGGCCAGTTCCAGTTGCGGGCTGCGGGCAAAGACCTTCCGCCCGTCCTGCAGAGTCTCGGCGGCGGCCTCGGCATCCTGGTGCCGCAGGTAAAGCCGCGCCAATTCGAAATAGTAGGACTCGTCATAAGCGTTCAGCTTGATGGCGTTGCGCATCTCAGTCGCGGCGTTCTGAGCCTGGCCGTCCATATCGTAGGCTTGGCCCAGCAGTTCGTGTACGTCCGCGCGATCTTCCACGGCTAGAGCCTTGCCGGCCAGTGCGATTGCCGGCTTCGCCTGGCGCGCCTGCAGATAGAGGTCGATGGCTCGCGGGAATGCCTCGTGGTCGGCGGGAGACTTTTCCGCGTAACGGGCCTCCAAAGCGGCGGCCTTGGCCGGCTCGCCTGTTTCCGAGTAAAAGTATGCCAGGCCGTGCAGAACTACTTGGCTATCCGGCGCGGTGGACCCGGCCTTTTCCGCGGCGGATCGGGCCAGATCGGGCAACTGCAGTTTCCAATAAGTCTGCGCCAGCCCCATCCAGACCTGGGGACTCGCGGGCTGCATGCGCGAGGCCTCTTCCAGCCGCGCGCGGGCGACTGGCAGATTATTGCCGCGCAACGCCTCCAGGCCGGCCCGCAGCGTGGTTTCAAACGACGCCGGATTAGCCCACAGAAGCAAAAGAAAGATCCACATTGGTCCCGATGTTCTTATTGCAGCACTACAGCGTAGAATGGAGCAAGTGCTTCGAATCGTCCTCGCGCTCGTGGTGCTTGCGTGCGCTCTTTTGCTGGCCGGCGGCCAATCGGTGGAGGTTCATTTTGTGGACATCGCCAGGTCCGCCGGGCTCGACATTCCCAATACCTTCGGCGGGGTGAAGCAGAAAGACTACATTCTGGAAACTACCGGCACCGGGGTGGCGATCTTCGATTACGACGGCGATGGGCGCAACGATATCTTCATCGTGAATGGCACGACACTCAACGGCGCCGATAGAGCCAGCCGGCCAGCGCCCCGCACTTCGCAGTTGTACCACAACGACGGAAATGGCCGCTTCACCGAAATGGCGCGCCAGGCAGGCATTACCGAAGAAGGCTGGGGACAGGGTGTCTGCGTGGGAGACTACGATAACGACGGGCGGCCCGACATGCTGGTCACCTACTACGGCCACAACATCCTCTATCGCAATCTGGGCAGCGGAAAGTTTGCCGACGTGACCGCCCAGGCCAAACTGCCGGTGACGGGCACGCGCTGGGGCACGGGCTGCGCTTTTCTGGATTACGACCGCGACGGCTACGTCGACCTTTTCGTGGCCAACTACGTCGACCTGGATCTGAAAACCACCCCGCGCGCCGGCGCCGATCCCAACTGCGTGTGGAAAGGGCTGCCGGTGATGTGCGGTCCCAGCGGTCTGCCGAAAGCCCGGAATGCGCTGTTCCACAATAATCGGGACGGCACGTTTACGGATGTTTCCGAGCAGGCGGGTATTCTTAAGCCGGGCGGGCGATACGGGTTGGGCGTGGTGGCCGCCGATTTCGACAACGATGGCTGGCCCGACATTTATGTGGCCTGCGACATGACGCCCAGCCTGCTGTATCGCAATCGCGGCGACGGCACGTTCGAGGAGCGCGGCGTGGAGGCCGGCGTAGCTTACAATTACGACGGCCGCCTGCAAGCCGGCATGGGCGTGGCGGTGGCGGATTACGACGGCAACGGCTTTTTGGATATCGCCAAGTCGAATTTCTCGGGAGATCTGCCGTCGCTTTACGAGAACGATGGCAGCCTGTTCTTTAGCGACGTCTCCCAGCAGGTGGGGCTTGGGAAGAACCAGTTGCTGGGCTGGGGCATCGCTTTTGTAGACGTCGACGAGGATGGCTGGAAGGATATCGTGCTGGCCAATGGGCACGTGTATCCCGAGGTCGACAATTCGCCGGTGGGCGACCGCTACTTGCAAAAGACCTTGCTGTATCGGAACCTGGGCAACGGACGGTTTCAGGACATCACCAGCGAGGCCGGCCCGGCCTTTCAGCAGGCGCGGCCCGCGCGCGGCCTGGCGGTCGGAGACATCGACGGCGATGGGCGGCAGGAAATCGTGATCGTGAACATGAACGAGTCCCCCAGCCTGCTCAAGAATCTCGGACCGCGCCAGCATTTCATCCGCGTGCGCCTGGTGGGGACCACATCCAACCGTATGGCGATCGGGGCGCGCGCCACGATCGAGGCCGGCGGCAGAACACAAATCGACGAGGTATTCAGCGGCGGCAGTTATCTATCCCAGAACGAGCAGACTATGCATTTCGGATTGGGCGCCGCGACCATGGTGGATCGCGTCGAAGTGCGCTGGCCGACGGGCAAGAAACAGGAGTGGAAGCGCGTGCCAGCCGACCAGATCGTGACGCTTACCGAGGGGCAGGCGGAGATTGCGGCGAAGCCATACCCGCGCGCGGCGTCCGGCGTAGCGCCGCACAGGCTCCCTTGATTCCATATACAGCCTCCGCCTGATGAATGCGCTTCATTTACGTTGGACCGTTCACCGGGTTAACAGCTTTCCGTGGCGCATACTTGGCTCCCCGGCATGTCCTTGGGCATCACCCATTCGTTAACAAAGTCGCACGAAAAAAGGGAACCGGTATCTGAGGCGTTTATTGTGTCAGATCGCTTGGGCCGCCGTTCGCACCAAAGACGCGTTCTTTGCCGGGCTATTCGCCCGGCTACTTCCCAAAGTGGAAGGCAAGGGGACCGCGTGCGCCGTGGCCCATCGCGTTGCCAAAGTCATATAGCTGCTGCTAGGCTGCTGCTACACAATGGTGTCGAATATCAGAAGAAGGGACCGGCACCCGCCAATCCGCGGCTTCTCGCTCGAAACATGCGCCGTCTATTGCAAGAGAACACGCGCGCCGGCATCGACGCCAAGTCCCTAATGCCACAGCCTATTCCGGTCGCAGTCTAGGGGGATTTTCTAGGGTGTCAGCGCGGCAGGCAGGCTGCGTGCGCCACGAAAGCATGGCGCTGCCCCACGTATACTGAAGATGTTCATGGAATCCCCCGAACCGCTGCTTTTCCGCATCGCGCGATGGCTCACCTTCGGCTCCGCGGTGGCCATTATCTTCTCCATCGCCGCGTCCCAAATCCTGCTGGGTCTGGCGCTGGCGGCCCTGCTTATTTCCGGGGGACGCATGCGGCTGCCGCGCATCTGGCTGCCGCTCGGCCTATTCCTGTTGGGCACGCTGGTCTCGCTGGCCCTCTCGCCGGACCCTGCCGCGGGCCTGCCGCAGGTCCGCAAAATCTTCGTATTCACGACGTTGCTGGTGGTCTACTCGACGCTGCGCGACATGCGCACGATCCGCCGGCTGTTCCTTTGCTGGGCCGGCGCGGGCACACTGACGGCCCTGCGCGGCCTGGTGCAGTTCGGCCATAAAGTGCAGGAGGCGCACACGCAAGGCCGCGGCTTTTACGACTACTATGTGGCCGAGCGCATCACCGGATTCACCAGCCATTGGATGACCTTCGGCGGCGAGGAGATGTTCGCGCTGCTGATGGTCACGGCGTTTCTGCTCTTCGCCTGCATCGCCCGCAAGCGCGCCTGGCTATGGCTGCTGTGCGCCTTCCTGATGGCGCTGGCGCTGCTGTTGGGCTTCACGCGCAGCATCTGGCTGGCCAGCGCCGGCGCCGGAATCTACCTGCTGTGGTTTTGGAAGCGCATTTTAGCGGCGGCTTTGCCGGTGGTCCTGCTGCTGATCGCATTGCTGGCCCCGGCGTCGATTCGCGAGCGCTTCTCTTCCCTGCTGCGGCCCGGCAAAACGGATTCCAACCAGCATCGCATCGTCACGTGGCGTACGGGCCTGCGGATGATCCGTGCGCATCCCTGGTTCGGAGTGGGCCCGGAAGAAGTAAAGGTGCAGTTCAACAGCTACGTTCCGGCGGACGTCCCGCGCCCGCTGCCGGAGGGCTGGTACGGCCATCTGCACAACATCTATCTGCAATACGCGGCCGAGCGCGGCATTCCCACCATGCTGCTGATGCTCTGGATGCTGGGGCAAATCCTGTGGGACTGCCTGCACCGCGTCTGGCGTCTTCCGGCGGGGCGCGCGGATTTGAAATTCGTGCTGCACGGCGCGGTGGCCGTCCTGATCGCCACCATGATCGCCGGCTGCTTTGAATACAACCTGGGCGATAGCGAGGTGCTTACCATGTTCCTGGTAGTGGTGGGCTGCGCTTATGCGGCCATGGATATAGAGACGGAAATTGCCGTTGCCTGACGCACTCAATATCGAAGACTCCGCGGCGCTGGTGGGTTACTTGCAGCAGACCGGCCGCATCGCCCGCGGCGAGCAGCCGCGCATGGCGATTCTGCAAGGCGGCGTTTCGAACCGCACCGTATGGATCGAGCGGCCTTCGGGCGAGGCGTGGGTGATGAAACAGGCGTTGGCCAAGCTGCGCGTGCCGGTGGATTGGTTCAGCTCGCCGGAGCGCATCCACCGGGAAGCTCTCGGCCTCGAATGGCTGACCCGCCTGGCGCCGCCGGGCGCCATCCCCCCGCTGTTGTTTGAAGATGGTGAGCGCCACTTGCTGGCCATGCAGGCCGTCCCGCAGCCGCACCAAAACTGGAAGACGGTCCTACTAGGCGGAAAGATCTGCCCGGACCATTTCCGGCAGTTCGCCACGCTGCTCGCCGCCATCCACCGGGATGCGTACGGACGCACGGATCTGGCGGACGTATTCGGCGACCGTTCGTTCTTCGAATCGCTGCGTCTGGAGCCCTATTACGGCTACTCCGCGCAGCAGGCGCCGGCCGCCGCGGGCTTTCTGAACACTCTCATCGGCGAAACGCTGGCTCGCCGGGTCACGCTGGTGCATGGCGATTACAGTCCGAAGAACATCCTGATTCACGCAGGCCGGCTGGTGTTGCTGGATCACGAAGTAATCCACTTCGGCGACCCGGCGTTCGACCTGGGTTTCTCACTGACGCATTTTCTGAGCAAGGCGCATCACTTACCTGCGCTGCGGCGCGGCTTTGTTTCGGCGGCGTTGGAATATTGGCGCGCGTATGAGGACGAGCTGGGCGGACCTGGGTGGGCGGCGGACCTGGAAGCGCGCGCGGTGCGCCACACGCTGGCCTGCCTGCTGGCGCGCACGGTGGGAAGGTCGCCGCTTGAGTATCTGGACGCCGCCGAGCGCCACCGCCAGCGGGACGCGGTGTTGCGTATCATGCCGGCCGCGCCCGCCACTATCGCGGATCTGATTTCTCAATTCGAAGAGCAACTATGCCAATCATCGAGCGTTTAACCGCTGCTGAAATTCTGGACAGCCGGGGCCGTCCGACTGTCAGCGCAACCTGCACGTTAGCAGGCGGCGCGGCGGCATCCGCTTCCGTGCCCTCGGGCGCATCCACGGGCACGGCCGAGGCGCTGGAGCTGCGCGACCGCGATCCGCAGCGCTATGGCGGACTGGGCTGCCGCAAAGCTGTGGCGCACGTCACGGGCGAGATCCATGGCGCGTGCGCCGGCCGGAGCTTCGCGGATCAAGCCGAGCTGGACCGGGCGCTCATCGAGCTGGATGGCACGCCGAACAAATCCCGGCTGGGCGCGAACGCCATTCTGGCTGTCTCCGTGGCTTTCGCGCGCGCCTGCGCACAGGAGCGCGGCGTGCCGCTGTACCAGTATTTCGCGGCAATGCCGGGTCTTACGCCGGACACGCTGCCGCGCCTGACCATCAACCTGTTCAGCGGCGGCATGCATGCGGGGCGGCAGGTGGCCATCCAGGATGTGCTGATCGTGCCGGCCCGCGCGACTACCATCGACGAATCGCTGGCCATGGCTTACGACGTCTACCAGGCGGCCGCCGCCCTGATTCTGAAGCGTTACGCGATGCGGTTGCTGACCGCGGACGAGGGCGGCCTGGCGCCGCAGTGCGACAGCAGCGAGGAACTGATTGAGATGGCCATTGTGGCGATCAAGTCGGCGGGTTACCGGCCTGGCTCCGACGTGATGCTGGCAGTAGACGTGGCCGCCAGCCGGTTCTACGCCAACGGTCAATATCATCTGGATGGCGCGGCACTCGATAGCGCCGCCATGATCGCGCGGCTGGTCCGCTGGGTGGAGCGCTATCCCATCGTCAGCTTGGAAGACGGACTGGCGGAAGACGACTGGGAATGGTGGCCGACGCTCCGGCTGGCGCTGGAGAAGCGTGCGCTAGTGGTGGGCGACGATCTACTCTGCACGAATCCGGCGCGGATCCGCCGCGCGGCCGAGGCGCGCGCCTGCAACGCGCTGCTGCTGAAGCCCAACCAGATCGGCACTCTGACGGAGGCGGGCGAAGCCTGGCGCCTGGCCAAGGATGCCGGTTGGCAAGTGACCATCAGCGTGCGCAGCGGCGAAACCGAAGACAACTGGGCCGCCGATTTGGCGGTGGGCTGGCGGGGCGACCAGTTCAAGGCCGGCTCTATCACGCAATCCGAGCGATTGGCGAAATATAACCGTCTGCTGGCGATCGAAGCGGAGACGGGTTGGCCGGTGGTCGGATGGCCGGGCGGAACGCTTCGTTAATCCGAATGTGCCAGTTGATACAGCGATTGCGCGGAAAATTGGCCATCGGTTTGCTGGTGGATTGGCATGTCCAAGATTACTGAATCTAGCCGCGAAGGCATCGCCGACCGCGACTTCGCTTTTCCAAATGAGCGTAAGGAACCCATACACGACGCCGCGCACGTGCGCAACGCCATCGCGCGCTTCAAGCAGGTGCAGGGGGTGAGCGACGCTGAACGCGACGCGGCCTGGAAACGCATCCAAACCGCCGCGAAGAAACACGGAGTTGAGTTGCATGAGCAAGACTGGCGCGAACTTGGCTAACCTTGTGGGGTAGGCGTCTACGCCTGCGGCGGGTCTCCAGACCCGCCTTTCCCAGCGGCTCGTGGGTAAGTCCGGTTAAGAGCGGGTCCTGGAGGACCCGCGCAGGACTGGAGTCCTGCCCCGCTTTCGCTTGCTCAACATAAACTGTTGAGTTATAATGAAGCCATGGAAGTACACCGCAAGCCGCGCACATGGACGGTGATGACCAAAACCGTCGTCTTCCGGCCATCTGCCTTGGCCCTGGCCGATGTGTCGCCGCTGCTGGTCCGGGTGGTGGATGCGCTGGGAACGAATGCCGCCGCGAGGCTGCTGGGGGCGGATCGGGCCCAGGTTTCGCGTTGGAGCTCGGGTAAGGAAGCCATCGGCAGTGAGATGGGACGGCGCATCGTGGACCTGCACGATATATTGACCCGGATCCTGCGCGTCTACAACCGGGAGACGGCGGCCATGTGGCTGGTCGGCTCGGAGCCGCTGCTGGGCGGCGCACGGCCGATTGATGTGCTGGCGATGGAGGGCGCCGCGCCGGTGGTGCGGGCCATCGACGGTATCGCCGCCGGCGCCTACGCCTAGGCGGTGCCCATTCTCTATCGGGTGTTTCCGTATCTCGCGGCTGCCGGCAAACGCGATCTTGGCGGGGCGCTGTACGTGCCGCCGCAAGGCGGCGGGCGAATCGACAATCCGGGGATCTATTCCGTTTTGTACTTGAGTGCCGCCGCGGCCGGCGCTGTGGCGGAAGCTTTCGGCCGCTTTCCGGAATGGACGCCGGCCATTTTGGAAGGCAGTCCCAGCATCCCTGGCAGTGTTCGCGCGATCGCGCGTTACCGGCTGGCGGACGATACGGCGATCTACAATTTGGACGACGCAAACCAATTGCTGGCACTCGGGCTGCGGCCCTCAGACGTTGTCGGTCGCGATTACGAACGCAGCCGGGCCTGGGCGCGGCGCATCTATGAGCAGGGTAAGTGGTCCGGCGTGCGCTGGTGGTCGTATTACAGCCCGGCATGGTCCAGCTTCGGCCTGTGGGACCTTAAAGGCCTGACTCTCGACGAAGTCACTCCACTTACGCTGGACCATCCGGCGCTGGTGGAGGCCAGCCGCACCATCGTTCGCCGGGTGGTCGCGGGGCGCCGCAGTTAGGCTATCCGGCAGCGGAAACCTCGACGGATAGTTCCTAAGTTGACCAACCTTCGCTCGACGCCGCGGACGCGAGTCGTCCAGGCACTTATCCGGCCTCCGCTTCGTCATTATAGAATGGACTCCGTGCGCTTTCTAATGTTCGGGCTATTGGTCTGCGCGGTGGTTTCCGAGGCGCGCGGCTCGCCTGCCGATGCCATAGCGCCCGCGATCTACGCCCGAGACGACGAAGCCGCTGCGGCGATGAAGTCGGCGCCGCTTATTCTGCTGGTGAAGGTCAGAACGGTAAAGCTCACCGGTGAGGTGCGCGTCGTGGATAAACCGCCGGAGATTGGCGGCCCGATGACGCCAACTATTCCGTTGCACCTGGCATGTATCCGGGCCCAGGTACGGCTGGCGGTCCGGGGCCGGATCCGCAGCAGTGTCCGCTTTCATAGCTGGGTGTGGGCGTCCGGCAAGCATGGCGGTCCACGGCTGTTTCATCCCTCGCCAGGGTCGAGTCATGCGATCTTCCTGCGGCGGGATGGCAGGTATCTGCACACAGTTGGAGACTATCCATCGTATGCGCGGAGTTTGAGGGCCTCTCAGCCAGCGAACTGCGCGCGGCATTTAACGACGGCTCGCCAGTCCCGAGGGACTACTACATCGGTGACCTGCCGGATCTGGTGCGGATCGAGGGTCCGTTTTTCGTCGCCACCCAACTGGACGACGTCTGCCGCACTTCCACGAGCCGATTTGGGCGCATTGCGGCGTGCGGCGTAACCGGGCGCGAGTTCCCTGGCCGCTGCCAAGCCTACCGGCTCATGAAGTCCGCGGACTCCGAGGGGATAACAGGCAACTTTGTCACGAGAGCGCTGAGCAGTTGCGACGCTGGTTCGGCGGATCTGAGCCGCCAACTCCGGGCGAACGATTTGCCCCTGCGCGGCTTCTACGGATGGAGCCTGACACCGGAGCGCCGGCGCGTCGCGATGCGCTTATACGCCTCCGCTATGGACCGCGAATTCCACGAGGCCGCCTGCGAGGCCGCGGCTCCGATGCCGGGAGCTCGCGATATTCCCGAGTGTCATTTTGTGTTCCGACCCTCGCGGCCTCCTTCAAGTGGCGGCCCAGCCCTCCCGCGGCTTGCTACCATCCGGCGGCTCGCTTCTTGGCCTCCATCCCATAATCCGTGAATTCCACTATTATCCAGGCTGGCAGGCGAAGGTATCGCCGCGTTTAGAACAGGCCGGGCAGCAGCGCCCATGTATCGCGGCGATAGCTCTCATATTCCGCGCCGAATGCCACTCTCAGGTTTGCCTCTTCCAGCCTGATCTTACGCCAATACGCGAAAGCGGCCATTGCGAAGCCAACGATCGCGAGCCACTCGCCGGTAACGATCGCGATACCGGCGTACATCGTTAGAAGACCGGTGTAGATGGGATGCCGTAGCAGCTTGTACGGACCGGAGCGGATCAGTTGGTGGTCGACCTTAATCGTAATTTCGCCGCTCCAATTCCGGCCGAGATGGCGCCGCGCCCAGATGGTCAGACACAATCCAAGCGCCTCGACCGCAAGTCCGGCCGTCATGATCAGAGAAGCGGCCGGCAGGAAACGGCCCAGTCCGCGGATGGGGACAATTTCCAGCAGCAGGGCCGCGTTCGCCAGAAAAACGTGAACGGCGCGCGATCCTTTGGATTCCGAGGTCTTTGCCGCGGCTGCGTTCTTGGCCGCTATCTCCCAATAGAGACTGAACGCTACCCAACCGAGGATGCCGGCAAGCAGGAACGGGGAATGGGCTAGCAGTGCCTGGTCCCGTGCGGATGGAGGGATGAGAGAGAAGTCGGTACGGGTGCGCGTGGCCAGGACGCCGATGGCGGCGCCGCTTGCGGCTGCAACCAGGGTAACTTTTAGGCGCTGGTTCATTGCGTCGGACTATTCATTAAATTACGGCGCGACGTCGATTAGCAAGCTGGAGAAACCGGAAGCGCTCGCGCGCGTCTGGCGGCCCGCGAGGCGCGATGCGAGTGGCCAGCGCCTCGCCTGATCCTACTGCTTTGCTGGTCATCGACGAAGTGGACCGGCTCAAGATGGCCGGGCTGGCCAAATGCGGAGTATCTTTGACCAGGGGGTATCGGCTTGGTCTTGATCGGTAATGCCGGGCATCGAAAAGCGTCTCGCGCGCTTGCACTCACGCATTGGATTCGTCCATGTTTCGGCCACTGGGTGCCGGAGAGATTCGTCAACTGCTGGAGCGGGGCTGGGTGCCACTCGGAGTGAATCTACCCAAGCAGCCTTGGGACCCGGAAACGGAGGCGACGATCATCGGGGTGACGGGTGGCAACTTCCGATTGTTGAATCGCCTCCTTACCCAGATGGAGCGAATTCTCGAAATCAACTCGTTTCGGCAAGCGACCAAAGCCGTTGTGGAAGCTGCGCGTGAGAGCTTGGCCATTGGGCGGTCTTGAGGAAAACTCTACGCTGCGCCGTTTCTCGCGGGTAGTCCGCACATCCAGGGCGAAATTAAACCGTGTTTGGCCACTCAGGCAGCGAGTCGAGTTCGATTACTCTACCCGACTGAGTCGTCGCCCACGGCTCCAGAAAGATTTGCAGGTGTGCCGCTTCAACTCCGCTCGGTTGGCCAGGCCATGGCGCGAGCACGCCTCCGCTGGCGGCGCGTGCAAGCACGTCACCCACATGGAGTTGCAACGCCGAACGGTAGCGCGGTTCGTCATAAGGCGAAAATAGAACCTGCACCCCGGGCAGCACCCCGGAGGTTAAGCCCTCCAATAATTCTTGGACCGAGCGCAGTTCAAGAGGAGCAGCCGTCATCCAGGTCAGATCGAGCACGTCGCTGAGTCGCAAGTGGCCTTTTGCATCTCGGAAGGTTTCTCCGAAGATCTGCGCGTCCTGGCTTTCCTGGAGACGTTCGTAGATGCTCTGCATACTTCCGCTCTCGGTTGGCCGCACAATTGCTCGACTCGCCCGCAGAAACGCTCCAGGACGCCCCTCGGCAAACCCGGGCGGCAAGACGTTCGCAGTCGATCGGCTCGGTCGCCCTTGAAGGTCACCAGACGCACGGCCGCCTCGGCGGCATCCATATTCCAATCCTGAAAGTGCGGCAACGCCTTGCGAATTGCAGCCGCGATCGCACCAGTTGGCTGCGTCGGATCGGATGCCCGGCCGGAGGGGTGCAATAATCGCTTTGCCATCTCGGGAAGGAATCCCGCATCCGACAGAGCCCCCTGTTGCCCAAAGAACTTATCGATTACTTCGCTGGGCACCGGGCGAAGCGCCAGGGACCCGCGGAGCGCCTGGTAAATCTCGCCCCTATCCATCATCGCATTGAATCTCTGTACATCGCGCTTTCTTTCCTCGTCCATTCGCTTGCTCCCGTTTAAGAGTTTCTCGACATTGGCACGGAGTCGAACGCGGCCATCGTGGAGTCTGCGCCGCAGCGTACCAGGTGGAATATCGATGAATCGCGCGGCGATCTCCGGCTCGTAGCCTTCAAAGTAGACCAAGGCAATCGCTTCTCGCAGTGTGTCTGGCAAGTCGCGCCTTGCTCGTCGCAACAAGGCCCCAAATTCGAGCCGTGACAATACCTCGTCTGGCGGCTCGCTCCGATCCGGCATATCGTCGGCGAGGGCGCCGATCGGAACGTGCCGGCCATGGAGTCCATGGCGAGCGTTACGAACGACGATGGTCCGCAGCCAGGATCCAAATCGATCCGGATCTTGCAGTGAATCGATTCCGATAAAGGCTTCTTTGAACCCTTCGGCCGCTGCATCCTCGGCAGACGCGAATTCCTTGGTGACTCCAAAGGCTGCAGCTCTTGCCAGGCGCCAATATCGCGAGAATAGCGCGCCAATCGCGGCCCCGTCGCCTCGTTGGGCCTGTTGCACCAGTGTTCGATCGGCACTCTCGCTCATTTCTAAGATTATGTGCGGTGCGCTGTCGCGTTTGTTCGGAAATCTTTAGGGTGATCTGGCCGGAGGGCCACCCGTCCGAATCAATCCGATGGCGCGCCCGAGTTGGCGCCATAGCCGGCAGACCTCCGAAGCGGCAGGCGGCTAACACCGTTAATGTAAGTATTCAACGATGCGTGCGTGGCCTGGGGCAGTGCGCCGCATGCGCGCGCCGGGCCGCTTATGGCTTCTCTTCCCTAACGGCCGCCTCGACAGCCTCTTGTGGGGGCGGGTCCCGCAGCAAGCGCGCCACGCTCCAGCGCCGATGGTCCAACAGGTTGGCGACCAGCAAGTGGAAACGCCAGTAGAGACCGGACTTCTGCCAATCCATTTCCGGTACGCCCGCCAGAAAAGCCCGCCGGGCCTCGTCATAATTAAATGAGGTACCCTTGCCGACATAGTCGGCGTATCCCGCGCGCACCGAATAGGCGAAGAATGGCCGTGGCATACACAACAGCAGCGAGTAGGCCGCAAAAAGTGCAGCGGTCGCCAAGGCAATTCTCGCCAGCACGGTCTTGAGAGCGTTCATCCACTCCCACCTTAAACGGGGACGACGCCGATTCA
>Ga0181526_10000415_pt1 | contig 45975 bp, 49 predicted proteins | sample PEATcosm2014_Bin_35_FD_119750 | JGI IMG/M metagenome (GOLD analysis project Ga0181526, IMG submission 119750) | Peatland microbial communities from MTU Mesocosm Facility, Houghton, MI, USA - PEATcosm2014_Bin06_30_metaG | ecosystem: Environmental > Terrestrial > Soil > Wetlands > Peat | place...
GGGCACCGGCACGCCGATGATCGGTTGCAACGAATCTTCGAACGCATACTTACCGCCCTCAAACGTTTCCCCCGAAACGGTAACGTCGATGCTTCCATCGGTGACTATATCCACGACTTTTGCCCCGATCGTGCTGTCGCCGTTTGAGTGAGTTAACGTCATCGAAGGCGCCGACGGCTCGCTCGATGGCGTGGCCGAGGGCGATGAAGAGGGCGATGTCGAGGGATACGCAGTTGAAATGGGCACGGTTACGGAGAGTGCGCCGATGCCAAACTCATTGCCTCGAATTTCACAGGAGGCGCAGTTTAACGTGCCCCCTGCCAGCAGTGCGCCGCTCGCTGAAGGCACTAAGGATACAGCGCCGGCTCCAAAGTTGGAAAGCATAGCGTCCAACTCGCCGAGAACGTCAAGCGACCAATACGATGCGTGCGAGCTTGGAAGCTTCAATGTGGAAGCGCCGAGGTAGATTTCGCTCATCGTAACCTTGATGCCCGCGGCAATTTCGAGCGTCGTATACGCACTTCGCGGCGGGGCGTGCACCAGTTCCTCGAAAAGGGTGTCTTGCCCAAAACCGTCGATAAACGTACCGCGGCGCGCGCCGGAGCCAAAGTTCATCCCGGTAATCGTTACAGCCGTGGGAATCACGATGGGGAACTTTTCGCCGTTGGCCGCCGTATAGTCGCCGTTGGCCAGATAGATCACTATCGAAGAGGAGAGCTTCGACGAGGACAGCACCTCGACGGCCTTCGTCAACGTCTTATATGGCTTGTCCAGACTTCCGTTGCCGCTGGTATCGCTGCCCGTCGTTGGATTGACGTGGATCGACGAGATCGGCGTTATCGTCGCAGGAATGGCACTGGGCTTACCCCAGCGCGTGCAGGCGGTACCGCTCACGAGCGCCGCCAGGGCCATTACGGCCACGACTGAGAAAAAGAAGCGCGAAGCCCAGGCGCGAGACATTTTCGCACTCCTTTGCCGCGGCGCGTGCCGGGACCTCGGGGAGTCGGCTCCAGTACCCATGAAGAGATGAAATGATGGTTAAGGCCACGCCGGTTCGTTCCATCATCGACGCCGTCGCCGGCGCTGCTTCGGCTTGGAGCGATTCGCGCTACGCGCCGCGCCGTCGAGCCGTAGACGCGGTAAGCACCCGTACCGGGTACTCGCCGCCCGTGGTCGAGTATGCGTTCGACCGGCTTTTTCGTTCGTTGAGCGGCGATGCTATCGCCGCGGTTATCGCCGGCGAGCTGGGCTCACTCGAGGTCCTCGACGATTTTGTCGATGCCGGCGTGCGCGGCGCGGCGCGCGCCCTGCCGGTCGGCCGAGTCTGCATTATCTCGAGCCGGACTACAATCGGCGTTGCGATCGTACCGGCGATTTTCGCCCTGTGCGCGAAATGCGACGTCCTCGTCAAAGACCGCGAAGACCATCTGGTGGCCGCGTTCTTTGCGACACTTACCGAGCTGCTCGCGCAGGTAGGCGACGCCGTTGCAGCCCGCCCGTGGCCGGGGGAGAGCGACGCGGTCGACCTCGATGCTTTCGATTCGATCGTCGCCTTCGGCAGCGATCGAACGCTGGCTGCGATCTCCGGTGCATTGCGATCTCCGACGCGTTTGATCGCATATCCGTCGAAACTCAGCGCCGGCTATCTTACGCCACACTCGCTCGCAACGCAGAGCCTCGCCGAGTCGATCGCTCGTGGAGCCGCCCGCGACATGCTGCTCTACGACGGCGACGGCTGTCTATCGTTGCGAGCGCTTTTCATCGAGCGCGGCGCAAACGTTTCACCGTCCGGTTTCTGCGAAATGCTGCGCGACGCCATCGAACTTGCCGCGGCCGAATTTCCCGCGATGACATCGGCGCGATCGTCGGCTCGGCTTGCCATGGCGCGCGACACCGCGAGCTTCCAGATGACCCACGGGCAGCAAATCTTTACCGACAGTCGGTCGAGCTATTTGTTGCTCTTGGATCCGCGCCTCGACGAGCCACCGCTCTTACTTCCGCGTGCACTGAGCGTCTATTCCGTCGCGGATCCGCGCGCAGCCGTTGCCTACCTGAAACGGCACGGGATCGCGCTCGAAGCGCTCGCAGTCGCACAACCCGACGCGCACCTTCGCACCATTGCAGCAAGCTTGAGCGCGTCAAGGATTACCACTTTCGGCTCGCTTCAGAGCCCGCCGCTGGGGGCGTTTCACGGAGGGCGGCCCCGCATCGCCGAGTTCGTTCGTTGGGTTTCGGACGAAACGTGAGCTTGCGCGACTTGGAACGGCTCGTCGAGAGCGTGCCCGGCCCGCGCAGCAAGCGCCTCGCTTCGCTGCTTCGTAAATATGAATCGCGCAACGTCACTTATTTAAGTGACGATTTCCCCGTCTTCTGGGAGTCCGCAAACGGCGCGACGGTTACCGACGTCGACGGCAACCGCTACATCGACTGCACCGCTGCGTTCGGCGTCGCGAATGCCGGCCATTGCAATCCACGAGTCACCGCCGCGGTCCTCGAGCAGGTCGAGCGCCTGGTGCACGGCATGGGCGACGTGCACCCGTCGGCAGTCCGCGTCCGGCTGTTCGAGCGCCTCTCGCAAGTCCTGCCGAAGGACCTCGACAGGGTCTTTCTGGCAACCACGGGCTCCGAGGCGATCGAAGCCGCATTGAAGACTGCGATGCTGTACACCGGCAAGGCGCGGTTTGCAGCCTATCGAGGCGGTTATCACGGTCTCTCGTTCGGCGCACTCGCCATCGGTGGAATCGAGCGCTTTCGGGCGCCGTTCGCAGCGGCACTCGGCGCCGAACCGATGTTGCTCGATTTCCCTAGAGCAAATTGCGAGGTTGAGGCCCGCGAGGCCGCTTCGCAGACGCATCGCCGGCTTTCGGAACGAAACGACATTGCGGCGCTCGTTGTGGAGCCCATCCAAGGACGCGCCGGCATTATTCTGCCCCCACCGGGCTATCTTCGTGAGCTGCGAGCCATCTGCGACGAACGGAACATCGTGATGATCGTCGATGAAATTTACACCGGCTTCGGGCGGACCGGCGAGTGGTTTGCCGTCGAACGCGAAGGCGTCGTCCCGGATATCCTCTGCATCGGCAAAGCGATGGGTTCGGGCTTTCCGATCAGCGCCGCCGCCGGGCGATCGGAAGTCATGGACGCCTGGCCCGTCTCGAGCGGCGAAGCGCTTCACACCTCGACCTACCTTGGACATCCGCTTGGCTGCGCCGCGGCGGTCGCCACGATCGACGAGATCGAGCGATTGCAGCTTCCTACGCGTGCACGCCGGCTCGGCGGCGAGCTAGGCTCGCGCCTGCGCGAGCTCAGCTCGCTTGAGGGCATCGTCGAAGTTCGCGGTCGCGGTTTCTTGTGGGGCATTGCCTTCCGCGATGCGGCATTGGCCGCAGCGGTGGTCAAACGGGCGCTCCGTGCGGGCGCGATCTTCCTGCAATCCGGGATCGCGGGCGAGGTCATCGCAGTTTCGCCGCCGCTGGTCATAGGCGAAGAGCAGCTCGAACGAGCGCTCGAAATCCTCAAGGTCGCGATCGTAGAGACGGCATAACAGGCAATGGTGAAACGCTTACGGATCGGAATCGTCGGCGCAGGATTCGGCGCCATCGCCCACCTGCCGGCGCTGCGCAATCATCCAGGGTTTGAGGTGGTCGCAATCGCCTCACCCTCGACCGCTGCCGAAATCGCACGTGAAGCCAATCTTCCGTATGCATTTACTTCGTGCGAGGAAATGCTGGCGGGTTGTTCGCTGGACGTCGTCACGGTCGCCTCACCTCCGTTCGCACACGCCGGCAACGTCCTGGCGGCGCTTGCGGCCGGCAAACATGTGCTTTGCGAGAAACCGTTCGCGCTCGGCGTTGCCGACGCACAAGCCATGCTCGAGGCGGCGACCGCGGCCGGCACGGCGTGCGGCGTCGCGCACGAGTTTCGCTTTATTTCTCAAATTCAAGCGCTCAAAGAACTTGCGGCGAACGGGCACCTGGGGGACCTTCGCAATCTCGAGATCACCCTGCTGCGCTCGACGTTGCGCCGCACCGAGCGTCGTCCGCGCAGTTGGTGGTTCGACGCGCGGCGTGGCGGCGGCTTAGCCGGTGCGGTGCTCTCGCACCTGATAGATCAAGCAAGTTGGCTCGGTAACTACGTCCCCGAATCAACGTCGGGGCTTCGCCGAACCGCGAATGCGCAGCGCGACGACGATCGCGGGTCTTTTCAGTCGACGGTCGACGACGGCGCCTTCGCGCTCGTGGATTACGGGAATGGCTTCGTGGCGCGACTCACCGCCGACGGCACGACCGCCGTCGACAGCTACACGTGCGCCTTGCACGGCGAGAAGCGTACCGCCGTTGCCAGCGGGCCGACTCTAACGGAGCTTACGCTCTACACGGTCGATGCCGACCAAACCGACGAGTTGACCTGCAAACCGTCCCCGTATAGCGCGTATGAAACCCTTGGTTCCAACGTTCCACTCCTGATGGAACTCTACGACGAGCTCCTCAAAAGGATCGACGGTAAGGCAAATTCGCTGCCATCCTTCCAGGAAGCCGTCGCAACCCAGAAGGCGCTGGCGGCCGTCGGCTATGGCACATGACCCTTTGCATACCGCCACAATAGATTGAGTCCGATCGTCGTCGCGCGTCGCTGAATCGTTTCACGATCGCCGTCGAGGCGAAAGCTCCACGCGTTCGAGCGTTCCGTGCCGTCGTCTAACGCAAAGATCACGAGGCCGACCGGCTTCTCAGGCGTGCCGCCGTCCGGTCCGGCAACCCCCGTCGTCGCCAGCGCAACGCCCGCGCTCAAGCGCGTGCGCGCGCCGCGCGCCATCTGGCTTGCGACCTCCTCGCTCACGGCGCCATCGCGCGCGATCGTGGCGACCTCAACGCCAAGTTGCGTGACTTTGACGGCGTTGTCGTACGCGACGACGGCGCCCACGAAGGTGTGCGACGCGCCCGGCACGCTTGTAAGCGCGGCCGCGATGCGGCCGCCCGTGCACGATTCCGCGATCGCTAGATGCCGCTGCTGCAACCGCAGCAATGTTAAGATCGCACTCGCCGGCGTCTCCGCGTCGTACCCGAAGACGCCGTCTTCGAGCCGGCTAACGATCTCGCTCTGAAGCGGAGCGATCATCGCCTCGGCTTCGGCGGCGTCGCGTGCTTTGGCCATGATTTTCACGTCCGCGCGAAACTCATGCGCGAGCACCGCGATTTTTGGATTCTCACACGAGCGGAAGAGATCTCCGATGCGGTAGTCGATTTCGGACTCGCCCAGACCGATCGTGTGGATGATGCGCGTGACGATCGTTTCGCGGGCGCCGAACCGTTCGCGCAGGAATGGCACCACCTGCTCGACGAGCATCGGCTTCATCTCGCGGGGCACGCCCGGCATGCAGGCGACGAACTGCTCCGCGTTTGCAAACGCGATGAAGCCCGGCGCCGTGCCCCGCGAATTGTCGAGCGGCCGGCTGCCGGCGGGCAGCTCCGCTTGCTTGCGATTATTCTCCCGCATCGGCCGCCCAAACTTCGCGAAGATCGCCTCCATCGCTCGCAGCGCGGGCTCGTACAGCTCCGTTCCAACGCCGAGCGCACTGCAGACCGCATCGCGGGTGAGATCGTCAACCGTCGGGCCGAGGCCGCCCGTCATGACGAGGCCGTCGGCGCGGGAAAGCGACGTTCGAATCGCCGCAGCGATTCGCTCGCGGTTGTCGCCAACGCACTGCGTCGAACGAACGTCAATGCCCGCGCGTGCGAGCTCGCCGGCGATAAAGGGAGTATTCGTATCTACGAGCTGGCCAAGCAGCAACTCCGTGCCGACGGCAACGATTTCAACGCTCGGCATCGCCCTGATCGAACCACGCGGGGTACTCGAAACGCACGTCGGCGCGAAAACCGCGCGCCGCTTCGATCATCGCGGCGCGCCGCAACTGCGAGCTTTCGGGGGCGGGGTGCTCGGCTTGGACGCGTTCTCGTTGCCGCGCGAGGCTCTCGATGAAACGCGCAAATCGCTCGTCCATCGCCCGCTGCAGCGCATTCTTGAGGACCTTGCCGACGCGCGGCGCGAGTCCCGCCGTCGAGATGGCGATGCGGACGGGGCCTGCTTTCGCGATAGCCGCCATTGCGACGAATCCGTATCGCGGTTGATCAATGCAGCAGAGTAGAAAGCGATAGCCGTCTGCAAGCTCGCGTAGGCGCGCCGACAGCGCTGCGTCCTGTGGCGTCGAAATCACAAGGAACGCGTCGCTCACATCCTCGTCGCGCAGGCCGGCGACGTCGCAGATCCGGCGCACGCATGCGCCCGACTCCTGCAGTGCGGCGGTTTTTGCAATCGCCTCGGGGTCGTCCGCGGCGCCGATCACCACGCAGTTGCGCCCTTCCACGTTGAGGCTGACCGGAAAGAATGCCCTTCGGCTGCGCTCAGGGTGACACACGCGGTTAGTAGTCCACCGGGCGAAGGTAGAACTCGTTGATCGCGGTGTTGCTCAGCATGGCCGTCGTCGGAAGATGCCGCTTCCAGTGCGTCGAGTCGACGCGACGGCGCACGAGTTCGACTTCTTCCTTTGCGAAGCCCCGTTCGACCGTAGCAGCATCGGAGTAACCCTCAAGGAGGCACGCGAGAATCGCATCGGCACGCGCGTAGCTGATTCCTAGATCGGCTTCGTCGGTTTGGTCGGCCTCGAGATCGGCGCTGGGTGCCTTCTCGATCAACGGCTTCGGCACGCCGAGATACCGCGCCAGCGCCCAAACTTGACTCTTGAACAGATCGCCAATGGGGTTCACCGGCGGCGCGTCGTCGGCATGCCAGGTAAAATATCCCAAAAGGCGCTCTGTTTTGTTTCCCGTACCGATCGGCAACGCGTCGAACTTCGCGGACTGATCGAACAGCACGACCATCCGCGTGCGCGCCATGACGTTGCCGCGGCGCCGCGCATCGGCATCCGGCTCGGACTGCAAATATCCGTCGACGGCCGCGCTGATATCGATCGTTACGCAACGGATTCCCGTTGCCTCCACAACGAGAGCTGCGTCGGTTAAGCTCGACCGATTCGAAGATCGATACGGCATTCGGATGGCGTAGACGTTTTCGGGCCCCAAGGCTCGCGCGCACAGAAACGCCGTCACCGCGGAATCCACTCCGCCCGAAAGCCCGATCACGGCTCGGGGGATTTTTCTGCGCAGAACCAACTCGTCGCGCAAAAACGCGACCAGCCAGTCGGCTGTGACCGCGGGATTGAGGCCCGGTGGTTCCAAGAGCGCGGCGCCCGGCTCAACAATCGGCAGCGTCACGTCCACCTCGCGGCAAAGGAAGCTCGGGATCGAGCAAGAGATTCGGTAAGACCGCCGCGAGATCTCCTAGCAGCGGCAACGTTGCTCGCGCGCGGTCGATCTCGGCCAAATCGAGATCCGCTCGTATGATACAGGCCTCCGTTGCCGGCGCCCGTACGAGAATGCTTCCGCGCGGATCGACGATAAACGACGAGCCCGTCATTCCCTTGCCGCCTTCGAACCCCGTGAGGCCGGCATAGATGACGAACACCCCGTGCTCCATCGCGGCCAATCGTAGCGTGTCGCGCCATTGCGTGATGCTGGCCAGTTCGCCTTCCACTTCGATTCCGCGTCCCGGCGACGCACTGGGCACGATGAGAACCCGCGCGCCCTTGACTGCCGCCAAAGTCGCAGTGATAGCATGGCAAGCGTCCTCGCAGACCAGCAGCGCCATTCTTCCGAACTCCGTCTCAAAGACGCCAAGATGGCGCCCGCGTGACAGAAAGCGCTCCTCGTCGAAGACGCCGTAGGTCGGCAAGAACATCTTGCGGTGGACGTGCACGATTCGTTCGGCGCGCGGCTCAACGTGGACGTAGGCGGCGCTGTTGTAATAGTTCCCGTCGTCGTTTTCAAAAAACCCCGCAACGAGATCGGCCGTTTGCCCGCCGCTGGCCTCACGCCACGTCGCCGCAAGATCGCGCGCAAAGCGCTGCGCCGTTATGGCCAGCTCGTAGACCGCGCCTTCGAGAAAGTATCCGGTCATGGCGGCCTCAGGCAGCACGACCAAGTTCGGCGAGTCCGCCGCAAGCTGAGAGAACGCTTCGCCTGCCGAGCGAAGATTCGCGCGATACTGCCCTTTGTCGGGCTTCATTTGCACGATCGCCACCCGAAGCGCGACCGCTTCAGCCACCAGAGACGCTCGTCGCCAGCTCCACCTGTTCGTCGCCCGGGATCTTCTTGCCGAGTTGTGCCGCGCAGATCTCAGCCGGATAGGTCCAGATCTCCGCCAGCGTCGGGTGCAGGTGCGGGATGCGCATGAATTGATCGACCGTCGCTTCGAAGTTCATTGCCACGATGATCTCGTGAATCAGCTCGGATGCCTGAGGTCCGACGATCGCCGCGCCAAGAATGCTCCCGCTCTGGCGATCGGCCATCATCTTCACAAATCCTTTCGTCTTGGCCAAACACTGCGCTTTGCCGTGCTCGGCAAAATCGTACCGTCCGCTGACGTAGGCGATGCCGGCGCGTTGAAGGTCTTTCTCGCTCATTCCGACGGCGGCGATCTGCGGATCGGTAAAGATCGTGTGCGCACCCACGAGCCGGTAGTCGGCACGCTCCACGCCGTCCAGACAGGCGTTTCGCGCGGCAACCTCCCCCTGATAGATTGCGACGTGGACCAGCATATACTCACCGGTAACATCGCCGACGGCAAAAACGTTTGGGTTGCTCGTGCGCATCGTTGCGTCCACGAGGATTCCGCCGACGGCATCGTATTCGATTCCAGCTTGCTCCAGGCCCAGACCCGCCAGGTTGGGCACCCGGCCCAGCGCGTAAAAGATCTCTTCACCCACCGCCTCGTACTCGCCGCCGGCGCGACTATAGCGGACGACCTTTTCCTCTCCGCGCCGCCGTACTTCGGTCAGCGTCGCGCGCGTGACGACCTCGATTCCCTCCTCGCCGAAGTACTGCGTGAGCGCGTTTCCGACATCGTCGTCGCTTGCCGTCAGCAGATGACCGCTCCGAATCAAAAGCGTCGTGCGCGCCCCCATTCGCGCGAGAAACTGTCCCAGTTCGCAGGCCGTGTAGCCGCCGCCCAGCACGACCACGGACTTCGGAATCCGCTCGAACTCGAGGACCGCATCGCTGTCGACGTAGCCGGTACCGCTCAAGCCCGGCAGCGCGTTTTCACTCACGTTGCTGCCGGTCGCAATCACAAATCGTTTGGCCTCGAGCACGGTGCTCTCTCCGACGAGGAGCTGCGCCGGCGAGAGAAAGCGTGCCGCGCCGGAGTAAAGCGGGAACGCGTTTATTCCCTCGATGCGATAGTCGGCGAACTCCTTGACGAGAACGCGTTTACGGGCGGCAATGAATGGCAGATCGACCTTTACCAGTCCCGCCTCAATGCCGAGCGCATCCGCGTCGCGCGCATCCTGGAGCGCATCGCTTGAGGCCAGGAGGGCTTTGCTTGGCATGCAGCCGCGTAAAATGCAAAGACCCCCTAGCGGACCAGGGTCTACCAGCGCAACGTCACACCCGAAGTCGCGCGCCGTGCGAGCGGCGGCGTAACCTCCCGACCCAGCCCCGACCACGATGAGATCGTGACGATTACTCGGCTCCGTCATCACGGTCCAGCGCCGCGCGCATCAGAGATCTTTTCATCCGCTAGCTGCCTACAAAGGGAAGCGGCTCATTTCCTGTTAAAGACGTTTAGCCGTGTTGGCGGGAACCAATCTCTCTGCTTCAGCGAATCCGCGCCCTTTAGGGCTTGGCGATCTCTTGATTGCGGGCTGGGCGGCGCCGATCGCAGTTACGCTTGCCGGGTTGACGCTGGGCTTTTTCGGGTGGTATGCGTTTTTCGTCCCCGGCCTGCGCGGCGCAGCAGGCGAAATCGGCCTGATCGGCGCGATGCTCGCCGGCACAGCGTTAGCAATCGCCACCTGGTTGGGCTACTCGCGCTATCTCTCCCATCGCGCGGCGATAACCCTCGCGCGGTCGCTCCGGTACGATGCACTGACCTGGCCGCCGTTTCTGTTGCTGTGGCTCACGTTCGTTTCGTCATCGCAGCTCACGCACGGCGCGCGCCTCTTTCTCGTCGCCGCTGCGCTGTTCGCCATCGGCAAGGTCCTGATCGCCGCGCGCTTCAACCAAACCGTTCGCGAGGTTTTAATCGATTTCGGCGCCACCCGGATTGCGATCATCGTCATTGCGGAGCTCGCGGCGGTCATCATCGGACAGCGCGCGGGCACGCACGTGCAAGAATCCTCGCACGTGCTGCTCGCCGTCTGGGGACGCTGGGACGCCGTGCATTATCTCGACATCGCGACGCAGGGCTACCAAGGCACCAACATGGCCTTTTTCCCGCTCTATCCGCTGCTCATCCGCCTCGTGGGAGCGCTGGCAGGAAACCACCTGATCGCCGGCCTGCTCATCTCCAACGCGTCCTTTTTCCTCGGACTGCTCTACCTTTATAAGCTCCTCGAGCACGAGTACGACCGCGCCGTCGCGCGCCGGGCGATTTTCTACGTTTCCATCTTTCCGACGGCCGTCTACTTTACGGCCGTCTATACCGAGTCGCTCTTCTTCATGCTGACGGTTGCGTCGTTTTACTATATGCGCGAGCACAAGTGGTGGATTGCCGGGTTTATCGGATTTCTGGCCGCGCTCACTCGCGTCGAGGGAGTCCTGTTGCTCGTTCCCTTCCTTATGGAGTGGTCGGCCGTTCGAAAGTCCCCGAAAACGTCGGATCGCTATGGCGTCTTCGCCGCAGCGCTCATTCCGCTGGGACTGGCCGCCTATATGGCCTATCTCTGGGTCCTGCGCGCCGATCCACTCTACTTCTCACACGTTCAAGTCCATTGGAACCGTCATCTCGCTCCGCCCTGGGTCAGTTTGATCAACGCCTTCGGTAAGCTGGCGCATGGCAGTGGTGTGCAGGTCGCGCACGAGTCGCTCGAGGTTGCGTTCACGCTCCTGATGATCGGCGTCTTGCTGGCCGGCTGGCACAGCCTGCGCCCTTCCTACATCGCTTATATGGCGCTCTCCATCCTCGTGCCGATGTCGACGTCAAACCTGATGTCCATGCCCCGCTTCGCGCTCGTGCTCTTTCCGATGTTCGCCATTCTCGCGCGATGGGGCGAACGGCCCTGGGTTAACAACGTGATCCTCGCCTTCTCCCTGCCGCTGCTTGGGCTCTTCACCGTGCTCTTCGCCGATTGGTACTGGGTTGCGTAGGCGCGGAGTACGCCAATTCCTCAAGTTCGGAATCGTCGGCACCTCCGGGATGGTTGTAAACTTTCTCGTGGCGCACGCGCTCGAAAAAACGACCACGCTCTCCTGGTTCGCCGATTTTGCGATCGGTTTTATGGTCGGAGGCGTGTCGAACTACATCCTCAATAGAATCTGGACGTTCGGCTCCCGCCGCAACCCATTTGTCGAGGGCCTGCAGTTTCTCACCGTTTCTGCGCTCGCGCTGATCGCCGGACGCGTAATCTTCTCAATCGCGCAGCATTATGATATTCGTCACTTCACGGCGACCTGGTTCGTTGCGACGCTTTCCGGCACGTTCGTGAACTTTTTCATGAACAAGTACTGGACGTTTCGGCATCTAAATTGAATAGGGCTTGGCTCGCCGGCCTGCTTGGAGTTCTTGCGATCGGGCTGGCCTTGCGATTGTACGGCATCGGCGACCCGATTATGGACCATCCGGGTTGGCGGCAAGGCGACACTGCCGCAATCGCTCGGAACTTCGCAGAGCGTCAGTTCGACATCATGTACCCGCAGACGACCTACAACGGTCCTCCGCCGAACTACGTCGAGCTCGAGCTTCAAATCGTACCCTTCTTGGCCGCCTCGCTCGATAAAGTCTTCGGGGTTCACGAGACTTTCGGGCGCCTGATCGCCATCGCGTTCAGCCTAAGTACGGTGGTACTGCTTACGGTTTTTGGGCGCTGGCTTTTTGGCAGCGCGCTCGCCGGTTTAATTGCGGGCTTTTTCTACGCGATCTTTCCCGGGAGCGTCTACTACGGGCGAACGTTCATGCCGGATTGCGCGATGGTGTTTTTTCTAACCGCGGCACTCTACGCCGCCGCGCGCCTGCTGCTTGACCGAGAACGCCTCGCGGCGCGCGGCGTGGCTTCGGCGACCGCTCTTCTTATTCTCGCGTACCTCGCGAAGCCCGTCGCACTCTTGGGACTCGCTCCGCTCTGCGGTCTGGTTTGGGATCGCTTTCGCGCGCGCAGAGCAATGGCTCCGGCCGCTATTGCGACAATCGTTTTTCTACCTGTTCTGGCCGTGTGGCTCTACGATCGCCGCGTCGCCTCCTACGCCGAGTGGCATTGGGCCAGCGGCATCACCAGGCTTCACGTCCTTCCGTCGCTCCAAAGTGCGTTCACCAGCCTCGCTGCATTTGCTGCCAAGTGCACCCAGTTCCGCATGGCGCTGGGAATGTTACGAGAGACAATGCTCGGCCGAATTTCATTTTTGCTCGCGATCGTGGCCTTTTTCACGCTGCCCTGGATAACGGCGCGCAGCAAGATGCTCCTGTGGGCGTGGCTCGCCGGTGGCATGGCCTACGTCTTCGTCGTCGTGACGGTCGAACGCGTAGACTATTATCTCTATCCGCTGTTACCGCTCTGCGCCTTGGTGATCGGCGGGCTGCTCGCGCGCTTTTTGGCGCTCGTGCGCGGGGTCGACGCGGCGCCGGCGGCCCGCTACGCGCTCCTCGCGCTCGTTCCCCTAGTGGCTCTTGTCGCGCTCCTCACGAGCCGCACTCCGGTTGCGGCGTACTATTCGTACAATGGGAAGGCCTATCGCAACGCGGTCGAACTCGATCGCACGCTGGCGCCCGGCGCGCTGGTCGTGATCGCACATTACGGCGCCGACGTGCAGTACTACATCGATCGTTTCGGGTGGGAGGAGGACCCGTTGCTTTGGACTCCCTTCGACGAAGAGAGTGCGGTTGCCAAAGGCGCGCGTTACTTCATCGCGGTCGAGGACCATCGCTTGCGGCACAACCTCGAGTTGTGCGCCTGGCTACAGCGCTTTCCAGTGAAAACGAACCAAGGCGGGTGGCCCGTCTACCAAACGTCGCCCGGCGAGCCGTCGGCAACTGCGATGGCGTTCTGGCGAGCTTTCCGCAAGGCCGAGCGCGATGGACTAGGCAGAGCCTTCCTCAATTCGCGAGGCGTCTGTCAAATCAGCCGGGCTTGACGTGCCAGTACTCGAGCAGAGCACGAAACGCGTCGGGCCCTACGGCGATGCTCCCTCGGAACGGATAGTCCAGGCCGACGACCAGGAACAACACGAGACCGATCGTTAAACTCAGCCCACCGATCATCAGCAGCTGCATCACCGTGCGCTCGAAGCCGAAGAGATAGGTGAACGCGACGGTAATGTAAGCGCCGGCAACCAGCACGATCCACATGATGCTATTGATGCCAATGAAATCGATCGTGAGGCGCGTCTCCCGGTTTCCCAGCGCCGTGGCCATCGCGGAGAGCATCTGTGCGTGAACGTTCCCAGCCCCGATCGAAGCTACGGGTAAGTGACGGACGTACCGGTCGGCCGTCTCCAGCAACGCATTTGATGCGGCCCCTCCTTCACCAAGGCGCATTCGAGGCCATTCGTCATCAATTACGGAATGCACGTACGCTTGCAACATCGCCTGCAGCTTCTCGGGGTGCGGAAAAGATTCGGCGTCGCGATAGACGGTCGCAAGGGCCTCGCCTTCCTCGTAACTTCGCGCGTCAGCCTGGTTGAATCGTTCCCAAGTACCGATCGCGACGAATGCCAGCAACACCGCGTAAACGACCCCAATAACCGCCAGAATGAAGCCGGCGCGATCGTTGTGCGCCAGGCGGATATCTTTCGACGTATACTTGGCGACCAAATAGCCCATCAGCAGCGTGGAGACGACGAACCCTCCAACGATCAGAACGCCTGCGGCCAGCGTCGGCAGCGATTCGAGCCAAGGGATCATGTGATTCGTCCTTGCTTATGGCAACGGCAGCAGCGACGCGGCGCCGAAGGTTGTCGATTGCGATGGCACCTCCGGCACGCCGGAGGAAACGAGCTGACGGTAAACGATCAATCGGTTGGTATCCTTAGCAATCTCTAACTCGAGTTCGTAGCTCCGTTTAATGGCCGACGTGATCTCGTCGGTGTCAAACGTATAGCCGAAGCGCCGCAGGTCGCGTCGCAGCAGCGCATTCGTCGCGTCGAGCTGTTGATACGCGCGCGCGATCTCCAGGCCCGTGGCCCGGTACGTCGGATAGTTCGACACCACGATTTCGCGCTTGAGCTTCGCCTGGTCGATCGTAGCTTTCATCGCCGCGAGCGGGGCGCTTTGTGGATCGACGGCGAGTCCGCCGTCAACGGTGGCCAGCGCATCGTCGAAGCTGCCGCGGCTAAACTCGAGCCTCGCCAGCTCCGCCGCCGCATTGACGAACCCAGCGCGTGCGCGCGCGTCGTTCGGGTCGACGCGCAGCGCCAGACGGTACGACGTCGCTGCGTCGCGGATGCTACCTTGAAGCAACGCGACGTCGCCCTGGTGGACGCGCGTGTTCACGATCCAGCGTTCGATCGAAGCGGCGCAACCGCCCAGCACTAACGCCGCGCAGAGCGCGGCTACCGTTCTAAAAATGAATCTGACCCGCAAATCGCGCAACCACCTCGATGACGACTGCGGCCGGATAGAGGATCGCTTGCGAGAGCAGCGATCCGATGATGGCCGTCAGGGAAAGATAGAACACCATGGAGCGAACCTCCTGGACGGTGCGCTTACCGTGGATTGCCTGGTCCGTGATCATCGACGACGTAGGGTCGACGAAGAGCGTGAACGCGATGGTGCCGATTCCGTTGATGACTCCGGAAAGGCCGATCGCGGTACGAGCGACGCCACCGTCGAGAACCGACGCGAGATACGATGCCTGGACGCCGATTGCGTACACGCACATGACGACCGTGTTGAAAATCAGCAACCGCTTGGGAACGGCGCGCCAGTTAAACGAGCGCAGCTCCGCGAGCGCGGGAAGACGCTGGGAGCGAAGGACGTCGCGGATGACCGCCGGCGCGCCGAGCCGCAGCAGCGAGTGCGGCACGGATCCCCGAGCCTCAAACGAGTGCACGCCGCGACGAAAAAGATACGTGAACATCGGCAGAAAGAGTGAGAATACGATCATACCGCACGTTCCGGCGAAGACGATGAGGCGCAGCTGGAGCTCGAAAACGTGGTGCCAGCCCGCGACGTTTGCGACCGCATTGCCGGCCACGTCGGAGAGCGGTCCGACGAAAAAGGCCATGAAGAGGTTGGCGAGCCGCCCCGTCGTCACGAAGAGATTGAAGAGTGAAATGGACGTCGCGATGCGTTTGGTTTGCACGCCGGCGAGCCGCGCCGCGTAAGCTCCAATCGTCACACCCTGGACGATAAACGTGATCGCCATCGCGCCGATGAGCTTCCCCGACCACAGATGCGGCGTCGCCGAGGACAGCATTATGCGGCGGTACGGCTCCAATCGATAGCGGATTCGTCCACCGGGCCGATAATGCACAGCCCAAGATTCTCTTCGAGCAATAGCTCCTGCGCAAGCTGCTGGACCTCGCCCGGCGTGACGGCATCGATGCGCCGGTCGACTTCCTCGGAATCGACGTGTCGCCCAAGCGCAAACTCGTTGCGGCCCAAACGAATCATCCGGCTCGAGGTGGACTCCAGCTGTAAGGTCAAGCTGCCTTTGATATGTTCTTGGGCAAGCCGAAACTCGTCGTTCCCGATCGGCAACGATCGCGCCGCAGCGAGCTGCTCGACGATCAGATCGATGCACGACTGGACGTTTTTGGGAGACGCGCCGGCATAGACCCCAAAGAGGCCGGCACGCCGGTACGCTGCTTGGAACGAGTAGACGGTATAGACCAGCCCCCTCTTCTCGCGGATCTCTTGGAAGAGGCGGCTCGACATCCCCCCGCCTAAAACTGTGTCAAGGACTAACAGGGCGTACCTGCGTTCGTCCGCCACGTCCAAACCGCGGCTCCCGAGCACGAGGTGGGCCTGCTCGCTGTCCTTGAACCGAACGTGCCGCGCCGGCGTCGTTGCCGGGGAATCCGGTGCGGGCAGCACGCACGAGCCTTCGAACTCGGCAAAACGTTCGCCCACCAGCTCGACGAAACGATCGTGCTCGACGTTCCCGGCGGCCGCCACAAGAACGCAGTTCGGCGCGTAGTGCGCCCGCATATGCGCGCGCAAGTCCTGCGGGCCGGAGGCCAAAACGGTCTCCTCGAATCCAATCGTGGGCTCGCCCAAACTCGAACCGCTCCACATCGTCTGCAAGAAGAGATCGTGGATCAAGTCCTCCGGCGAGTCCTCGTACATCTTGATCTCTTCCAGTATGACCTGTTGTTCCTTGGCGAACGCCTGCGGATCGAATAACGGGTGGAGAAACATATCGGACAGCACGTCGAGAGCCAGGGGTACGTGACGATCGATGACCTTCGCGTAGTAACAGGTCGCCTCTTTATCCGTAAAGGCGTTCATGTTGCCGCCGACTCCATCCATTGTCTCGGCGATCTCTCGCGCGCTGCGGCGCGGCGTGCCCTTAAAGAGCATGTGCTCGACCAGGTGCGAGATTCCACGCCGCTCGTGAGTCTCGACCGCCGAGCCCACGTCCGCCCAGATGCCCACCGTGGCGGAACGTACGCCCGGCATCGCTTCGGTCAGCACGCGGAGGCCGTTGGGGAGGGTCGTCTTGCTATACACTTGCGAAGCTCACGTTTCGCGCCTGAAGGCGTCGTGTGCCCATTGCGCGTCCCAGAAGACGCCGCCGCTCTGGTCCATGGCGCGCTCGCGCAACGACTGCGTGCTCTCGCTGCGCAGAACGGTCAAACTAAAGACCGTCCGCGAGGTCGGCCTTGCCAGGTCGCCGCTAACGATCTCACCCTTGGTCACGTCGATCGGAACCGCCGCCCAGAAATCTATTTCTTCTGCGTCCGGAGCGGCCGAGAAAATATTTCCCGTCAGCGAGACGATTTCGTCGACGAAGTCCATTCGGGTCAGCGGGTGGTGAAACTTCACACCCCAGATGCGAACTCCGACGATCAAATGTCGATCCAGCTCGTTGGCCGAGACTTGGTTGACCTCCGCAGGCCACTGCGTCCGAAAGATTGCCCGGCCGATGCTCTCGGCGATATCGCGCCGGTTGCCAACGGCGCGCGCCGCCGCGTCGAGATCCGCAACGCTCGGCGCGGACGCGAATGCGATCGAAGTTGCCGTTATGAACGCGAGCACCGCTGCGAGCGCGGCCTTGGGAGACAGACTCCTAGTACGACTGCGCAAAATAGGCCCTGGCCTTTGCCGGTTCTCCGCAGGCGACGCAACGAACGTCGCCTTCCTGGAGCTCCCTGAGGACGCGCGTCGTCGCCGTGGTCGCGCGCTTGACTTCTGCCTCACATTCGGGGCGCTCGCACCACGGGATATCGACCATCCCGGCGCGCGTGCTGCAGAGCTCCAAAAACTCGCCTCGATCCGTCGTGGCAATCGTGTGATCCAGCAAAAACGACCGTGCCTGCGCGTAGAGGGAAGCCTGAATTTCCTCGAGCAGGCGGCGCAGCGTAGGTTCGACCTCGGTCAGCGCTACGCTTTGCCGCTGTCCGCTTTCATTCTTGTTCCGATCTCTGCGAGCGAGCACCGCGGTCCCCGCATCGACGTCGCGTGGGCCGATTTCTATCCGAACCGGAACCCCGCGCAGATCCCATTCGCTGTACTTCCAGCCCGGCTGTTCGTCGCGAGCATCCACACGGACTCGCAAGCCGGCGCCGGTCAATTTCCGCGCCAGCTCGTGGCAGACTTCGGTTGCCCGATCGTCGCCGGAACGAACGATCGGCACGAAAACCGCCTGGATGGGAGCGAGCTTTGGCGGAATGCGAAGACCTCGGTCGTCCCCGTGCGCCATGATGATCGCTCCGAGCATGCGCCACGATACGCCCCATGAGGTGGTATACACGTACTTGATTGTCTGGTCCGCGTCGGCAAACTTGATCTCGTAGGCTTTGGCAAAGTTCTGACCCAGGTCGTGCGACGTCCCCGACTGCAACGCCTTACCATCGGGCATCAATGCTTCGATCGAGAAGGTCTCAACCGCGCCGGGAAAGCGTTCGCTGGCGCTCTTTGCGCCCGAATAGACCGGCAGCGCCGCGACGTTCTCAGCGAAGTCTCGATACAGGTCGAGGATGAGCAACGTCTCCTCGCGTGCTTCTTGTGCGCTGGCATGTGCGGTGTGACCCTCCTGCCAGAGAAACTCCATCGTGCGAAGGAAGGGCCGCGTGGCCTTCTCCCACCGCACGACGTTGGCCCATTGATTGATCAGAATCGGCAGGTCCCGGTAGGACTCGATCCACTGGGCGTACATCGTTCCGATGATCGCCTCCGAGGTAGGCCGAATCGCCAGGCGTTCCGTCAGTACCTCATTGCCGCCTTGAGTAACCCACGCGACCTCCGGAGCGAATCCCTCGACGTGCTCGGCCTCGCGTATCAGCAAACTCTCGGGGATCAGCAGCGGGAAATAGGCGTTCTCATGGCCGGTCGCCTTGAACCGCGCGTCGAGTTCGCGCTGCAGGTTCTCCCAAAGACCGAACCCGTGCGGACGCAGAACGACGCATCCACGCACCGGTGAATACGAGACGAGTTGGGCCCGTAGGCACACGGCAGTATACCAAGCGGAAAGGTCAGCCGATTTGGGAGGGATCTCCTTGACGGCGCCTCCGGCGAGCGCTTCCGACATGACCGGGGCCGTTTCGCTGCGGCGCTCGAACAGCCTTCGCGCCGGGGATATCGGAGGCGGAACTCGCAATAGCGGAACGATGCCGAAACTCACCCGGATCTACACCCGCACGGGCGACGAAGGGACGACGGGTCTCGTCGGCGGCCGGCGCGTAAAGAAAAGCGCGCCGCGCATCGCGACGTACGGCACGGTTGACGAGCTTTCCAGCGCAATAGGGGTAGCGCGCGCGGCGTTGCGGCCGGTTCTGCACAGCCATTCACGCGCGGCTTGCCTTGACGGCTGGCTTGCGTGGACGCAGGACAGGCTCTTCAATCTCGGCACCGATTTGGCGACCTTGGCGGCGGACCGCCGCGAAGGCTTGCCGCGCGTCGAAGCGGCGGACGCGCAATCGCTCGAACGCGCGATCGACCAAGCGCAGAGCGAACTTCCCCCGCTCGCAAACTTCATTCATCCGGGCGGCTCTCTTCCCGGCGCGTACCTTCACTTCGCGCGCACGATTTGCCGGCGAGCGGAGCGTCTCGTGGCGGCGCTCCTCGATGATGACAGCGACGTTTCGCCCGAAGCGCTACGCTATTTGAACCGGCTCTCCGACGCGCTCTTCGTCTGGGCTCGTTGGATCAACGAAGCGCTGCGCGAGCCCGAGCATCTCTGGAACCCGGCGAGCCGGCCTCCCGAATAGGCAACCGAGGGGTGACCGGCTGCTAGTGCGAACCGAGCGCGGAATGTCGTTCTTCTCTACGCTTTTTGCGACGACCAACGTCGATAAGCTGCGCGAGATCGGGAAGCGCAAGATTCTACGGCGCGCCTTGACCGCCAAGGATCTCGTGGCGATTGGCCTGGGAACGATGATCGGCGGCGGCATCTTCACGACGATCGGAACCGGAGTCAAGGGCGCCGGCCCAGCCGTCATCATCTCGTATTTGCTCGCCGGCCTGACCTCGTTCTTCGCGGCGCTCTGCTATGCGGAGCTGGGCGCAATGGTTCCAGTCGCGGGCAGCGCCTACACCTATGCCTACGCGACCATGGGCAAGCTCTTTGCGTGGATCATCGGCTTTGCTTTGATTTTCGAGTACGGAATCAGCGCCGCCCCGGTCGCGCAGCAGTTCTCCGCCGCAATCCAAGATGTTTTCAAAAGCATCGGCTTCGCGTTGCCCGCATGGGCGCAGGAATCGAACCTCATCGTTCACGGCGCATGGTGGGTGCCGTCGAGCTGGGATTTGCTGCATTCGCAATACGACTTCGTCGCCGCATTCTTCGTTATCGGGTTGAGCGTTCTGCTCTCCGTAGGCATTCGCGAGACCGCTACGGTGAACAACACGTTCGTGGTACTGAAGATCTCCGCGCTCGCCGTCTTTATCGTCGCGGGGCTCTTCCTATTTCACGGTGCGAACCTGCACAACTTCAACCCCGTCGGCTGGGGAGCGCTGCGACCCTTCGGAGGGATGGCCGACTACTCGTCGTCGGCTCAGCCCTACGGAATCATCGCCATCGGCGCCTACGTCTTCTTCAGCTACATCGGCTTCGACACGGCGACGACGACGGCCGAAGAGTGCAAGAACCCACAGTACGACGTCCCCGTTGGCGTCATCGGCGCGCTTGCAATCGGTACCCTCATCTACTGCGCGACGGCAATCGTCCTCGTAGGTGCCGTGCCGTGGAGTAAGGTTCCGATCAAGAACCCTCTTGTCTATGCGCTCGCGCCGTTGCACATGCCGTGGTTGAGCTGGGTCATCACCATCGGCGTTCTGGCCGGGACGACGAGCGTCGCGCTCGCGTCGCTGCTTGGCCAGTCGCGCATCTTCTACGTGATGGCGCGCGACGGCATGCTGCCGCCCGTCGTTGCCGCGGTCAACCCGCGCTTCAAGACGCCGCTGGTTACCACGATGATTACGGGGGTCGCGGTATCGGTTCTCGCGCTGATCGTGCCGCTCAACAACCTGCTCAACTTGGTCAACATCGGCACCTTGATCGCCTTCACCGTCGTTTGCGCCGGCGTGCTCTACCTGCGCCACCGCAAGCCGGATCTGCCGCGCAGCTTCCGCGTGCCGTTCGTGCCGCTCTTCCCAATCTTGGGAATCGTCTGTTCGCTCTTCTTAGCGGTCTTCGGCCTTTCGCGCGCGACCTGGACGTGGTTCGTCATCGCACTCGTCTGCGGTTTGATCTTCTTCTTCTGCTACGGTTTCCGCAAATCCAACCCCGACGACATCGTTCCGGTCGAAGAGCCAGAAGGCATCAGCGAGTTCTAACGTTAGGTTAGTGCGGCTCGGCGCTGGTGGGATTCGGCGCCTGGCCGATGCCGGGAGTTATAACCTCGATGCGTGCTTCGCGAGGATTATACCTGGCGCGCACGTTGAGCGCCCGTGCGACGGCGTCCAGCGACATTAGCACGCGGCCGCGCACGCGAAACGGTGCGTGCTTGAGCGTCAGCGGCATGCCGTTCACCGTCGCGTGCGGGTCGCCGACGCGCACCGTAAGCGTTTGACTTCCTAAAACCACGCTGATCGTGCCCGTCTTGCCGTCGACCTCGGTCTCGGCGCCCAATGCGTCGGCGATCGAGCGCAACGGAACGAACGCCTTCGCGTTAGCGGTCGTCACGGGCGGCACGTCGCTATCGACCCGCTCGCCGTCGACGAGCATCACGATTGGCCGGGAAAAAGCCAGCAACGACGCGGCGAAGAGCGCGCAGATCGCAACCAGGCCGAGGCTCCGCCACGCCATGCCGCCGTACAGCTCGGAGATCCGGCCTTTCATAGGGGCGATTGCGCGATAGCCGGAGTGCCGCCAATCTCGTCGAGGTAGTCGGGATACTTCTCGGCGATGACCTTTTCGATTTCCAGCCGCAGCATTCCGAGCAGTTCGCTCTCCGGATAGGTTCCGACCAGCTCGCCGGCGCGATAAATCGCACCCTTGCCCTTGCCGCCCGCAACCCCGACGTCTGCCATCTTCGACTCGCCCGGGCCGTTAACGACGCAACCCATTACGGCCACCTTGACCGGAGCGCTATACGATCTGGCGATCGCCTCGACGGCCCGACCCAGCTCGAGCACCGATATTTCGGCGCGGCCGCACGAGGGGCACGCGGTAATTTCAAAACCCTTCTCGCGGAGGCCCAGTGATTTGAGAATTCCCCAGCAGACGGGAACTTCTTCGATCGGGTCGTCGGCCAGCGAGACTCGAATCGTATCGCCGATGCCTTCCCACAGCAGAATTCCCAGGCCAATCGACGATTTGATCGTGCCGTCGCGCAGAAGGCCGGCTTCGGTAATGCCGAGGTGGAGCGCATAGGGCGTCGCGCGCTCGCGCAAACGCTGGTCCGCCAAGCGGTAGGCTCCAACCGTTGTAGCGACGTCGTGGGCTTTGAGCGAGATCGCAATGTCGGTGTGCCCATGCTCTTCGAGCATTTCGACGTGGCGCAAGGCCGAGAGCACCATCGCTTCGGCGGTATGACCGAGCGATTTCTCCAAGTCGGGCGCCAGCGAGCCCATATTGACACCGACGCGAATGGGGATGCCCCGCGCCTTCGCTGCGGTAACGACCTCCGCTACCTTCTTGGGATCGCGAATATTGCCGGGATTCAACCGCAGCTTGGCAACGCCGGCTTCGATTGCCGCCAGCGCCATCTTGTGGTCGAAGTGGATGTCTGCGACGATCGGCACCGGCGAACGGTAGACGATCGCGGGCAAACCCGCGGCGTCCGGCGGATCCTTGACCGTGACGCGCACGACCTCGCAGCCTTCCATCGCCAGGCCGTAAATTTGTTCGAGCGTCTTGTCGGCGTCAGCCGTGTCGGTCGTCGTCATCGACTGCACGACGACGGGGTGATCGCCGCCGATCCAGACGCTCTTTGCGTCGGCCTTTCCGGTCTTATTTTGGAGAAAGATCGGGTTGCTCTTGCGACGGAGTCGAAGCATTACAGCACTCCCTGGCCTTTGACGATGCGCGTGATGTCGTGGAAAGCGACGAGCATGACCAATGCAATCAACGCCGCAAAGCCCGCCAGGTGAACCATTGCCTCTTTCTCCGGATCCACGGGGCGCCCGCGAATCAGCTCGGCGATGATGAACGCCGCGCGTCCGCCGTCGAGCGCCGGAATGGGAAGCAGGTTAAAGAGCCCAAGTGCAAACGAAATCGTCGCCGCGAACGTAAGATACGGCCCCCAGCCCCAATCCTGGACCGTTGCCGCCGCCTGCCCCATGCCGATCGGTCCGGAGATTTGCGGCGAATACTTCGCAAACTGCGTCACGAGCAGCACGATGCCTTCGACCGTTTCATCGGCGATTGCGGCGAACCGTTCGCCGCTTTCGCGTACCGCGGCTACGAATCCGACGCGCACGAAGGTCGGAACGGGGGAGAAACCAATGCAGCCGAGGTTCCGGCCCACTTGTGGCGGACACGGCCGCGGCGAAACGTGGATCTTCGTTTGGATGCCGTCGCGCAGATAGACCAGATCGAGCCTCTGGCCCAGCGCGCCGTGGATGGTGTCGACCAGTTTCTTTCCGGTGACCATCGGAACGCCGTTGATGGCAAGGATGCGATCGCCCGAACGGATGCCCCCGATCTCTGCGGGAGATCCGGAAGTCACTTCGGCGACCACCGGCTGGTTCGTCCTATCGCTGGCTACACCGAAGACTAACGCCCCGACCAGCAAGATCGCATAGCACAGCAGAAAGTTGGCGGCGGGTCCGGCCAGGATGATCGCAAGGCGTCGCCAGGGTGACTTCGCTTGAAAGTTGGTCTGCGCGTCGCTCGGGTGCTCGCGAAAGCTGCGTTGCTGCTCGGCCTCGGAGACCTTGGCGTCTTCGCCTTCCATTGCACAGAAGCCACCGATCGGAAAGGCGCGCAAAGAATACTGCGTTCCACTGCGCGGGCTCGTCCAAGCCGCTAAGCGCGGACCGAATCCAACCGCAAACTCGTTGACCCTCACGCCGTTGCGGCGCGCCAAGATGAAGTGACCGAGCTCGTGGAGGACGATCAACACCGAGAGCATCACCACGAATGTGACGACCTTTTCGACTCCGACCAGGGTGACGACGGCGAGGAGATTCAACGATTCGACGACCTTTCAATTCCTTCCACGATTGCCTGCGCGTTTATTCGGGCCTCCCGGTCGGCCGATCGAACCCCTTCGAGATTGGCCTGCGCCGGGCGCGTTCTTTCCATAGTTCGTTCGATAACCATCGAGATTTTCCCGAAAGCAATCTTACCCTGAACGAACGCCTCCACGGCGACTTCGTTTGCAGCCGAGAGCACGGCCGGCGCCGTACCGCCTCGAGCCAGCGCTTCGTATGCCAAGGCTACGCAGGGGAAGCGGACCGGATCGGGCGCCTCAAAATCGTATCGCACGGCGACCTCTCCTTGCTTCGCCCCCAACATTTGCAACACGTCATTTTCAAAAAGGGGGGACCCCGCAGGCTCCGCCTGTGAGGGGCGCGGAGCCACATGTGGCGGAGCGCCTATTGAAGGATCGGGGTCCCCAACCGACGGCAGTCGGTTGGGGTAAGCTAAGGCGTAGCCGATCGGCAGCCGCATGTCCGGAGCCGCGAGCTGCGACTTTACGTTTCCATCGGTAAAGAGCACGAAGCCGTGCACAATCGACTGGGGATGGACGACGATGCGTATTTGGTCGCCTGGGAAGCCGAAGAGACGGCTGGCTTCGATGACCTCCAGGCCTTTGTTCATCATCGTCGCCGAATCGATCGTATTCTTCGTTCCCATCCGCCACGTCGGGTGCGCGAGCGCGGCCTTCAGATCGGCGCGCTCCATCTCCTCGCGAGAGGTGCGCCAGAACGGGCCACCGGAGGCCGTAAGTACGATGGCAGCGATGCTCTCGCGCTCTTCGCCTGCCAAACATTGAAAGATCGCGCTGTGCTCGCTGTCGACCGGTAGAAGCCGCGCGCCGCTGCGCTGCGCCGACTCGACGAGCAGGGCGCCTGCCGAGACAATGAGTTCTTTGTTTGCGACGGCTACGTCGATGCCGCGTTCGACGGCTGCGAAGACGGCTTCGAACGCGACGGACCCATCCGTCGCGGCGAGAAGGATCTCGGGCTCGCTCGACACCGCTACGCGCAGCAGTCCTTCGGCGCCATCGGCGATCGTCGTCGCGATCGGCGCCCCGAATCGTCGCGCTTGCTCGCGCAGCAGCTCTTCGTTGCGCCCCGCCGCGAGTCCGACGACTTCGAAGCGCTCGGGATGCGACGCGATCACGTCGAGCGCTTGCGTGCCGATCGAACCCGTCGATCCCAGTATCGCGACTCTCTTACTAGAAGTCATGGAAGCTGCAGGATCCCCAGCAGATGCAGCATCGCAAAGAACACCACGCCCCCGAGCAGATAGGAATCGAACCGATCTAAAACGCCACCGTGACCCACGATCATGGCGCCGGCGTCCTTTACGCCTGCGTCGCGCTTGAAGGCCGATTCCACCAAATCTCCGATCTGGGCCGCGATGCACGTCGCACTGCCGAGTGCGGCGCCCTGCCACCATTGCAGATGCAGCGGCGCGAACCACGTAGCGCCGATCGCGAACGCGGTGGCGACGACCAACGAACCGATCGACCCTTCAACGGTCTTGCTCGGCGAAATTCGCGTGAGCGGATGTCGCCCGATCGTCGACCCGACGAGCATCCCGAACGTATCCGTCAACACGATGATGACGATGACGTACAGCGTCAGCCACATCCCGTTGCCGGCGATCTGACGGATGAAGACGAAGTAGGCCAGAAGCTTGCCGATGTAGAGGACGGCGAGCAGGGTGTAAGCGGTGCGCGCAAAGTAGCCCTTCTGCTCGCCGTACATTCCGATCGAGAAGGCCGCGACCACGATCCCCGCGAGCAGTACGCCTTCCCAATTGTGGAGCACTCCGAAGACCGCCATCGCGATGTAGGCAACGACGCCAAGCACCGCAACCGGGTACTCCAACGGTTGCCCCTTGATCGAGCAGAGATAGTTGAACTCGTAGATGCTCGCAAGTCCGATGACCAGCAAGAGTCCGTAGAACGCCCACGGGAAGAATACGCAGAAAAGCCCGATCGCCGCGACGATCAGGCCCACCACGACCCGTCGCCGGCTCAAGTCCCGCCGAACCGCCGCTCCCGCTGCGCAAACTCCACGAGCGCTCGCGCGAGATCGTCCTTCGAGAAGTCCGGCCAATAAACGTCACACATCACCAGCTCGGCGTATGCCGCTTGGTACAGAAGAAAGTTCGAAAGCCGACGCTCGCCGCCGGCCCGAATAAGTAAGTCGAGCTCCGGGAGATCCGCCGTATAGAGGTAACGCCGGATAACGTTCTCGTCGATCGCATCGGGCGCCAGGTTTCCGGCGGCAACGTCCTGCGCAATGGCTCGGACGGCGCCCCGAAGCTCGGCATGAGAGCTATAGTTCACCGCTAGATTGAGCAGCAGCCCGGTGTTCCCGGCGGTTTGCGCCTGCAGATCCGCAAGCGCAGCGCGCGGGGCGGAGGGGAGCGACTCCCACTCGCCGATAACACGCACGCGCACGCCGTTGCGCTGTAGCTCGATCAGCTCGTTGCGCGCGAATGCAACGCACAGCTCGAAGAGCAACGAAATCTCGCCGGCCGAACGATTCCAGTTTTCCGTCGAGAAGCCGTAGACGGTGAGCACTCGAATGCCTAAATCGCTGGCGGCGCGCGTCACGTGGCGAAGCGCGACCATGCCGCGACGATGCCCTTCGATCGCGGGCAGACCGCGCGTTTTAGCCCAGCGGCGATTGCCGTCCATGATGATGGCTACGTGACGCGGCACGGAACCCGAACCCAGCGCTGCCGTGCGCGCCTCGGCCAACGACGTCGTCATGCGGGCCTGTAGGACTCGTAGCCGGCCACGATCTCTGCCGACTGGTCCTCGTGTATTTTCAAGCGCAGAACGCGCAAAGCCCCACAGCCGAGCCAAGCTCCATGAGGAGCGAGCACGTGCAGCCGTAGAGCGTGATTGCGCAGCGCGCGCCGCGCTTGCATCTCCGGAACGAGTATCAGATCCTCGTTCACACTTCCATGATCTCTTTTTCTTTGGCCACGACCAGGCCGTCGATCTCTTTGACGTACTTGTCCGTAAGCTTCTGAAGAGTGTCTTGCATCCGCTTACTTTCGTCTTCGGTGATCGCATGCGACTTCAGCTCGCTTTTTAGTTCGTCGTGGGCGTGATGCCGTACGTTGCGAACGGCGATTCGGCCGTCCTCGCCCTTCTTCTTGACCAGCTTCGCGAGGTCGCGACGACGCTCTTCGTTCAACGGAGGTATCACGAGGCGAATGGCAGTGCCATCGACGTTGGGCGTTAGGCCAAGGTCGCTCTTCTCGATCGCTTTGCGAATCTCCGAAACGACGCCTTTGTCCCATGCGGTAATCAGCAGCGTGCGCGAATCCGGGATCGAGACTCCGGCGATCTGTTTGAGCGGCGCCGGCTGACCGTAGGCCTCTACCACGAGACGATCGAGCAGTGCCGGCGAAGCGCGGCCGGTGCGAATCGAGGCGAACTCGCCGCGAGTCGCCTCCACACATTTGTTCATCTTCGACTCGATCTCTTTAAAATCGGCGCCTGCCATTGCTCACACGCTCCTTGCGCCTACCGGCGCGGTCTGCCGCCCGACGTACGTTCCGATCGCATCGCCCCAGATGACCCGGCGAATGTTGCCCGGAACCGCCATATCGAAGACGATGACCGGAACCGAATTATCCATACAGAGCGCCATGGAGGTCGAGTCCATCACTTCCAGTCCGAGCTGTAACACGTCCATGTAGTCGAGGCGTTCGAAGCGCGTAGCCAGCGGATCTTTTTTCGGGTCGGCGGAGTATATACCGTCGACCTTCGTCGCCTTGAGGATCGCTTCGGCGTCGACTTCCACCGCTCTCAGCGCGGCCGTCGTATCGGTGGTGAAGTATGGGTTGCCCGTTCCGCCCGCGAAAATGACGACGCGCCCCTTCTCCAAATGGCGAATCGCGCGCCGCCGGATGTACGGCTCGGCGATCTGGTGCATCGCGATCGCGGTTTGGACGCGCGACGCCACACCCATGCGCTCGAGTGCATCTTGCAACGCCAGGGCGTTGATCACGGTCGCCAGCATTCCCATGTAGTCGGCGGTCGGCCGGTCCATGCCCGCCTCTTCGTGCACCTTTCCACGCCAGATGTTGCCTCCGCCGACGACGATCGCCACGGAGACGCCGTCGCGGCTTACGTCGGCAATCTGCGCTGCCATCACGTGCGTCGTGGTGACGTCAACGCTGTTCGAGCCGCCGGCGAATGCTTCACCTGAGATCTTCAACAGCACGCGAGAGTATCGCGGCCGCTCGCGTTCACTCACCGAGGGCGTATCTGGCGAAGCGCCGGACGCGAATTCGCTCGCCCAGCGCTCCGATCGAACGATGGATCAAGTCTCCGACGGTCACGCTATCGTCCTTCACGAAGGTCTGGTCGAGCAGACAGTGTTCTTCGAACCATTTGTTCAGCTTACCGGCCACGATCTTCTCGCCAACCTCGGCGGACTTTCCCGACGGTACGCCGGCCGCAAACTCCTCGCGCAAGCGATCCACGACCTCGCCGGGGACGCTCTCACGATCGAGATACTGCGGCGCCATCGCGGCAATATGCATGGCGATGTCGCGAGAAAGCTCCGAAAAGCGCGGATTACGAGCGACGAAATCCGTCTCGCTGTTGACCTCGACCAAGACTCCAATCTTCCCGCCGGCGTGCACGTAGCTCGTGACGAGGCCTTCGTCGGCCACGCGTTCGGCCTTCTTGGCAGCCTGCGCGGCGCCGCGCTCGAGCAGCAGCGCTTTGGCCCGATCCGCGTCACCCGCGGCATCGAGCAGCGCTTTGCGGCAATCCATCATCGGGGCGCTCGTCGCCTCGCGCAGCGCCTTGATCTCTTCGGCTTTGGGTTGATAGGAGATCAAAGCCCCGCCTCCGCCATCGTTACGGGAGCCTCGTCTTCGGGCGACGTCTCGTATTCGACTTGATCGTACGCGCTCTCGCTCTCGGTCTTCCCCTCGATGATCGCATCGGCGATCTTGCCAACCATCAGCTTCACGGCGCGGATGGCGTCGTCGTTACCGGGGATTGGATAGTCGATCTCGTCGGGATCGCAGTTGGTATCGATCACCGCAATAATCGGAATCTTGAGTTTGCGCGCTTCCAGAACGGCGATCCGTTCCTTCTTCGGATCGACGATGAAGAGCGCGTCGGGCAGCCGGTGCATGTCCTTGATACCGCCGAGAAAGCGCTCCAGCCGGTTCATCTCGTCTTGCAGAGTGGCAACTTCTTTTTTCGGCAGCCGTTCGAAGTCGCCCTGAAGCTTCATGTTCTCGAGCTCGCGCAGCCGCGCGATGCGTTTCTGGATCGTCGCAAAATTCGTAAGGGTGCCGCCCAGCCAGCGCTGGTTCACGAAGAACGTGCCGGCACGCTCGGCCTCTTCGCGCACGACGTCGGCGGCCTGCTTCTTCGTCCCGACGAAGAGGATCACTTTCCCCGCCCGAGCCAGTTGCCTGACGGCTTCGTAGGTCTCTCGCAACTTCTGAACGGTGAGTGCGAGGTCGATAATGTAAATGCCGTTGCGCTCTTGAAAGATGTACGGCTTCATCTTCGGGTTCCAGCGACGGGTTTGGTGGCCGAAGTGGACGCCCGCCTCCAAGAGCTCGCGCATGGTGACGACGGTCATAGGTTAACCTTTCTGGCTCCTGCCCGCCGCCCATCCTGCGCTGGCGGACCTCGATGGAGTCATGAACACCCCGCCTCCCTGCGAGGTGAAGTAAGGGACAGCCGCGCGATTATAGCACGGCGGCCCTTAGACTCGCTACGCTCGCTCAGGACAGGCTCCTCGGTGGGCCAGGCTCCCTTCGCCCGCGAACCGAAAGCGGCGCGGCATGCGCTGGGTGGTTACGGGGGGTCTGGGCTTTATCGGCTCGCACTTCATTCGCCTGGCGCTGCAAGAGCGCCCCGGGCTCGAGGTCGTCAACCTCGACGCCATGACCTACGCCGGAAACCCGGCGAACCTCTACGACCTCGAGCAGGCGCCTCGTTACCGCTTTCTGCGGGGCGACATCTGCGATCCGGCAGCCGTGCACGAGGCGATCGGCGCCAAAGCTGATGCCGTCGTAAACTTCGCGGCGGAGACGCACGTCGACCGCTCGATCGACGATCCCGAGGCCTTCCTGCGCACCGATACCTTGGGCACGCAGGTCCTCCTCGAAGCGGTTCGCCGGGGCCGGGTCTCGCGTCTCGTCCAAGTCTCGACCGACGAGGTTTACGGAGAGGTCGCCCAGGGCGAGTCCATCGAGAGCGACCCGCTGCGGCCACGAAGCCCCTATGCTGCCAGCAAGGCTGCCGCCGACTTGCTGGCGCTCGCCTATCACGCGACCTATGGAGTCCCCGTCGTCATAACTCGCGGAAGCAACACCTACGGCCCAAATCAGTATCCCGAAAAGATCGTTCCGCTGTTCATTACCAATTTGCTCGACGACCGGACCGTACCGGTCTACGGCGACGGGTTACAAATTCGCAACTGGCTCTACGTCGAAGACCACGCGCGCGCGGTGCTGCACGTCCTCGAGCACGGCGCGGCCGGCAGCGTCTACAACGCCGGCGGTGGATCGTCGCTGACCAACCTCGAGCTGACCCGCGTGCTCGTCGGCGGGTGCGGGCGATCGATGGAACGCCACGTCGCGCACGTCGCCGACCGGCTGGGACACGACCGCAGATACGCGCTCGACAGCTCGCGGCTGCACGCGCTCGGGTGGAGACCGCAGGTGGGGTTTGAAGAGGGGATTGCCGGCACGATTGCGTGGTACCGCGCCAACGAAGCGTGGTGGCGCCCATTGAAGGGCGAGCATGCACCGGCCTGACGCGGCTGCGGCCCCCAAGGGGATCATCTTGGCGGGCGGCCTCGGCACGCGGTTACGGCCGCTGACGAAAGTGACCAACAAACATCTGCTGCCGGTCTACGACAAGCCAATGATCTACTATCCGTTGGAGACGCTTTGCTCGGCCGGCATCGTGGAGATTATGATCGTGACCGGCGGGAATTCGGCGGGCGAGTTTCTCCGGCTTCTCGGCAACGGTGCGGAGTTTGGCCTGCGCGACATTTATTATACGTATCAGGAAGGCGAAGGCGGAATCGCCGACGCGCTGCGCCTTTGCGAGCACTTTGCCGAAGGTGGCCCGGTCGTGGTCGTGCTCGGTGACAATATCATCCAAGAGAACATCGCGCCCTACGTTGCCAAGTTTCGCGAGCAAGGCGCCGGGGCTCGAATCCTCCTCAAGGAGGTCGACGACGCGCGGCGCTTCGGGGTGGCGGCCTTCGACGGTGAGCGCATCGTCGCAATCGAAGAGAAGCCCGCGCAGCCCAAGAGCTCCTATGCGGTTACCGGCATCTATATGTACGACGCGCGCGTCTTCGACTATATTCGCGCGCTATCGCCCTCGGCGCGCGGCGAGTTCGAGATCACCGACGTGAACAACCGGTATCTGCAAGACGGCGAGCTCCGCTACGACGTCATGAAAGGCTGGTGGAGCGACGCCGGCACGTTCGAAAGCCTATTCCGCGCAAATCAGCTCGTTGCGCAGGAGCGCAGGGAACGAGGTCGCTAGGCGTGGTGAACGGGAATGGACAGGGCCAACGCGACGACAACGAGCACGCCGGCTAGGGCACCGCGGAACCAGCGTTCCGGCAACCGCGTGACGAAATGCGACCCGACGAAAACGCCGGGAATCGATCCGAGGAGCAGCGACCCGGCAATTCCCGGATTGACGTCGCCGAGCTGCCAGTGGCCAATCAAAGACGGCACGAGCACGACGACTGCAAACGCGAGGTCGGTTCCGACCAGACGCCGCAAGGCCACGACCGGCGCAACCAGCAACAGGAGCGGTAGCGTCAGCGAGCCGGCGCCAATCGACGTGATGCTGACGGTGAGTCCCACGAAGAACCCAATCGCGGCAAGGCGCAACGTTGGAGGCTGGGCGGACGTTTCGGCGGACTGATCGCGCGCAAGCCGCCGATTGAAGATGATGCCGGCGGCAGATACTAGCAGCGCAGCGGCGACTGCCAACCGCAGAATGCTTTCCAGCTGATGGATATCGAGCATCTTGTGCAACTGCGCGCTCAGGATCACGCCGATGATGGCCGCCGGGAATCCGCCAAGCGAGAGGCGCCAGAGTACCGAGACCTGCACCGTACGTTTCTGAACGTGCGCGATCATCGCAACGAGCCTGGTGCCTAACGCGAAGAGCAGGTCGGAACCGATTGCCTTCGAGGTCGAAATCCCGAGGAAGATCAGTAGCGGCGTCGTGATGGCGCCGGCGCCGACGCCGCTGTACGCGGTGCAGGCGCCGACGACGAACCCAACGATGACGTAGCTAAGGTTCAAGTGTTAAAGCTCCCGAAAGTAAGGCCATTCCAGAGACCTGAGTTAACATTCTATGAGCTCCGGGGCCTCTCCCCGTCCCCCTTGCCCGTTGGCGCAGCCTCTGACGAATCGGCGTGGTGAATCTCTTGGAAAATCTCGAAACGGTGAACCGGAACGTCGCGCGGCGCCTCGATGCCGAGCTTCACTTGGTCGCCGTCGAAACCCACGACGATTACGCGAATCGCGTCGCCGATCATAATCGATTGATTAGTCTTACGGCTGAGCACCAGCATCGCGGCCCTCCTTGGCTTGGCGCCGTGCTTCGTGCGGCTCGATTCGCGTGCCTGCGCCAAAAGGTAGCCGCATGAGCCGTACGGAATTCGGTAACGCGTCGGGAGGAGCTACATGATCAAGGACATTGCGTTCTTTGCCTATTCCGTAAGAGACGTGCCACGGGCGCGGGACTTTTATCGTGACGTACTCGGTCTGCAAGCCGGCGACTCCTTCGGCGATCATTGGATCGAGTTCAACGTTGGGAGCACGACCTTCGGAATCGGCAACGGCGAAGGTCTCGGATTTAAACCCGGCGCTTCGACCGGCGCGGCCTTCGAAGTCGACGACATGGGCGCGATGCGCGAACGCCTCAAAGCCAGCGGCGTCGAGGTCGGCGAGGTGCACGAGTTTCCCGCATGCGTGACGTGCTTTGCGAGCGATCCCGAAGGAAACCGTTTTGCGCTCCACCAGCGCCGTGCCCCCGCTCCTCAGGATGCCGCTTAAACCCCTACGCCTTCGCAGTTTCGCGAGACGCTTCGATCAGGATCTGCGCAACCTCCGGCCGCGAGAACTCCTGAGGGGGAAGCTGCCCGGCGCGTAGCATCTCGCGCACTTGCGTGCCGCTGAGTGCCACGTGGTGCGTCGGATCGTGGCTGCACGTCTTCTGCGAGCCCATCCCTTCACAGCGCGTGCAATAGAAGCTGTTTTCGAACTTGAGCGGAATGATGCCCAACTCTTCCGGCGTGAAGTTGTCGAACATCTTCTGCGCGTCGTACGTGCCGTAATAGCTTCCGACGCCGGCATGATCGCGGCCCACGATGAAGTGAGTGCAGCCATGGTTCTTACGCATGATCGCATGAAAGATCGCCTCGCGCGGCCCTGCGTAACGCATCGCAGCCTTTAGTGTGCTCAGCAGCACGCGATTGGACGGATAGTAGTTTTCGATCAGCGCCCGGTAACAGCGCATGCGCACGTCCGCGGGAATATCGTCGCTCTTCGTCTCTCCCACAAGCGGGTGAAGCAATAGTCCGTCGACGATCTCCATCGCGCATTTCTGAATGTACTCGTGAGCCCGGTGAACCGGGTTGCGCGTCTGGAAGCCGACGATGGTCTTCCATCCGCGACGCTCGAACTCGGCGCGACATTCGCTGGGGGAGAGGTTCTCGGGATCGCCCTCGCTCGCCAACACCTTGACGGGCCCAGCGACCAGCACGTCTTTGCGCTCGTAGAGCGCGGCAACGCCGGGGTGTTTCTCCTCTTCGGTTAAATAGACGTTGCGCGCTTCGCGCTGCTTGTCGTAGTCGAAGACCTCCTCAACGTCCATGACACCGCGAAGCGTCCCTTCACCGTCGTACAGTGCTAGGCGCGAGCCCACACTAGGCGCCTCTTCGCGAGTCACTCCCAAAACGACCGGGATGCTCCACGGCAATCCGTTCGCCAATCGCATTGCCTCCACGACGCTGTCGTAGTCTTTGCGAGACATGAAGCCTTCCAGCGGACTGAGCGCGCCGTTGGCGATCAGGGCAAGATCGTTAAGCTCGCGACCGGTCAGCGTAAGGCTGCGCAGCCCTTTGCTTTCCTCGCGCAACGCGCTCTCGGCTTCCGGACCGACGGTTCGATTGACCAACTTGCCGCCATGAGGAGCGATCATGACGCCACCTTCGCGCCGGCCGGCACTAAACCGCGACGCTCGAGTTCGGCAAGGATTTTTGAGACGCTCTCTTCGACTGCTTCGAGCTCGCTGTCGACCACCACGTCGGGATTCTCAGGGGCTTCGTACGGATCGGAGACGCCGGTGAAGTGTTTGAGCTCGCCGGCGATCGCTTTGGCATAAAGCCCTTTGACGTCGCGACGTGTGAGCTCGTTCAAGGAACAGCGCACGTAGACTTCGACGAACTGGTCGTTACCGATGCGCTCACGCGCCCCGGCCCTTGCCAGCGCGTACGGGGAAATGGCGGCGGTGATCACGGCGGCGCCGTGCTTGACGAGCAGCGAGGCCACGAACGAGATTCGACCGATATTGATATCGCGGTCTTCTCGGCTAAATCCGAGCCCCTTAGAGAGATGGGTTCGGACTTCGTCGCCGTCGAGCACTTCGACGTTGCGGCCGCGAGCCTTCAGCTCAGGCCCCAGCCTTTCCGCAATAGTACTCTTGCCGGCACCGGAAAGACCGGTGAGCCATACGGTGAATCCCTGGTTCAACTGGATTTCCTTTCTGGGAGGTTAACTATATTAACCTCAGTTGCTTTTTTTCGCATCCTTAGTTTTGGGGTGCCCGGGCTGCGGACCTTTCGTTACGGGGCCCGAAGCGAAAACTGCGCCGCATGCAAGCGGGCATAAGGGCCCCCCTTCGCCAGCAACTCGTCGTGCGTCCCGACCTCAACGACCCGGCCGCCCTCGATGTAGAGCACTTTGTGCGCCCTGCGGACCGTCGAGAGACGATGGGCAATCATCAGCGTCGTGCGTCCGCGCAATAAGCGATCGAGGGCCTCCTCGATCAGAGCCTCGGAATGACTGTCAAGCGAGCTCGTAGCCTCGTCGAGGATTAGGATTCGCGGATTTCGCAGGACCGCGCGTGCAATGGCGATCCGCTGACGCTCGCCGCCGGAAAGCCGCGTCCCCCGCTCGCCGACCTCCGTGGCATAACCTTCGGGAAAAGCGCTGACGAACTCTTCGACGTTCGCATCGCGCGCCGCGGCGTAGACTTCTTCATCGGTTGCCTCGAGACGCCCGTAGCGAATGTTTTCGAGAATCGAACCGCGGAAGAGCTGCACGTCTTGCGGCACGATGGCGATGGCGCGGCGCAAGTCGGAGAGCCGCACGTCTGCGATATCGAATCCGTCGAGCCGGACGCTGCCCTCTTGCGGCTGGTAAAAGCGCGGAACTAAGTTTACGATCGTGGTTTTGCCGGCGCCCGAGGGACCGACGAGTGCGACGATCTCGCCCGCTGCAATCGAAGCATTGATGTGATTGAGCGCCGGCGGTTCGTCCGCTCCGTAGCGGAAGGTCACGTCAACGTAGTCGAGTTGCCCTCGAACGCTCGGCATCGCGATCGCATTTGGAGGATCGCGCACTTCGACGGGAAGGTCGAGCAGCTCGAACACGCGCCCAGCGCCGACCATCGCCTTGCTAATGTCCCCGAAGAACGCCGCGACGCGGTTCATCGGATTCATCAAGTTGACGAGCAGCCCCCAAAACATGAAGACGCGACCGGTATCGAGCCGGCCCACTAAGACCTCGCGCACCGACAGCCACATGATCGCCACGACCGCTGCCACCATAATCGTCGAGACGACCAACGGCTGGGTCTGAATAAACTGCGTCAGCTTCATGTAGGCGCCGAAGAAGTCGTCGTTTCGCGTGCGAAAGCGGTCGACTTCGAAATCTTCTCTCCCAAACGATTTGACGACTCGCTGGCCTTGCAGAACCTCCGAGAGGTTTGCCGTGAGATCGGCGATCCGCCGCTGCGCCAGGTGGGTGCTCGCCGAGATGAGTCGCTGAAATTTGGAGACGGCAAAAGAAACGATCGGGGCGACGAGCACGAGCGACAGCGTCAAGAGCCAATCGAGGTAGATCATCGTCGCGAACGACGAGATGAAGGTCGCCAGCGCGACGACGAGCTGAGGAACCGAGACGCTTACCGCGTCGATCATCATTTGAAGATCCGTGGAGAACCGTGCGATTAGCTCTCCGGGACGCCATTTTGCGAACTCGCCGAGCGGCAAGTTCAGCAAGCGCGCGAAGAGACGGACGCGCAGGCGCGCCACCAAGTTCTGGCCGCTCCAGGCCGTCATGTACGTCTGGCCGTAGATCGCGGCATTTCCCAGCACGAGTGCGACCGACGTCAGACCCAAGGCCAGATAGAGTGCCCGTAAGTCGGGAGCGTGACCCCGCGCCGGAATGAGCACCTGGTTGATGATGATGCGGAACGCCAGTGGTGGAACGATCGAGAGAACGCCCGCCAAGACTCCCATAGCCATCGCAACGGCGAGGCGCCCGTAGTATGGCCGGGCCTCGCGAGCCAGACGGTAGAGAATCGAGCGGGAATTCATCCGCCGTAGGGGCTTGCCGCCGCCGCGCAGTGAAACCTCCCGCCGCGCGACACGGTACGTGGAGATGCATGACCCAGGAGGAACGCACGACCTACATGGACTGTTATTTCCACTCCAACGTCCCGTCGGTTGCGCCGTGCGCCGAGTGCGGGAAGTCAATCTGCGCGACCTGCCGCGACGAACGCGGCGGCTGCCCCAGTTGTCGGCTCGCCGCGAAGGTTGAGGCGGCTACGGCGACTCGCCAGCAAATTCCAGGCCAGGTTCCGCCGCGACCGGCGCCGGCGAGCGTGCGCGGCCCAGCTACCATCGTCGCACCCTCGGATTCCGCGGAATCGCGCGCCCTGGTCGCGCTCGGTTACCCGCTCTGGCCGCTCGCACTCATTGCGCTCCTGGATCGCAAGCAATCTCGTAACTTGCGACGCCAAGCATTTCAGGCGCTCGGATTCAACGTCGGCATCTTTGGGTTTTGGGCGCTCCTCTCGCTCGTTGCGGAGGTACCCTTTCTCGGAATCTCCGCCGGCGTGCTCGTGCCTTTCCTCCTCCCGCTCTTCCTAGTCGCGAGCGTCTACTACGGCATCAAGACGTGGAACGGCGACGACGTCCGCATTCCAGTCGTTACGAGTTGGCTGGACGAGCGGATGCCTCACGGCGATACGAACGCGCGGTAGCGCGTGAGAAATGCCCGCGCGGCAACGGCGTGGTCGACGACCGGTTGCGGATAGGCATCCCGCTCGAAGAGCGCTAGCGACAACTGGGGTGAATCGTCCACGCGGCCGTGCCAGGCTTCGCGCGGCATGTGGCGCAGCTCCGGAATCCAACGTCGCACGTACCTGCCATCGGGATCGTATCGCCGCCGTTGCCGTTCGGGATTATAAATTCTTGGAAACTGCGCCATGTCGGCGCCGACACCCGCGATCCACTGCCAGTTGCCCGTAGCCACTGCCGGATCGTCCTCGACGAGCCAGCGATTCCACTCTTCGCGGCCCACGCGCCAGTCGACTGACAGATCGAAGCACAAGAGCGAGGCGGCCACCGCGCGTACGTGCGGGTGCATCCACCCCGTTTCGTGCAGTTGGCGAATTCCGGCGTCGACGAGCGGATAACCGGTCTCGCCGGCGCGCCACGCGTCGAGCGCCGGATGGTCCTGCGCCAGCGCAAAGCCGGCCATCTTCTCTTGCAGCGCTGCCTCGGTCGCCTCCGGGTAGAACCACGAAAGCTGCAAGAAGAAATCCCGGCGCGCGAGCGCCCGTAGAAAAAGTCTCAAGGAGACGCGCTCCTCGCCCAGGGAAAACGGATCGCCGAGCCGTTCGCGAACTCTGCGTGCAATCGTTCGCGCCGAAATCGTTCCGAACGAAATGTGCGCCGAAAGTTGCGACGTTCCGTTCTCGGATGGAATGGCGCTTGCAGCGCCGTACTGCGCGGCGCGGTCCTCCAAGAAACGGTCCAACAAAACGCGAGCCGCTTGCGGGTTCGACGCTGCGCTCTCTTCGCTCGATCCAAACTCGCGAGGTTGCGGCAACGCTTCGCCGGCTGCCGCGCTCGAGATGAAACGCAGCAAAAGCGGATTCTCATACGAAGCGATTCCGAGCTTCCACCAGCGCTCGAAGTACGGTGCAAAGGCGCGGTAGCCGGCGCCGTCGGCACCGCGTGCCGCGGCGCCCTCCTCGGGCGGAATGACCGAAGCATCGTGCACGACCAGCGCGGTTAGACCGGCCTCTTCCAGCTCGGACTGCACGCGCCGGTCATCCCGGATCCCCTGCGCGTGATAGGAGGCACTCCACGCCGCCCCGTCCGCTCCGGTTGCGCGAGCAAGTTCCGCCATGATCTTTGCAGGCGTTCCGCGGCGAACGACGAGCCTGCTTCCCATTTCGCGCAGTTCGGCGGCCAGCGCGTCAACGGCGGAGCAAAAGAACGCGGCCCGGCGCGGTGAGGCTTTTAGGCGCGACGTGAGCGCATCGTCGATCACGATTGTAGGAAGAATGCCCCCACGCGAAGCCGCCGCAGCTAAGCCGGCATGATCCTCGAGCCGCAGGTCGGTTGAAAAGCGATAGATGAACGGCCTTTCCGGCATGAGGCCGACTTCGGTCGCGCCGTCAGCTTCCCCCGGGACGGCTCCTAGGTTCTCCTAGCGCGCTCGCATCACCGCATTGCAGAGGGCTGCATCGAGCGATGCCAGGCCGGAGTGCTTGATGACGGTGCATCGCGTCGGCTTGCCCCGGTCGTCGAGTTTCACCTCGAAGGTTATCGTCGAATGAGCGGCTTGTGCGCCGGTGTACACCAGCGACTCCGCCCGATTCTCGCGCTGCGGAAACGCCTGCGTGCCGAGGGCCGCGACCGGCCCAAGGTCCTGCGTTGCTACGCTATGCACGACCACGGGAGCGTGCCGCTGCGTCGCAAGGATCGCGACGACAAAAGCCGCCGCGGCTGCCAGACCTGCGCCCCATTTCCAGGCACGGCGCCGGCTCGGGACGCGCGCTCGGGCACTCCGCAGATCCGGCTGCCACCGCTCCTGATCGCGGGCTTGGGCGACGACACCGATGACTCGCTCGATCTCGCGCTCGCCGCCGATCGCCGTCAGGCAGTGGCGGCACGTAGAGAGGTGCTCTCTGTAGGCGTGGCGTTGCTCGTCGCCGGCCTCGCCGAGAGCGATCGCACCGGCCAATATCTCGGCCGCAGCGCAGTTTGAAGCAACTTTCACGAGTTCGAATCCTCATTCATTACGTGTCGCAACGTTTTCATCGCGCGGCAGACCCGCTGCCGAACGGCATCCGCGCTGGTGCCGAGAATTTGCGCCGCCTCCGACGACGAATACCCGGCATAACTCGTCATCAGGAGCGCCGCCGTCTGTTCTACGGGCAAACGCGCCAGCGCAGCCTGCAAATCGACGGACTCCGCGCTGTGCTCGTCGACGCGCCACGCGCTGCGTTCGAGGTCGCGATCGAGCGGAAGCACGTGCAGGATCTTTCGGCGACGCATGAACGAGATCGCGGCGTTGGTCGCGGCACGATAGAGCCAACCCACCCGAAGCTCCCGCGACGGATCGGTCTGGAGCGTGCGATACGCGGATAGAAAAACGTCCTGGGTCAGATCGAGCGCGACCTCGGCGTCACCAACCATACGGCGAAGGTAGCGCGCGAGCTTGGTCTGGTGCTCGGTCACTAATACTTCGGTTCGCCGTTGCGCGATCGCCGTTCGATCCATCGCAACACAGGTTTCTAGGGTGCTTCTCATTCCAGAGCTTGCCAGGCCTCCTCTACCCTGGACAACGGTGAAACCTCGCCCATTGTGACTTCAACCTCCGATCTCCGAGAAGGCCCGCATTCGCGAAGCGGTCTCGCCCAGGCGAAGGTGATGGCGCGCGGGCTTGATGAGCATCGCCGAGCGCAGAAGGGCAGCAAGCTCGTCCATACTCGCACCGGCGCGCAACGGGGTTCGCAGATCCAGCGCGTAGTCGCCGAAAAGACAGAGCCGCAGGCGGCCGGCGGCCGTTAGGCGCACGCGGTTGCAGGTATCGCAGTAGTCGTGCGAGAGCGGACTGATCACGCCGACCGCGCCCAGTGCGCCGGGAAAAGCAAAATATCGCGCGGGACCGTTGCCTTGCGGGCCCGGCACCGCTTGCAGCTGCGCGTCCGCCGAGATGCGTTCCAAAATTTCGTTGGACGAAACGTACGTGTCGCGCTGCAGTTCGAGATTCTCGTGCACCGGCATCACTTCAATGAAGCGCACGAAGACCGGCCGATGCTTCGTCAGCGTCGCGAACTCCATGAGCTCGTCGTCGTTCTGCCCGCGCATGACGACGCAGTTCAACTTCACCGGTGCCAGCCCGGCGCTGATGGCCGCGTCGAGACCTCGCAGCACCAGATCCAAGCCGGGTCGTCGCGCGATGGTTTCAAAGCGATCGGCCCGCAACGTATCGAGCGAAAGATTGACACGACGCAATCCCGCCGCAGCCAGCTCGGCAATCTGCGCCTCCAGGAGCAGCCCGTTAGTAGAGAGCGCGATGTCCTCGATTCCGGGGATCTCGGCGAGCGCGGCAACCAACCGGCTTAACTCTTTGCGGACCAGCGGCTCTCCCCCGGTTAAGCGAATGCTTCGCACACCGACGGTCGCCGCGGCGCGTACGATCTCGGCGATCTCCTCATAGCTCAGAATCTCGTCGCGCCGAAGCCACGGTAGCCCCGATTCCGGCATGCAATAGACGCAGCGCAGGTTGCACTTATCCGTAACGGATATGCGCAGATAGGTGATCGGCCGGCTGAACCCGTCAACCAGCGAGATCGTGGGAGACCCGTTATTCGCCTGCAAAGATATCATCAGCTAGCGTGGGATTCAGCTTATAGCCGTCAATCGTGGAACTGATGTCGGCGACGTAGCCAGGCTCACTCACGTGCCCGGTTTGCGATACAACGACGACGTTGCCGTCCTGGTGGCCGTAGTGATTGGTCATCTCCGCGTAACCGCCGTTGTAGTAGTTCCACCGCAGCGATAGAACCGTTGCCGCGCGATCGTCGGCCGTTGCGTCGATATGCTCGACGTTTCCGCGCTTGTGCGGCACGAGCCGGAACGTTGTGGTTGTGCCGTCGTCGGAGACGGTCGTAACGGCATAGAGATCGCGCCATCTCGATGGCGGCTCGATATGAGCGTAGAGTTTGTCGAACTGCTGCGCGATCAGGGGGACGCCGCTCGTGAAGGCGACCTTGTACTTATCGGGCTGTTTGTAGTAATACGTTCCGGCCAAATCCGCCGATAGGAACGGAAACGACTTCATGGTCACGTGAGCGCGCAGCGCCGCCGTGAACGCGTGAAGATTTGGGTTGAGCGAGGCCATGCGGTCGAGCAGGCCGCCTGCAGGCGCCGCCGGCCCCGGCGCCGCGGCGCACAGGAGGGCGGCCAAGAGGCAGGCGATTGGCGTTGTAAACCGGTTCATCTCGTCGAGCATACCCCAGGGCTGCTGTGAAAGGGTTGAAGCGCCATTGAAATCTCGGCGCGCACCTCGTCGCTTCGCTCCATATTCGACTGCCCCCGCAGGGCCGCCAACGCGGCAGGCGAGCCGATCCGGCCCAGCGCCCAGGCCGCGTGTCCGCGCACCATCGGGTGCGGGTCGCCGCGCAAGCTCTCGGCCAAGGGCCCGACAGTCGACCGGTCGAGGGCGTTTCCCAGCGCCACGGCGGCGTTGCGCCGCAGCACCGCAGCGCCCCGCCAGCCCATCGCCGTCGGCTCGAAGCGCTTCTTGAACGCGCTGCTACGCAGCCGCAGCAAATCAACCAGCGCCGGCCGCCCTACTTCTTGATCGAGCGGCGCCCAATGGGCGCCGCCCAGGGGGCCGGCCTCGCGCGTCGGTGGACAGACGAGCTGGCAGAGATCGCAGCCCCAGACCCAGTCGCCGATCAGCGGACGCATCGAAATCGGAATGGCGCCGGTGCGCTGGGTGAGATCCGAGATGCAGCGGTTTGCGTCGATCGTGTAATCGCCGCGCAACGCCTGCGTCGGACAAACCTCCACGCAGCGCGCGCAACTGCCGCAGGTTTTGGCGAGGGATTCGTCTTGCGGGAGTTCGAGCGTCGTGACGACTTCGCCCAGAAAGACGAACGAGCCCAATCCGGGTGAGATCAGGTTTGTGTGCTTGCCGATCCATCCCAGGCCCGCACGTGCTGCCAGCGCTCGTTCGGCCAACGGCCGCGTGTCGCACGCAACGGTCGTTACCCGTTTGCCCGCGGCCTCATCGATCGCATGAGCGACCGCATCGAGCAGCACGCGCAATCGCCGATGGTAATCGGCCGACCAGGCGTAATTTGAGACCCGGCCGCGCAGCGGTCCAGCACGCGGTGCAGGCGCGGCATACGGCAACGCGATGCAAACAACGCTGCGCGCCCCGCGGCACAATTCGCGGGGATCGGTCGCGCGCCGGGCGTACTCGTCGTCGTAGCTCCAGCACAGAAAATCCCTGCGCGCGAAGGCCGCTTGCATTCGGCGCCGGGATTCTTCATCCGCGCGCGCACTCGTCACGCGAACAGCGCCGGCGCCCAGTTCGAGCGCGGTGCGGACTGCCAGTTGCTTTATCGCTTCGCTCACAACGTCGCCAGCGGCCCCGGTCTTCCACGCGGGAATGCTTCGTCGATCGCGACGATGTCGCCGGCTTCGAGCATCAGCGATCCCGCTGCGGCGTTCTCTTCGACGTGAGCCGCCTGCGCGGCTTTTGGGATTGCAAACACGTTCTGCTCTCGGGTGAGAAATGCAAGGGCAACCTGCCGGGGCGTCGCGCCGTGCTTACGCCCGACGCTCTCGAGCACGCTGCGCCCCTTTGCGGTGCGCAAGAAACCTCCGCGGCCGAACGGCGTGTAAGCCACGATGGCGATTCCATTTTGGCGTGCGGCCGGAATCAGCTCGTGTTCGATCCCTCGTTCGCCAAGATGGTAGAGCACCTGATCGCACGCCAGTGGAACGGCGCGCAAGTAAGATGCCGCCTCGAGCATTTCATCGGTCTCGAAGTTGCTGACGCCGACGAAACGTGTCGTTCCCCGCTCCACTAGGGCTTCCAGAGCTTGCATCGTCTCTTCGAGCGGATGCGAACCCGGCCAGTGGAGCAAGTACAGGTCCAAGTAATCGCAGCGGAGACGTTCCAGGCTGCGCTGCGCTGCGTCCAACGTTCCCTGATAGGTCGCATTGCCGGGCAGTACTTTCGTGGCGATAAAGAGACTCTCGCGCGGAATGCCCCGAATAGCTTCTCCCAAAAACTGCTCGACGGCGCCCGCGCCGTACATCTCCGCCGTATCGAGATGCGTCATTCCCAACTCGATCCCACGCACGATCGCGCGTTGCGCATCTCTTCGCGCGGAACCGCTCTCCGGCATATTCCACGTGCCCTGACCCATTACCGGAAGATCCACGCCGGTCGTCCCAAAAGGCTTGTGCTTCATCAAGACCGCCACCTAAAAAAACTCGAAGTCTTCTTGGCGCGCGGCGTAGGCGAGCAGGCCTCCGCGCAAATGCAGCAGACGCTCGAATCCGGCTTCCCGTAAACGGCGAACGGCCCAAAGCGATTTTATGCCGACGCGGCAGGCGACGACGTAGCGGACGGCACTATCGAGCTCGAACATCCGCTCGTCGAGTTGGGATGCGGGAATTTGCACGGCGCCGGCAATCGAGACGAGCACGGCTTCGTGCGGTTCGCGAACGTCGAGCAAGGTTGCATCGCGCAGCGCCTCATCGAGCCGATCCGCCTCGATCTCCGCCACGTCGCTGTGCACTGCAGCAGCTTCGTAGGCACCCTTCTCGATGCCGGTACGCGTCGGACGCTCGCCGCAAAGTTCGCACGCGGGCTCGCGGTCGAAGCGCAGTTCCCGCACGCGCGCCTGAAGGCTATCGATCAGGAGCAGCCGCCCGACCAACGGCTCTCCAATCCCAAGAACGACCTTGAGCGCCTCTCCCGCTTGCCAGGCGCCGACGAGTCCGGCGAGCGCGCCGAGGACGCCGCCGTCCGCGCACGTCGGCGTCAGCTCTTCGGGCGGCGGTTGCGGATAGAGGCACCGGTAGCACGGACCGTCGGGCGCGCAGAGCACGCTGAGCTGCCCATCGAATCGAAAGATCGAAGCATAGACGTCAATCTTCTTCTCCAAGTAACACGCATCGTTGATCAAATAGCGCGTTGGGAAGCGATCCGTGCAGTCGAGCACCACGTCATAGCCGCGCACGAGCTGCCGGGCATTCTCCGCGTCGAGCCGGCTTGGGAACGCATCAACGACGACGTGCGGATTGAGCGCATGCAATCGCGCTGCTGCCACGACGGCCTTGTTGGCGCCGACGTCGGCCGTGTTAAAGATCGTCTGCCGCTGCAGGTTCGTCTCGTCAACGGCGTCGTCGTCGACGACGCCGATGCGCCCAATGCCGGCGGCCGCCAAATACTGCAGGGCCGGCGAACCCAATCCCCCGGCGCCCACAACGAGCACCCGTGCCGCGACGAGCCGCTCTTGACCGCGTAATCCTACTTCGGGGATCAGTAAATGGCGACTATAGCGCCGCCGCTGCGCACCGTTCACTCCGAACCGCTCTCCAAGCGATGGAGCGCCGGATGCCGCTCGTCAAACCACTCCAAGACGGTCGCGCGCGAGTGCTCGGCCGCGTAGGTATGATCGCTGTCGATCGTTGCCAGGGTCTTGGGCTCCGGCGCGCGACCGTAAAGCTGGTGCACGCTTCGCGGACTTACCATCGCATCGCGACCGGCAGCGATATACAGAGCTGGCCTGCCGGCCAGACGCGGCAACAGCTCGTCATACCGCGCTTCCACCCCGGCCACCAGCTCCAGCAAGGTAACCCCGACGACGTACGACGAGCGAAAGTCGGTGACGCCCACCTTGCGCAACGCTTCCAACGACGTCGGCCGGCCATAGCCGGTAGCGATCGCGACGGTGCCCCGGACGTTCGCATCGAGCGCTGCGGTGAAGATCGCCGTCATTCCGCCCATGCTGTGCCCCAGCGTGTAGATTACGTCGTCGGAGCGTTCGCGGGCAAACGCGACTACGCGAAACATCGCTTCGATGCAATCGTCGACGCCGCGCAGTTCGCCGCCGCTCGCACCGAGCTTATGTCCGGGAAAGTCGAGGCTATAGACGCCCAAACCGTGGCTTGCGAGAAACGAGCAGAGAAAATCGAGGTTCTGTTTGCTCGAAGAGTAGCCATGACCGGCAACCACGCTGACGCGGCGCGGCCGGCGCGGTTCGTACTTTAAGACCGCGAGCGGATTGCGCTGCGCGTCGAGGTGTAAGAGCTCGACCTTACTCATCGGTCTTGTTGGCTCTCCATTGCGCATTGCCGTCGGCATACCGTTCCTTTTTCCAGATCGGCGCGCGCTCTTTGAGTTGATCGATCGCAAAACGGCACGCCTCGAACGCCGCGGCGCGATGTTCGGCTGTAGCGGCCACCGCGACGGCGACCTCGCCAACGGCAAGGTCGCCGACCGCATGCGCGATCCAAAGCCGCACGTCGCCGAAACGCTCGCGCGCTTGCGCGTCGATTGCTTTGAACTCGGTGCACGCCATCGTCTCGTAGGCTTCGTACGACAGGCCGACGACGGCACGTCCGTCGTGCGCGGTGTTGCGCACGATGCCCAAAAAGGTCACGAGCGCGCCCTCGCCCGCACCGGCGATGTTTTCGAAGCATCGCGGGTCGATGGGTCCCCGCACGATGCTAAAGCGCTCGCTATCCACCGCCCACCGGGGGGAAGAGGGCAATCTCGTCGCCGTCGCACAGCGTGGCGTCGGAGTCGACGAGCCGTCCGTTGCGGGCGATTCGCATGGAGGAGCGATGCGGCGCGAGACCCGGGAATTGCTCTTCCAGGAGTCTTTGCGCGTCGCCGACTCGGGCGCCCTGAGGCAGGCTGAGGCTCCGCTCGGACGACCGGAGGATCTCACGCAGGCTTGCGAAGGCAAGCAGGCGAATTTGCATAGAATCTTCCTTCGACGGGGATACGGTCGACCCGTACTGGGGCTTTAACAATGATGAGAAACCCTACGATGACCGGGGCGTTAGCGCTCTTAATTGCCTTGTTGGCTCTGACCGCCGGCCGCGCAA